>Ga0126312_10003272_pt1 | contig 10933 bp, 9 predicted proteins | sample Plot104A_FD_92537 | JGI IMG/M metagenome (GOLD analysis project Ga0126312, IMG submission 92537) | Serpentine soil microbial communities from UC McLaughlin Reserve, CA, USA - Plot104A | ecosystem: Environmental > Terrestrial > Soil > Grasslands | place: USA: UC McLaughlin Reserve, Lake County... | reverse complement strand
TGTCCTCGTCGCTCAACAGGGTGTAAGGAAGATCGTGCACAGTAAAGACATCTTTCGGGCCATCTGGCGGCGTGTTGGCGTCCGTTCTTCTCTGCTTCACCGAAGGTGCGGAAGAACCGGTGAAATGGGTACACCGCACCCGACTACGTCATGCTCGATTTTGTGGAGAACTTTCTCCTACCGGACAATCGTCACCGCCAAGCCCGGCGGCGTCCGCGCAAGTGGCCGATACAACAAATCCTCAACGCCGTCTTCTATGTCCTAAGGAGCGGCTGCCAGTGGCGCCTGCTGCCCCACTACTTTCCTCCGTGGTCGCCTTTGTGGTCAACGCCAGCGAAGCGCTGACCTCCTTCTGAGCAACCTCGTACCACCGTCCCTCGCCGGAGCCCTCTTGGCCGGGGTGGTGGTAAGCTATCTGACGCCCAAGAGCGACGTTTCGGAAGAAGAGGCGCTCAGGATACTCGGCGAAGAGCGTTCCTAAGTGGACGTTGGGACGGAGATAAAAGTAGATGCTACGCGGGAAAGGTGAGACGGACATGGACGCTTCGGTGGGTACCCCCTATCTGCTAATCGACGGTGCGAAAATGGAAAGAAACATTCTAGGGATGGCCGACGTCGCCAGGAGGGCAGGCGTAAGCCTCAGACCTCACATAAAAACACATAAGAGTCCTTTTATAGCGAAGAAGCAGCTGGAGGCAGGAGCCGTGGGCATCACCGTGGCGAAGGTGTCAGAAGCCGAGGTCATGGTCGACGCGGGCATTCGCGACGTCTTTATCGCCTATCCGGTGGTGACGGAACCACAGGTCCAGCGGGCGATTGGGCTGAGCAAGAGGACGGATCTAACCGTCGGGGTGGATAGCCTGGAGGGAGCGAAGAGGCTGTCCGAGGCTGCGAGAGAGGAAGGTGTTCCACTCGAGGTGAGGCTGGAAATCGACACGGGCCTCAGAAGGACGGGCGTCCCGTACGATGACGCCGTCAAAGTTGCTTGCCAGATAGACAGGCTGCAGGGTCTCAATCTGACTGGCATTTACACCTACCGTGGCGCGGTGCTCGGAGGTTCAAAGACGCTCGACCTCAAGGCGGCAGGTGAAGAAGAAGGGGAACTTATGGTTTCTCTTGCTGACCGGATCAGGGAACAAGGCGTGGGAGTCAAAGACGTCAGCGTGGGTTCCACCCCGACGGTTGAGTATGTAGCCGAGGTGGAGGGAGTGACGGAGATCCGTCCGGGCACATACGTCTTCTATGACAGGATGCAGGACCGACTGGGCGCCTGCTCGATCGAGGACTGCGCCGCAATGATGATCACCTCTATAGTGAGCAGGCCTCACGAGGATGTGGCCATGATAGACGGAGGAAGCAAGACCTTCGCCACCGACGTATTACCAGACGAGCCGCCCATAAACCTAAGGGGATACGGGCAGGTCGTGGGCAGTCCCGAGATCGTCCTCGAAAGCCTCTGGGAAGAGCACGGGAGGCTCGCGGTAAGCGGCGAGCACGACTTTGGAGTGGGCGACCGCGTCCAGATCGTACCCAACCACATCTGCAGCACGGTGAACCTCCACAACAAGGTCTACCTGCTTAACGAAGATAGCTCCGTACAGTCACTCGAAGTAGCAGCCCGGGGGAAAGTACGATAATAATGACACCGCAGCTAACCTGTCTTCCGATGGCACAAGGCGAAAAACAGTAGAACAGTCGAGGAGCTGATCTGCCTAGGTTTCATCGACCTCCAGATAAATGGTGGCTTCGGAGCGGACGTAGCACCGAGCCCCGAAGCGCTAGAAACGCTTGCCCGTAAGCTGCCCCAGACGGGGGTGAGACCATGTTCTTCCTGACGGCGGTATCCTAGGCCTATAGAGCGCTATGAGGCTTTTTTCGAGGGTCTTAGCATTGTTGGTTCGATTCCTTCGGTGGGGGCGTGCGTGCTCGGCGCTCACCTGGAGGGTCCCTTTCTGTCCGAGGGACGTAAGGGGGCCCATGATCCCGCTAACAACCTACGACCTGTAGATCTTCTTCCTGCGCGAACTTCTTGGCTCCAAAAAGGTGCGCATGATGACGCTGGCTTCAGAACTCACCGGTGCGCTTGAGGCGATCCGGGTTCTGCTTAAGTAGGGCGTCGTCGCCAGCGCGGGGCACACCGAGACTAATTACGAGCAGTCACTCCGGGGCCTGGACGCGGGCTTGAAGCTGGGCACCCATCTACATAATGCCATGAGCCGTATGGAGCGCCGCGCTCCGGGTGTGGTGGGAGCGCTTCTTACCGATGACAGGGTTCGGGTGGATCTGACAGCGGTGTTCATAAAGCTTGATCCTACTAGTTGAAGAGGCTGGTGGGGAGGATCGTTAGAGCTCTTCAATCATTTCATGCGGTGAGAGAGAACCCACACCTAAACCGGGGACCAATACTAATGCACACCGCTGTGAGCGCCGACGAGGTACACGTTCACGAGGGGGCGCAGCGCCTCGCCTACCGGTGCAAGGAAGCTGCGGACCTGGCGCTCGTGACGGATGCTATGGAGGCTACAGGATTGCCTCCCGCAAATACGAGTTGAGCGGTCGACAAGTTCGCCTTAAGGACGGAGAGGTTCGGTTGCCAGACGGCACGCTGGCCGGCGGTGCCCTGACATGGACCGGGGCGTGTGCAATGTCGTAAGATCCCTCCAGGTCCCGCTGGAAGACGCCGTGCGTATGCCACACTTACACCTGCCGACATATTAGGGTTACGCAACAAGGGAAGGATAGAGCCCGGCGCAGGTGCCGGCCTTACGCTGGTCACGGAAGAAGGGACCGTCAAAGAGACGATCGTAGGCGGCGAACTTGTTTATCAAAGACAGGAGAATAAACCATGGCTGACCACATGTTGCAGGAAATACAGGAGCAGCCCGATGTCTTGCAGAGAATCCTGGACACGGAGTGGGAAGCGGTGCTCGCCGCGGCGAGCGTGTTAAGAGAGAGGGATGTACGGTACGTCGTGGTGGCGGCCCGGGGCACCTCCGACAACGCCGCCGTGTACGCTAAGTATCTTTTCGAGGTGTTGTTAGGGATGCCCGTGTCCCCAGCCTCTCCTTCCGTGTTTACGCTCTACGAGAGCGAGATGAAGCTCCGCAACGCTTTGGTGATCGGCATAAGCCAGTCCGGGGAGAGCACGGACGTGCTCGAACCTGTTCGCCGGGCAGGCAACACTGCTGCCGGTACCCTGGCAATTACGAACGATGAGACCTCTTCCATGGCGCAAGCTGCAGAGTTTCACTTTTGTCTGCGCGCTGGTGAAGAGAAAAGCGTGGCGGCGACAAAGACCTACACGGCTCAACTGCTACTTCTGTACCTGTTGGCGCTCGCGCTGGGCGGGGCCGAAGAGCTGGACGAGCCGATAAAGCGGCTTCCCGACCAAGCGCGGCGGGTGCTTCGGACAGGCTGGGAAGGTACGGCCCGCTACCGGTACGCCGACCACTTGGTGGTGGTCTCTCGCGGTTTCAACCTCGCTACGGCCAAGGAAGCCGCGCTCAAGCTCATGGAGACAAGTTACGTGGTGGCCGAAGGTTTTAGTGGAGCGGACCTCAGCCACGGCCCCATAGCCATGATCGGGCAGGACTTCCCGGTCGTCTTTATAGTCCCTCCTGGCAAGGTCTATCGTGATATCAAGGCTCTGGTCGAAGAGCTTGGTGATCGCGGCGCGGAACTTGTGATAATCAGCGAAGACAAAGACCTGGCAAGCCGCGCCCCGGCCAAGTTCTTGATCGACGGCTCGGGGCCCGAAGAGCTTTCACCGATACTCTACGTGTTGCCCATGCAGTTGCTAGCGCGGGAGCTCTCCCTCCTGAAAGGCCTCAACCCAGACGCTCCTCGTGGGTTGAGCAAGGTCACGGAGACTTGGTAGGCTGGTGCCGGCGAACCTATCTCGTACGTACCGATACCTTATCCTTCGCTGTTGGCTCCGCAGTCCCGTGAGCGGCAGTGTACATAGACACTCCCGAGCAATCAGGGTCCATCGACGCCTCACGACGCAAAAGCCGTGAGGTCACAGACGTCGTCGATCTTTCTGTGTCCACTGCTATCACGGACGGGCCTGCTCTACCTCCTCCGGCCACTTAGCGCCGTTGTACCAGTACCGCCGGATCTCCTCCAGCTGACGTCCCTTTGTCTCGGGGGCCAGCCAATAGATAAAGAGCCACGAGAATACCGCTAGTACCAAGAAGATGCCAAAGGTTACGGACCCGCCTAACGCGCCGAGCGTATTGAGGAATACGACGCCGACGATAAAGTTCGCCAACAGGTCCGAGGTCAGCATGGCCGATCCCCCCTGCGTGCGGAGCCGTGCGGGGAAGCTCTCGGAGGCGTAGACCCACACGAGCGACCCGTAGCCGAAGTTGAAACCTACGACAAAGAGTAGGATGCCGATGAAGGTTATCACCGGCGAAGTACCCAGCACGTACGAGAGGACCAACACCGCGTTGGCCAAAGACATCGTGCCGACCCCTGTCAGCAGCGTGGGCCTGCGCCCCCACCTGTCGACCACCAAGAAGGAGACGATCACCGCCACCACCCCGGCCAACTGGATCAGGCCGTTCACCGCGATCGCTATGAACGGATCCTCGACGCCCACCTGTGTGATGAGGACCGGACTGTAATAGACGATTGCGTTGATGCCGGTGATCTGGACCAGGAAGCCGAGACCGATGACGAAGGTCGCAGCCAGCCGGAAGCGCCTCTGGAAGAGTTCGAGGAAGCTGCCCTTCTCTTCGTAGGCAAGGTCCTCTTCGATACTCTGCACCTCTTCCTCGGGATTCACGTCGCCTTGGACTCTCCGTACAAGATCTAATGCCTCTTCGCGCCGATCGTTCATCAAAAGCCAGCGGGGAGTGTCGGGCAGGCGAATGATAAAGAACAGCACGATAAGGGCGGGGATCGCCGAGAGCGAGAGTATTAACCGCCAACTTTCGAGGCCGGCCAAAGCCGCACCCACAAAGTAAGCGGTGGCGATACCCGCTACGGTCGCCACCTGGAAGGTAACGATCAGGGAGCCCCGGACACTTCTGGGCGAGGACTCAGCGATATAAGCCGGCGCCGTGACGATCGAGAGACCGATGGTGAATCCTAAGAGGAACCTGGCACCTATCAAGAACCACTCGTTGGGCGCGAGTCCCTGGAGTGCGGCGAAGATCGCGTAGCCGAGTGCTATCCCGACCATGGTACGCTTGCGTCCGATCCAGTTAGTGATGCGTCCGGCGTTGAAGGCGCCAAACAGCTGCCCGAGTACCACGGTGGCCGTCACCACGGAGACCATAAAAGTGGAAAGGTTGAAGTCTGGCTGTAAGAAGAGAATCGCGCTGGCGATGGATCCCAGGTCGTAACCGTAAATGACGCCTATGATCGCGGCCGTGCCCGCGATCATTATGTTAAGTCTCGAGACAGACCCGCGAAGACCTCCACCTTCGTCCTGTTGATTAGAGTTGTTTGTTCCTCTCTCCGCCACAGTTACTTACCCTCCTCTCCCCATCGAACGCTCAACCTATGCTTCATATCTTTGGATAGCCTTGTCTCAGGCTCTCGACCATCCTCAAGCACCGACCGCGATCTACCGGCGAGGAAGGTGTCAACTTCCATGAAGCCACTCCAAGGTGTTATTCTCTCTTCCTTCTATCCTCTCCTCCTTCTGCTTGGCATTTAACAGCCCAAAGTAAGTACTGTCAATCGAAGATACGGTAAGTCGGTGGTGGCCACCGGGAGTACCGTGCTCCGGCATCGCCTCCGCGTTCTGTTTAGGATCATACGCTGAAACGGCTTGAATAGAGGTAGAACTCTAAATTGTCTCCTTGAACCGAGGCGGTTGTATACGTTGGCGAAGGAATTAACCAGGTTGCTATCATAAGACCATGAAGAACGAGCGGTGGGGATATTTATGAGATAGTTGCGGGGGGCTTCACAGCGCCGTCAATTAGCGGCCCTGCGCGACATAGCAGCCGAGGAGAAGCTTGATGAGAGAGACAGTGACCGTCGAAACAGCTCCGGCACCAGCCGGCCCGTACTCTCACGCCGTAGTCGCCAACGGCATGGTTTTCGTGTCCGGCCAGGGACCCATAAACCCAGAAAGCGGCTCTATGCCCGACGCTTTCAAGGATCAAGTCCGGCAAACCCTGAGAAACGTGCAGACGATCCTGGAAGGGGCGGGATCGAGCCTGGACAACGCTGTCAAAGTCAACGCCTATGTGACGGACCTAACACGGTTCGAGGAGTTCAACGAGGTTTACAAGGAGTTTTTTCACCACAACCCTCCCGCCCGGACGACCGTGGGAGCTTCTCTCCTTGGATTCCTGGTAGAAGTTGATTGCGTGGCCGTGCTTTCGGAGGGTGAATAGTGGTGAGAGCGTACTATCGAGGGTAGCCTTTCTCTCGAAGGGCACCGATGCCCCTGCAGTTTCCGGGTAGAGTGGGCGGAAGTACCGCCACGTCCGCATTTTCGCAGCGCGGTTTATATGTAGTCTTGGGATAACTGCAATGCAGTACCAATCGAGAGGCGTCTGAACATCGCGGCGTATAGAAACCAGGATTATGCCGTGGCGAAGCTTTGCCGGACCCAGTCCAAAGCGCGCAGCCGACAGAAGCCATAGTGGTAGAAGGCGAGGCGCTTGAGTCCCAGTTCGCGCGCTAGGGCTACTTTCGCGATTAAGTTGTCGGCGGATCGGCAATCGGGAGGCATGGGCCGCAGTATGAGACCGAGCCGCGAAGCCTCACCGGCTAGAGCCTGGTAGGCGTCGAGATCCAGCTTTAGCCGGTCGGGATCCCCCGCGTATCCAGCAGCCTCTACAGTGTTGCATACCTCTGCCAGGGCAGCTACGTCGATACCCATCTGCCAACTGATTGTGGGCGCAGCATCACCCGTGGGACGTCCAGACGCAAAGCCTTTCTCCGCACCTGATAGGTCCAGGAACGCCACGCTTGTTCCCGCCTCCGCGGCCGCGGCTGATACCTCGGCCGCGAGGGAGGTGACCGTCTGCGTCCGGGCGTCGAGGTAGCCTAATAGTTGCCTGCCAGCGAAGGTCGCTAGGTAGTCTCGTCTCAACTCACCGGGCTCTTCTTCGATCATATCTTCCTCAAATCGGCGAACCAGCTCATCACGGACCGAGCGGTGGACCATTTCGGCGTCGACGCCGACCTGGCGGGCCGTTTCCAGACAGTAGGTGCAGAAGCACAGGCCAAGCAGGTAGGTGCCTATGGCCCCCAGCTCCTCAAAGTAGCGCTCGTGGTGGTAACCGTGCGTAAGGCCGTGAAAGTGAAGCGACTCGGCGAGGATTGCTGAGATCTCGTATCGAGAGATGTCCGAGGCGAGTGCGCGCGCGTATGCCCTCACCTCCGGGTTCGATGGGCAGAGATCGGTTAGGTAGCGGTCCCCGAATGCATTCTGTGTAGCACACTCGGGATGCATAAAACCGAGCCGGTCGCTGTGCAGGAAGACCGTCCTCGCATTTACGCTCATTCCCCGGTCACCAGCCGCCGCGCAAAGGTCGCCGAGTGGATCGCTAGTCGTAACGAGTTCGGCGACGTGGGGCTGGAGGCGCAAGCCCTCATAATGTGACTCCTCTGGCCGGAAGAAGACGGCGCCGCCTTCTAGGTAACGTACTTTGTGCGCCGGGTTGTGGGGAAAAAGATCCCGCGCGTCATGGTAGGCGACCGCCATCGTCAGACCATCCACTCTCGCCCGGTCCTGGACATTTCCGAGCACCGCATCGAGTCCCTCGTCGTGAAGGTCGGTGGCAAACGCGAGCATCGAGGTCTCCATAGCGCCAGCCTATACATTCGGAGGAGTATGATCAAGAAGGCTGTTTACTGGCTGCCTCGCGTTCAGCGACAAGTATAAAGCGGCTACGAGAGACACGGCGTCTTTACCACCGTGTTTGGGACCGAGCGAGAGCCAGGTTTTGGAGGGCATCTGCTTTAATACGACCCTACACGCATGGCTAGCGCTAAGACGCCGCTACAAGGAGTATAGGGGGTGCATATGCGGTTCCAAGGCCGGGTGGTCATCATCACGGGTAGTGGTTCGGGGCTTGGGCGCGTTCTGGCGCACCGTTTCGCGGCGGAGGAGGCTGCTGTCGTCGTTGCGGATGTGGTGGAGCAACACGCCAGAGCAGTCGCCGATGAGATCGCTGAGGCAGGCGGCAGGTCCTTGGCGCAAACGGCGGATGTAACTAACGCCGCTGATGTGGGAGCCATGGTCGATGCTGCTCGGGAAACGTTCGGACCGGTGGAGATACTGGTCAACAATGCGGCGAAGGCGACGGACGCCGACTTCCTCAACTTGAGCGAGGAGGCCTGGGACGAAGACGTAGCAATCGCGCTGAAGGGTACTTTCCTTTGCTCACAAGCCGTGCTCGCGGACATGACGAAAAACAGATCAGGGGTCATTCTCAACATCAGTTCGGTAAACGCACTCACTTATTACGGTAACGAAGCCTACAGCGCAGCCAAGGCTGGGATACTCAACCTGACGAGGAGCTTGGCGGTACGCTATGGACCCTTCGGGGTGCGCGCGAACGCCATCGCCCCCGGTACGTTGAAGACGCCGGCTTGGGAACATCGCAGGCAGGAAGACCCCGACGTCTTTGAGCGCGTTGCCAAGTGGTACCCGCTGGGCCGCATCGGTGAACCGGAGGACGTGGCCGGGGCTGCCCTCTTCCTCGCCTCAGACGAAGCGGCCTGGATATCAGGTGTCGTGCTCCCCATCGACGGAGGACTCACCGCCGGCAACATGCAAATGATGCGCGAGATAGTCAAAGAGTCCCACGACCCGGACCAATGATCCCGACTTTGAGCGGTGAGTGCCTCTATCGAACCGCTCGGTGTGGCGAGTGCTGGTTAGATCCCTCGAAGTCCTACGACCGTAGACCGCAATGCTTCCAGCGGTTATTGAACGAGTCGGGTCAATTACTAAAAGCCTGCAGTTTGCTCGGCGATATAGGAATCGCTAGACTATAAGAACTAATGCGCTTCGATCTGCTAGTCAAGGGCGGGCATGTCGTCGATCCGGCTAATAACTATCATGGCCAGCTTGATGTCGCGATCAGGGCGGGTCGTGTTGCCGCAGTAGATGCTGCTATTCCAGTCAACGCCGCGTTCGAGGTCATTGACGCGACCGGCCAGTACGTCACCCCTGGCCTAGTAGATCTCCATACACACGTCTACCGCGAAGTCACCTTCTGGGGTATCGACGCCGACGCAACCGCATGGCGTACCGGAGTCAGTACTTGGCTGGACGCGGGATCATCCGGTGCATTTACGCTGCCAGGCTTCCATGAGTTCGTCGTTAAGTCGGCCAACGTCCGAATCTTCGCCTTGCTGAACATCTCCTCTATTGGTTTGGTCGCCGAGACGTACGAACTCTCCATCCTCGCGTACTGCGATGTCGATCTCTGCATAAAGCTGGCAAGCCGGTATCCCGAACTTGTACGAGGTATAAAGGTGCGCATTGACCGGGCCACCGTTGGAGAGAACGGACTCGAACCTCTGTGGCGAGCTCGCAGGGCGGCTGATGAGTGCGAACTACCCCTCATGGTGCATATCGGCTATGGTCCCCCCAAGATTGAGGACGTGCTTGAACTCATGCGGCCTGGGGACATCTTGACTCACTGCTCGACGGGCCTAACCATGCGGATTGTAGATGGAAGCGGTCAGGTTCTCGAAGCCGCCAAACGTGCGCGGGATGCCGGTATCATCATGGACGTGGGGCACGGTTCCGGCTCCCTTTCGTTTGAAACTGCTGAGGCGCTGTTCGAGGCCGACTTCAAGCCAGATGTAATCTCGAGCGATATCCATCAGCTAAGCATTCATGGGCCGATGTTCGACCTACCTACCTGCCTCAGCAAGTTTCTCTATTTGGGGATGTCGTTTGGTGAAGCGATTAAGGCGGCATCGTCGAGGCCTGCCGAAATACTTGGCTTGACATCGGAACTTGGCTCGCTAAAGCCGGGGTCGTATGCCGACTTGGCCCTTTTCACTATTGAGCACGGACGGTTTCCCCTTTATGACGTGCATCTCAATTTGCGCGAGGGTACAGAGATGGTCCGAAATACACTCACTCTCGTGAACGGTCGCCCGCTTCCTGCCAAGGTACCGAAGCCGCCACCTCCTTGGATTAAGTTGACAGAGAGGCAACAGGAGATTAATACCGCCTTGCGGCAACGGCTCAGTACTCCCCCTGCCGTGTGCCTCAAAGAACCCGAACACTTCGGAGAAGCGATGCCAACCGAGTGGAAGGAAGAAGCAAGGGACGCGGGCACATAGTAACGGTAATGGTTATCTCCTGATGGGCCACGATGGTCCCGGCCATGTCGCTATCAGCGACCGCAAGCCGGTCCTGCGCGAGCTGGAACTCTACCATGGGAAGGCAGGATACGGTGTTTCAGTGGAGTTCAGCGTCAGGACCGGGCCGATCACGATCTTCGCTGTCACGCAAACCGGAGACGGGCGTCTGAAGATGATAGCCGCGGAAGGTGAGGCACTGCCCGGTCCTACCTTGAGTATAGGCAACACGAACAGTCGGCTGAGATTTTCACTGCCGCCCGCGCAGTTCATGAACGCCTGGTGCGAGCAGGGCCCAACGCACCACTGCGCACTCGGCACCGGCCACCAGGCAAATGTACTCAGAAAAGTGGCTCGTCTATTGGATTTGGAGTTTGTCAAAGTAGCTTAGCGGAGGGATCGGCCTATCGCCAATACTGTAGAAATGCCCCGGACTGATTGCCGGGGCATTTCTACATCTGGTGTATTTGGCTTACTTATGCGTAATTGATGAGCGCGCCCGGCAGGATTCGAACCTGCGACCCGCGGATTAGAAGTCCGAATTTGTATGTTCGTGGCTGTGTGCCAGTGTTCGGCAATCGCCTTATTTAAGCGGATTTCTCAGGCCTGTCGGTCCTCGTTGTTCGCCGATGTTCGC
>Ga0126312_10003271_pt1 | contig 10933 bp, 14 predicted proteins | sample Plot104A_FD_92537 | JGI IMG/M metagenome (GOLD analysis project Ga0126312, IMG submission 92537) | Serpentine soil microbial communities from UC McLaughlin Reserve, CA, USA - Plot104A | ecosystem: Environmental > Terrestrial > Soil > Grasslands | place: USA: UC McLaughlin Reserve, Lake County... | reverse complement strand
TCTCTCGGCTTCGACCCGCTCGTAGAGCCGCCGGATTCCGGCCTCGCCTCGCGCATCGTCTGGTTCGACGCCCTGGTGACCAACGTCGACCGCACCCCGCGCAACACGAACCTCCTGCTCTGGCACGACCGTCTCTGGCTAATAGACCATGGGGCATCGTTGTACTTCCACCACAATTGGCCGGCGAGGGACGGGACGGCCCTGGAGACCGCGAGCCGGCGCCCCTTCGCCGCCGTCAGGGACCATGTCCTGCTGCCTTTCGCCGACTCTATCTCCGAAGCCGACGCGGCGCTCGCCCCGCGGCTCTCCCCAGAGGTGCTCCGCTCTATCGTGGACATGATCCCCGAGGAGTGGCTCGCTGACGAGTCAGGTTTCGGGAGCCTCGAAGAGGTACGTTCCGCCTACGTCGCCTACCTGAATACCCGACTGCAGGAGCCGAGGCTCTGGGTTGCGGCCCTAGAGGAGACTACGCGATGAGCCTTTTCGAGTACGCGCTCCTGCGCGTGGTGCCGCGCGTCGAGCGCGGTGAGTTCATAAACGCGGGGGTGGTGCTCTACTGCCAGGACGAGAAGTTCCTCGACGCGCGCATCCACCTCGACCCGGAACGCCTGCGTGCGCTCGACCCCAACCTCGACCCCGAGACCGTACAGGCACACCTCGAGGTCGCGCGCCGGGTGTGCGAAGGCGGAGCTGAGGCCGGCGCGATGGGGATGCTGCCTCAGGGCCAGCGCTTCGGATGGCTCGTCGCGCCTCGCAGCACAGTGGTGCAGCCTTCTCCGGTCCATTCGGGCTTCGCCGATGACCCCGAGGAGGCCATAGAGCACCTCCTGCAGGTCATGGTCCGCGCGTCGGCGTAGAAGAAACGTAAGTGCCTTCAGGATAAGCCGCGGGGCAGACCACAGGTTGTGAGGAAGGTGGACCTCGATATTCGGCTCACCTTACGGAGTCGGCGCCAAACTCTTCGATGTCCCACCCCGCGGTCTTCGCCCCGGCTTGGTAGGCGCTCTCCATGAACTCAAGCAGAGTCTCCCTGGGCGAGTCGCTTTTGCGAACCTCTTCGTAGGCCAGGAGCGCCATCCCGCCCTCCTTCCAGGCAGCTGCTCCCGGCTTTAGCGGCTGGTCGGTGAGGCCCTCCGGCTCGGGGGCGGTGTAGGAGTAGAACATGGGCTCGCGGATGTTGGCGTCTCCCGCCCAGAAGCCAAAAGAGATAACCTCGTGGGAGTAGGCTTCGCGCGTGACAGGATCGGCTGCCCCTTGCGGGGCGCGTCTTCCCGAGAAGCGGGTGACGGCGAGATCGAAGCTGTGCCAGAACAGATGAACCGGACTAGTCTTGCCGTTGAAGCGTCCGGCGAACTCTTTGAAGATCTGATCTATCCAGCAAAGTACGTGATGATAGCGGCGCACGTACGACGGGACGCAGGCGCTGTGGTAGGTGTTCGACTCCAGAGTGTGCTCGTCGTTGAGATCGAAGGGCTTGACGTTTATGGAAGCCTCTATCCCCAGAGAGTCGAGTCCCTCGAAGAGCCTCCCGTAGAACTCCGCGACAGGCAAGTCGTCTATGGAGAAGTCAAACCCCTCGTCTTCGCTGGTGGTGACTACCAGTCGGTTCTCCAGCAGGTCGAAGGAGATGTCGAAGGTTCCGACAGAGTACGGGATGGGACCGGTGGTGAGGCCGCGTGGCGTGACGTAGAGGGTGACGTGCCACCAGTGGTTCCTGTAAGGGGAGAGTTCCATGCGGACTTTCCCCACTATCTGGCAGTAGCGGTGCAGTGTCTCTTTGGTGTCCTCCCACTCTTCTAGCGGAAGCGGTGGCAGCTCCATCTCCGAGAGGGAAGTCGGTCCTACAGCCATATATTGCTCCTTTATCTGTTGCTCGCGTTCTACGTTCCCTCGCCAGCGCTCGCCTACCGTGCATCGTAGTCGGCTCTGGCAGCCTCGACCTCCTCGATGTGTTCCTCGGCCCATTTGCACAGCTCGGTGAGGATGCCGATCAGGCTCTCCCCCAGCGGCGTGAGCGAATACTCCACCTTGGGAGGCACCACCGGGTAGACCTCGCGCCTGATGAGCCCGTCCCGCTCCAGACTCCTCAAGGTCTTGGTGAGCATCTTCTGGGAAATTCCCTCAACCTCCCGCTGCAACCGGTTGTGGCGCTTGGTGCCCTCCGATAGAGCGTAGATGACCAGCACGGCCCACCTGTTCGCGATCAAGTCCAGAACCCGCCGCGACCTACCGCCGGCCTCGAAGACCCCTATAGCCTCTCCAGAGCTGTTAGGAACCATAAGGTAAGTATAGAACCCCAGAGTTTGTACTTGTCATAACAACCATTGGGCGGTATTGTAGCCGATATCGGCGCGGCGGGTGGAGGGCGTAAGGCTTCGTAGGGGAGGCCGCGCGGGTTGGGAGGGAGCACAATCGGGCGATGAACCGACGAATGTTACCGAGGGTTTTGGGTAGGCATCTCTTTCAGTAGAAAGGAGATCCGGATGAACGTTGGAGGGCTGCACCACGTCACGGCGGTAACGGCGAAGGCTTCGGAGAACGTCGTCTTCTACACCGAGGTGCTCGGTTTGAGGCTGGTGAAGAAGACGGTCAACCAGGATGATGTCTCGGCTTACCACCTCTTCTACGCCGATGAGGCGGGCAGCCCCGGCACGGACATGACCTTCTTCGATTGGCCCGGGATCGGCTCTCATGTGGGGGGGTGAGGGATGGTCTCTCGCACGGCTTTCCGGGCGCCGGACCTCGACTCGCTTCAGTGGTGGCAAGAGCGCTTCGACGAGCACGGGATCGACCATGAAAGCATCGAGGAGCTCGGCGGTCGGGCGACGCTCCGCTTCGCGGACCCCGAGGGACAGAAGCTCGAGCTCGTCCACGACGAGGCCGAAGGCGTGCCGCCCGGGACGCCCTGGGAGAAGAGCCCCGTCCCGCAGGACAGAGGCATCCGGGGCCTTGACTCCGTGGAGATGTCACTCCAGAGCATCTCGCACACGGACACGGTGCTCACGGAAGTCATGGGCTTCCGTAAGGCGGAAGAGTACGAGGAGAGCGGGCGTAAAGTCACCGTCTTCGAGGTCGGGACGGGCGGTCCCGGAGCGTGGGTGCGGCTCGTGGAGAGACCGGACCTGCCGCCCCCCGTCGTCATCGGGGCCGGAGGGGTGCATCACGTCGCGTTCCGGATCTCCGACGAGGAAGAGCAAGCCGAGTGGTTGGAGCGCCTTACGAGAGTAGGGCTTCGCAACTCGGGGATCGTGGACCGCTACTACTTCAAGAGCCTCTACTTCCGGGAGCCCGGCGGGGTCCTATTCGAGCTCGCCACAGAACGCACCGGCTTCGCCGTCAACGAGGATCCGGAGCACCTCGGAGAGAAGCTCTCACTCCCTCCATTCCTCGAAGGCCAGCGAGCGGCGATAGAGAAGGGACTCAATCCCATCCAGCCCGCCAAAGGCGACGTCTGGGGATGAACCGCACAGTGGGGTCTTTGGACGGCCTGGGTGTGGTTGGCGTGTGTAGCCATCGGATGGGTGTATGGAGATGACGGATAGAGGCAGAGAGCTACAGTTCGGGGTCAGCGTCGTGCCTTTCGCGGACCCACCGGAGTTCGCATTGAGGGTCACCCAGGCCGCCGAGGAAGCGGGGCTGGATCTCGTCGGCATCCAGGACCGCCCCTACCAGAACAGGTTCCTCGACGCCTGGACCCTCATCGCGACGCTGGTGCCCTCAACCGAGCGCGTTAGCTTCTACCTCAGCGTCGCCAACCTACCGTTGAGGCCGCCGGCCATGCTCGCGAAGGCGACAGCGAGCCTGGACCTCATCTCCGGCGGTCGTGTGGAGATGGGGTTGGGGGGAGGAGCGTACTGGGAGCCGATCGTGGCGATGGGCGAGCCCAGGAAGAGTCCAGGAGAGTCGCTCAGAGCCGTCCGGGAAGCGATCGAGGTGATGCGGCTCCTGTGGAGCGGGGAGCGCTCCGCCCGCTACGAGGGCGAGTTCTACTCCCTGCGCGGGGTAAAGCCCGGCCCGAGGCCGGCGCACGAGATCGGGATCTGGCTCGGCTCGATGGGACCGCGGATGCTCCGTCTTACGGGCGAGCTCTCCGACGGCTGGGTGGCGCCAATCCCGTCCTACCTGCCCTACGAGAGATGGAGCGACTCTCAGGAGCGGATCGACGCCGGAGCCCGGGAGGCCGGCCGCGACCCCAAAGAGGTACTTCGCATTGCCAACCTTCCCGGCGCGATCACCGGGAGCAGCGGCAACCGGCCAGGCGGCTCGGAACCGCTCGTGGGTTCGAGCGAGTTCTGGGCCGAGACGCTTTCGAAGTGGGCTCTGGAGTTCCGCTTCGACGCCTTCGTCTTCTGGCCCGGCGAAGATCCCGAAGGACAGACGCGGCGCTTCGGCGAGGAGGTCGTCCCCGCGGTCAGGGAGTCGGTAGCCGACGAGCGCCGGCGGAGAGCGGGCAGCTAGAGGAGAAAAAGGAAGCGTGAACAGATGAGCTTGTTCCGGGGAAGGTCCTGCTGTCCACCGGCAGCTCCCGAGAGGCGAGCCCGGCCACCCAGGCGGCCGTCGAGCTCTACAAGAGCGCCGGTTCCGAGTTGCATGTAGTTTACGTAATGCCGATACCATAGCGACAAACCGACCAAAGAGGAGGTCCGATGCGCGCCGAACCACCCGACTATTTCGAGCCCGAGACCGGAGCGGTGCTCACGACCCTGCTGATCGTTCGTGATGTCGACCGCTCGCGGGAGTTCTACGAGCGCGTCCTGGGCGCGACCGTCATCCGCGAGCGCGAGCCGGGCGTCCTTCGGTTCCAGAACAGCTACATCGTGCTCAACACCGAGGGCGGTCCCACCGACGACAAACCCGATGTCCAGGCGCAGGCGCCGCCCGACGCCAACACGCTGAGCGATGAACATACGGGTTCGCGACGTCCACGCGACCTACGAGGAGTGGCGCTCCCGCGGCGGCGAGTTCCTGACCCCGCCCAAGGACCACCAGATGGAGATCCGCTGTTACCTGCGCGACCCCGAGGGCTACTTGATCGAGGTCGGCCAGGGCACGGGCATACTGGAGGAGATGGGCCGCACTCCTCAATAGTCAGGGTCCCAAACTGGCGTTCCGAACCCCTCGCCGAATCTGCCGGTTGATACCGTCCGGTTACTGCTCTCTCCTTGTGAGGTCACCAGGCAGCGCCGCAAGCATTGTGCCGGGACGAAGGGGGTGTCACGCTCGCGCCGCCGGACGACCCCACCGAGGTGAGCAACCGGAAGGAGGCACCGGATGAGTTCGGAAGGGCCGGCCTCTTCGCAGCAGGCGAACGGGGACTTCGACGAGTCGCGGGTCAGCACGCTGGAGCTGTTCTTCGACCTGGTCTTCGTGTTCGCCTTCACCCAGGTCACCGGCTACTTGGCCCACCACCTTACCTGGGCGGGGATGTTGCAGGGTGCGGCGCTGCTCGCTGCACTGTGGTGGGCGTGGGTGAGCTACTCGTGGCTGACGAACGCCGTCTCCGCGCTGGAGGCGATACAGGCGCGGATTGTGATCCTCTCGGCGATGGCGGCGATGCTCATCGCCTCGCTCGCCGTCCCTGACACCTTCGGAGATGACGGGGTGCTCTTCGGACTCTCCTACTTCGTGGTGCGGCTCTTACAGGTGGCTCTCTACGCAATAGCAACTTCCGACGAGCCACGGACGCGGCAGGCGATCCTCCGCCTCGCCCCCGGCTTCTTGGGAGGGCCGGCGCTGCTAGTCGTGGTCGGTTTCCACATCCGCGCTGCGCACTTCGTCGAGCGCCACGGGCTGGTAATCATCCTCGCTTTGGGCGAATCCATCGCGGTGATCGGCGCGGCCGGAGTGGATCTTTCCGCCAGGGTAGTCCTCGCCGCCGTCTTCGCCATCGCGCTCTCCGCAGGGCTGTGGTGGGCATACTTCGACTACGTGGTGCTCGCCGCCGAGCGGAGGCTATCCGCGGCGCAAGGACACGAGCGGGCGAGGTTGGCGCGCGACCCCTACAGCTACATGCACCTGCCGATGGTCGCGGGGATCATCTTCGTGGCGCTGGGTCTCGAGGAGACCTTAGCACACGTCGGAGACCCTTTGGGGATGAAAACCGCCCTCGCGCTCTGCGGCGGCGTGGCTCTATACCTCCTCGGACACAACGCCTTTCGACTGCGCGACGTCGGCAGCGTAAGCGTTCCCAGGCTCGCCGTGGCCGTTCTTTGCTGCGCCTTCATCCCGGTGGCGCTAATGGTGCCCTCACTCTTCAGCGTGGCCGTCCTCGCGGCGCTCCTTGCCGCTTTAGCCGCCTTCGAGACGGTGCGCCCCCACGAGTTCAGGCGCGAGGTGCGTACGCGATGAACCCGCCAGAGGCACGCGGAGAGCGCGACGCGAACCACGCTCGTCCGAGAACGAGGAGGAGAAAGGCATCGCGGGCATAAGAAACGACAGTGTAAATTCGTGTTCTGGCCCTTGGAAGAGCAGGAACGGCAGGTCGAGATCCTCGCCGACGAGCCGGTTCCGGTCCTCGAGGAGGCTGTGGACCAGGGAAGCCGTTGAGGGAGAGCAGCTGGGATGGGAGGCAGTTTCAAGATGAGAGTGAGCGGTAACCGGATCGGAGCCGTTGAGCACGTTGCCGACGCCCGTTGAGATATGGGGGTGGAAAGCTGATCGCGGCCGTGATATTCGATCTCGACGGCGTGCTCGTCGACTCCGAGCACGTCTGGGACGCGGCCCGCAGGCAGTTGACGGAGGAAAGCGGCGGCCGGTGGGGCGAGAGGGCCACGGAGGACATGATGGGGATGAGTTCGACCGAGTGGTCCCGCTACATGCACGAGCAACTCGGCGTGCCTATGGCTCCCAAAGAGATCTCGGCTGCCGTCGTCGAGCGGTTGGAGAACCTCTACCGCCAGCGGTTGCCGCTCCTTCCCGGTGCCCGGGAAGCCGTCGAACGGCTGGCGGCGCGGTGGCCGCTCGGACTCGCCTCCTCGGCGAACCGCCCCGTCATAGACCTGGTGCTCGAACTCTCGGGTACCAAAGATCGCTTCGAAGCAACGGTCTCCTCGGAGGAGGTCGCTCGCGGCAAGCCTGTCCCGGACGTCTACCTCGAGGCGGCAAGACGCCTGAACGTCGAGCCGGAGCTTTGCGCGGCAGTCGAAGACTCGGGCAGCGGCATCCTCTCCGCGCACGCCGCCGGGATGCGCGTCGTCGCCATCCCCAATCGGCGCTTCCCTCCGCCCGAAGCAGCCCAGGAGGCAGCAGACACCGTGATCCCGTCTCTGGCGGAACTGGACGAGAACACCGTGGCCGCGCTCTAGGAGGCGACCCATCATCGTAGAGACCTGTCCCAAGGTACTGTTCCAAAACGGCACCGACGTACGATGACGCGATAGACTGCGTGTGGGATCCTCACCGGGAAAGAGATACGAGAGAAGGAGACGATGATGGCCTACGAACTGCCACAACTTCCCTACGACTACAACGCCCTCGAACCAACCATAGATGACGCCACCATGCACCTCCACCACGAGAAGCACCACAATACCTATGTAACGAACTTGAATGCTGCCCTCGACAAGCACCCCGACGCCGATCCCGGTGATGTCGAGCGACTCCTCAGAGACATAAACTCGGTGCCCGAGGGCATAAGAACCGCTGTGAGAAACAACGGTGGCGGGCACGCCAACCACTCCATGTTCTGGCAGATCATGAGCCCCAACGGGGGAGGAGAGCCGACGGGGTCTCTGCCAGAGGCCATAAACCGCGACTTCAGCTCATTCGGTTCGTTCAAGGAAGAGTGGGGCAAGGTTGGCGCGCCTGGATCCGTGTTCGGATCGGGCTGGGTGTGGCTCATAGCCTCATCGGAGGGCACTCTCTCCATAGAGAAGACGGCCAATCAGGATTCTCCTCTGATGGAGGGGAAGAACCCCATCATAGGGCTGGATGTTTGGGAGCATGCGTACTATCTGAAGTACCAGAACAGGCGCCCCGAGTACATCGAGGCCTGGTGGAACGTGGTGAACTGGGACGAGGCCGAGAGGCGTTATCGGGCCGCCACCTCGTAGCGGCGGAGAGGAGAAGCAATGTCTCGCGTGTATGCCGCAGGGTCCGGAGCTTTCGCGAGGATCGAGGACGGCGAAGTCGAGCTTTCGCTGGAGAGGATGGGCGCGAGGTCGCTGGCGGTGGACCCTGAAGACCCGGAGACGGTCTATGTCGGGACAACGGACGAAGGAGTGTTCATGAGCGGCGACGGCGGAGGAAGCTGGGACCGCCTCTCGGGCATCGCTCACCCGAGGATTACCTCTCTGGCGGTCTCGCGGGTGGACGGGGCAGTGTACGCCGGGACCGAGCCGTCGAGTCTCTTCGTGAGCCGGGACGGTGGACAGACGTGGCGAGAACTCGAGGGGCTGAAGAACCTCCCTTCGGCCCCTACGTGGAGCTTCCCGCCGAGGCCGTGGACCTCACACGTGCGGGCGATCGCGCTCTCCCACGAGGACCCGGACCTCATCGTCGCGGGTATCGAACTCGGCGGCATCGTGCGCAGTTTCGACGGCGGTGAGACCTGGCAGGACCAGCGCCCCGGCGCGGTCGCCGACTGCCACTCGCTCGCGACGCACCCGAATCTTCCATCCGCCGTCTACGAGGCGGGAGGGACGGGCTTCGCCGAGAGCGAGGACTTCGGGGACAACTGGCGGCAGAGAAGCGAGGGCCTTATCCACCACTACGCCTGGGGGCTGGCGGTCGCCCCGGAAGACCCGGAAACCATCTACGTCTCGGCGGCTTCGGGACCGGGACGAGCACACGGGAAGGGCTTCTCGGACGCGGCGATATACGCCCGTGGCTCGGGGAAGTGGGCACCCATCCTCGAACACCTTCGAGAGTTCCCTTACGCGCCGACCCAGTAGGTGCTCCAGCCGTTCTCGCGCAAAACCTCGGCCTGGAAGGCATTCTCCATCGGGATGTGGGTGTTGTTGCCGGGAAAGCCGGTCGCGGTTTCGGCGATCGTGGCGAACGAGTTCTGGTGGTGGTTACGCCCGGTTAGGAAGCACGAGCGGGTCGGTCCGCATAGCGCGGTCGTGTGCCACTGCGAGTACATGAGCCCGTTGCCGGCCAGACGGTCCATCGTCGGCATCTCGATCCGCCCGCCGAACGGCGACCAGGCGGCGAGGCCGGTGTCGTCGTAGAGTATGACGAGGACGTTCGGCGCCTCCTCGGGAGCCTTGTCGGCTAGGTACGGGCTCCAGTCCGGGACCGAGTCCCTGATGTCGAGGTTGATCACGCAGTTGAACTGTTTGCTCATCAGGCTTCCTTTCTGTCCCTGATCCTTACCCGACCCTGCCCTGCTATCCCGGGACGCACTCGACGACGTCGGTGAGTGCTTTTCGTCCCCGGCCAGGGGCTATCGGCCGGCTTGCGAACAGCGCGGCCAGAGGTCCGACTATCAGAAGAATCGTCGGTGCCTGCCCAAAGGTTACCGCAACTACCATGGCGATAATAGGTCCGGCCACGACAAACTCTCCTCGCTCGACGCCGTATTCGCACAGTGTATGATGGCATCCAGCCGAACCCGGCACATCATCATGCGGGCATCCACTTCGCTGCGAGAGACGCCATCCTAGACCCCCGGCCGTGCATTGTGGGTCAGACGAGCGCTTCTCTGCATACCAGAAACCCTCGATTCGGGGCAGCGTAAATGCTTTGCTGCGGCGGACACATCCGCCGGGTGGTATTGTTTTCGGTTGCTTGGTGTTGCTAACCGATGGCGAGCTTCCGTGAAAGGGATTTCCGCAGGCCGCCTTAGCCGCGGTCCCTCTCAAGCAGCACCATCATGATAATGCCGGCGAGGAGCAGGTCCTCCTCGTCCCCGGAGAAGCCCGCAAGCTTCTCGATGCGGAAGCTGCTCTCCAGGACGGAGGGTTGCTTTTGTATGCGCAACACGTCCCTGCCGTACAACTCCGTCAGATAGGCCGGGTTGAAGAAGAGACCGCCCAGGGCGTCGCCCAGGGGGACGGACTCCATCATGCCGTCTAGGACCTTGGTCCAGGGGTTCTCCTCGCGGATCGACCCTGCTTCCGTGTCGTAGGCGTCGACCAGGACGTAAGCGCTGCTCCACAGGGACTTCATCCCCCGCCGCCCGACAGCCCCGATAGGCTGTCCGTCGGGACCGCTGATCGCGTACCTGGCGCTGAAGTCGAGCATCCTGTCGGCCTTCATACGGAACAGCATCCGGTTCTGGTCTTCGTCCTCGTAGACCCTTACGTCCTCCTTGAGCTTGAGCTTCTTCTTGCGGGCGTATGCGACCTGGCGTCCTGTAGCATCCTTCACCCTTATGCGGGTCCCGATCGTGACGATCTTGAAGCTAAGATCCAACGGATAGCTCAACATACGACCCTCCTCCCTGTCCGACACTCGCGCGGGCAACGTCGAGGGACCTCTTTAGCAGACGGGTCGCTTCCCTGGCCCGGATGAGATCCTGACGCCGCAGTTCGCGTAGGAAGGCGGCGACCTCGAAGTCGCCGTCACGCTCGGCCTCGAGGATGCACGCCTCGTAGGGTTCGATGCTCCTCAATACGCCGATCAGTAGCTCCGTCAAGTCGCGGCTCTCTGTATTCGGCACCGTATCAGGGACTTCTGCCGGTGGAAGACTCTCCCTGGTGTCCAGCATTTTATCCTCCTGAAGTATCCACGTTTCAAACGTATACGCACGGCCCGTACGAATGGTGTCAGAGCCGGATGGAAATCTTCCTGGAGCGACACCCCCAACCCATAGGAGTCGGGGGCGCCGGTTCTCTCTGACTGCCTTCTAACGGGCTTCGATCATGTCGGCGATCAGCGGGTAGCGGTACTCGCCGTCCTTGCTCACCCGGTAGGCCGCGTAGGCGCTGTGCACAAAGGGAACCAGTGTGATCAAGGCCATCACAGGAACGAGTAGGAACCCGATCAAGAC
>Ga0126312_10003270_pt1 | contig 10934 bp, 12 predicted proteins | sample Plot104A_FD_92537 | JGI IMG/M metagenome (GOLD analysis project Ga0126312, IMG submission 92537) | Serpentine soil microbial communities from UC McLaughlin Reserve, CA, USA - Plot104A | ecosystem: Environmental > Terrestrial > Soil > Grasslands | place: USA: UC McLaughlin Reserve, Lake County... | reverse complement strand
GGCGGAGTAGTAGGCAGGACCGTACTGGGGGCGGGTTCCCGGTGCTCCGTCGTCAGCTCCGCCGGCCGCTAGACCTCCCTCCCAGGCCGCCTTCACCGCAGGGATCCCGTGGGCGACCAGGCAAATATGGCCGCCGCCCGGGGCGATCGGCCGGCGCGCCGAGGCGAACAGCACCGGCTTCACGATCCCCCAGCCGATCATCTCGTCGGTGTCCATCAGGCGTCGCCATCCGAGTGGGCCGACGACGGCGTCGTAGAAACGGCCGCTTCGCTCGAGGTCCGACACCTCTACGCTGGCGTGGTGAATCACCCCAAGGAGCCTATCCGCGGGGCTCCCAGCGAAACGTCCGGATCGCGATCCCCAGCCCGGCGATGCCCCACGCGGCGACGACGCCGAGATGGCCCCACTCGAACCCGGCGCCGACCGTTCGCGGGTCCCAGGCCACAAAGAATGCCTCGAAGAAGTGCCTGATCGGAAACGCGTCGGCGACGTGAAGCACGCCGGCCGGAATCTCGCTCTCGGGTATGAACACTCCGGAGAGGAAGTACAGCGGCAGCACGGCGACGTTCGTGATCGGCGCCGCCGCGTCCTCGGAGGGGATCGCCGCGGTGATCGCGATGCCAAGGCAGCAGAAGCAGGCGGCTCCCACCGCAAGCGTCACCAGCACCGCCGGGAGCCGCTCCCATGGAATCGCCACGCCGTAGAGGAGCCGACCCAGCCCCGCCAGCAGCGCCAGCATCAGCACGGAGACGACGCAGGAGTTCCCGATCCGACCCGCGATGAAGACCCAGCTCGGCAGTGGAGTGCCCCGGGTGCGCTTGAGGAGGCCGTTCTCGCGGTCCACCGTCAGAGAGATCGCCAGGCTCTGCATGGCTGCCGAGACCACCGCCAGGGAGATGATCGCCGGGACGTAGTAGGTCGTCGTCTTGACGCCGCCCAGCTCCTCGATCCGGTCGTTGCCGAAGATGGTGGCGAAGATCAGGAGAAAGATCAACGGCAGCATCACCGTGAAGAAGACGGAGGCCGGATTCCGCCAGAAGGTCTTCTGGTCGAACCGAAACTGATGCAGTGCCAGGCCCGCGCCGCTCACTCGTCCACCTCGTCGCCGGGCTCCACGGCCGTCAGCTCGAGATAGACGTCCTCGAGCGTCGGCCGCCTGACTTCAAGGCCCGGCAGCGGGAGGCGACGCTCGAGCGCCCAGGAGGTGAGCGCGTTCAGGACCTGGACCGGATCGTCCGCCTCCAGGCGCACCTCACCGTCGGCACGCGGTGCGGCGTCCGTGAGCGCGGCAGCCACGACTGAGGGGAGATCCGCCCCGGTGAGGCCAGAGGGGAGCCTGAAGCTGATGCGCGCTGCGGCGTCCTCGCGGCCCCCGAGCGCATCCGGCGCCCCCTCCGCCACGATCTGCCCTCTGGCGATGATTGCCACCCGGTCGGCAAGCACCTGGGCCTCATCCATGTAATGCGTGGTGAGGAAGACCGTCTTGCCGAGATCGCGCAAGCTGGCCACCACCTCCCACGCCCGGCGGCGCGCCGAAGGGTCAAAACCCGTGGTCGGCTCATCGAGGAAGAGGAGGTCGGGGTCCCCGATCAGTGCCAGCGCGACGTCCAGGCGCCGCCGCTGCCCGCCGGAGAGGCGACCGACGCGCTCGTCAGCCTTCTCGCTCAAGCCGACGAGCGAAACGGTCTCATCGACGCTCCTGGGGGCCGCGTAGTAGCCGGCGAAAAGCTCGAGCGATTCGCGAACGCTCAGCTCCGGGTGCATCCTGCTCTGCTGGAGCACGATGCCGATGCGCTCACGCCACTCGCTGCCCGCGTCGGCGGGATCGGTCCCCAGCACGCTCACGCCTCCGGCGTTTCGTTGCCGGTAGCCCTCGAGGATCTCCACGGTAGTCGTCTTGCCTGCGCCGTTGGGTCCCAGGAAGGCGAAGATCTCACCGCGCTCGACCTCCAGGTCGATGCCCCGCACCGCCTCCAGCCTCCCGTAGTGCTTGCGGAGCCCGCGGACGCTGATCACCGGATCGGGCACTATGCGCAATTCTAGGTTCGGATCCTGGCGCGACTCAGCCCAGCTCGACGTCACGGTGAACCACGCGCAGCGCGACATCCTGGTGGTTCTCGAGGTGGCTCGCGATCCGGTCTGCCACCGTAAGCGACCGGTGCCTTCCGCCCGTGCAGCCGATGGCGATCGTCAGGTGCGTCTTTCCCTCCCTGACGTAGGCGGGGAGCAGGAAGTCGAGTAGAAGGAAGAGCCGCTCGTAGAACTCGTGGGCGACCTCGCCTGACTCGATGTACTCGACCACCTTCGGGTCGAGCCCCGTGAGCGGCCGGAGATCCTCGCGGTAATGGGGATTCGGCAGGAAGCGGACGTCGAGGACCAGATCCGCCTCGCGCGGCGGCCCGTTCTTGAAGCCGAACGTGATGATGGTCAGGGCGAGCTTGCCGGTTGCGCCCTTCGGGCCGAGCAGCTCGGTGACGATGCGCCGGCGCAGCATCGCCCCGGTCAGGCCACTCGTGTCCATGACCACGTCGGCCCGCTCGCGCAGCGGCCCAAGGACGTCGCGCTCGGCGCGGATGCCCTCGAGGACGCGGCCGTCGGGCGCCAGCGGATGGCGACGCCGCGTCTCCTTGAAGCGGTCGAGGAGGATCTCCTCGCTCGCTTCGAGGAAGAGGACGGTGGGGTCGAGGCCGCTCCGCTCGAGCTCGGCAAGCACCTCGACGAGCTCCTCGAAGTACTCCCCGCCCCGAACGTCGGAGACGATCGCGGCGCGGCGCACCCCGCTCCCCTCGTGCCGGAAGAGCTCGCCGAGCGCCCCTATCAGTCGCGGCGGCAGGTTGTCGACGCAGAAGTAGCCGCCGTCCTCGAACGCAGCGATCGCCTCCGACTTCCCGGCGCCGGAGTAGCCGCTGATCACCACCAGGTCGACGCCGGATGGGCCGCCCGAGGCTCCGTCACCTGAGTCGCGCCTCGGCCCCATCACCCCGCCTTGTGGAGTTGCCGGTGTATGTCCCGCGCGAGCTTGCCGGGAATGCCGGGCACCGCCTCGAGCTCCTCGCGCGTTGCCACGACGAGCCGCTCGGGCGATCCGAAGTGGCTCAGGAGGGCGCGCTTGCGAGCCGGTCCGACCCCTCGAAGCTCGTCGAGCAGCGAGCGGGTCATCGCGCGATCGCGGCGCTGTCGGTGGAACTCGATCGCAAAGCGATGCGCCTCGTCGCGCACCCGCTTCAGGAGCCGCAGGGCCTCCGAGTCCTCAGGTATCGCCACGGGCTGCGCTCGCCCGGGCACGAACGCCTCCTCGATTCGCTTCGCGAGGCTGATCACCGCCACCCCGCGCTCCGCGAGCGGGCCCATGGCGCGCATCCCGGCCGAGAGCTGGCCCTTGCCGCCGTCGATCACGACCAAGTCGGGCAGCGCGGCGAAGCTGTCGTCCCTTTCTGAGTCGTGCGGTGAGCGGTCCGCCTGCTCGAGGAACCGCGCCGTGCGCCGGCCGAGTACCTCCTCCACCGAAGCGAAGTCATTCGGGCCAGCCGCCTCTTCCGACGGAGCCGAGGGCGAGGGGTGATCCGAGCTCGCCCGGATCTCCCCGCGGGCGGCCGGGTCGGCGACGATCCGGTCGCCCCGAACCGCAAAGCGGCGGTAATCGGCCTTCTTGGGCGCGCCTCCCTCGAACACCACCATGGACGCGACGGTGTGCTCGGGCCCGAGGTTCGAGACATCGAACCCCTCGATCCGCACCGGCAGGGACTCCAGGTCGAGCGCCTCCTGCAGGTCAGCCAGCGCATCAACCCGCTGCTGGCGTCGCCGCTCCCGGCGCAGCTTGTCCTGAGCCAGGGCGAGGCGGGCGTTGCGCTCCGCGAGCTCGCGCAGCCGGCGCTTGTCCCCCCGCTCCGCCACCCTCACCTCGCCTGTTCCCCCGCGCCGAGCCGAGAGGGCCTCGGCGAGCAGGCCGACGCGGTCCCTCAGCGCCGGCCCCACGACGACCAGCCTGGGCACCGCGGGCACCGCCGAGTAGTACTGGGCGATGAACTCCTCCGTGACCTCGGCCTCGCCTCGCTGTCCCTCATTGGCTAGGTAGAAGCCGTGCCGCTCGGCGAGAACGCCATCGCGCACCTGGAACACCTGGGCGTTCGCATCGGTTTCCTCCACCGCCACGGCGATGAGGTCCGCGGTCTCCAGCGACTCGCCCGCGACGCTGCGCCGCTGCATCAGGGAGCGCACCGCCTCGAGGCGGTCCCGGTAGATGGCGGCGCGCTCGAACTGCTCGCGCGATGCCGCCTCGCTCATCTTCCGCTCGAGGTCCCGCTCGACATCGCGGTAGCGGCCGGAGAGGAAGTCGACGATCGCATCGATGTTGCGCCGGTACTCCTCGCGGTCGATGTAGCCCACGCAGGGCGCCTGGCAGCGCTTGATGTAGTAGTCGAGGCAGGGGACACCGGAGCGGCGGCCGGGCTCGGGTCCCTCACAGGTCCGGTACTGGAACAGCTTCCCGAGCAAGTCCAACGTCTCGCGCACCCGGCGTGCGCTGGAGAAAGGGCCAAAGTAGACGCGCCCGGGGCGATGCCGCTCCCGGGTGAAGTAGACGCGCGGGAAGCTCTCGTCGAGGCTGACGCCGACGTAGGGGTAGGACTTGTCATCGCGAAGTCGGATGTTGAACCGCGGCCGGTGGCGCCTGATGAACTGCTGCTCGGCAAGCAGCGCCTCCGCCTCGTTCTCTGTAACCAGGAAGTCGATCGAGCCGACCTGGTCGATGAAGGCGAGCCCGCCCCGGTGTGGGCCGGAGAAGTGCGAGGCAACGCGCTTGCGCACCGACAGCGCCTTGCCGACGTAGAGGACCCCGCCATCTGCGTCCTTGAACAGGTAGACGCCCGGCTGATCGGGCAATCGCCGGCGCTGCTCGTCGATGCTCTCCGCGGTTGCGGCCACTCGCAACAAGGCTAGATGACCGCTTCTACGACTTCGCTCGCCTGGATGACGCGCAACGCGGCAACCGTAGGCCAGCGTCCCCGGATGCACGGGCGAAGGGGGCGAATAGGCTCCCCGACCGAGCCAAGAACGCAACGCCCAGGAGCACGCATGACAAACGCAACCGCACCGGATCCTCCAGAGCTGGAGAACCTCCGCATCGAGATCGACGGCGAGATCGGCACCCTGACGCTCGATCGGCCGAGCGCCCTGAACGCGATGAGCCCCGAGCTGATCGCCGAGCTGGTGACGGCGGCGGCCTGGCTCGCCGATCGCGCGCCGCTGCGAGCGCTGATCGTCACCGGTGCGGGCCGCGCGTTCTCCGCCGGGGGCGACGTGACGTGGTTCAAGCGGGGGCTGGATCAACCCGGAGCCGACCTCACGGCCGAGGTCCGCCGCGGCGCCGACGTGCTGCACCAGGCGATCGTCGACCTCCGGCGCGTTCCCTACCCGGTGATCGCCGCGGTCAACGGGGTCGCCGCGGGCGCCGGGTTCTCCCTGGCGCTCATGTGCGACACGCGAATCGCGTCGGCCGAGGCGGCGTTCGTTTGCGCCTACGGCCGCATCGGCGCCTCGCCCGATGGCGGCATGACCTACTTCCTGCCCCGCGTCGTGGGGCCTTCCCGGGCGCTCGAGCTGCTCCTCCATGATCCCCTGCTGAGCGCCGAGCAGGCCCGCGAGCAAGGGATCGTCTCAGAGGTCGTCCCCCATGCCCGGCTGCTCGATGCAGCGCGGGAACGTGCCGAGGAGCTCGCTGCTAAGGCACCCCACTACGTGCGGATGTCGAAGCTGCTCGTCGGCCAAAGCCTCCAACACACGCTCTCCGAGCACCTCCAGCTGGAGCGTCATGGGATCGCCGACAGCATGGCGACCGAGGACCTCCGCGAGGGCGTAACGGCCTTTCTCGAAGGGCGCCAGGCGACGTTCACTGGTCTCTAGACGGTGAACTCGGGGGCCGAAGCGCGCGTATACACTCGCGAACCCAATCGATCGGAGGCCTGCGATGAGAAAGCTCGTGTTGACCGTAACGCTGATGGCGCTCGCTTCGCTCGCCCTCGCCGCCTGCGGCGGCGGAGACAACGAGACCACCACCGCGGCGACCACCGGGGCGACCACCACGCAGGCCGGGGGCGGGGGCGGTGCCGCGTCTACGCTCAACGTCGAGGCCGACCAGACCCAGCTCGCCTACACGCAGGACAAGCTCTCCACGAAGGCCGGCGCGGTGACGATCGACTTCAAGAACCCCTCCTCGACGCCCCACAACGTCACGATCGAGGGCTCGGGCGACGAGGACATCGGTGCCACGGACACGATCACGGACTCAAGCACGTCCACGACGGTGAACCTGAAGCCGGGGACCTACACCTTCTACTGCAGCGTCGATGCGCACAAGGAGGCGGGCATGGAGGGCACGCTGACGGTCAAGTAGCGGGGCGCCGGCGCCACTCGACGCCGGAGGTTCCGCGCGAGTGAAGCATTGTGGCGCCTAGAGCCACCAAAAAGCTTCACTCGATAGTTCGATCCGGGGCCAGGCGACGGATGCGCCGCCGCCCGGGGCGAGCCCCGATCGGGCGGATGGCCCTCGACGCTTACTGGACGAGCATCCGAACGACGCTCTCGGCCACGCAGGCCGGCTTCTCGGATCGCTCCCCCTCGATGGTGAACCTCGTGACCACGTGCCACCAGCCGTCGCCGAGCTCGTCGACCGACATCACCTCGGCTCGACCCCGCACGCGCGAACCGGTGGGCACCGCGGCGGGGAAGCGGACCTTGTTGAACCCGTAATTGATCCCCATCTTCACGCCGCCCGTCCTGATGAGCCGAGGCCGGAACCGGTCGACCAGCGACAGGGTGAGGTTGCCGTGCGCCACGGTGGTCCCGTAAGGGCTCTCCTTCGCCGCCCGCTCCCGGTCAACGTGGATCCACTGATGGTCCCGCGAGACCTCGGCGAATCTGTCGACGTCGGCCTGGGTGATCTCGACCCAGTCGGTGGGGCCGAGCTCCCGGCCGATCAGATCGCGAAGCTGCTCGATTCCCTCGACCTGTACCGCCTCCACCGGCCGGGAGCTTATCCGGCGCTCACTTGACGTTCAGGCTGCCGTGCCCGGGACGGCCATGTTGAGAAGGGCCGCCTCGAGGGCCTTCAGACGATCCAGTCACCCTTGACCTAGCGCCGCGTGGTTCAAGAGGAAGGCTTCCGCGAGACGGACGATCGCGTGCTCGCGATCGGGGTCGAGCTGATCGTCCACGGCATCGTCTCCCACGGCGCGGTCGTTCCCTGCACTCGCCCTAGGCGGCAGCGGCGATCGCTGTGCGGGCCCGTCATCCGTCGCGCGGCGCTCGGAATTCCTCGATAACCGTAGAAGTTCGGTTGTGCCCGCTTCGCTTGCTTATGCAATTTCGTAATGGACGTCGAAGACCACCTCGGGCTCGGGAGGCGGCGCTTGCCCGCCGCTTACGTCGTCGATCGCAGGGCGCAAATGCTCGTCGATGAAGCCGTCGAGGCCCTCCCGCGAGTCCCAGACGTCGATGATCCGCCAACCGTCGGGGGAATTGCCCGCTGCGTGAAAGCGCATTCCCGCATCCTGCGCTGCTTGAAAGACCCTGTCCTTCACTGCGTCATAAGCCTGCTGATCAATGGGCGGATGCCAGATGACGCCGATAGCCATCAACGCTCTCCTCTCGGTTGGGGACTCCAGACCCCGACTCTATTCGGAATGCACCCCCCGATAGTGCCTCGATGCAACGGGCAGCGAGTCGCCTTGTGTGACTCGGAATTGTTCGGCGCGATCCCATTGGGATCGGCTGAGAGCCGACGCAGCAAGCCACGGCTCAACCCCGGCTCAGGTCACTTGCCCTATCTCATTCGCGCGTAAAGGCGAGGTGGCGGCTCGCCTCGTGGCCGCGCCGCTCCGCTACGGACCCTGATCCGCGGTCAGCTTGCTGCGCCTGCCTGTAGTGCTTGCGGAGGTCGCGTTCGAAGCGGTGGCCTGCATAGCGGCAATCGTACGCCTGCCGACCTCCGGGTCCAGCCCGAAGCGCTCGGCGTAGCGCTCATGCAGCTCGGGTACCACCTCGTGAGCCGCTTCCTCGGATAGAAACTCGCCTGCGAGGTGGGAGTCGAGCCGGTTGAGGTAAGCCTCCCATCCGGCCGCCTGCTGTGCGCCGAGCGCCCTGTCGTCGAAGACATGTGTGAAGACAAGGAGGCAGCCGTCGCCGGCAGGCCGAAGCTCGAAGCGAAACAGGTCGGCTCCAAAGATCCACGCGATGAGGTGCGGCGGCTCAAGCTCCGTGACCTCTCCGGTCTGGCCTCGGGCTTCGAAGACTTCGCCCGCTTCGGGCTTCCATTCGACGGCGTCGACGAACCAACGTGCGAGCTCGGCGGGCTCTGTGATCGCTCGCCACACCCTCTCCACGGGATGATCCAGGCGGCGCTCGAAGCGAAGCGCGGGGCGGTCGTCGACGGTTTCCAGGCTGCCGTTCATTCCGGGTTCTCCTCCAGGTGTCGCTCGAGTGCATCCAGACGGCCGGACCAGTGCGCGCGGTAGGGCTCAAGCCATTGATCGACCTCGGGGAGCGGCTTCGCCCGAAGGCGGTACCAGCTCCGCCTGCCCTCCGGGCAGACCTCGACCAGGCCGGCCTCCCGCAGCACCTTCAGGTGCGTCGAGACCCCGGGCTGGCTGGGCCTCAGCCGCTCGACGAGATCGCTCACCCGCTGCTCGCCGCCGTGCAACGGGGCGAGAACCTGCTGGCGCGAGGGCTCCGCCAGTGCCGCGTAGGCTGGCACAGAGATACATTACCAATTAGTTATATATGTAGCCAGGCACTCGGTCGGCTCCCTCATCCCTCTGCCGCAGCGGCGTCCTCGTACTCGTCGTGGCGTCGCGGCCAGCCTCCTGAAGCGGCGGCCTCGCTGGGCGCCCTGAAGCGGCCCCTCGGCGTCCTGTCTAGTAGCTGCCAGGTACCGATGAGCACGTCGGTGCCGCGGTCGTAGCACGAGTACGTGTGGTAGACGACGCCGTCTGAAAGCGTGAACGCGCTCAAGGCCATGGGCTCGTCGCCATCCGGAGCAGCCGGCGCGATCCGGAGGTCGGCCCGACGGGCCGAGCCGAAGTTGTATCCGGTGCCGCTTCGTCTCTGGTCCTCGGTGAACAGGGTGAAGTCGAGGTTGAAATCGCTCCCGTATGACGACACCCAGGGGAACCTCCAGCCCATGCGGCGCTTGTAGGCCTGGATCTTCTCGAGCGGGGCGCGCGAGGCACAGACCAGCGTCACGTCGTGCTGGTTGAGGTGGATCAGCGCGCCGTCGAGGTGGTCTGCGAAGAACGAGCAACCGGGGCAGGCGGCCGCGTCCTCCGGGCCGAACATGAGGTGGTAGACGAGGAGCTGGGAGCGCCCGTCGAAGAGCTCCGCCAGGGTCCTTTTCCCCTCGTCGGTCTCGAACACATACTCCTGGTCGACCGGCACCCACGGCAGCGCCTGTCGCTCGCGCGCCAGCTCGTCGCTCAGCCGCGTGAGCTCCTTCTCGCGCTTGAGCAGCTCGACGCGGGCGGCCAGCCACTCCTCGCGCGTTCCACGCTCCTGTTCTGTCATCGCGCTTCTCCTTTGCTCGTTGGGCGTTTCCACGATAAGGACCAGCTGAGGGACCTGATCTCATCGCTGCCCTCGGGCTGGGCAGCCAGGGCTGGGCTCCGCCGAGTCGCCCATCGCGGAGGAATCACATGTTGCTCCACGGGAAGATCCGCCAGGATGGCGGCAGCGCAAGCGCTGTGAGCGCACCCGACGACGCCCCAGCGACGCTGCTGGTCCGGAGTTCGACTGCCCGCTATGGCGGGCGGGGCTGAAGGCCTCGAGGCCCCGCTGCGCTAGGTCGCATGATCCTGAGGACCTCGATCCGCGGCGAGTTGTCCATCTGCTCCTCCTCTCTCATCGCTGGACGTCGGTCCGCAGGGGCGACTCCGGTAGACGGAGGACCACGATCAAGGCCAGCGCCGCAAGCGGGGACGCGACGAGGAACACGGCCTGCACGGCGTCGATGATGTCGCTGCGAAGCGCGCCGCCCAGCCCCTGAACGGTGGCCTCGGAGGCGTGGGAGCCGGCCCGTGCAGCGAACACCGCGCCGAGGACCGCCGCCCCGACGGCGCCGCCGAGACCACGGAAGAAGGCGGTGGTGGCGGTCGCGATGCCCAGCTCGCGCCGGTCGACGTTGTTCTGGACTGCGACGATCAGGATCTGAGTAACCATGCCGAAGCCAAGCCCGAACAGAGCGACGCCGACGCCGGTGGCCACCTGGGAGGGATCGGCCGAGAGAGCCGCCAAGAGCACCAGCGCGGCCGTCATCAGCGCCAGGCCGGCAATCGGGAAGCGCTTGTACCGCCCGGTGCGGGCGATGCTTCGGCCAGACAGCGTGGTCGAGACCGTGATGCCGAGCATCGCCGGGACCAGCAGCAACCCGGCCTGGGTGGGGCTGGCACCGGTCGTGGTCTGCAAGAACAGTGGCACGAATACGGTGATCGAGAAGAGCGCGGCCGTGGCCAGGAACAGGGCGGAGCTGGCGACGGCCACGACCCGCGTGCGCAGCAGATGGAAGGGAACGATCGGCTCCATGGTGCGCCGCTCTCGGGCCAGCAGAGCTCCCGACGACACCACCATCGCGGCGATCAGAGCGAGGATCGGGGACGAGTCCCAGGCGTAGCGCGCACCGCCCCAGATGCAGGTCAGTATCAGGGCGCTGGTCGCGCCCGCCAGCAGCGCAGCGCCCAAGAAATCGAGCGGGCGCTCGGGGCGCTCGGTCTCGGGCGCGGGCAGTCGCAGGCTGAGGCCGGCCAGCGCGACAACGCCCAGCGGAAGGTTGACGTAGAAGACCCACCGCCAGCTGGCGTGCTGGACGAGCAGGCCGCCGATCAGCGGACCGACTACCGTGGCGACGGCAAAGGCGGCGGCGATGTAGCCCTGGTAGCGACCCCGCTCGC
>Ga0126312_10003269_pt1 | contig 10936 bp, 9 predicted proteins | sample Plot104A_FD_92537 | JGI IMG/M metagenome (GOLD analysis project Ga0126312, IMG submission 92537) | Serpentine soil microbial communities from UC McLaughlin Reserve, CA, USA - Plot104A | ecosystem: Environmental > Terrestrial > Soil > Grasslands | place: USA: UC McLaughlin Reserve, Lake County... | reverse complement strand
CTCGACGCGATCTACCCCGCGTTCTTCCTCGCGCTGCTGATCGCCGAGCTGCGCGAGAGCCGCGCCGGGCAGGCGGTCGCGGCCGTCGGGGCGCTGATCGCGTTCGCGCTCGTCCCGGTGGCCCCGCCGGGGATCCCGGTGCTCGCGGCCTCGCTCGCGTCGCTGATCGGCCTGTACGTGCGCAGGAGGCCGGCCGCGTGAGCACAGGCGAGGCGCTCGCGCTGATCGGCGCGTGCGCGCTCATCACGGCGGCGATCAAGGGCATCGGCCCGCTGGCCCTGGGCGGTCGCGAGCTCCCGACCTGGTTCTCCTCGGTCGTCACGCTCATGGCGCCGGCGCTGTTCGCCGCGCTCGTGGTGACGCAGGCGCTGGCGGACGGGAAGCATCTGGGCGTCGGCGCCGACACGGCCGGCGTGGCGCTGGCGGGGGTCGCCGCCTGGCGCGGCGCCTCCGTGATCACGGTCGTCGCCGTGGCGGCGGTCGTGACGGCGGCGGTGCGGGCGGTGTCTTAGGTTGCGCCCCTCGCGCCGTGGCGTGGGTCTGTGATCGACCGGGGGGAATTGACGGGAGCGGCTGGGAGGGAGCGGCGGGCATTGACCGGAAGGGCTGGGAGGGGAGCGGCGGGTCGCGAGGCGCCGGGAACGGCGGGCATCCGCGGGGAGGGCTGGGAGGGAGCGGCGGGTCGCGAGACGCCGGGAACAGCGGGCATCGAGGAAGCGGTCCGGCGAGCGGTCGAGGGTCGCGAGACCCGCCGGTCAACGCTGCAACGCCCGCGATTTTGGCGGTCCGTGCAGCGTTGACGGCGTCAGACGCCGTCAACGCTGAAACGCCGCGCGACAACGAGTGGCGTGCAGCGTTCGCGCGCGGCAACGCCGGTCGGCCCGCCGAAAGCCGCGCCCTCCCGGCGTTGACGGCGAAATAGGCCGTCAACGCAGGTCACGCGCCGAAATCACGACGAGTACCGGCATCGACCGGCGGGTCTAGCGAACCTCCGCCGCCTCCCAGCCCTCCCCGTCGATGCCCGCCGTTCCCGGCGTCTCGCGACCCGCCGCACACCTCCCAGCTCTCCCCGTGGATGCCGCCGTTCGCCGGCGCCTCGCGACCCGCCGCACCCCTCCGGGCCCTCCCCGTCGACGACCGCCGTTCCCGGCGTCTCGCGACCCGCCGCTGCCCTCCCAGCCCCCGTCGATGCCCGGCGTTCTGCCCCGTCCCGCGACCGACGCGGCAACCCGACTCTTCAACCGGACCCGAGCAAGGCCGGGAGGACCCGCTCGCGGACGAGCTCGTCGACCGCGCCGGGCGACCACGGCGCGAGCGCCTCGCGCGCGCGCTCGGCGTACGCGGGCGCCGGATCGTCGAGAGCCAGCCGGAGAGCCGCGGGCAGATCGTCGCCGACCAGGCGCGGATCGAGCGCGCGCGCGACCGGGAGCGCCGCGTACGGCCCTGGGGCCGCGGTCGTGACGAGCGCGCACCCGTCGGCGAGCGCCTCGAGCTGCGCGATCCCGTAGTCCTCGCGCCGGGGAGCCGTCACGAAGACGCGCGCCCGCCGCAGCAGTCCGCGGTACGCGGCGGACGAAAGCATGCCCGCGTGGCGCACGCCATCGCTGTCCCGGCCCACCGCGCCGGCGACGACGAGCGTCTGACCGGGCCGGCGCGCGACATCCCACGCCGCGAGCACCCGGTCGAGGCCCTTCTTCTCCGGGTTCGCGCCGTAGGTGATCGCGGCGATGTCGCGCTCGCCGCCGCCTGGCCCGGAGGGCTCGACAGGCACGGGCGCCACCAGCGCGCGCGCGTGCGGAACCGGCGCCTCCGCGAGACCGCCCTCGCTCCAGGGCAGCAGCAGCGACGCTGCAGTGAACCGGCGCCGCTCGACCGCCCGCTGCCAGATCCCGTGGCGGCCCGGACGGTTGCCGGCAGCAGGCGCGTCGAAGCGGATCGCGCCCGGCTCGGGCCAGAGCAGCGCGGCCGTGCTGCTCGAGTAGACGATCGCGCGCGGGCGGGCGTTCCGCAGCGCCGCGGCCGTGGCGCGCCGCGCCGGCACCGCCCACGCCAGGTCGGTGAGGGCGAACGTGCGCGGCTCCCGGGCGTGCGTGACCCGAACGACGGCTACGGATGCCGCGGCGCGCCGCATCGAGTCCGCGAACGCGTCGTCGGCCGCGCGCAATCCCGCGGTCCCGCCGAGCGCGACGAGGAGGACATCCATGAGCGCGGCATTGTCGCGGCCGGCGCGCTCCGCGTGCCGCGACCGGAACGTGTCCGTCGGCGAGGTCGATACTTCGCGCCGCATCGAAGCCGGTCCCCGCAACAGTCGCGTCGGCGCGCAAGCCGACGGCGTTCGCGCTCAACCGTCGTCGAAGCCGGCCACTCGCAACGGTCGCGTCGGTGCGCGATCCGACGGCGTTCGCGCTCAGCCGTCGTGGCGTGCTAGCCGGCTTCCTCGACGAGCGCACCGACCACCCCGACCGGCGTGCGCGTCGTGAGGCCGGCCGGGCCGCCCGCCGGTCGATCACCCGGTCCTGAGCCCCGGCGTGCGGATCAGCCGGATCGGCGCGAACGGCGGCGTCCGGTCGACGTAGAAGCGGAAGCCGTCGCGGTCCTCGATCGCGGTGACGGCCGCGTCCTGGCGCCGCCATGCGAGCGCCCAGATGATCGCGAAGCCCGCCGCGACCGCGGACACCTGCGGCACGAATACGCCGAGCGCCGCGGCGCCGATCGTCGAGAACAGCAGCGGCCAGAGCCGGTTGACCAGCGTCACGCCCGGCCGCAGCTCGGGCACCGACATCTGCATGCGGGCATCCGCGAGCAGCCGCGCGATCGGGGGCGAAGCGGCGTTGCGGCGCCCGAGCCACGCGCCGATCAGCGCCGCCCCGAGCCACCAGCCGATCGCGACCTCCAGCAGCGACGGCTCGTCCTCCTGGCGCACGGCGATGACGGTGAGCGTGCCCAGGAACGTCGCCGAGGCCGCGCTGAGTAGCACCGTGATCTTGAGGAAGTCGACGAACCGCACCGCGCGCTAGTGGGGCTTCTCGCAAGGTTCCGCCCGCAATCGGCGATCGCCGATCACCGCCACGCTGCGTCCTCGACCCTTGAGATCCCGGAGGGATTCCTGCGGGTCTGCGTCCTTGCATGGCGGCGCCGGCGGCCGGTCTTTCGGGCGGAACGTCACGAGAAGGCCCACTAGGCCAGCAGCGCCCTGAGCAGCTCGCGCACGCCGTCGGTGCCGTCGACCATCGCGTCCGCCTCCTCCTGGAGCGCTTCCGGACCCTCGTCGGAGCGGACCCCGATGCGAACCGCGGTCTCGAGCCTGCCCATCTCGACCAGCTCGCCGAGCCCGCGGAAGGCGTCGAGGTCCGTCATGTCATCGCCCACATAGACGGCGGCGGCGAGCTCGGTGTCGCGCAGCAGCGCGACGATGCCGGCGCCCTTGTCGATCCGGACCGGCGGGCGGATCTCCAGCACCTTGCGGCCCCAGTGCGTCTTGTAGCCGGCGCCCTCGGCGCGCTGCGCGACGGCGCGGATCGCCTGCTCGGCGCCCTCCTCGTCCGGCACGCCGCGCCAGTGCAGCGCCGCGATCGCCTCCTTGTCCTCGAGCCGCACGCGCAGCCGCTTGAGCTCGTCGCCATAGGCCTCGCGCATGAACCCCTGGACGCGGCGCGTCCACGCCTGCAGCTCGCGGTCGAGCTCCGGCGCGATCGCGCCCGCGCGCAGCACCTCGGAGCCGTGGTTGCCGAGGTACGCGATCGAGCCGAGCGAGACGATCCGGCGCGCGTCGGACGCCCGCCGTCCCGACACGCACGCGACGGTGCCGTAGCGGCGCGCGACGTCGATCAGCGGCCGCCGCGTCGTCTCGGGCATGTGCGCGTCGTCGGGCTGGGCGACGATCGGCGCCAGCACGCCGTCGACGTCGAGCAGGACGGCGGACCGCTCGGGGTCGCGCCGGAGCGGCTCCAGCAGCGCTTCGAGCGGGGCGTCCGTCGGCGGCATCGCCCTAGTATGCCCGCCATGACGGAGACCACCGTGGGCGAAGGCTGGGCCGTCGGGAGCATCGACGGGATCGGCCAGGGCCCGGGCTTCCGCAAGGTCCGCAAGGCGCTCGGGGTCACCGCCTTCGGCGTCAACGCGGTAGTGCTGCCGCCGGGCTACGCGTCGGGCCGGCACATGCACGAGCGCCAGGAGGAGCTCTACTTCGTCCACTCGGGAACGATCGAGTTCACGTTCGACGGCGAGAAGCAGGTGCTCGGACCGGGCGGCCTCGCGCGCGTGGATCCCGCGACGGTGCGCTCGTTCCGCAACGTCTCGGAGTCCGAGGACGCGGTCTACCTGTGCGTCGGCGGAGCCGGCGGCTACGTCGGTCGCGACGGGCTGCTGCCCGAGGGCGAGACCAGCGGGCGCTAGGGCGCGACGTGGCGCTGCGGGTCATCGAGCGGAGCCGCGCGCGCCGGCGGGAGGAGCGCTCCTGACCCGGGTCGTCGCCATGCGCGGCGGGGTGGAGGAGTCCGAGCACCGGGTCGCGTGGTGCGTGTTCGACTCCGACGGCTCGGTCGCCGGGCCGGATCCCGACCTCCCCGTCTTCGCGCGCTCGGCGGTCAAGCCGCTGCAGGCGCTGGGCAGCGTGCGCGCCGGCGTGCTCGAGCGCTTCGGCCTGGGCGAGCGCCACCTGGCGCTGGCCTGTGCCTCACACGGCGGGTCGGACGCGCACGTCGCCGCCGTCGCCGAGGTGCTCGCGGCCTGCGGCCTGCTGGAGGACGCGCTCGCCTGCGGGCCGGAGCTGCCGCTCGACCCGCGCGCGGTCGGCGGCGTGCGGCCGTCGCGGATCCGGCACAACTGCTCCGGGAAGCACGCGTTCGGACTCGCGCGCTGCCTCGCAGAGGACTGGCCGCTCGACGGGTACTTCCGCGCCGGCCACCCGCTCCAGGGAGCGATGCGCGAGTGCATGCGCGAGGCCTGCGGCGTCGCCGCGGCTTCGAACGAGGCCACCGACGGTTGCGGGATGCGCACGTTCGCCGTCCCCCTGGCCGCGCTCGCGCGGGCGTTCGGGGGCCTGGCGAGCGGCGGCCTCGGGCCGTCGGGCGATCGCTGCGCGGCGGCGATGCGCGCCCACCCGGAGCTCGTGGCCTACGACGGCGCGATCGACACCGAGTTGATGCGGGCGGAGCCCGGCCTCGTGGCGAAGATCGGCGCCGAGGGCGTGCTCGCGCTCGGCCTCGCCGACGGGCGCGGGCTCGCGCTGAAGGTGCGCGACGGCTCCAAACGCGCGGTCGCTCCCGCGGCCGTCGCGCTCGCGCGCTCCGCACTGGGCCTGGCGGCCGAGGTCCCGGAGCCGCTCGCCACCGCCCCGATCCTCAACTCGCGCGGGGTCCGCGTCGGGGAGCTGCGCGCGGGTTAGCTCCGCCGGTCATCCGGACAGCGTTCTGACCGCCACGCCGGACATCCATGTCCGGGCTTGACCGGCCTTCGCCCTTTCCGCCGGCCTTCGCCCCTCACAGGCCGTGCTCCAGCGCACCCTTGACGCTCGCGTCGAGCGCGTTGAGGCGATGGAGCGCTAGCGCCTCGGGAGATCCGAAGCGGCGGCCGGGCGCCGCCTCAGGCCCGTGGTGGCAGAGCACGCAGTGCAGCAGCGCCAGCCGGTGCTCGGGGCCGAGAGCGGCCATGTGCGGCTCGAGCAGCTGCTGGCCGAGCACGAGGTGGCCGAGCAGGCGCCCCTCGTCGGTCAGCCCGATCTCGGCTCCGTACGTGAACTCGCGCGTCTTTCCGAGGTCGTGCACGAGCGCGGCGGTCAGCAGCAGGTCGGAGTTGAGCCGCGGGTGCAGCTGGCAGGCCTCGAGCGCGAGCGTCGCCACCGCCACGGTGTGTTCCAGGAGGCCGCCCAGGTAGGCGTGATGGCCGCCGCGCGTGCACGGCGCGCGGCGCCACTCCGCGCGCAGCCACGCGTCCTCGAGCAGGCCCTCCAGCAGCGCGCGGTAGCCCGGCTCGTGGACCTCGCGCGCGAGGTGCTCGAGGAAGCCGTCGAGCTCGTCGAGGTCGCGGTACGCGACCGGCAGGAACGCCGCCGGGTCGGCCGCCTGGGCGCGCTCGATCGCGCGCACCTCGACCTGGAGCTCGTCGCGGAAGCGCTCGACCCTTCCCTGCACCCGCACGAGGTCGCCGCGGTCGAAGCGGCCGCCGAGCAGGTCGGCGTCGCGGAAGACGCGCGCGGGCAGCGCGCTGGTGCGGTCGCGCAGCTCGAGCGCGAGGTACGGGGACCCGGTGCGCGCCGTCAGCCGATCCTTGCGCGTGCAGGCGTAGACGCCCGCCACCTCGTCGCCGGCGCGCAGCGCGCTGAGCTCCTCCACGGACATCGCCCACGATGATGCTGTGCGGGCCGGACGGGTGCGGCCGGGCGTTCGCTACCGTGGTCTCGGATGCAGCCGCTGCGCTGGGACCGCCGGCCGGATGGGCTTCGGGCTCCCGCGCTGGTCTGCGCCTTCAAGGGCTGGAACGACGCGGGCGAGTCCGCGAGCTCGGCGCTCGCCTTCCTGGGCACGCGGCTCCACGCCGAGCGCTTCGCGCTGATCGACCCGGAGGAGTTCGTCGACTTCCAGGCCACGCGACCCACGGTCCGCCTGACCGGCGGCCACCACCGCGTGATCGAGTGGCCCGACATCGAGGTCCACGAGGCGCGCGTCCCGCGCGCGCCCCGCGATCTCGTGATCCTCACCGGGCCGGAGCCGGCCTACCGCTGGCGGACGTTCTGCGCGACGGTGGTGGAGCTCGCCGAGGCGCTCGGCGTGCAGATGGTGGTGACACTCGGCGCTCTGCTCGCGGACGTGCCGCACTCGCGCCCGGTCAACGTGACCGCGTTCGCGACCGACGACGCGCTCGTGAAGCGGCTTCAGCTCGACCCACCGACCTACGAGGGCCCGACCGGGATCGTCGGCGTGCTGCACGACGCCTGCGCGAACGCCGGCATGCCGAGCGCGTCGCTGTGGGCGGCGGTGCCGCATTACGTCGCGGTCGTGCCGAACCCGAAGGGCTCGCTGGCGCTGCTGCGGCGGCTCGAGAGCCTCGTCGGCATCACGGTCGACGCGGCCGAGTTGGAGGACGCCGCCGCCGAGTACGAGCGCCAGGTCTCGCGCGCGGTCGAGATGGACCCGGAAGTGCAGGCCTTCGTCGAGAAGCTCGAGCGCACGGTCGACGAGGAGGAGGGCCGGCCCGACCCGTCCGACCTTCCCTCGGGCGACGTGCTCGCGCGCGAGTTCCAGCGCTTCCTGCGCCAGCGCGGCAGCGGCCCAAGTTAAGCCCGGACAGGATGTCCGGCATGGCGGCCGCGGCGGAGCACTACTCCTACTTCTCCGCTGCCGGGCAGGCGATCCGGTAGTCGCACATCGAGCAGGCGGCCCACGACGGCGTCGGCTCGAAGCCCTGGCCGAGGATCCCGTCCGCCACCTCGAACACGGTGTCCGTGATCCAGTCGCGGTCCTCCGCTGTGCGCTCGACGGGCACCTTCTCGTCGTCGAGCACGTAGTAGTAGGCCTGGTTGGCGGCCTCCAGCTGCCACGACTCGCGCGCGCCGACGGCGTAGAGCGAGAGCTGCACGTCGTCGCGCAGCTGGGTGGCGGACTTCGGCCTCCCGGTCTTGTAGTCGATCAGCTCGTAGCCGCCGCCCGGCAGCCGGTCGACGCGGTCGACGCGGCCGCGCAGGAGATGTGGGCCGAGCGAGAACGAGAACGCGCGCTCGAACCAGACGGGCTCGCACTCCTCGCCCTTGAAGCGCTCGTGGTAGCGCAGCAGCGCCTGCGTCGCCTTCGCCCGCAGCTGGCGCTCCTCCTCCGAGTCGCCGAAGCCGCCGCGGCGCCAGCCCGCCTCGAGCAGCCCCAGCAGCTCGGGCAGCGTCCCGGACGCCGCGCCGCCGGTGTGGAAGCGCTCGAGCACCTGGTGCACCAGGATCCCGAAGCGCTGGTTGAGCGTCGGCTCCGACGGGATCCGGAAGACGCGCGCGAACTTGTACTTGAGCGGGCAGGTCCGGTACGTCTCGATGTCGGTCGCGGACAGCACCAGGCCGTTGCCGCGGCGCGGGAGGAACTGCTCCAGCGACGGCTCAGAGCGCTGCGCGACCGCCCGCGCGCGCAGCTTCTCGTCGCGCTCGGCGTCGAGCAGGTACTCGTCGAGCGCCGAGGTCTCGAAGATCTCGCGCTGCTCGGCGGTCGCGGCCGAGAGCAGGCGCGCGTTGACCTCGGGCAGCGCGTCCGCGACAGAGAGCGAGCCGTCGCGGGTGCGCTCCATCAGCGCCGACAGCTTGAGCACCTCGAGGTAGCGCACGACGGCGTGCGACACGTCGAGGTCGGTGTCGAAGCGCAGCTCGCCCAGCCGCCCGCCGACCTGGGCGACGGTCGTCAGCAGCTCGTCGCGCAGCAGCCGGAACGTCGACTGGAGCGTCTCCGCCGGCCCGAACAGCTCCTCCTCGCGAGCCTCCCACTCGCCGCCGACGGCGAGCCGCGCCTCCTCGGCGAACGGCGACGGCGGCTGCGCCCCGCCGCGCTCGGTGACCGCCGGGTAGGCGAGCACCAGCCGCCGCCGCGCGCGCGTCATCGCGACGTGCACGAGCCGCCGCATCTGCCCGACGTGCACGGCCTTGGTGTCCGGCGGCAGCGCCTCCTCGACCAGCGCGTCCGGGATCGGCTCGAGCGCGCGCCGGCGCGGGCCCGGCATGCGCGCGGCCATCAGGCCGAGCACGTACACATGGTCGAACTCGAGCCCCTTGGCCGCGTCCATCGCCATCACCTGCACGCCCTGCGGACGCTCCCCGGCGACCGCCTCCTCCTCGCGCAGCCCGGCGTCGGCGACCGCCGCGATCGAGCGCGCGAACTCGCGCGCCGTCGCCTGCGGGGAGCGGCGCAGGTACTCGGCCGCCAGCTCGCCGAACTTGGCGAGGTTGACGAGCCGCTCGACGACCTCGGCCGAGGCGGCGAACAGCAGCTGGCGGCGCAGGCCGAGCTTCTCGATCAGCCGGTGCACGTAGAGATCGGGGCGCGCGGAGTCGAGCGAGGCGGCGGCCGAGCGGTGGAGCTTGAGGAAGGCGAGGATGCGCTCGCGCGCCTCCGGCGGGATCTGCGGCGATTCCATCGCGGCGCCCAGCGCGGCGACCATGTCGAGCTTGCGCCGGCGCGCGATCTGCGTGCAGCGGGCGAGGTCGATCGCGCGCAGCTCGATCGGCGGGCGCGCGAGCGCGCGCACGACCGCGCCCGCGTCGCCCGGGTCGACCAGCAGCCGCAGCCAGGCGAGCAGGTCGCGCACCTCGGCGCGCTGGAAGAAGGCGGCGGCGCCGGACAGCCGGTAGGGCACGGCGCGCTCCTCCAGCGCGACGGCGACGGCTGGGCCCTCGGTCTTGACGGACCGGACCAGCACGCAGACGTCCGCCGGCGCGACGTCCTCGCGCGCGAGCAGGCGCTCGACGTCGGCGGCGACCGCTTGCGCCTGCGCGCGCTCGGACGCGCAGCGCCAGAACTCGACCTCGCCCGGCGCTGCGCCGGCACGCGCGTGCAGTTCCTTGGGGAGCCGGTCGGGATGCGGCTCAACGACGGCCCGTGCGGCGGCGACGATGCGCTCGCCCGAGCGGAAGCTCTCGCTCAGCCGCAGGATCGCGGCGTCCGGCCATGCGGCGCGGAAGTCGGCGACCGCCTTGGTGGAGGCGCCGCGGAAGCGGTGGATCGACTGGTCGTCGTCGGCGGCCGCGGTGACATTGCCGTGCTCGGCGACGAGCAGCCGCAGCAGCAGGCCCTGCGCGTAGGCGGAGTCCTGGAGCTCGTCCACGAGCACATGCCGGAAGCGGGCGGCGACGCGCGCGCGCACGCTCGGCTTGGAGCGCAGCAGTCCGAGCGCGTGCAGGGCGAGGTCGCCGAAGTCGAGCCCGCCCGCCTCGGCGAGCATGCGGTCGTGCGCGGCGTAGATCGCGGCGAACTCGCGCTCGCGCGCTGCGCGGATGCGCTCGCCATCGCTCGCGTCGGGCAGCTCCGCCGCCCACGCTTCGTAGCGGTCCGCGGTGACCAGCTCGTCCTTGAGCCGGTCGATCCGCTGCACGATCGAGCCGAGCAGTGCGCTCGGATTGCCGCGCAGGTCGTGCGAGGCCAGCGGCAGCTCGTCGATTCGCTCCAGCAGCATCGCGAGCCGGTCCGACGCGGTGACCGGCGCCGCGAACGGGTCGACGCCGGCCTCGAGCGCCTCCTCGCGCAGCAGACGCGCGCAGAAGCCCTGGAACGTGGTGACCGACAGCTCCTCGTAGCGCGCAGGCACCCGCGCCTCTATCCGCTCGCGCAGATCGTCGGCCTGGTCGCCGGAGTACGTCAGCACAAGGATCGCGTCGGCCGGGGTGCCCTGCTCGGTCAGCCACGCGAAGCGCTCGACGAGCGCGTGCGTCTTGCCGGTGCCGGCGGCGGCGATGATCAGGAGCGGCCCGCCCGGATGCGTGATCGCCGCACGCTGAGCGGTGCTCTCCTCGATTGCGGGCACGTACGTAGGATAAGTCGCGTGAGCGCCTCCGCACCGGACTGGCTGGGCGCCGCGCGCGCAGCCACCGAGGAGTTGCGCCACGTGCTCGCCGCCGCTCCCACGACGGCGCAGCGGGCGCGCGAGACCGGGACGCGCGGAGAGGGGGGCGACCGGACGCTCGAGATCGACGCGGCGGCCGAGGCGGCGGTGTTCCGGCGGCTGGAGGCGCTGCATGCGGACGGCGCGCGCTTCGCGGCGGTGAGCGAGGAGCGCGGCCGCATCGACTTCGGCTTCGACGGCGCCGACCCGGTGCTCGTCGTGATCGACCCGCTCGACGGGTCCAAGAACGCCAAGCGCGGCCTGCCGCATCACGCGCTCTCGCTGGCGGTGGCCGACGGCGCGACGATGGCGGACGTCCGCTTCGGCTTCGTCCACGACTTCGGCGCCGGCGAGGAGTGGGTCGCGCGGCGCG
>Ga0126312_10003268_pt1 | contig 10937 bp, 11 predicted proteins | sample Plot104A_FD_92537 | JGI IMG/M metagenome (GOLD analysis project Ga0126312, IMG submission 92537) | Serpentine soil microbial communities from UC McLaughlin Reserve, CA, USA - Plot104A | ecosystem: Environmental > Terrestrial > Soil > Grasslands | place: USA: UC McLaughlin Reserve, Lake County... | reverse complement strand
CTGCTCGGCCGATGCTTCGGGCCTGCTCCGGGGTGAGGCCGCGGGCCAGCTCCGCCACGGACTCGCCGTTGTCGGCGACGAGCACCTCATCGCCGGGATCGAGGAAGAGCTCGATCCCTTCCCAGGCGTCGGTGATCAGGCACGCGCCGGCGCCCGCCGCCTCGAACACCCGCGTCGCCGGCGAGAACCCGTTCGCGGCCATCGACTCGCGCGTGACGTTCAGCACGGCCAGCGGCGTCCGGTTGAAGGCGTTGTGGTCCTCCGTGCCGACGTGGCCGAGGTGGCGGATGTTCCCGGAGCGTGCGGCGCCCGCGTCCCAGCCGTTGCCGCCGATGAGGAACGCGCGGTCGGGGAGCCGCTCGGCCGCGCGGAAGAAGAACTCCTCGACGCGTGCCTCGCGGTCGGGGAGCCGGTTGCCGAGGAACGCGAGATCGCTCGTGAAGCGGGGATCCGCCTCGGCCGGATGGTGCGTGGACGGGTCGAGCGCGTTGTAGACCGGCACGCAACGGCGCGCGCCGAGGTTCTCGTAGCGCTCGACCACCGGATCGCCGCCGCCGTAGGTGAGCACGAGGTCGTAGTCGGGGATGAGCGCGCGGAGCGCGTCGCCTGCGTCCGCCTCCATCGACGCCAGCGTGGCCGGTGCGTCGACGTCCCAGAAGATCCGCACGCCGTCGAGCTCGAGGACGGCCTCCTCGAGGACGTCGTCGGCCACGCCCACGCCGCTCGCCTTGGCCACCACGTCGAAGCCGCGCGCGCCGGCGACCACCTCCCGGGCATCCGCCGGGTCGTAGACGACGACGGTCGCGTACGGGGGATCCGGGATGTCGCGGTGCGCCTGGCGGTCGTAGGCGTCGGGCTCGAAGAAGGTGATCTCGTGCCCGCGCTCGTGCAGCGCGCGGACGATGCCGCGGTAGTAGGTGCAGGCCCCGTTCCAGTACGAGGACACGAGGCTGGAGGCGAAGAACGCGATCCTCATCGTCCCGCTGGCGCCCCCGCCGCCTCGAGCTCCGCTTGGACCGCGAGCAGCTCGTCCACGCGATGCGCGCACGTGTGGCCGTTGTGGATCGTCTCCAACCCGCACCGGCGCAGATCGGCCGCCAGCGCGGGATCGTGCAGGACGTCGCGGATCAAGCGGCGCATCTCGCCGCCGTCGCGCGCGACCAGATGGTCGGTGCCGGGCCGGAACAGGCCCTCGGCGTCCTCCCACGGCGAGCAGATCAGCGGGATACCGCAGGCCATCGCCTCGAACGGCCGGATCGTCGGGATGCCCGGCAGCGCCTCCACGTAGGGCCGGCGCGGGACGTGCACGGTCACCCGGTGGCGCGCGAACACGTGTGGCACGCGGTGGTTCGCGATCCAGCCGCGGTAGCGCAACCGCGTGGTCGCGATCCTGAGCCGCGCAGCGAGCGGGTAGCGCACCCCGTGCACGGTCCCGGTGAGCCGCAGCCGCCGCGCGGGACCGAGCAGGAACTCGCGCAGCTCGCGGGTGCGCTCGCCGTCGCCCCAGTTGCCGATCCAGACGAGGTCGCCGTCGCGCTCCACTTCCGGTCGGGGCCGGAAGACGCGAGTGTCGGCCGCCTCGTGCCACGTCCAGGCGCGCTCGGTCCAGCCGCGCGTCAGGTAGAGGTCGCGGATCACGGCGCCGAACGCGAGCACGCCGTCGTAGGCGCTCAGGTCGAAGCGGGCCATCTCCTTCGGCCGCGTCACGGCCCGGTGATGGGTGTCGTGGAAGAGCAGGCGATACCCGCCCACGCGCTGCCGGTGTGCGCCGACCCGCCGCACGAGCGCGGGCTCGCTCCACTCGTGCACGAGGACGAGGGCCGCCCCGTCCAGCACGCGGTCGAGATCGAGCGATGCGAGCTCGTAGCGCGTGCTCGCGAGCTCCGGGAACGCGCGCGCGAACTCCTCCTCCGGCGCCGCGCCGTACGCGTCCACCAGGTTCGTGCGGCTCCACGCGCCGGCGGGCTCGAGCACGTGGACATCGTGGCCGCGGTCGAGCAGCTCGGCCGCGATCCCACGCAGGAAGTGCGCGTTGCCGTGGTTCCAGTCGCTGACCAGCGAGTGGCAGAAGATCACGACCTTCATGCCACGACCCGCACGTCGACGAGCTCGTCGTAGAGCGCGCGATGCGCCGCGGCCATCGCCTCGAGCGAATAGCGGCCCGCGCGCTCGACCGCCGGCCGCGGGGCAGCCAGCGCCTCCGCCAGCGCCGCGCGCAGCGCGTCGGGATCGCCGGGATCGACGAACCGCGCGGCGCCGTCCCACAGCTCGCGCAGTGACGGGATGTCGCCCAGCACCAGCGAGCAGCCGGCGCGCGCGGCCTCGAGGATGGCCAGGCCGAAGGGCTCGTAGCGCGCGGGGGCGGCGAAGACCGCGGCCCGGGCGCGGAGGGCGGCGAGCTCCGCCGGTGCGAGCGGCCCGAGGGCGCGAGCGTGCCGGGGCGAGCATCCTGCGGTGTCGCCGGCCAGCAGCACCGGGGCGCCGAGGCCGCGTGCCGCGGCGTCGAGCGTCGCAAGGTTCTTGGCCTCGTCCCAGAAGCGGCCGGCGGCGAGGACGAAGCGCTCCTTCGGGACCGCGGCCGCAGACGCCGGGCTGCCGTTGTGGATGACCCGTCCGCCGCCGGGCAGCGGTCCGTACAGCCGCGCGAGCTCGCCCAGCATGAACGCCGTCGGCGCGATCACCGCGTCGGCTGCTTGGATGCCAGTGCGCACGACCCGGCGGTAGACGTCCCACTCGGCCGGCGCCGGCTCGCCCTTGACCGCCTGCCACCACGACAGCACGCAGGAGTGCCCGGCGACGAGCTTCGGCGCCCGGAACGGCGCGGCGCCGTGGGCGAAGCCATTCAGGTGCACCACGTCCGGGCGCTCCTGTTCCTCCTGCTCGAGCAGCCAGCGCTCGGTGACGGCGAGGTCGTCCCACGGGTCGTCCATCCACTCGAGCTTGAGGTCTCGATGGGCGTGCGGGCCCGGCCGCGGCCCGATCGTCGCGAGCACGACCTCGGCGTCGAGCGCGGCGGCGAGGTCCTGTGCGTATGTGAAGACCCCGCCGACGGTGTCGGCCGTCATGAGCACCTTCACGGCCGCCACCCGTAGACCGCATCCAGGACACCCGCCAGCCGTACGTGCTCCTCGGCCGCCGGATCGAAGCCGCGATCCTCGGCCAGTCGCGCCGCCCACGCGGATAGCGCCCGGGCGCCCCACTCGTCGGGCGGCTGCACGAGCACCTCGGTCGTCGTGCCGCGGAACCGCAGCGCCTCGAGGTCGTAGAACGAGCCGCCGACGTTGCGAACAGTCGCCGCCCCGTCGCTCCCGTAGGCGGTGCACTCGATGACGCAGTCGCGCCCGGCCGGGAGGAACCACGAGCAGGCCACCCGCGCGATCACGTCGCCGTCCAGCTCGAGCTGGGCGAGCGCGAAGTCCTCGACCTCGTCCCCGGCGGGCCGCCGGCCGCGCCGGCGCAGGGTCGCGGCCTGCACCGCGAACCGCTCCGCGCCCGTGAGCCACAGCGCCAGGTCGACGAGGTGCGTCCCGAGATCGATGAGGCAGCCCCCGCCCGCGAGCGCAGGGTCCGTGAACCATGGCTTGTCCGGGCCGTAGGCGTTGTGGAAGACGAGGTCCACTGCGTACACCCGGCCGAGCTCGGGCCAGGTGGCCCGCAGCGCCTCGACGGCACGGGCATGGCGGTACGAGAGGTCGACGCCGAGCAGCCGGTCGGCCCGCCGGGCAGCATCGACCACGGCGCGCGCCTCCCCGGCGTCGCGGCCCAGCGGCTTCTGGCAGAACACGGCTACCCCGTGCTCGAGCGCCGCCTGCGACTGCTCGGCGTGCAGCGCGCTCGGCGTCGCGATCACCACTCCGTCGAGCCCCAGCTCGAGCAGCTCGTCGAGCGTCTCGACCGCGGGGAGATCGCCGGCAGCCCGCGCGCGCAGCTCAGGGTTCACGTCGGCTACGCCGGCGGGCTCGACCAGGCGCGCCTCGAGCAGCGCCTGCATGCGGGCATGGCCGATCCAGCCCACGCCGAGGAAGCCGACGCGGGGCCTCGTCGCGACCGTCATGCGATCACCAGTGCCTTCATGAAGCCGTCAGGGCGGCGACTCGCGGTGTCCAGCGCCTCGCTCAAGGACTCGAGCGGGAAGCGGTGCGTGTAGAGCGGGTCGGGATCCAGGCGGCCCTCGGCGACCCACCGCGCCGCTGTTCGCATGCCGTCGAGATAGCGCTCGGGATCGCGCTCGTGCGCATTGATCACGTCGATGCCTCGCCAGTTCCACGACTGGAGGTCGACCTGCCGCGGCCCGTCCTGGTGGAAGCCGGCGACAACCAGCCGGCCGCGCACGCGCACCAGCCGGCTCGCCGCGTCGAGGGTCGCCTGCCTGCCGCCCGCCTCGACCACGACGTCGCACGACTCCGGCTCCGGCGGATCGTCCAGCGGGAAGACCTGGGCAGCGCCCATCCGGCGCGCGGCGTCGCGCGCGGCCGGCCGGCGCGAGATCCCGAGCACCCTCGCGCCTTCTCGCACGGCGAGCTGCACGACGATCGCGCCGAGGAAGCCGACGCCCACGACGGCCACCGTCTGCCCTGCCCGGATCCCGCTGCGGCGGAAGACGTTGACGGCGCAGCCGAGCGCCTCGCCCGGGAACGGGCGCCCCTCGAGCTCCGCCGGCAGCGGCACGAGCACGTCGGCGGCCGCGACCTCGCGATCGGCATAGGCGTGGTAGGTGAGCCCGGCGACCCGCGCGCCCACGGCCGGCGCCTCCACGCCGGGGCCCACGGCCTCCACGCGTCCCCAGCCCTCGTGTCCCGGGGAGCCCGGCTCCCGCGGATAGCCGAACCAGGGGCGGCCCTCCCAGACCGGCAGATCGGACCCGCAGACGCCGCATCCCTCGAGCCGCACGCGGACCTCCCCCGCACCGGGCTCCGGAAGCGGGAGCTCGGCCAGCCGCGCCGAGCGGGCGGCATCGAGGACCGCTGCGCGCGCCGTCATGCCGCCGCTTGCTGACGGGCGGACCCGAGCCAGTCGCACAGCGCGGAGACGCCGTGCTCGGGGTCGGCCGTCGGTCGCCAGCCGGTGGCGCGGGCGAACGCGCGCGTGTCCGAGACGTAATAGCGCTGGTCGCCCTGCCGCCACGGCCGCTCGTGGACGACCGGCGCCTCGCCGGTCAACTCGGAGATCATCGCGATGAGCTCGATCAGGCTGACCGTGTTCGCCGGCCCGCCGCCGATGTTGAACGCGCGGCCGGCGAGCTCGCCCGCTCGCGCCCGCGCGAGGAGCAGCGCGTCGACGAGGTCCTCGACGTAGAGGATGTCGCGCAGCTGCTTGCCGTCGCCGTAGATCGTGATCGGCCGGCCCTCGATCGCGCTGATCAGGAAGTGCGCGACCCAGCCCTGATCCTCCGTACCGAACTGGTGCGGGCCGTAGATGCAGCTCATCCGGAAGACGACCGACGGCACGCCGTAGCTGCCGGCGTAGTCGAGCACGTACTGGTCGGCAGCGCCCTTGGAGCAGCCGTACGGCGTGCAGAAGGCGAGCGGGCGGTCCTCGCCGATGCCGCGTTCCGCCAATGGCGCCGCGACCGGCATGTAGCGACTCGGGCCCTCATGCAGCTCGACGTCGGCCAGCGACCCGTAGACCTTGTTGGTCGACGTGAAGACCACGGCCGGCGGCCGCGGGCGGCGTCGGACGGCCTCCAGGAGCTGCATCGTGCCGCGCACGTTGACGTCGGCGTCGCGCACCGGATCGACGAGGCTCGTCGTGACGGCGACCTGCGCCGCGAAGTGGAAGACGGCGTCGACGCCGGCGACGGCCCGCTGCATGACCCGGGCATCGGCGACGTCGGCGACCTCGACCTCGAGAGCCGAGCCGTACTCCGCCTCGAGCCACGCGAGGTTGCGCTCCACCCCGGGGCGGGACAGGTCGTCGACGATGCGGACGGGCCGGCCCTCGTGCAGCAGCCGCGCTGCCGTGTTGGTCCCGATGAAGCCGGCGCCGCCGGTGATCAGCGTCCGTCTCATAGCGTCAGCCCCCTCGCGGCGAGCTCCGCCGCAGCGTCCTCGGCCCGGTCGTCGGCCACTTGGTCCTCGAGCCACTCGGCCAGCTCTGCGAGGCCCTCTTCGAGTGGGACGGAGGGCCGGAAGTCCAAGAGGCGCTCCGCGAGCGCGATGTCGGCGAAGCAATGACGGATGTCCCCGAAGCGGTACTTGCCCGTGATCTCGGGCTCGATGTGGTCCTTGCCCGTCACCCGCGCCAGGCGCTCGGCGATCTCGTGCACGCTCACGCTCTCGCCGCTCCCGATGTTCACGGCCCTGCCATCCGCCGCGTCGCGCTCGAGCGCGAGCGCGCAGGCGCGCGCCACGTCGTGCACGCTGACGAAGTCGCGGCGCTGGGCTCCATCCTCGAACACGAGCGGCGGCCGGCCGTTGAGCAAGCGGCTGGCGAAGATCGCCAGGACACCGGTGTACGGGTTCGACAACGCCTGGTCGCGTCCGTAGACGTTGAAGAAGCGCAACGCGACGGTCGGGATGCCGTAGGCCGCGCCGAACAGCAGGCACATCCGCTCCTGGTCGTACTTCCCGAGCGCGTAGATCGATGACAGCGACGGCCGCTTCCACTCCGGCGTCGGTAGCGGGGCGATGCCGCCACCCGGCTCCCAGTCGCTCCGTTCGAGCTGCGCCCGGCTGCGCTCACCCGTCTCGGCGACGCGACCGTCGGCCGTCCGGTACAGGCCCTCGCCGTAGATGCTCATCGAGGACGCCACCAGCAGCTTGCGGACCGGCCGGTCCATCAGCGCCTCGAGCAGGACGGCCGTGCCGTACGTGTTGACGGCCTGGTAGTCGGCGATCTCGTACATGGATTGGCCGACGCCCACGCGCGCGGCGAAGTGGACGACCGACTCGACGCCGTCGAGCGCCCGCTCGAGAGCGCCGGCATCACGTACGTCGCCGACGATCAGGTCCACTTCCGGCTCGAGATAGGCGGGGCGCTCGCCATCCGCGTGCACTTGGTCGCTGAGCGAGTCGAGCACGCGGACCTCATGCCCGCGAGCGAGCAGCCGGCGAGCGACGTGCGACCCGATGAACCCCGCCCCTCCAGTGATGAGAATCCGTTCCGGCATAACACCTCCGATCTGGCACCGGCGCCTCCTCCTGGCAGGAGCGCCTTCTTCTTCAACCGCTTTCCGATCGCGGAGGCGGCCCAACATGAGGGGTGCCGATCTGACCGTTGCGGAGGAGTTGACGCGCCGCGGCGCGCCTCAGCCCGCGCAGGGCGCGGGCGCGGGCGCGCTAGCGACGGAACCGTGGGGTCTCGGCTCGGGACGAGCCGAGGCGCCGAAGCCATTCAGCGACGAGCTGCTCGCGGGCGCTAGGTCGGTGACGGCGAAGACGCCCGCGAAGGCTGCGACCGGCGGATTCGATACCGGCGTGACAACGGCGCCGCGCACCAGAAGATCACGCACGCGAGCGCGGCAAGCCCCGTCGTGGCGACGACCATCCCGCTGCCCCGGAAGAGCAGATCCGTCACCAGGAGCAGCGCGCCGACGATCGCGAGTGCGACAGCCGTCAAGCCGGCGAGCGTGAACCGATTCGCCACGACCACGAGGTGCTCCTTGTCGCCGAGGCGGAACAGGATCCGGTGGTATGCGGTCGGTGCGATCAGCAGGATCGTGGCGGTGCCGGTCGCGATCAACGTCGCGAAGTAGGTCAACCGCTGGAAGTCCGAAAGCTCTGGGAACCGCGCCGCCAACGGAGCGGTCAGGAGAAACGCGAACAAGACCTGCACGCCCGTCTGCACGACCCGAACCTCTTGCAAGAGCTCTACGAGGTTGCGATCGCAGCGTTCGAGGTCGGTCTCGTTGCGTTCGGCTCCGTCGCGTCCGACGACGGATTCGGCAAGCGTGCCCATCCCTGGGTCCTTCCCGGCTGGAGCCTCCCTACGAACATCTACGGCACTGGGCTCAACGCTTCAGAGGATCATGGCCCAAGTTCATGAGCGAGTAGCGCCACTTGGAGTTACGCGTGCTCGGCCACTCGAACGCGGAACACCTATGCGCCACGAGAGGCGGACGTGCGATCCCTCAGCGGTCGGCGAGCGCCTCAAGCACTCGGCCCGCTCCAGCACGAACCCGGCATTCGCGCGCAGCTATAGCGCCGTCATGCCGGCAGGGCGGCGGCCGCCACCCTGCGCGGAGCGGCGCGCCGTTGAGGAGAGCCGGCGCGACGCCGTCCCGCGGGGGAAGGAGCGGTCACGTGTCGACCCGCGCCCGCCGCGAAAGCTCTGCCCCGGCGCCGAGGCATGCGAACGACTCCTGTCACGGCAGTGACGGTTCACGAGGTTCTGCCCGGCCGCGAGGCTCAGACCCGGTTCGGATCGGCAGCGATCATGTCGCTTCTCGTCGCAGGCTGATCCGGCGCGGGAGAGCGGGCGGCTCGCATTCGCATAGTGTGCCGGACGAGGTCCATACGGCGCTCGTGGTCCTCGCGCTCGGTGACCCGGCGCTGCACCACAGACGCGCGGGAGGTGACGTCGATGAACGAATCGGGCTCGATCGGGGCCATCGCGATCGGGATCTCTGTGACGCGCGGCGTGGTCATGATGCCCGTCTGTCCCGGAATCTCCGCCGACGTTACGCGTAACGTCACGTCCCGAGCCGGGACGGTGGTGCATGACCATCGACCTCTCCCCCGGTCGGCCGTTCCCGGACATCGAGCTCGACGACCACGCGGGCAACCGCCGCCGCCTCGCGGTGCTCGTCGGCGGCGACCCGGTCGTGTTGCAGTTCTTCCGCGGCTGGTGGTGCCCGAAGGAACAGGCGTTCTTCCGCCGTCTGATCGCGCTGCAGGACGAGGCGGAGGTCGCCTACTCGCGCATCGTGTCCGTAAGCGTCGACACGCCCGCGGTCTCGGCCGCGTTCCGCGCCGGACTCGGCGCACGATGGACGTTCCTGTCCGACACCGACCGCACCGCCCAGGCCGAGCTCGGCCTGCGCGAGACGACCGACACGCTCAACGACCCGTACCTCCCCGCGGTGTTCACCCTCTTCCCCGACCTCACCATCCACCGCGCGTACGACGGGTACTGGTTCTGGGGCCGCCCGACCACCGAGGAGCTGCGGCGCGACATGCGGGAGATCTCCACCGCGGTCCGCGCCGACTGGGCGGCGCCCGCCGCATGACCCGCTGCTGGCTGGCACTGCTCGAGTCGCCGGCAACCGACGCGACCGCACAGGCCCGGGCGTACGAGGCCGACGGCAGTCCGGCGGGCTGGCTCGCGGCATGGCGCCAGCACGTGAAGCCGGCCCGCGCGGCGCGCCGGGTCGACGACCGGCTCGTCGACGTCGACGGCGGGCCCGGCTGGGTCTCGCTCGTCCTACCGCCGGACGGCGCGCGGCTCCCCTTCGACGACCTCGCCGTCCAGCAGGCGCGGCGGCGCGTGCTCGCCGAGCCACCCCAGGACGCACTGTCCACGCTGATGCGCGACGCATCGCACTTCGAAGGTGCCATCACGGTCGCGCGCGGCATGGGCGTGGCACGGCTCAACGACGACCCGTTCGCACGGATCTTCCCGGCGAGGATCCTGCGTATCGGCGCCGGCGTCCTCGGCGCGGCGGCTGCACCTGCCGGACCCGTGATCGAGCGCTACGGCAGCGCGAACCCGTGGCCGTGGGATCGCTTCGACACCCGCGCGCCGTAACGGATCGCGCCGACCGGAGACCGGACGGCGTGGACTCGCGTGAGCTGGAGAGCATCGACACCGTGACGTTGTCGGCGGGCACGCTGCAGGCGCAGTTCGCGCCGGCGCTCGGCATGGCCGGCGTGTCGCTCCGGCATGAAGGCGAGGAGCTGCTCGACCGTCAGGCGGGCCTGCTTGCCTACGCTCGCACCGGAGCCGTGATGGGGGTGCCGCTCCTGTACCCATGGGCCAACCGCCTGGCGGGACACGACTACATGCTCGACGGGCGCGACGTCAGGTTGCCCTTCGGGCCGCCGCTCGTTCATTGCGAGGAGCACGGACTTCCGATCCACGGCCTGTTGCATGCATCGCCGCATTGGCGGACGACATCTCAGGACGAGACCCGGATCCGCGCCATGCTCGACTTCGGCGCCCACCCCGAGCTGCTGGCCGCGTTCCCGTTCCCGCACACGCTCGAGATCGAGGCGTCGCTGTCGGTCGCCCGGTTGCGCATCGTGACGACGGTCCGGCCGACGAGCGCTGCAGCGGTGCCGATCGCGTTCGGCTTTCATCCTTACCTCCGCCTGCCCGACGTCCCGCGTGCTGGATGGCAGGTGACGCTGCCGCCGCGGCGCCGCCTGATCCTCGATCCGTGCGGGATCCCGACCGGCGCGGGTGAGCGGCAACCCGCCACACGGTTCGGGCTCGATGACCGCGACTTCGACGACGGCTACGACGGCCTGGGATCCCGCTCGGCCTTCTCGGTCTCCGGCGGGGGCCGGACGATCACCGTCGAGCTCGAGTCCGGGTACCCCGCCGCGCAGGTGTTCTCGCCACGCGGCGAGGATTTCATCTGCTTCGAGCCCATGACCGCTCCGACGAACGCGCTGCGCAGCGGCGCCGGTCTTCGCCGGGCCGCCGATGAGTTCACCGCGAGCTTCTCGATCGCGGTCGGCCAGCTGCCGCCTGAACGATCGGCAAGTTTGTAACGGCTACGGGAGTCCTTGGACTGCAGCGGCATGAGCTCCGTGATGCCGCACCCCACCCTCCCGACGGCGGGCGCCTCGACGCCGATCGCCGACTACGGCCTGCTGGCCGACTGCAACAGCTCCGCGCTGGTGGATCGCGCGGGCTCGATCGACTGGCTGTGCATGCCGCGCTACGACAGCGCGGCGATCTTCGCCCGGCTGCTCGACCCCGACGCCGGCCACTGGTCGATCCGGCCGGCGGAGGAGTTCGACGTCAAGCGCCGCTACGTCCCCGGGTCGCTGGCG
>Ga0126312_10003267_pt1 | contig 10938 bp, 10 predicted proteins | sample Plot104A_FD_92537 | JGI IMG/M metagenome (GOLD analysis project Ga0126312, IMG submission 92537) | Serpentine soil microbial communities from UC McLaughlin Reserve, CA, USA - Plot104A | ecosystem: Environmental > Terrestrial > Soil > Grasslands | place: USA: UC McLaughlin Reserve, Lake County... | reverse complement strand
GGCGAGCAGACCCGCGACTACGTGTACGTCGGCGACGTGGTCAGCGCGTTCGTCGTCGCCGCCGACTCGGAGGCCACGGGCGAGTTCAACGTCGGCACCGGAGTCGAGACGAGCGTGCTGACGCTGGGCGGGCGCATCGCCGCCCTGTGCGACGTGCCCTTCGAGCCGCAGATGCAGCCGCCCCGCCCGGGCGAGGTCCAGAGGATCGCCATCGACGGCGCCCGGGCGACCGCCGAGCTCGGCTGGTCGCCGGCGGCGGACCTCGACGGCGGCCTCGACGTGACGGTCGACTCGTTCCGCGACTGAGTCAGCCCGGCCGGGCGCCCTGCTCGTAGGCGACCGCCGCTCCGATCCGCTCGACGGCGGAGGGGTGGGTGCCGAGCAGGAAGCTCACGAGCCCGGGTGGATCGGGGTCGGAGACGTTGGTCTCGGTCAGCTGGCGCTGGAGGTCGATCAGGGCACGTGGGTCGTCGGTGGTCTCGAGCGCGAACGTGTCGGCGCTCGCCTCGATCTCGCGCGAGAGCTGGTTGCCGGGGACCGTCAGGAGGATCGACGCCACGGTCAGGCCCACGACGTAGGCGGGCAGGGCCGCGGGCGAGCGAGAGTCCACGCCCGAGCGGTCGGTGAGGCCGTCGGCGACCTCGCGCGCCAGCAGCAGCCCCAGCGGCGCGACGATCGCGATGAACGCGAGGCCGCGGAGAATGTCCTCGCGGCGCACGTGTCCGAGCTCGTGGGCCACCACCGATCGCAGCTCGGGCTGACGCGCGCGGTCGAGCAGGGTGTCGTAGAGCACGACCCGCTTGGTGGGTCCCAGCCCGCTGACATAGGCGTTGAGCGCCGTCGAGCGCCGGCTGGCGTCGACGCGGTAGACCTCGCCGATGTCGACGCCGGCGCGCTCGCCCAGCTCCAGCACCTCCGCGCGGGCGCGGCTGCCCTCCGGCAGCGGGTCGAAGCGGTTGAAGAGAGGCGCGAGCACCACCGGCGCAAGCCACGAGAACACGGCCGAGAGCGCTACCACCCCGGCTGCCCCGGGGATCCACCAGCGCCCGCCGAAGCGCCTGACGACCGCCATCAGGATCGCGGCGCCGATCGCCGCCAGCACGGCGCCGATCCCGGTCGACTTCGCCACGTCGCCCAGCCACGAGTCGAGCGATTGCGTCGAGAGGCCGACGTCGACCGACCGCTCGTAGGCCCATACCTGGGCGGGAAGCGCGACCACCGCGACGGCCACCGAGATGCCGGCCCCGGCCGCGGCGGCGCCCAGCAGCGGGCGCTCCGCGAGGCGCTCGAGGCCGCGGCGGGCGCTGCGCGGACGGCCGAGCGCGAGGGCGACGATCAGCGCCCCCTGTGCCCCCAGCCCAACCACGAACAGGAGCCTCTGGCCCGAGCGGTAGTCGCGTGCCCGCTCGATCTCGGCCTGGCTGAAGTAGTCCCCCTCGCTGACGCTCACGGGCTCGATCGGGTCCTCGCCCGGGCGAAGCAGCCACACGGCCCCCTCCGCCACGAGGACCACCGCCACCGCGAGCGCTCCGATCCGCGCGCCGCGCGACCTGGGCAGCCGCATCACCGAACGTGGGCGTCGGGCATCGCCCTACGATAGTCGGCCCGTCCGCGCTCCCCCGCATGCGGCTCGCGATCATCAGCGACATTCACGCGAACCTGCCCGCGCTCCAGGCGGTGCTCGAGGCGATCGCCGCACGGGACGTCGACGAGACCTGGTGCCTGGGCGACGTCGTGGGCTACGGCGCCCACCCTGACGAGTGCACGAGCGCCGTGGCCGAGAGCTGTGACCTGTGCCTCGTCGGCAACCACGACCTCGCCGTGCTGGGCGAGCTGGACGTGTCGTCGTTCTCCCCGGCGGCCGCCGCCGCGGTGCGCTGGACCCAGAGCAACGCCGACGAGTCGACGCTGCGATTCCTGCGCGACCTCGAGCCGGCCGACACCGGCCGGGAGGTCGCGCTCTACCACGCGTCCCCCCGCGATCCCGTCTGGGAGTACGTGCTTTGGCCCGACCAGGCCGCCGAGTGCATCGAGCGCCAGGACTCGCGGGTGAGCTTCGTCGGCCACTCCCACGTCGCCCTCTTCTTCGTCCTCGGCGTCAACGGCGACGCCGCCGGGTCCGAGGCGGTGCCCAGCGGGGTCGCACGCGGCTCGCAGGCCGGCGACGGGACCGAGCTCGAGCTTGCCGAGGGCCGGTGGCTGATCAACCCCGGCAGCGTCGGGCAGCCGCGCGACGGCGACCCCCGGGCCGCCTGGCTGGAGCTGGACACCGAGGGCTGGACCGCCGCCTTCCGCCGGGTGGAGTACGACATCGACACCGCCGCGGAGGCGATCACCGCCGCCCAGCTTCCCGACCACCTTGCCAAGCGGCTCTACATCGGCCAGTGAGCGTGTCCCCGGTTACTACACTCGCCGCCGTGCTGGGATCGGGACGCACAGCCCCCGCGCTGGCCCTGGCCTGCGCCGCCTTCGCGCTCGGCGCCTGCGGCTCGGACGACAAGGGCGGCACGATTCCGCCCCAGAACTCCGACGCGATGCTCGCGCAGGTCGACCGGGTGGAGTCCAACGTCGAGGACGGCAACTGCTCGCTGGCCGCCGGCGCCGTGAAGCAGCTCTCAGACCAGGTCGACGCGCTGCCCGCCGAGGCCGGGGTCGAGACCAAGGAGGAGCTGCGTCGCCTCGTCACCAACCTCAGCGAGCTCGTCGACGACCCGGCCCAGTGCGAGGAGCCCGACACCGACGCCACCGGCGAGACCTCCGTGCCCACCACCACATCGACCACCACCACTTCCACCACCACGACCACGTCGTCGGCCCCGCCGCCCGAGGAGGAGGCGCCGCCGGAGCAGGATTCCGACGAGGGCAACGGCGCTCCGGGCCCGCCGGGCAACCCGAACCAGGGCGGCGGCAGCGACACCGGCAGCGACACCGGCGGGACGGAGGGCTGACGTGGCCGGCACGATGATCTCCGACCGCTACGAGCTCGGCGACCGCCTCGGCTCGGGCGGGATGTCCACGGTCTACCGCGCCACCGACCGGGTGCTGGAGCGCACGGTCGCGGTGAAGGTGCTCGCCGAGCACCTCTCCGACGACGAGAAGTTCGTGGCCCGCTTCCGGCGCGAGGCCCTCGCCGTGGCCAGGCTGATCCACCCCAACATCGTCCAGGTCTACGACACGGGGGTCGACGACTCCCGGCACTACATCGTCATGGAGTACGTGGAGGGCCGGTCGGGCGCACAGCTGCTCCAGAGCAAAGGAAGGCTGGGCGCCCCGGTGTCGGTGCAGATCGGCGTCCAGGCGTGCTCGGGACTCGAGTACGCGCACCGCCAGGGGATCATCCACCGCGACGTCAAGCCCGGGAACCTGATGGTGATCGGCGGGCCGGCCGGCAAGCGCGAGTCCAGCGCCGGCGGCCACGACCCGCCCACGGGCGAGATGACCGTGAAGCTCGCCGACTTCGGGATCGCGCGCGCCGCCGAGCAGACGCGCCTCACGCAGGTGGGATCGGTCGTCGGCACCGCCGCCTACCTCGCGCCCGAGCAGGCCCGCGGCGAGGAGGCGACCCCTGCCGCCGACGTCTACGCCCTGGGCGTCGTGATCTACCAGCTGCTCACCGCCCGCCTGCCGTGGGAGGGCTCGACCCTCGCCGAGCTCGCGATCCGCCGCGAGAACGAGGCGCCCCTCGCCCCCACCTCCTACGACTCGAGCGTGCCCGAGGAGCTCTCGACCGCCGTGCTCCGCGCGCTCGAGGGCGATGTCAGCCGCCGCTACTCGACGGCCCGCGAGTTCTCGGCCGCGCTGCGTGCCGGGGTCTCGGGACAGGCGCCCCCCACCCCTGCCGCCGAGGCGCCCACACGGGCGCTGGCGGGGACGGAGGCAACCCGGGCGATGGCGGGCGAGCCGCCGACCCCCGTGGCCGAGCAGCGCCCCGTGCGGCGCCCGGCCCCCGCGCCACGGCCCGTCATCACTCCCGCCGCCGGCCCGAAGCGCTCCGGCTTCTCGCGCTTCATGCGCACCATCGGCCTGCTGCTGGTGATCGGGATCCTCGCCGCCGTGATCGCCGGGATCGTCCTGCTGGTCACCGATGCCGGCCAGAGCACCGACATCGGCGACTTCATCAAGGACGAGATCAACCAGCAGATCGACTCGATCCGCGACTTCATCGAGCAGAACACGCAGTAGCGGGACTCAGGCGGCCCACGGAGCAGCGCCCGTCGCCACCGCCTTGCGGTAGCGGTCGAAGCCGCCGGCCGCGATGGCCTGCCGCGCACCCCGCGCCAGCTCGCCGAGGTAGGTGAGGTTGTGCAGGCACAGCAGCCGCACCGCGGTCAGCTCACGCTCGCGGCAGAGGTAGTGGAGGTAGGCGCGCGTGTGGGCCTCGCAGGCGGGGCAGGGACACCCTTCCGCGAGCGGGCCCTCGTCGGTGGCGAACGCCGCCCGGCGCAGGTCGTAGCGGTACCGCTGCTCGGGCAGCGGCGCCAGCGCCATCCCGTGGCGGGCAAGGCGCGTCGGCACGGCGCAGTCGAAGACGTCGATTCCCCGAGCGATCCCCTCGAGCAGGTCGTCCGGCTCGCCGATGCCGAGCAGGTGCTTGGGCGCCTCCGCGGGGAGATGCGGAAGCGTGAGGTCGAGGACGCCGTACATCTCGGGCTTGTCGCGGCCCAGCGTCCCGCCGATCGCGAGGCCGTCGACCGGCGCCGCCGCGACCCGCTCGGCCGATTCGCGCCTCAGGTCCTCGTACACGCCCCCCTGGACGATCCCGAACAGCGCCTGCGCCGGCGGCGCCTCGCGCTCGTGCCAGGCGACGCAGCGATCCAGCCAGCGGTGCGTGCGCTCGGTCGAGCGGGCCGTGTAGTCGCGGTCGGCGTGAAATGGCGTGCACTCGTCGAAGGCGAGCGCGATATCCGAGCCGAGAGCAGCCTGCACCATCATCGAGTCCTCGGGCCCCAGGAAGCGCTCGGACCCGTCGATGTAGGAGCGGAAGCGGACGCCGTCCTCGGAGATGTCCAGCACGGCGCCAGACGTCCCGGCGCGCCCGCGGCGGCCCTTGATCTCGTCGGCGACGTTGCCGTGCGCGAGCGAGAAGACCTGGAAGCCGCCCGAGTCGGTGACGATCGCGCCCTCCCAGCCCATGAACGAGTGCAGGCCGCCGAGCTTTGCGATGCGCTCGTGGCCCGGGGCGAGTAAGAGATGGAAGGTGTTGCCGAGGACCAACTCGTAGCCGAGCTGTGCGACGTCGGCCGAGGCAAGGGAGCGCACGCTTCCGCGCGTGGCAAGTGGGATGAACGCCGGCGTCGTGACGGGGCCGTGAGCGGTGAGGAGCCGCCCGGTGCGGGCCGCTCCGTCGCTCGCGGCTATCTCGAAGGAGAGGCGTTCGGGGTCCGACCGCACGGGCCGAGAAGCCTAGATGGGCTCAGGGCTGGATCGCGATTCCGATCGGGTCGACCAGGGTTGTGGCTACTCCGACAGACCGGCGGCTTCGAGAGCCTCTTGGAGCTCCTGATAGAGACAGGCCCGCACGATTGAGCCGTCGCGGATCGTCCAGACCCAGACTCCGCGAGCCTGGACCTCGATTCCATCGCGACCCCGCCCCACGTTCGTAAACGGCATCACCACCTGCTCTCCGCCATCGATGAACTCGTCGGCACCGATCGTGAAGGACTCCCAGGTGCTGGCGAACTCGGCCAACAGGTCACGGAACTCGTCGAGGCTGAACACGCCCCTGTCCATGCCTACTGCCCGCGTCTGGTCGTACTCGAAATCCGGAATCACGTCCTTAAACGCGGCGTCGATATCCCCGCGGTTGTAGGCATCGGTTGCGGCGCGGACGATCTCCACGTTCTCATGCGACATTGCCCCGCAGTATCTCGCGGGCGGCGAAATGATCGCTCTCCATGCAAAACGGAAGGTCCCCCTCGGCCCCCACATGGAACCGGGCGGCCGAGGCGAGGACCTCGGCCGCCCGGGCGCGGCACTCCGCCGACTACTCGAGGAGCTCGTCGAGGTTCTCGTCGCAGTCGCGCTCCTCGAGCTGCTGGCTGGCATCGAGCCACAGAGAGGCCGAGTTGTTGGAGAGGCCGAGGTAGGCATCGGTGAAGCTCCCGATCACCTGCTCGACTTTCCAGGCGGCGCGGGCGGTGCTCATCGCGCCGTCCGCGATGTCGGCGAGCTCACCGCAGGTGAACTCCTCGCCGTCCGAGCCCTCCTCGCCGCCGTCGTCGCCTTCGCCGTCGGTCGGGGCGACCGGTGCGGGGTCGCCGGTCACGACCGCGCCGGGTGACGTGCTGACGCCTTGCTCGACCGCTGCCGGAGGGCTTGCCTCCTCGGATTCCGGGGATTCCGGGACGGACGTCTCGGGCGGCATGCCGGTGCCCTCTTCGGCGGTGGTCGGCCCATTGAGCGTCTGCTGGGGCTGGCCCAGCGGGCCCTGTGCGAATGCGGTGGGCGCGGGCAGGGCCGCTGCGACCGCGAGGGCCGCGGTGATGATGAGTCGCTTGGTCATTTGCTTGTTTTCTCCCTTGAATTGGTCATGCGTCCCGAGTGAGACGCGATGCCAGTGTCAAGCGGAGCGCCCCCGCCGGCTAGCGACCCTAGGGAGGAATCCGCCTACCCCTGGCCGGCTGCGACCAGGGGGTGCCCGGTCATCTCCTCCGGCTGGGGAATGCCGAGGAGGGCGAGGACAGTGGGCGCGACGTCGGCGAGGATGCCTTCGCCGAGGGCACCGGTGGGAGCGGTCGCGATCAGCGGCACTGGGTTGAGCGAGTGGGCCGTGTTCGGCGAGCCGTCGGGCTCGAGCATGTTGTCCGCGTTTCCGTGGTCGGCGGTGACCAGGCAGGCGCCGCCCGACTCGTGCACCGCCGTGACGACATCGCCGAGGCAGGCGTCGACGGTCTCGATCGCCTTCACCGCGGCGGGGATGTCGCCCGTGTGCCCGACCATGTCCGGGTTGGCGAAGTTGATGATCCCGAACCGGTAGCCGTCGGCTCGCCAGCGCTCGGCGAACTCGCCGGCCGCCCCGGCAGCGCTCATCTCCGGCTTGTGGTCGTAGGTGGGTACGTCCCGCGGCGAGTCCACCAGACGGCGCTCCTCCCCCTCCCACTCCTGCTCGCGACCGCCGTTGAAGAAGTAGGTCACGTGCGCGTACTTCTCGGTCTCGGCGACGTGCAACTGCCGGGCGCCGGCCTCGGCCAGAACCTTGGCGAGCGTCACCTCGGGGTCCCTCGGCGGGAAGGCGACCGGATAGGGCCAGCCCTCCTGATACTCGGTGAAGGCGGTCAGCGGCGGGCGCGGGGCGTCCCCGCGGTCGAACTCGGAGAAGCCCTTCTCGGCGAGCGCCCGCACCAGCTGGCGGGCCCGGTCGGGCCGAAAGTTGAAGTGGATCGCGACGTCGCCCTCCTCCAGCCCCTCGTATCCCTCGATCACGACGGGCTCGACGAACTCGTCGGTGACGTCCTCGGCGTAGGAGGCGCGCACGGCCTCGGCTGCATTGGACGCCTGCTTGCCCTCGCCCTGGACGATCGCCCCCCACGCGCGCTCGGTGCGGTCCCAGCGGCGGTCGCGGTCCATCGCCCAATAGCGCCCCATCACAGTGCCGATACGCCCGCCGTGCTCGGCGAGCCACCCTTCCAGCTCCTCGACGAACCCCGCGCCCGACTGCGGCAGCGTGTCGCGGCCGTCGGTGAAGGCGTGGATCACGAGGTCGGGCACACGCTCCCTCGCAGCGAGCTCGATCAGCGCGCGCAGGTGGGCGAACCCGGAATGCACCCCGCCGTCGGACACCAGGCCCAGCGCGTGCAGGCGCCCCGTCGGGCTCTCGCGCGCCGCAGCGCAGGCCGCCCTCAGCGCCTCGTTCTCGAAGAAGCCTCCGTCGGCGATCGAATCGTCGATCCGCGCGAGGTCCTGCTTGACGACGGCGCCGGCTCCGAGGTTGAGGTGGCCCACCTCGGAGTTCCCCATCTGCCCGTCGGGGAGCCCGACGTCGCGGCCGCTCGCCGAGAGCCGAGTGTGCGGGTACTGCGCCCACAGCTCGTCGAAGACCGGGGTCTCGGCCTGCTCGACGGCGTTGCCGGGGCCGGGCGGCGCCAGCCCCCACCCGTCGAGGATCACCAGCGCCAGCGAGGGCACCGGCACGACGGTGGGCCCCTCGGGCAGGCTCATGCCGCCGCTTCGCAGATCGCGGCGAAGTCGCCCGCGTCGAGGCTCGCGCCGCCGACCAGGCCGCCGTCGATGTCCGGCTGGGCGAACAGCTCGGCGGCGTTGCCGGGCTTGACCGAGCCTCCGTAGAGGATCCGCACGGACTCGGCCGCCCCGTCGTCGCGCGCGGCGAGCCGCGACCGGGCGAAGGCGACCGCCTCCTGCGCCTGCTCCGGGGTCGCGGTGCGGCCGGTGCCGATCGCCCACACGGGCTCGTAGGCGACGACGATCCCGGCGAGGTCGGAGTCGGACGTCTCGGCGAGATCGGCGTCGAGCTGCGCGCGCAGAACGTCCTCGGTCTCACCGGCGTCGCGCTGGGACTCGGTCTCGCCCACACAGACGATCGGCAGCAGGCCGGCCGCCAGCGCGGCCGGGACCTTGCCGGCGAGCGCCTCGTCCGTCTCGCCGAAGAGCGCGCGGCGCTCGGAGTGGCCCAGCACGACCGCGTCGACGCCGAGGTCGCGCAACATGGGCGCCGAAACCTCTCCCGTGAAGGCTCCCTCGTCCTCGGCGTGCATGTTCTGGGCCGCGACGCGCACACCGGAGTCGCGGCAGCGCTCCACCGCGGCCTCGAGGGCGGTGAACGCCGGGCAGACGACGGTCTCGACGCCGTCGAGCCCGCCGGCGCGCGGCAGGAAGGCGTCGAGGAACTCGCCCGCCTCGGCCCGCGTCTTGTGCATCTTCCAGTTGGCTGCGATCAGCGGCGTCCGGCTCACGTGTCCTCCCTGTCGCGAAGCGCCTCGACGCCCGGCAGGTCGCGGCCCTCCATCAGCTCCAGTGACGCGCCGCCACCCGTCGACAGCCAGTCGACGCTGTCGACCAGCCCGAACTCGGCGAGCGCCGCTGCCGAGTCGCCGCCCCCGACCACCGTGGTCCCCGGAGCCTCGGCGACGGCCTCGGCCACGGCGCGGGTGCCGGCGGCGAACGGCGGCAGCTCGAAGGCCCCCATCGGGCCGTTCCAGAACACGGTGCCGGCCTCGCCGATCGCCTCCGCGTAAGCGGCTGCGGTGCGGGGGCCGATGTCCAGCCCGATCCAGCCGTCCGGCACCTCCACCGAGTCGAGCGCGCGTGGCTCCGCGTCGGCGTCGAAGCGCTCGGCGATCACGAGATCCACGGGTAGCTCTATCTGCGCGCGCGCGTCCTCGGCGCTCGCGAGCACGCGGGCGGCCATCGTCACGCCCTCCTCCTCGACCAGCGAGTCGCCGGTGTCCTTGCCCTGGGCGCGGAAGAAGCTGAAGCACATCGCGCCCCCGATGAGGATGCGGTCCGCGCGGTCGACGAACGCGGACAGCGGCCCGATCTTGTCCGAGACCTTGGCGCCGCCGAGGGCCACGCACAGCGGCCGCTCGGGGTCGTCGCGCACGGCGGTGAGCTCGCGCACCTCGCGCTCGAGCAGCAGCCCCGCGTAGGCCGGCAGGTGGTGTGCGACTCCCTCGGTGGTTGCGTGTGCGCGATGGGCGGCCCCGAAGGCGTCGTTGACGAACACGTCGGCGAGCGCCGCCAGCCGCTGGGCGAGCTCGGGGTCGTTCTCGGTCTCGCCGGCCTCGAAGCGGCTGTTCTCGAGCATCAGCACTTCACCCGCGCCGAGCTCCGCCACCTCCGAGGCAACATCCTCGCCCACGACCGCGGAGGCCACGGCCACGTCGGCGTCGAGCAGCTCCCCCAGGCGCGCCGCGACGGGCGCCATCGACAGCGCGGGATCGACGCCGTCGGGGCGGCCCAGGTGCGAGACCACGATCGTCCTGGCGCCTCGGTCGCGCAACAGCTCGATCGTCGGCAGGGCGGCGCGGATGCGGGCGTCGTCGGTGATCCGCCCGTCGTCGAGCGGCACGTTGAGATCGGCGCGCAGCAGGACGGCGCGGCCCTCGACGTCGGCGTCGCGGACGCTCGCCTTGCCGAACGTCCCGCGCGTGGCGCTGGCGCCGCTCAAGCCCCCACGGCGGCGGGCTCGAGCACCTTGGCGGCGAGCTCGACGCAGCGGTTGGAGTAGCCCCACTCGTTGTCGTACCAGGCGACCGCCTTCACCAGCGTCCCGTCGATCACCATCGTCTGGCCCGCGTCGAACACCGACGAGTGGGGGTCGGTGACGATGTCCGTCGAGACGATCGGGTCCTCGGTGTAGGCGAGGATGCCCTCCAGCGCGCCGCCGGCGGCATCGCGGGCGGCCTCGTTGACCTCGTCCGTGCTGGTCTCGCGCGAGACCTGGCACACGAGGTCGACCACCGAGCCGGTCGCGACCGGTGCGCGAACCGCGAGCCCGTTGAGCTTGCCGTCGAGCTCCGGGAGCACCAGACCGACCGCCTTGGCCGCGCCCGTGGTCGTCGGGATCAGGTTCAGCGCAGCCGCACGCGCCCGGCGCAGGTCCTTGTGCGGCATGTCCTGGAGCCGCTGGTCGGCCGTGTAGGCGTGGATCGTGGTCATCAGGCCGCGCTCGATCCCGACGGCGTCGTGGATCACCTTCGCCAGCGGCGCCAGGCAGTTGGTCGTGCACGACGCGTTGGAGATGATGTGGTGCTCGTCGGGGTCGTAGGCGTCGTCGAAGTTCACCCCAAGCGCCACCGTCACGTCCGGGTCCGTGGCGGGCGCCGAGATGATCACCTTCTTCGCGCCGGCATCGAGGTGCTTCTGCGCCTCCTCGCGCTTGGTGAAGAGGCCGGTGGACTCGATGACGACGTCGACGCCGAGTTCGCCCCAGCCGAGTTCGGCGGGATCGCGCTCGGAGAGGACCTTGATCTCGGTCCCCTC
>Ga0126312_10003266_pt1 | contig 10941 bp, 12 predicted proteins | sample Plot104A_FD_92537 | JGI IMG/M metagenome (GOLD analysis project Ga0126312, IMG submission 92537) | Serpentine soil microbial communities from UC McLaughlin Reserve, CA, USA - Plot104A | ecosystem: Environmental > Terrestrial > Soil > Grasslands | place: USA: UC McLaughlin Reserve, Lake County... | reverse complement strand
GCGAGCGCTCGAGCTTCGCCTGGAAGGTGCCGTCGCCGAGATCCTCGTGGGCGAGAATCGCGGTCAGCACCTCGGTCGACTCGTAGCCCACGAACTCGGTTGGGCGAGAACCATCGACGGCGATCGCGACCTCGGTCGTCTTGGTCTTCGAGCGGGCCCGCTGCTCCGCCATCAGCCGCGAGAACTCGTCCTCGTCGACGGCGAGGGCCCGATCACTCGCGAGCTCGCGCGTCAGCTCAAGCGGGAAACCGTAGGTGTCGTGCAGCTTGAACGCGTCGTCGCCCGAGATGAAGTCGCCGGACGCGATCTCCTCGAAGAGGCCGAGGCCGCGCTCGAGCGTCTGGGAGAAGCGCTCCTCTTCGGCGCGGAGCGTCTCGCGGACGCGCTCGCGGTTCTCGTCGAGTTCCGGGTACGAATTAGACATCTGGTCGGCGACGACGTCCGCAATGCGCCAGAGCTCCGCGAGTCCGATCCCGCGCGCCTGCTGAACGGCGCGCCGGATTACCCGGCGGAGGACGTAGCCGCGACCCTCGTTGGACGGCAGCACCCCGTCGGCGACGAGGAACGTCATGCCGCGGCCGTGGTCGGCGATGATCCGGTGGGCCTTCGTCGCCTTCTCGGAGCTCTGCCAGGCGACGCCGCTCCCGGCCTCGATCCAGTCCATGATCGCCTGGTAGCCGTCCGTCTCGTACACCGAGATCACGTCCTGGAGAATTGCCGCCGTCCGCTCGAGACCCATTCCGGTGTCCACGTTCTGGGTGGGAAGGGGCGTCACGCTGCCGTCCGAGCGGAGCTCGTACTCCATGAAGACGAGGTTCCAGAACTCGAGGAAGCGCTCACACTCGCAGCCGGGCGCACACTCGGCCCGCCCGCAGCCGAGCCCCTCACCGCGGTCGTAGAAGAGTTCCGTATCGGGACCGCAAGGGCCGGGCCCGCCGACCGACCAGAAGTTGTGCTCCCGGCCAAGACGGACAATCCGTTCGGGAGGCATGCCGATCTGCTTCCACAGATTGGCGGCCGCCCCGTCCTCGCCGAGCCCCAACTCCGGATCGCCGGCGAAGACAGAGACCCAGACCCGCTCGGCGTCGAGCTCGAGGTGGTCGAAGACGAACTCCCACGCGAGCTCGATCGCTCCGTCCTTGAAGTACTGGCCAAACGAGAAGTTGCCGAGCATCTCGAAGAACGTGAGGTGGTAGCCGTCCAAACCGACCTCGTCGATGTCGGGCGTTCGGAAGCATTTCTGGACGGTCGTGAGCAGCGGAGCCGGCGGCGTCTCGCGACCCAGGAAATACGGCATCAGCGGCTGCATGCCCGCCGAGGTGAGCAGGGTCGACCGGTCGTGCGCGCGCGGGATCAGCGAAGCCGAGGGATGGCGCTTGTGCCCCTTCGACTCGAAGTACGCGAGGAAACCTTCCCGGAGCTCAGGGGTGGTGCGCATGGCCCGATTCTAGGTGCGGGCCTAGCACCGATCCGCGGATCGCGTCTGGCGCAGGCTCCGTAGCGCGAAGCACGCAACCTCGCGTGCCAGGGCGATCCCCAACAGGCCGATCGAGGCGAGAAGCCAGGCCACGAAGACGGCTGCGCCGATGTTCACACCCTCCCCCGGCCGGTCCGGTCGCGACCAGATGTACTCAGCCATGGCGTAGATCGACACGGTCGCCGCGACGCTCAAGCCGATTCGGATCCACGCGGGACGCAGGAACAGCGCCGCGATCTGCGCGATCAGGACGATCGGGGCAACGGGAAACGCGAGGTAGTCGTACCAGGGATCCACCTCCCGCTTATCCCCGCGGAGAGGCAGTCCTAGGCCACTTCGGACTCTTCGGCGATCTCCTCGCGGATCTTCTCCAGCGAGCGCCTGATCAGCCGGGAGACGTGCATCTGGGAGATCCCGATCTGCTCGGCGATCTGGGACTGGGTCAGGCCGCGGAAGAACCGGAGGTGCAGGATCCGCCGCTCGCGCTGGTCGAGCACCTTGAACCCCGGCGCGAGCACCGCGCGATCCTCGGAAATCTCGTACTCGTGCTCTTCCGTCCCGAGCGACTCGAGCGGGTCGAGCTCGCCCTCGTCGTCGGAGTTCGCACCGGTGGAGAGCGAGACCGAGCTGTACGCTCGCCCGCTCTCCAGCGCCTCGAGTACCGCCTCTTCCTCGACTCCAGCCGCTTCGGCCAGCTCCGGAATCGTCGGTGACCGGCCGAGCTGCACGGTCAGCTGCTCGATCAGCTTCGAGATCTGCACGTTCAGCTCCTGCAGGCCGCGTGGCACGCGCACGGACCAGCCTTTGTCGCGGAAGTGCCGCTTGATCTCGCCGATGATGTTCGGAGTCGCGTAGGTCGTCAGCTCGACGCCCCGCTCGAGGTCGAAACGGTCGATCGCCTTGATCAGGCCGATCGCGCCGATCTGGACGAGATCGTCGAGCTGCTCGCCGCGGTAGGAGTAGCGTCGTGCCAGCGAGCGCACGAGCGACATGTAGCGCTCGATGAGCTCCTTTCTGGCCTGGAGATCGCCGTCTTCGTGGTAGCGCCGCAGCAGGAGCTTGTCGTCGTTGGCCATCAGGATGTCCGCTCCACCTGCTTGCGCAACTCCACCCAGGCGCCGTCGTCCCGATCGGTGACCCCGTACCCGTCGACGACTGCATCGAACAAACGCCGCAAGGAGAGGTCCTCGCCGAGCTCACTCTCCAGCTCAGTCCTCAGGGCCGCACCCTCGAATGGGCCGACGGTCGTGCGCAACTCGCTGTCCGCGATGTCCAGCGAGACCGTGATCTCCTTCGCGCCGTCCCGCCGCTCGAGGAGTCCGTCGAGCGCAAGTTCGAGCTCTTCGAGCGACTCGACGGTGACGTCGAGCCGCGTCGCGAGCCCGGCGAGCACCAGGCGGGCAACGCCGAAGAAGGGACGCTCCCGCGGCATGGTGAGCGTGATTTGATCGGTCATCGTTGCGGCGTTCCTCCCCTGAACGTACTTGGGAGGCCTGGCGATGCGGTCACTAACGGCTGGAGGACGTTACCCGCCCTGCGCCGACGACGACGTCACCCTCGTACAGCACCGCCGCCTGACCCGTTGCGACCCCGTACGCCGGTTCGTCGAGAAGCACGCGGAAGCCGCGCGATGCGGCCGCGACGGTGCCCGGAACGGCCGGCGAGCGGTACCGCAGCTTGACGTCGGCCCGCTCGACGTCGACGTGGAGCTTGCCCTCGGCGCGGACGCTCTGGCGCGCGAGCGACTCACGCGGGCCGACGACGACCTGATTGCTCCGCGGCTTCGTCTTGAGTGCGTAGAGCGGAGTGCCCGTGGCCACCCCGAGTCCTTTCCGCTGCCCCGGTGTGAAGCCCCAGAAGCCGCGGTGCGAGCCGACGACCTCGCCCCGCTCGTCCACGATCTCCCCGGGGCTCCCGACGAGGCCGCGACGCTCGAGAAACGCCCGATAATCGGCGCCGCCCAGGAAGCAGGCCTCCTGGCTCTCGGTCCGGCCGGCCGCCGCCAGTCCGGCCAGAGCGGCTTCGGCGCGGGTCTGGTCCTTCGTCTGCTCGCCGAGCGGGAACCAGATTCGCTCGAGGACGCGCGGATCGAGACGCGCGAGCATGTACGACTGATCCTTGGTCTCGTCGACGCCGCGGGCCAGCAACAGCCGCCCCCGGTGCGGGACGATGCGTGCGTAGTGCCCCGTCGCGAGGCGCGCCGCACCTGCCTGTTTGGCAAACGCGAGCAGCCGGCCGAAACGGAAGAACCCGTTGCAGCTGATGCAGGGATTCGGCGTCTCTCCGCGCTCGTAGCCGCGCACGAACGGCTCCACGATCGCGCGCAGGAACTCTTCGCGCGCGTCGAGCGTCACATGCGGGATTCCTCTTGCGTGGCACGTACGCCGGGCGGCGAGGACGGCCTCGGGCGAGCAGCAGGCGCGCTCGACATTAGGCGCCTCCGGATCGATCCAGAGCCGCAGCGTGATGCCGATCGCGTTCGGGCCGGCACGAAGCAGCGCGACCGCGCTGTCGACTCCGCCGCTCATCGCGACTGCGACGCGCTCAGGATCGGGGGCGGCACGGAAGATCGAGCCGAGCGCGTTCGCAAGCGCGTCGACCGCGAGCTCGTCGCCGCCGACCGCGGCCGCCTCGAGCAGTGTCAGCCCCTCGAGCGGACGGTCCAGCCCTTCGGCGTCGGCACTGACGATCCGGTCGTCGTCCACCGACAACCGCACCAGCCGCCAGTCGCCGTTCCTGGAGGAGTCTCCGATTGCTTCGATCACGAAGCCACGGTAGCTCGGAAGGCGCCGACTTGGCGGCGCCGACCAGAGGAGGCCGTGCCGGCTTTGCCGGTACGGCCGTTTAAGTGCTCCACCCTGCCGATGTCGACGCGCATCGCGAACCTGGACAAACCAGGTGGGTGCCCTGCCGCCCCGGGTTCTTACACTCGGGCCGAACTCGAGCTCCCTTCGCGTGTGTGTTGGTTCACGTTATGGCGCGACGCCACGCACAGGGTCGAGCACACGCATCGTAGTCGCTTTTCTGATGCCAACTCAGTCGGGGCTGGCGAACCGCCAGCGGATCGTCGTCCGTCCTCGCACGCCGAGCTCGCGCGCCAGCGCCTCAGTGAGCCCAAACTGCACGGCGGCGCTGCCGGGCCCGCGGGCGACGACCTGCGTGAGCATCACGGTCTGTCCGTGGCCGATGTAGATCTTGGCGCCGCAGACGAGCACCGGGTGCGAGACACCGAGCGTCTCGCGCTCCAGTACCTGTCCGCAGGCAGTCGGCCGCCCGTATGCGCGTGGCGACTCGAGCCCGGCGAGCGCTTGGTACCAACCGCCTCCCGGTGCGGGAACCGCTGCCGGAAGGTCACCCGAGTCCACCGCGCCGCTGTGCTGCTCCCCAACGGCCAAGGCGACGACGGTGGCCAACAGCGTGACAGCGCCCAGAAGAATCGCGCGCTGCGCGAGGACGACGCTCACGACGCGGCGGCCGGCTCCGGCTCTGGCTCTGGCTCGAGGATCGAGCCGAACGACTCCCGCACGAGCCCGTCGAACTCGATCGGCAGGTCTCCGTCGGCGTTCGAGAACTCGCGCAGGTGGATGAGCAGCGCGGTCCACTCCTCGTGCCGTGGATCGTCGGCGGCTTCTCGCACGGCGCGCTGCAGCTCCCAGAGATTCCACTCGCGCGGGGGGCCGGCGGACGCTGTGACGGGCTCCGGCTCAGGCGGAGGAGGCGGGGGCGGCGTTCGCTGGACGAGACGGCGGCGACGAGGGGGCTTCGCCGGCTTCGCCGGTTCGGGCGGAAGCGGCGGCGGCGCGCTGGCAAGGATCGCCCGAGCACTTCGTTCGCTGACGGTCGGCCGGGGAGGCTCCGCCTCGGGTTCGGCCGCTGCCGGGACGGGCAGGGGCTCGACCTCGACATGCTTGACGTCGTGCGGCGGCTCGGGAGACGGCTCTCGGCCCGCGCCTTCCACGGCGCGCGCGGTCTCCTTCGAGACCCTGCGCTCGAGAAACGCAATGAGGGCCAAGGCGACGAACATGACGACGACGATGACGACGGGATCGAAGCCCGCGAGCCCGAGCCCAAGGGCAACGAGGATCAGGAACGCAGTTTCCCCAGCGAAGCGAAGCCCGGCCGAAGGCACGCCTACGCGCCCTTCTCGCTCACTGCTCGGCGGCGTCGCCAGAAGCGCCTCCGCCGCGACGGCTTAGGCGTGTGGATCTCTGTCACTTCCGCCGGCTCGTCCTCCTTGACTGCCTCGGCGCGCGTCCGGAAGGCCGGAAAGCGTGGTCCCTCGGCCCAGACGGCAAGCTCGAAGAGGCAGATCAGGAGCCACGCGAGCGCCATGACCCCGACGATCGCGCCCGCCTCGAGCTCGGCGAAGCCCGCTCCGATCGCGAGCGCGATCAGGAACGCGACCTCGAGCGCGAACCTCGGCCCCAGTCCCTGCACTAGGAAAGAAGGCTAACTGGCGCTTGGGCCGTTCTCTTCAGTGTCGCCCTGCTCGGGCGACTCCACCGCTTCGGGCTCTGCGGTCTCCTCGGGCCTAGGCTCTGGAACGGCGGCGACCGGCTCCGGCCGCGTTGGCAGTTCCTGCGGCCGTGCGGCCTCGCTCTCCAGCCGCGCGGCACTGATGATCGCCTCGGACACGCCCGAGATCGCGTCGTCGCCGAGCCCCGCGGCCGAGAGGTACTGCTCCGCTCCCTGCTGGGCGCGGGCCATGATCGCGGTCGCCTGTGCGCGGGCCCACTCGAGCGTCTGCTCGACTTCGGCCCGGGCCGAGTTCGTCAGTTCGGTTGCCTGATGGCGTGCCTGCTCGAGCAGCTTTGCACCGCGGCCCTCGGCCTCGCGCAGTTCCTGCGTGGCTTGGCGGTTCGCGTCCGCGAGCAGCTGGCGCGCCTCGTTGCGCGCGGCGTTGACGATCTCCGCCCGCTGTCGCTCGCTTTCCTGCCGGAACCGTTCGATCTCGCTCTCCCGCTTCCCGAGGTCGGTCTGCTTCCCGCGCACCTCCTGCTCGGTGCGCGAGAGCTGCGCGGCGGACGCACGCTGGGCGTCTCGCTCGAGCACGTCTGCGAACTCGGCCGCCTCGCGGATCAGATGGAGCGAATCCATCCGGACGGCATGGCCCGTGGGATCGACGTGTGCACCCTGGCCGGCCGCCTGGAGCACCCTGAGCTGCGCCTGCAGCTGAACGGCGTGGCGCCGGAATGCCTCGAACGCGTCCTGGACGCGCTGCTGGTCGTAGCCCTGCTCGGCGATGGGGAGATCTTCAACCCGTGGAAGTGAGGTGATCGCTGTGCGCTCTTCTTGTGCCATGAATTCCTCTCTCCTTCGCCGCAGGATGCGGAAACCTGCCGAAAGTATGCCGACTTAATCGGAAGATTTCGCCTGCGGCCTTAATCCGGCCGTCCCGGCAAAGCCGGCACGGCCTCTCACGGTCGGCGCTCGCGCGGCGATCGCCTTAGTTGCAAGCCAAGCTCGCGCAGGAGTTCGTCTGATACGTCGGTGGGCGCGCCGCTCATCGGATCGATTCCAGCCTGGTTCTTCGGAAACGCGAGGGTGTCCCTGATCACCGGCTCGTCGAGGAGCGCCATGGTCAGGCGGTCGATGCCGGAGGCGATCCCACCGTGCGGAGGCGCACCCATCGCGAGCGCGTCCAGGAGGAAGCCGAACTTCGCGCGCTGCTCCTCCGGCGAGATCCCGAGGAAGTCGAACATGCGCGCCTGCAGCTCGGGTTCGTGGATGCGGATCGAACCGCCGGCGAGCTCGATACCGTTACCCACGAGGTCGTAGGCGACCGAGCTGGCCGCCCCGGGATCCGTGTCGAGCAGCGGAAGGCTGTCGTCCCTCGGCCGCGTGAAGGGGTGATGCTGCGCCGTCCACCGTTGCTCCTCCTCGCTCCACTCGAGCAGGGGCATCGGAGTCACCCAGAGGAACTCCCACGCATCACGGTCGACGAGGTTGAGCTCCCGCCCGAGGTGGAGCCGCAGGAGCCCGAGCACCTTGCTCGCCATCTTCCGCGTGTCCGCAACGAACAATGCGGTTGTCCCCGATTCCCGAAGCGATGCGAGCTCGCGGTCAGACAGGAACTTCGCGATCGGCGAAGCGACCTCGCCGTCGGCGCGAAAGACGATGTACGCGAGGCCCTTCGCGCCCCACGGCTTGACCATGTCCTCGAGCTTCTGGATCTCGGCGCGTGAGAGCTCCCGCGGCACGCTCAGATAGCGCACGGCTTCGGCGTTGGCGAAAACACCGAATTCCGTCCCGCGCGTGATCTCGGTCGCATCCTGGATCTCGAGCCCGAAGCGGAGGTCCGGCTTGTCTGACCCGAAGCGGAGCTCCGCCTCCTGCCAGGACATCCGTCGGAACGGCGGTGTCAGCTCGACGCCGATGCACTCCCGCCAGATGCGCTGCACGACGCGCTCCATCAGTGCGAAGACGTACTCCTGGTCCGGGAACGCCATCTCGACGTCGAGCTGGGTCAGCTCTTGGAGCCGGTCGGCACGAAGATCCTCGTCCCGAAAACAACGGGCGATCTGGTAATAGCGCTCGAAGCCGGAGATGACGAGGAGCTGTTTGTAGATCTGCGGCGACTGCGGTAGTGCGAAGAACTTTCCCCTCTGGAGCCGGGTCGGGACGAGGAAGTCGCGCGCGCCTTCGGGAGTTGGTTTGGCCATGATCGGCGTCTCGATGTCGACGAATCCGTCCGCCTCCATCTCCTGCCGGATGATCGAGACAAGCTGCGCGCGGATTCGGATGTTGCGCTGCAGCCGATCGCGGCGGAGGTCGAGCCAGCGGTAGCGGTACCGCAGCGTCTCGTCGACGTTTTCCTCGTCGAGCTGGAATGGGAGCGGTGTCGAGCGCGAGAGCACCTCGAGCTTCTCCACCTGCACCTCGACCTCGCCGGTCGGGAGCTTGGGGTTGACGGCGTCCTTTGCGCGCGCGACCACGTCGCCACTCGCTCGCAAGACGAACTCGTTGCGGATGTCGTGGGCCGTCCGTGCGGCTTCGGGGGAGCGCTCGGGGTTGATGACGAGCTGGCAGAGGCCGGTCTGGTCGCGGAGGTCGACGAAGATCAGGCCACCGTGGTCGCGGCGGCGTGCGACCCAGCCGGCGAGGGTGACCGTGCTACCAACGTGCTCGGCCCGAAGCTCGCCCGCTCCTCTGTCACGCCAGCTCATTGCTTCAGCTCCGTGACCAGTACTTCGACGTCCGGTGTCTGTCCGGGCTCGACGACCTCGACGCGCCGCGCGCCCAGGCGGCTGGCCTGGGTCCATTGGCCCTTCACTGACCGGCCGGCGTAGTCCATGTCGGCGCTGATGTTGCGGCGGCGGAGCTCCGCGAGCGCACGTGCGATTTCCTCGCGGTCGGCGCCCTCCTCGGCGACGAGGAAGACGTCGATGCCCTCGGGCTCGATTTCACCGCCGGGGAGCGAGAGCAAGAGGCGTTCGACGCCCGCGCCGAAGCCGATCGCCGGCGTCGCGGGGCCGCCGATCGCCTCGATCAGGCCGTCATAGCGTCCGCCGCCGCAGATCGTGTCCTGGGCACCGATCGCCTCGTCCTTGAACTCGAAGGTGGTTCGGGTGTAGTAGTCGAGGCCGCGCACGAGTGTCGGGTTGAGCTCGTAGCGAACTCCGAGCGCATCGAGGAAGCGCCGGACCTGCTCGAAGTGCTCGCGGCAGGCGTCGCAGAGCGCCTCGCCGATCGTCGGCGCGCCGGCGAGAACGGACTGCGTGCGCTCGCTTTTGACGTCGAAGACACGCAGCGGTGTCGTCCGGCGCTTCGCCCGCGCCTCCTCGTCCAGTTCCGCGTCGTGCTCGTCGAGCCAGGCTTCGAGCTGCTGGACGTACGCCGGCCGGCAGTTCTGGTCGCCGATCGAGTTCAACGCGAGAACGTAGTCGCCGACGCCGAGCCGGCGTAGGAGTTCGTCGTAGAACTGGATCAGCTCCGCGTCAACCGCCGGGTCGTCGGACCCGATCGCCTCGAGCGAGAGCTGCCAGTGTTCCCGATACCGGCCCTTTTGCGGCCGGTCGTAGCGCCACATCGGGCCGACCGTGTAGAGCTTGACCGGCTGGGGGTCGCGGTGCATACCGTGCTCGAGGTACGCGCGGCAGATCGGTGCCGTCGCCTCGGGCCGCAGCGTCAGCGAACGGCCGCCGCGGTCCTCGAACGTATAGGTCTCCTTCTGCACGACGTCGGACCCCTCGCCCGAGGTTCGGACGAAGAGGTTGGTGTCCTCGACGCCGGGCGTGACGATCCTCCGGTACCCGTAGAGCGCGCACAGACGCTCGGCCTCTCCGAGCACCCGCTGCCAGAGTGGCTGCTCGGAGGGGAGAACGTCATGCGTTCCCCTCGGCGCCTCGAAGGTCACGTGGCCGCGCGAAGGTCCGCGAGGAAAGGATTGCGCTCGCGCTCGGCGCCGAGCGTCGTCTGCGGGCCGTGACCGGGATAGACGACGGTCTCAGGGGGTAGCCGCTCGAAGAGCAGGCGGATCGACCCGACGAGGGTGTCCCAGTCCGCGAAGGGGAGATCGGTCCGCCCGACGCTGCCCGCGAAGAGGACGTCGCCCGAGAAGAGCGCGCCGTCCGTCGCGAAGGCGACGTGGCCGGGCGAGTGGCCCGGCACTGGGAGAGTCTCGAACGTGAGACCGGCCACCTCGAACGTCTCGTCTCCCTGGAGCCGGACGTCTGCTCGGTAGGGCCGGATCGGCTGGCCGGGGTAGTAGCCCTGGGGGTTCTCGAGCACCGGAGCCTCGCTTTCCGGTATGTACACCGGGGCGCCCGTTGCCTCGGCGAGCTCGGCGATACCGCCGAGGTGATCCCAGTGGCAGTGTGTGACGAGGATCGCGGCGACGCCGGCGCCGGGTTCCACGCCCTCATAGCCCGGATCGACGACCACCGCTTCGAGGGCGTCCCGGTCGGCGCGGATCACGTAGCAGTTCGTCTGCGTCGGTCCGAGCGTGTACGTGTCGACGATCGGCGCCATCTGGGCGGCGAGTCTAACCACGGTCGATGGAGGGATAGGATCGCGCCGTGCAGAGCTGGAACCTGGCCGAGCTGGAGACGCCGAGCGGCACTCGGAGCCCGATCGTTCTGCATTCCACCGATGAGGCGCGCGCAGTACTGATCGGCCTCGCGCCAGGACAGGAGCTCGGCGACCACCAGGTGCACGAGAACGCCTACATCGTCGTCGTCGACGGCCGGGTACAGATCGACGCAGCCGGCGACTCGCTGGAGGCAGGTCCCGGCACTCTCGTACGGTTCGAGGAGAAAGAACGTCGCCGGGTTGCGTCAGCTCACGGCGCCCGGCTGCTGTTGTTGCTCGCTCCCTGGCCCGGGGCCGGGCACTACCGGGGCGACCCGGCGCCGCGCGCGGGTTAGCTCTTGCCGCCGGACGGCGCGCCGCCGCGCTTCACGAACATCCGGTACATGAACGCATCCATCGCGTAGCTGAACGGCAGGAAGAAGGCAAGCAGGAAG
>Ga0126312_10003265_pt1 | contig 10943 bp, 14 predicted proteins | sample Plot104A_FD_92537 | JGI IMG/M metagenome (GOLD analysis project Ga0126312, IMG submission 92537) | Serpentine soil microbial communities from UC McLaughlin Reserve, CA, USA - Plot104A | ecosystem: Environmental > Terrestrial > Soil > Grasslands | place: USA: UC McLaughlin Reserve, Lake County... | reverse complement strand
ATATTGGACCTATGCTCTTTCCCTAGTCTGGCAGGGACGTATCGGGCGTTCCGAAGCCCACAGCGCTATGCTTGAAAGCAGACATCGCAGGGATGGTCCAATTTCATTGACTACCGCTGTAGGCCCATCCATTCGTGGCGGCTCTCCATGAATGAGAGGATGGCTTGCGCGACCGGGGAGCCTTCGAGTGTCCCTTCGTTCTGCACCCTGACCACTTCGCCCCAGTCCTCTAAGAACTGTGCCACCCCCCACCCCTGCGCCACGTAGAACGCCGCTGCGAACTCCCCCCAGTCGGCTAGACGCGGCCTGCTTGCCATCTGCAAGGTCTCGCTCTCGAATATCGCTTCTGAGAGAGCATCGAAAATCGAACCCAGTAAGAAGGCGTGTTCGCGCTCGAATTCTGACCAAAGGCTCTCTTCGCTGCGCCTGAGAGCGTCGGGGATGCGCTCAAGCTCTACTGGGAGTGTTCTGTCCTGAGCGTCGCCCCGGTCGGTGGGCGTGTTGATGCCATTTAGTAGAACCGCCCGCTTCATCTCGTAAATGAAGTCTTCATCGTCTGTGTAGAGCGAGCGCTTTGAGTCGGCTTCGCCAGTAACGAGCCTGCAGAGCACATCTACGACACACTCGGCGACGCCGTTTACGTTATCGAGCATGACGATGTAGGAATGCGACGCCTTTTGTAAGAAGTCGCGGGGATCAGCCCGCACGCTCTCGGGTGCCGTGGGGTCTAGCAGGCGCTTGATCACGCGGCTAGCTGTAGTCTTCCCTTAGTCAACGGTAGAGCACCGACGCGCCGAAGAAAGAGCGGCGGTAGGCGGCCTTTCGCCAAGAAGGAGGTGATTTCGATGCAACAAACCTGTTCTCATTGCGGTCGGCGCGGCGACGTTTTTGATCCGAGGGACAGCTAAAGAGAGGAGGGCTTCATGTCTGAGGTTTCTACAGAGCGAGCAAAGCTCGGATATGGGCTGGGTGAGGATGAAGGCGAGGCGTTCTGGCTCTTCGGCATGCTCGAAACGATCAAGATAGGTAGGGACGACACTGCTGGAGCCTACGGCCTGGTCGACATCGTCGCCCCCCGGGGCACGGTCGCCCTGGCACGTCCATCCCGACGAGAACGAGTGGTTCTACGTCCTCGATGGCGAGCTGACCTTCTATGTCGGCGATTCTCGTCTGTCCATGCCCGCCGGTTCGTTTGCGTTCGGTCCTATAGCAGTGTGCAGTGCAGTGATATTGGACCCCCGCTCGTTGCTGCGTCCGAGGCCAGCGTGCGGGGTGTCCCGAAGCCTCCTGCGTTATGCTTAAAGGCAAGCATCGCAGGGGTGGGTCAACTTCATTGACTACCGCTTTAAGGAGGTGCCCCACACGTTTATCGCGGAGCCACTTGATGGAGCGAGGACTCTGGTTTACTTCCAGCCAGCGCTGTTCGAGGGATTCCTAAGAGAGGTCGGTGAGCCCGCCCCCGAACGTGTTGTGCCGCCGCCTCCCGACAGTCCGCCGGACATAGAGCAGCTCCTAGAGCGTCGGTCATAGCGGTTGACCCATCGTACGGTAACCGCGGTGCTCGAAGAACCCGCGTGCATCCCGGGTCGTGACCGCGTCCAGCGCCCGGCCCATAGCCTCTACGAGCCCCTCGCGGGTGCGCGCCTCGGCTCGCCGTATGAGCCCCTTGACCTTCGAGAACGCCTCCTCGATCGGATTGAGTCCGGCGAGTATGGCGGCAGGTAGACGAGCTCGCAGCCCACGCCCTCGACGATCTCCCTTACCCTCCCGCCCTTGTGGGCAGATAGGTTGTCCATCACGACCACCTGCCCTGGGCGCAAAGAGGGCGCCAGGGTGCTCTCCAGATAGGCCTCAAAGACTTCCCTCGTGGTGGCGCCTTCGACCGCCAGGCAAGGACCTATCCGCTCCACGGTGATGCTCGCCAGCAGCGTGACGTTCTTGCCCCAGTTCCTCGGAGTGCTACCGAAGGCTCGCTCGCCCCTGCGAGACCAGGCGTAGAGCGGCGAAAGCGAAACGTTGGTGCCCATCTCGTCCACGAACACAAGACGCTCAGCGTCGACCTCTCCGGCTACCATCAATCGCCAGGCCGCCCTCAAGAATTCATCGCGTTCGCTCGCACCCACCGATCTTTTTTTCGGCTCCACCCCATCCGCTTGAGCACGCGAGAAACGGTGGACTCACTAACCTTCTCTCCGGCCACCCGATCCAGGTACTCGCACCTCTGGGGGAGGGTGGCAGCCGGACGCTCCTTGAGGTCTTCTTCCAGGAGTCTCCTTGCGCTCTCATCCAGCTTTGGCTTGGAGCCGGGGCCTCTCTTCGGAGCCAGGGATCTCCCCTCATCGGCCATCTTGGCGTAGCGTTTGACCGAGGAGAGGCTCACGCCGAAGGTGCGAGCGGCCTCGCTCTTGCCCATCCCTTTCTCTAAAGCTTCGACTATTTTCTTTCTGAGGTCCTCGGAGTAGGCGTTCATCCTCCCATCTTGCCTCATGGTTCATCTACGTTGCAAGGTGCTTAGAGCAGCTCGCCCCCATCGCGGCGCGAAATGGGTTCGAGATCCTCGGGCCGCCAGGGCCACCTCCCGGGCGATAGCGCGACAGGAGAGCAGCAGGGCGGGAGCTAACCTTCGTAAGCACCACATAGCAAAAGAGGGCCGGCGTTTTGCGCTCCGGCCCTTCCTTATACCTTTATTCACTCAAGTACCTAGAGAGACTGTATGAGGAGTAGCTCAGTGAAGTCTGGAGGGTGGATTTTGGTGGTGCAACGCGCTAAGAATTAACAAGGCATTGGCAGCGACGAGGTGACCACAATACCTTGCCCCGCTGCATAAAGATCCGAGATCCTCATGGACACTGGCGTAAGAGGTGTCGATCATTTTTGAAATGGCTTGTAGCCATTGCCTGCCTACATGAGCGGTATGCTTGCCGCATTTGCGGTCCCCGTGCTCGTCTATGACCAAGACGCCCTTCTCGTCGGGCGCTATCTCTGGATGTGCCCTCACCAAGAGCTCGACTCTGCGCCGGTTTACCTGCTCGGAATCCCACCCCGACTCGGATAGAAACCACTGCAGGCTCTGGGCCTCCTTACGCTGGGCTCCCACCACAGGCTCGGTGTTGGCCAGAGCGGTCAAAGTCTTGTTGCGCTCAGCAGGCAGCAGCAAACCCTCCAGGTAGCGCCTGAAACCGTGGCGTTGGGCGCGGGCCCTGAAGAGCTCATCGAAGATGTGGGCATAGTCCTCAAGTAGGCCGGGAGCCGGACTTACGGGCGAGCGTCTAGTCATGGCGAAGCACCTCCGCCACCATTAGAGCACGGCTTCCTACCAACTACAACAAACTACCGCTAGCCGAGGTGACGGGCGTGGCGGTCTGGGCGGTCACCTCGGCTGATATGCAGGAATGCTCTGGTCGCTGCGAGTACAACACGGTGGGCCAATTACTATTGTCGGTGCTGTAGGACCCTGTCGACCGCGACTTCCGCTCCACCCGAACTCTCTACGCAATTACATACAACCTCGTCGATAGGTCTCGCTAATATTTCGCAATTGCAGGTGGCGAATAATTCGCCGGTCTCCCTTCTACCAAACGCATATAGCTCTCAGCCACCGCGTCCCAGTCGTAGTGCGATCGTACTCGATTCTGCATGGCTGCGGATTGGTCAGGGTAATGCAGGACCTCGCGAAGCGATTTCGCCATGTTATCCAGGATAAAGAAGTACCCAGTGTTTCCGAGCACTTCTCTACTGAATGGCACGTCGATAGCGATCACCCTTGCGCAGTTCGACATAGCCTCAAGCAGCCCAGGATTGGTGCCGCCAACGGAGTTACCGTGGACGTAGCAGAAGCAGTTAGACCATAAAACGGTCTTGACCTCGGGGTCGGATTCATAATCGGGGACCACGATACCGTTCTTGCCCGACATCGCTTTGACCTGCCGGGCGTAGGGCGCGTCCTTATAACCGAGCAACAATAACTTGAACCCTTCCTTCGCCAAGCCAGAGTCTCTAAACGCCTTCGCCGTGTCGAGCACGTGATTTTCTGGCTCGAAGCGTGTGAGCTGTAAGAAGTAACGTCCGGCCTCCAGCCCATACCGCTCCAGTACAGCCGCTTCCTTCTCGCTAGATATGTCTAGGACATCCGGGATCCCATAAGGGATAAACTCAGTGTCTTTGAAAAAGGTCTTCTTGTAGTAAGACTGGATCACTCTCGCGTCGGAGATCAGACTCTTGCATATGCGTGAGACCAGGAAAGAAGAGAGAAAGGCGTATGCCTTGAATGGCCACCGCCACTTCGCCCTACGCCACTCCAGACCATCCGTATTGATGGATGTGGGGAGACCCGCCAGGAGCGTCATCACGATCCCCGGGAGGTTGGCGTTGTTGAACCATAAGACGTAATCGTACTCGCTGCGATGGCGCAACAGATGCCACCCCGTCTGGAGCGCGGAGACGAAAGTCTCTAGCTCTGGTCGGGAACTGCCTTTTACGTAGACCAGCCTGCGCCCCTCATGGCGCTCCGGCCTTTCGCCGGGGTAGGAGGACTTCCGGCAATAGACCATGCAGGTGTAGCCCCGTTTCACGAAGCGCCGGCTGACCTCGTTCACCGTGGTCTCGTAACCGCCATAGTTTGGCGGTACCCCACGCGTGCCGCAGAAAGCTATGACTCTAACACTGTTAATGACCTATCCTGCCTTTCACGGTCCAGACCGTTAGCTAGGCTGCTGTAACGTGTTACTATACTTAATGCCCCAACCCGGCGTAAGTGAAGGTCTCTGATCTCTGGTCTTGCTTCCAAGCGGAGACGGACAAACCGTCTCTATCTTTGTCCGTGATCAACGACGTCCTCGACGCTACATCGTGGAAGGTTTCCCTCAGGTTCTGGTCGCATAAGGACCAATCGATGTCCTCTGCTAGAGGGGATATCCCGGCTTCATTACCGGGGCTATATTCGCCGGAACAGAAGTATTCGATAGACGTGTCCTCCAAGAACATATTTCCGTGCGCGAAGCCTGGAGGAACCCAGATCCATTCGTTGAAGTCCCCACTCATGTCGGAAGGCATGTCATAGGCGATGGCTTTACCGAAGCTTGGAGAACCCTTTCGTATGTCTAATATCAGATCCACCATGTGTCCATAGAGAGTTCTTACCAGCTTTCCCATGTATGGATTCCATTGAAAGTGGAGCCCTCTTACGGTCCCGGTTCTCGAAAAACTCTCGTTGGCTTGAACGAACTCGACTCCCTCCATAAGAGAGGTGAGAGGGTTGCTCTGAAAGTCGCTTTTTCTAAAGTGCTCCGTAAAATAGCCGCGCTGATCACAAAAGCGAGCGAACCTTATGACTTTGATCTCCGGTATCTCCAATTGCTTTACATTCAGTATCTTCATGGTCAACACTCGCCATCTTTACTACTATGAGTGACATGCTCAGTCGCGACAGCTCCTCCCGCGAGAAGCACTATTTTCAGCCCACCCCGTTTGCTGAGAGGTAAGCGCTTAGAGCCTCCCTCCACGGGCGCATCGGGCTCAAACCCACCTCCTCAAGGCGGACGGTGGTCAGTGCCGAGTAAGACGGGCGGTGGGCGCGTCGGTGGGTCTGTCCCGTATGAATTGGTTCCATCTTTACTTCCACTCCGGCCAGGTCAAACACCCCTTGGGCAAATTCGAACCACGAGCACTCGCCGCTGTTGGTCAGGTGGAACAAGCCTACCACGTGCTGCTCGATCAGTTCTTTAGTGTTCTGGGCCAGGTCTGCTGTAAACGTCGGCGATAACGTCTGGTCGGTCACCACTTTGACGAACCCTTCGGTTCGTGCCTTGTTGAGCATGAGCTCGGGGAACGTCCAACCCTTGCGACTGGTCGCTGTGCCGTAGAGCCCGGCCGAGCGCACCACGATGTGACGCTCATTGGCTTGCATTACGAGTCGCTCACCCGCCGCTTTGGAGACGCCGTATACGTTAAGAGGATGGAGATTGTCGGTCTCCTGATACGGATTACCCCTCTCCCGATCCTGGCCTCCAAAGACATAGTCCGTGGAAAAGAACACTATGCCAGCTCCAACGGCATCCGCTGCCCGGGCGACATTGAGAGCTCCCAATGCGTTAACCGCGAATGCCAACGCCGGGTTGATCTCGCAGTCATCCACCCGGTGAAAAGCTGCCGTATTGACCACCCAATCCGGTCTCAGCGAATGGATCGCCGACGCGACACCCACTCCATCCGTCACGTCCAGATCCTGGTGGCTAAATCCTACCGCCTCCTCGCCGAACACCCGCATGAGATCCTGCCCAAGCTGGCCCGTGGAGCCGATAACCGCGACTTTCAAGAGACCATTTCCTTCGTCATGGTCTCTTTTAGCCACCGGATATTGAAGTAACGCAGATCATTCTCCGGTTCATCTCCGAACTCACCTTGCTCCAAGGCATCCCAGATTTCCAAAACCGCCTGGGCCACTCCCCGCTCCGGCCGGAACCCTAACGCCTTCGTGATCTTCTCCCCGTCTACGTAGTAGCTTCGGAGATTATCACCTGCGCTCCGGTCACGTTTTACGTTGACCTCGACTCCGCGTTGCTGCTCGAGTATCTCTGCTATCCAGTGGGCGAGCTCTAGGACACGGTAGTTCTTATGTACCAGGTTATAGGTTTCTGACCGGATACTTTCCGTCGGGGCCCACAGCAGGTGCAGGTAGGCGTCCACCGCATCGCGGATGTGCAGGAGCGGTCGCCAGGCCTCGCCGCTGCCGTGAACCGTGAGCAGATGCTCGCGCCAGGCGTGCAAGACGAATACGTTCACTACGAGGTCAAACCGCATCCGGGGCGCAAGGCCGAAGATAGTGCCTTGGCGCAGGAGCGTCGGGGAAAAGAGGGGATGCTGCTCCGCTACCTGAAGCACTTCGATCTCCGCCAGCCGTTTGGTCTTGCTGTAGTTGGCCGTCGGCGCGACCGGCAAGTCCTCTGTCATTTTCTGGACATTCACATCTCCTGCTATGGACGGGCTGTAATAAACCGAGCAGGTAGAGGCAAGGATAAAGCGAATCTCGCGTTGTTCCAGCTCCGCCCTCTCGGCAGCAGCCTGGGCCAGCCGTCGCGTGGCCAGCACGTTGCTCTCGCTGTTTAGATCCGGCGCGAAGTCGGCCGTTGGATCGTTCGACAACCCAGCCAAGTGAACTATGCCGCTCACGTCGTCTAATAAGCTCGCTGTATCGCAATGGCGAAGATCTGCCTCGATCAGCTCCAACCTCTCGTGGGCGTCGAAAGAGCTATCGAACCACTGTGTGTCCACCACGCGTACCGTCTCGCCCAGAGCTAGAAGCTCACGAACGAGCACGCTTCCAATGTATCCAGTACCACCTGTTACCAGAATCATAGTCACACCCCTTTGCTTGATCGCGGATCTGTTGTTTCAATCCTGTAAGAAGTTGAGGACGGACTTGCTTCCGATGAAGCCGATGCCCCCTGCGATAACCAAGACCTTCTGGCCGTACCAGATCTTCTCTCCACGCTTGCTCTCCCAGAGAATAGAACGGTTTGTTACGCAACCTCTTCTTTCGTGCTCTTGCGACTCTCTCATTCGCATAACGTGTAAATATTAGGAGGCGGCAACGCTTTGGCGCATCGGCCATTTGGCACATTTCGGCATCGGTCGGATGGCTTCCTTGTAACCCTTCAAGGCTAGCGGTTTGGCGAAGGATGGCTTCAACTTTCTGTTGCTACAGAGTTCGTCATAACGATTGAACCGGCATGCGGTGCCTGCGATGCTAGAAGAGATCGCTGGCAGCCTGGTCCGCGACCTCATGCGGGTCAATGTTTTTGACTCTTGCTGTAGCGGTACTTTGTTGATGACGGATAAGGCGATCGATAAGCCGCATCAGCTGATCCGCGAGCGGGCCTTATACAGGCGAAATCTCACCTTGAGGACCGCCACTGCACGTTCGCATAACCCCCTCAAACCCTACTCCAACAAACTACCGTTAAACCGACTTGCGAATTGGGTGAGCTTTGTGCGAGGATGGCACATGGGCGCTTACTCGAAGGACTTGAGGTTGAAGGTACCGGCGGCCGTGGACCGGGGTGTGCCCCGCGCGGAGGCAGTGCAGATGTTTGGAGTCTCCCTTGCGACGCTCAAGCGCTGGCTGAAGAGGAGAAAGGAGGGCGAGGATCTCTCCCCCAGACCCTCGACGGGCCGCAAGAAGCGCATCCTTGCCACCGACGAAGAACGGCGTGTGCTCTGGGCGCAGCTCGAAGAGGACGACGACGCGACACTTGAGCGCCACTGCCAGCTGTGGGAACACAAGCTAGGAGTGTGGGTTTCGGCTGCCACGATGAGCCGGGCGATCCGCAGGTTGGGATGGACGCGAAAAAAGATCATTGGGTGCCACCGAGTGGGACGAAGAGACCAGAAGCGCTTGGTGGGAGCGCCTGAAGGGCGTCGACCCCAGGCGGCTGGTGTTCGTGGACGAGTGCTCGACGAACATCGCCCTCAGCCCACGCTACGCCAGGGCACCCAGAGGTGAGAGAGCCTACGGGAAGGCTCCGAGGAACTGGGGGAAGAACGTCATCCTCATCTCGTCGCTGTGCGCTGAGGGGATCGGGCCATCATTGAGTATGGAGGGGTCGGCCGACGGGGAGGCATTCGTGCTCTACGTCGAGCAGTTGCTTTGTCCGGCTTTGAGGCGCGGGCAGGTTGTGGTGATGGACAACCTCTCGGTGCACAAGAGTCGCTACATCAAGGAGCTCATCGAGGGTCGGGGCTGCGAGCTTTGGTTTCTGCCCGCCTTCTCTCCAGACTTCAACCCCATAGAAGAGATCTTCTCAAAGGCCAAAGGGACATATGAGGAAGGCGAAGGCCAGGACAGTGCACGCGCTCTTTGAGGCCACACACCAGGCGCTGGATGCGGTAACGGCCCAGGACGCCCGCGGCTTCCTCGGGCACTGCGTATACGCAACATCATGAGCGCACTCATTGTGCAAACAGCTCTAGGCGGCAGGCCGAAGTGGTCGATCTGGATCTGGTCTATTCTCACCATACGAGCCTCTGATGTACACACGTACGTCAGCCGACATGCGGTCATTGGAGGATTGTATACGGGTGGTCGCCTTTCGGGGTAGAGTCTCATCCGAAAAAGTCTGCCATCCTCTCTAGAGCGGGGGTCGGTCGACGCGGTGATCGAGGTGCCGTTCTACGTCTGTCGGCACCTCAGTTTCGACGCGCTGGAGGATGTTACAGCCCGGTGGGGAGCATCCTCGGCTTTGAAGTGATCGACCTGGACACCATCAAGCGACGCAAGGAGCGCCAGCAAAAACCTACGATTGCGCGACCGATACATCGCTGCGAGCGGGTGGGATCGGTATGGACAAGACTTGGGACCAAGAGGTGAAGCTCGTCCCAGCCGGTCGCCGCAGACGAAGGAATCGAGGGGCATCCTCCCAAGATATCCCTCCTTCGAATCCAGCTAACCGCCACGAGTAGGGGCGGTTAGTAGCCCTCTTCGGGCGTCCGTGGAACCAGCCTTACCCATAAGTGTAGCTAGAGTAGCCCGTCTCGGAGGCGTCGGTGTTATTCAGGACCGTACCGAGGATCTTGGACCCAACGTTTCTCAGGCCGTGCATGGCTCGTCGCAGATCCCTTTGGCTGGTAGCTTTCGCGTCCACGACGAGCAAGAGTCCATCCACTTGCCTAGCGAGGATGAAAGCGTCGGAGAAAAGGCTGGCGGGAGGGGCGTCCAGCAACACATAGTCGAACTCCTGGCGTACCTGCGCCAGGAGTTCGGCGAAACGTGCGGAGCCCAGGAGCTCCGCCGGATTAAGCGGAAGGAGACCCGTGGGGAGCACCTTCAAGTTCGGTACCGGCGACTCCTGCCGTGCCTCACGGAGGCTGTGCTCTTCCGCCAAAACGTCAGTTATCCCCCGTAGGTTGGGCACCCCAAAGACTCTGTGCAAAACGGGTCTCTGGAAATCGCAGTCCACGAGGAGCACGCTCATCTCGGCCTGCGCCAGCACCACGCCCAAATTTGCGCAGGTGGTTGACTTGCCTTCCATAGGACCGGGGCTTGTCAGCAAGACAACCTTCGATGGCGCATCGGACAGCACATAGAGTAAGTTGGTGCGCAGCATGCGGTAGGCCTCCGAGGCACCGCTTCTTGGCTCGGTAATGGTCACCAGCCAGCCGGAAAGGTCTTCGCTCATCGACTCCGTCTTCGCTCGGCGCATTAGCCGAGATCTATCAAGCATACCAGTTGTGCTCTCCCTTTGGGGTTTTGCTCGTGTACTTTCGACTCGAAGCCCTAAACTCCGGTACGACGGCTAAGGTGGGCACCTTGGAGACCTGCTCGACCTCCTCCGGAGAGCGCCATCTGGGGGCGAGGTAGTCCAGCAGGAAGGCCAAGGCCACCCCTAGTACACCCCCCAGCGCGAGCGCCATGAGTCCGTTGCGCAGTGGTTGGGGGCTTATGGGTTCTTGCGGCGCCACCGCACTCTGCCACACGCTGGCAGTTAAAGCAGCGTCGGCCGTCGCGTTCATGTCGAGTGCCCTCTCCGAGAACTCCGCCCCGATGGCGTTGGCGACCTGCTCGGCTCTCTGCGGGTCCGAATCAGTGTACGAAACCTCGATAAACTGAGTTTCTGGTATCTGCTTAGCGCTCAAGTTCGCAAGAAGCTGCGCCGGTGCCATGGACAAGTTCAGCCGCCGGATCACGCCCTCGGCCACCGAGCGGGAGTCCACCGCCGTTGTCATGGTGGGCATCAAGTCCTTCATACTGCCCGGAGTTTCTCCTGCGGACTGGCCACCGCTCTTCTCTTGGCCGATCAGCATCGTTATGGAGGCCTTGTAGTGTGGCGTCTGTAGTAGACTGAGCCCCGTGGCGAACCCCGCGAACACGAACGCTGTCAGCAAGATAACCCACAGCCACCGCCACATTATTTCGAGAAGATCCTTTAGGGAGAGTATATACCCCTCTT
>Ga0126312_10003264_pt1 | contig 10945 bp, 12 predicted proteins | sample Plot104A_FD_92537 | JGI IMG/M metagenome (GOLD analysis project Ga0126312, IMG submission 92537) | Serpentine soil microbial communities from UC McLaughlin Reserve, CA, USA - Plot104A | ecosystem: Environmental > Terrestrial > Soil > Grasslands | place: USA: UC McLaughlin Reserve, Lake County... | reverse complement strand
GCGGCGGGCGGCGATCCCGCTCGCGGCCCAGGCGGAGGAGGAGACGATCGAGCGCGACGGCCTGCGGATCGACCTCGGCCGCCGCGACGTGGAGGTGTCGGGCCGGACGGTGCAGCTCACCTATGTCGAGTTCGAGCTGCTGCGCACGATGGCGGCCAGCCCCGGGCGGGTCTTCACGCGGGAGATGCTGCTACAGGCGCTCTGGGGCGGTTCCGACTACCGCGAGCCGCGCACGATCGACGTCCACGTGCGGCACCTACGCGAGAAGCTCGAGCAGGATCCCAGCGAACCGGAGTACATCCTCACCGTCCGGGGCGTCGGCTACCGCTTCCGCCCGTGAGCGGCTTCTTTCGCAGCGTAGGCGCACAGCTGAGCCTGGCGCTCCTCCTGGTGGTGGCCGTAGCGCTCGGGATCGTCTACCTGAGCGTGGTGCCGTCGCTGCGGGATCGCGCCATCAACACCCGCGTTGCCCAGATGGAGCGGATCGTCGCAAAGATCCGGCCGCAGGTCGGCGATGCGACCCCGTTCGACCCGGGGTTCGCCGCGACGAAGTCGGAGGAGAACGGCGGCGCGCGGGTCGCGCTGATGGAGCGGCCCGCGCGGCAGGGCGAGGTCAGTCCCTTCCTGGACTCGGGCGAGTTCGGCGCGCGGCTGCTGGCCGACCCGGTTGCGACCCAGGCGCTGGACACCCGCGCGGCGGCGCACGGCCACGTGACGAGCGGTAAGGACGTCTATGCAGAGGCGGCGGCGCCGGTCCTCGGTGGCAAATACGCGCTGCTCGTGCGAGCGCCTGTCGACCTCTCGAGCATCCGGCTCGTCGAGCGGCGCGTCCTGTTCGCGGCCGGCGTGGCCCTCATCATCGCGGTGCTCCTGGGCTATGCGGGCGCACGGATGTTCGCCCGCCGGATCAAGCGGCTCGAGCGCGCAGCCGAACGGATCTCGAGCGGCCGCTTCGACGAGCCGGTCGTGGACACGCGGGGTGACGAGCTGGCGGCGCTCGCGGTGGCGTTCGACCGCATGCGCGTCCGGCTGGCGCAGCTCGACGACGCGCGCAGGGCATTCGTCGCCAACGCCTCCCACGAGCTGCGCACGCCGCTGTTCTCACTCGGCGGCTTCCTCGAGCTGCTCGACGACGAGGAGCTGGACGAGGCGACCAGGCGCGAGTTCCTCGTCTCGATGCGCGAGCAGGTCGACCGCCTGACGAAGCTGGCCTCCGACCTGCTCGACCTGACGCGGCTCGACGCCGGGCGCCTGACGGTCGAGCGCGAGCCTGTCGACCTCGGCGCGCTGGTCGGCGACCTCGTCGAGGAGTTCGGCCCGTTGGCGGCCTCGACCCGGCACACGCTGACCGGCAGCCTCGACGGCACGGTCTTCGCGGAAGCCGACGAACTGCGCACGCTGCAGCTGGGCCGGATTCTCGTCGAGAACGCGCTCCTGCACACGCCGCCGGAGACAGCGGTGGAGGTGCGGGCGCGGCGCCGTGGCGACTCGGCAGTGCTCGAGGTGGAGGATGGAGGGCCCGGAATCCCGCCCGAGCAGCGCGACCAGCTGTTCGAGCGCTTCTTCCGCCTCGGCGGCGCGCGGGCGTCCGGCAGCGGCCTCGGGCTCGCGATCGCGAAGGAGCTTGCCGAGCTGATGGAGGGCTCGGTCGAGGTCGACTCCGAGCCCGGCCGGACCGTCTTCGCGCTCGTTCTGCCCGGTTCGAGCTACGCGCCCGCGGCGATTTCACGGGAAATCACGCCTTCCGCAAGCGCCTAGCTACAGTGCGAAGTCGTGCGAATCGGCCCTCTTGCAGCGATTGCCCTCGGGTGCGCCGTGCTCGGCGGCGTCATCGCGCTGGGGGTCGGCCTGCTGACGGGCTGGACCGACTCGAGCTCCACGACGACCGTCTTCCGAGCCTCGCCGGTGCCGCCCGGCCCGACGGCCGCTGCCGCCGCGGTCGGGCCGAGGGCGAAGCCGCTGTCCGGAAACGGCTTCAGCCCGAGCTCGATCTACGCCCGCCGCTCGCCGGGCGTCGTCACGATCGTCGCGGTCTACGGCACCGAAACCGAGTCGGCGCGGCGCGCCCAGGGCTCGGGCTTCGTCGTCTCGCCGCAGGGCTACATCCTCACCAACTCGCACGTGATCACGACCGCGGGCGACACCGCTGTGCCGCGGCCGGCCGACAGCGTGTTCGTCGAGTTCCAGGACCGCGACCGGGCGGAGGCCAAGATCGTCGGTTGGGACGTCTTCGACGACGTGGGGCTCTTGAAGGTCGAACCGTCGGCGCACGCCCTGGCGCCGGTGCCGCTCGGCAACTCCGCGGGGGTCGTGGTCGGGGAGCCCGCGGCCGCGATCGGCAGCCCCTTCGGCAACGAGAACTCCCTCGCCGTGGGCGTCGTCTCGGCCGTGCACCGGTCGGTCGACTCGCTGACCTCGAGCTTCAACCTCGTTGACGCGATCCAGACCGACGCGCCGATCAACCACGGCAACTCGGGCGGGCCGCTCTTCGACGCGCGCGGCCGCGTGATCGGGATCAACGCACAGATCAACAGCACGAGCGGTGAGGCCGAAGGTGTCGGCTTCGCCGTGCCGATCAACTCCGCGAGGCGTTCGATGCAGCAGTTGATCGCGAACGGCTCGGTTTCGTACGCCTACGTGGGCGTCGAGACGACCGACCTCACTCCGGCTCTCGCGCGCCGCTTCGGGTACGCCGTGCAGCGGGGGGCGGTCGTGACCGACATCGTCGCGGGGAGCCCCGCCGCGAAGGGCGGGCTCCACCCGGGCCGCCAGACCGCCAGCGCGTTCGGGCTCGACTTCCCGCGCAGCGGCGACGTGATCGTCGCGATCGACGATCATCGCGTCACCGGCTCGGAAGACATTGCGCGAATTGTCACGAGCATGAGTCCGGGTCAGGTTGCGCGCTTCGCGATCGAGCGCGGCGACACACGGCTCGTGCTGCCGCTCCGGCTGGCCGAGCGCTCCGAATCGAGTTGAGCTCTAGGATCGAGCCGTGACCTTGGGCGTCGGGCACCCGAACCCCCCCTGGTTAGGCGCGCGCGCCTGGCGGGCACGACCATGAGGATGAGCGATGAGGGCCGCTCAGTCCGCCTGACGATTCCCGCCCGGCCGGAATACATCACGCTCGGGAGGCTCGCGCTGACCGCGATCGCCGGTGTGCGCCCGCTGTCCGACGAGACCCTGCACGACCTCAAGCTCGCGCTGACCGAGGCGTGCACGAACTCGGTGAAGCACGCGTACCAGGACGGCACCGGGAGCGTCGACATCGTCTACGAGCTCCACCGCGACCGGCTCGCGGTCGAGGTCGGCGACGCGGGCTCCGGCTTCGAGGCGCGCGAAGACATGACGGACGTCGCCGGCGACCTCGAGGAAGGCGGCCTCGGAATCGCGATCATCCGCGCGCTCACCGACGAGGTCGAGATCGGTAAGCGCGAGGGCGGCGGCTCCCGGCTTCGCTTCGTGAAGCTCCTCGGCGACTGAAGTCCGGCCAGACCGGGCGGTATGCTCGCTGGCCGCGATGCTTCAGCTCGTTAACGTCGGCCAGAAGTCGCTCGCGGACTACGCGACGATCGCCACGCGCGGACTGATGGAGGAGATCAGGCGGCTGGCAGAGCCCCTGCGGGGGAAGCGTCTCGTGCACGTCTCCGCGACGGCCTTCGGCGGCGGCGTGGCCGAGATCAACTACGCGCTCGTGCCGCTGATGCGGGACGCCGGGCTCGAGGCCGAGTGGCGGGTCATCGCGGGCGCGGAGGAGTTCTTCGCCGTCACCAAGGGAATTCACAACGCGCTGCAGGGCGACCCTCAGGGGCTGACGGCCACCCAGCAGGAGGTATTCCGCCGGTTCCAGGCCGTGAACGCGGAGGAGCTCGGCGACGACTACGACTTCGTGCTGATCCACGACCCGCAGCCGGTGGGCATGATCGAGTACTTCCCGGACAGCTCCGCGCACTGGATCTGGCGCTGCCACATCGACCTCTCGCAGCCGAACCGCGAGGTGCTCGACTTCCTGCTGCCGTGGTTTGCCCGCTACGACGCGGCGATCTTTCACATGCACGAGTACGTTCCGCGCGCGGAAGGGATGCCGCCGGCGTTCATCTGGCCGCCGGCGATCGACCCGCTGACGCCGAAGAACATGGCGCTCTCCCCGGAGGACGCCGCGTACATCGTCGACCAGTTCGGCATCGACGTGGAACGGCCGCTGATCACCCAGGTCTCGCGCTTCGACCCGTGGAAGGACCCTCTGGGGGTGATCGACGCCTACCGACTGGTGAAGGACGAGCACCCGGACGTGCAGCTCGCCCTGGTCGGCTCGATGGCGCACGACGACCCGGAGGGCTGGGACTACTACAACCGCACCGTCACCTACGCGGGCGGCGACCCGGAGGTCTACATCCTCTCCAACCTGAACAACATCGGCTCGGTCGAGGTCAACGCGTTCCAGGTGCACTCGGACGCGGTCATCCAGAAGTCGACGAAGGAGGGCTTCGGCCTCACCGTCACGGAGGCGCTCTGGAAGACGCGGCCGGTCGTTGCCAGCCGCGTCGGCGGGATCGTGGCGCAGATCCAGGACGGCGAGACCGGCTGGCTCGTCGACCCGAACGCCCCCGAGGAGTGCGCTGCGGCCTGCATCGAGATCCTGAGCGATCCGGCGCTGGCCAGGCAACGCGCGCTGCGAGGCAAGGAGTTCGTGCGCCGGAACTTCCTCATGCCGCGACTCCTCCGCGACTGGCTCGTGCTGCTGAACAAGCTCGACGGCAACGACACCGCAGGCGCCGAGGTCACGGCCGCCGCCGCCGCGTCGTAACCGTTTCCCGCGGCCGGTCCCGGGTAGGGTGGCGCCGGGCATGGCGGATCGACGCAGGCTGATCGTCGTTTCCAACCGCGGCCCCGTGACGTACACGCGTGTCGAGGACGGGCGCGTTGCGCGACGCGGCGGCGGCGGCTTGGTGACGGCGCTGCGGAGCCTCGTCGAGCACCACGACGTCACCTGGATCGCAAGCGCGATGAGCGACGAGGACCGGGTTGTCGCAGCCGAGAGCGGCGAGCGGGCGGTCGAGGAGCGCTCGCGCGACGGCTCGCCGTTCCGCCTCCGCCTGGTGGCCCACGAGGAGACGGCCTACGACTGGTTCTACAACGTCGTCGCGAACCCGATGCTCTGGTTCCTGCAGCACTACCTCTGGCAGCTCGCGTACACGCCGTCGGTCGACATCGCGCTGCGGAACGCCTGGGCGGAGGGCTATGCACGGGTCAACGAGGGCTTTGCGGAGGCCGTCGTCGAGGAGCTGGAGGAGCAGCCCGAGGCGGCCGTCTTCTTCCACGACTACCACCTCTACCTCGCGCCTCGCATGGTCCGGGAGCGCGCGCCAGACGCGCTGCTCGCCCACTTCGTCCACATCCCCTGGCCGCAAACCGACTACTGGCACGTCCTCCCGGACTCGATCCGGCGCGCGATCCACGAGGGCGTGCTCGCCAACGACGTCATCGGCTTCCACACCCATCAGTGGCGGCTGAACTTCATGCGCGCGGCGAGCGACGTCGCCGGCGCCGAAGCGAACTTCGTTGACGGCGTGGTCGACCACGGGGATCGCCGCTCCCTGGTGACCGTGCACCCGATCTCGGTCGACCCGGGGGAGTTCGACGAGTTGGCCGCCAGCGAGCCCGTCCTGGCCGCCGAGCGCGAGCTCGTCGAGCGGCGGCCGGAGCAGCTCGTGCTGCGCGTCGACCGAACCGACCCTTCGAAGAACATCGTCCGCGGCTTCCGCGCCTTCGAGCTCTACCTCGAGGCGCATCCCGAGCGGCACCGGCGGGTGGGCATGCTCGCGCACCTGGACCCGTCGCGGCAGGACATCCCCGAGTACGCCGAGTACCTGGGTGCGATCCAGCGCGAAGCGCGTCGCGTGAACGACCGGTTCCAGCAGGACGGCTGGCTGCCGATCGAGCTCGTGATCCAGGACAACTTCACGGGGTCGGTCGCCGCGTACAAGCAGTTCGACGTTCTGTTCGTGAACGCGATCTTCGACGGCATGAACCTCGTGGCGAAGGAGGCGCCGATCGTGAACGAGCGAGACGGCGTGCTGATCCTCTCCGAGAACGCGGGCGCGCACGCCGAGCTCGGCGAGTGGGCGCTGACGGTGAACCCGTTCGACGTCGCCGGCCAGGCGCAGGCGATCCACGAGGCGCTGACGATGGCGAACGAAGAGCGGCGCAGGCGGCTGGAGGCGATTCGCGCGCACGTGCGCGAGCACGACGTGACCGGGTGGATCGAGGAGCAGCTGGCCGACCTCGACCGCAGCCCGGCGCGAGTCGGCAGCTAGAGGCCGTCCTTCTCGACGACGAGGAAGGCGTCCCGCTCGCGGACGATCCGCTCCACGTCGCGTTTCTCGTGGCCCGGTTTGATCACGAACCAGTCGTCGTGGCTGGAACCTCGCGGTACTCGTCCAGCGTGACCACGATCTTCTCGAAGCACGTCTCGTCGCCGCATTCGCACACCCACTCCGGATCGGGGCCATGCTCGTAGCCGGCGTGCATCGGTGCGACGCGCTCGTTCACCTCGCGGAAGAGCTTCTCGTTCTCCTCGATGCGCTGTTTCCGGTCCACGCCCCCCGATCATGCTAACCCGCTCCGCGCCGGTCTAGGATCTCGCGATGGGCCGCGACACGCAGGTCGAGGAGCTGCGCTCGGTCGACCCGGCGACGCTGGAGGAGCTCGGCGTGGTGCCGGTCTCGCCTCCTGAGGAGATTTCCGAGGCGGTAGGCGAGGCACGCGTGGCCGCCGAGCGCTGGGCCCGGTCGTCGTTTGCCGAGAGGCGCCACCTGCTCGGCGCGGTCGCGCAGGAGGTGCTGGCGCGCGCCGACCTGCTCACGGCGACGGTCACGGCCGAGACCGGGAAGCCGCTCGTCGAGTCGTACACCGCGGAGCTGTTCGTCTCGCTCGACAACATCGTCTGGGCGGCCTCGAATGGGCCGCGCGTGCTGAGGCCCGAGCGCCTGCGCTTCCCGCAGCCGCTCCTGCGGCACAAGCGCGGGTGGCTGCTCTACGAGCCGCTCGGCGTGGTCGGGCTCATCTGCCCGTCGAACTTTCCGCTCGGGATCCCGCTGACGCAGGTGGCCTTCGCGGTCGCCGCGGGCAACGCGGTCGTGCTGAAGCCATCGGAGCGGACACCGCTGAGCGGTGCCTGGGTCGAGCGCATCTTCCGGGAGGCCGGAGCGCCTGAAGGGCTCGTGCGTGTCGTGCAGGGCCGCGCGGAAACCGGCGAGGCGCTGGTGCGCGCGCCGGGGATTGCGAAGGTCATCTTCACCGGCTCCGCCGCGGTCGGGCGGGTGGTCGCGGCGACGGCGGGCGAACGGCTGCGGCCCGTGACGCTCGAGCTCGGCGGCAAGGACCCGATGCTCGTCTTCGAGGACGCCGACCTCGACCGGGCGGTTGCCGGCGCGCTCTGGGGGTCGTTCTCGAACTGCGGCCAGGTCTGCTCGGGCGTGGAGCGGATCTACGTCGCGCGGCCGCTGCACGAGGCGTTCGTCGAGGAGCTGGTCCGGCGGACCCGGCAGCTGCGAGTCGGGCGCGGCGACGAGCTCGACACGCAGGTCGGGCCGCTGGTCTCGGAGGAGCGGCGCGCGCACGTCGAGGAGCTCGTCGCAGACGCGGTCGGACGCGGGGCCGAGTTGCGGACGGGCGGCCGCCGCGCCGAGGTCGGGCTGCCCGGGTGGTTCTACGAGCCCACCGTGCTCAACGACGTCGAACGAGAGGCGCGGATCGAGCAGGAGGAGATCTTCGGGCCGGTGGTCGCGGTCGAGTCGTTCCGCGACGAGGACGAGGCGCTCCGGCTCGCGAACGACTCGTCATTCGGGCTGGGTGCCAGCGTCTGGACGCGCGACCTCGAGCGGGCGCAGCGGGTGGCGCGCCGCCTGGAGGCGGGCTCTGTCTGGACGAATGACGTCGCGTACTCCTACGGCACCGGCCAGGCGTCGTGGGGCGGCACGAAGGAGTCGGGCTACGGCCGCACCCATTCCAAGCACGGTCTCTACGAGCTCTCGCGGGTGAAGTACGCCGACCTCGACCGCGGCCGCGTCCCGGTGCCCTGGTGGTTCCCCTACGACGAAGGGGTCGTCGAGGGCTTCGCCGGCGTGCTCGAACTGCTCTACGGCGAAGGCCTGCCGCGGAAGCTGGCGAGTGCCTGGGCGCACCGGCGGGGGCTCTGGCGGCTCGGCCGGCGATACGGTTCCCGCTTGTGAACGAGCTCTCGCACGTGGACGAGGCCGGCGAGGTGCGGATGGTCGACGTCGGCGAGAAGCCGTCCTCCCACCGGCGCGCCGTGGCCCGGGCGGTGCTGCGGCTGGCGCCCGAGACCGCTGCCCGGCTGCGCTCGCTGCCCAAGGGCGACGCCCTTACGACCGCGAAGCTCGCGGGGATCATGGCCGCGAAGCGGACGAGCGACCTCATCCCCCTGTGCCACCCGCTTCCGCTCACGCACGTCGCGGTCGAGATCGAGGTCGGCGACGAGGTCGAGATCACCGCCTCGGCCGAGACGACCGCACAGACGGGCGTCGAGATGGAGGCCCTCGTGGCCGCGTCCGTCGCGGCGCTGACGGTCTACGACATGGCGAAGGCGATCGATTCGTCGATGGAGGTCGCCGAGGTGCGGCTGCTGGAGAAGACGAAGTCGTGAGGGCGGCGGTGCTCACGGTCTCGGACGGCGTCTTCCAGGGCTCGCGCGAGGACGAGAGCGGCGACCTCCTCGCGGCCTTGCTCGCCGAGGAGGGCTACCAGGTCGAACGGCGCGTGGTGCCCGACGAGCGGGAGACGATCGCGGAGGCGATCGCGGAGCTGGCGGAAGACGCGACGGTGGTGCTGACGACCGGCGGGACCGGGCTCGGGCCGCGCGACGTGACTCCGGAGGCGACGGGCGAGGTGCTCGAGCGGGAGGCTCCCGGGATCGCGGAGGCGCTGCGCGCGGATTCGCTCGCCAGGACGCCGCACGCGCTGCTTTCGCGCGGGAGGGCAGGGGTCCGCGGGAACACGCTGGTCGTGAACCTGCCCGGTTCCCCCGGCGGCTGCCGCGATGGCTTCGAGGTGCTGCGGCCTGCGCTGGCGCACGCGGTCTCGCTGCTCGCGGGCGAGCCGACCGTGCACAGGCAAACATGACCGCGCTCGTATACCCGGCGCGGTTCTACTCGCTGGTCAAGTTCGAGCACACGATCTTCGCGCTGCCGTTCGCGTACGTCGGCGCGTTTCTCGCGGTGGACGGCGTGCCCACGGCGCACGACCTGCTCTGGATCACGGTCGCGATGGTCGGAGCGCGCTCGCTCGCGATGGGGCTGAACCGGCTGATCGACGCGGGCCTCGATGCCCGCAACCCGCGCACCGCGGGGCGGGAGCTCCCGACGGGCCTGCTGTCGCCCGCCGCGGTGGTGGTGTTCTGCCTCGCCTCCTTCGCGGTCTTCCTGATCGCCGTCTTCCAGCTCGATCCCCTCGTCCATTGGCTGTGGCCGATCCCGGTCGCCGGCTTCGTCATCTACCCGTACCTGAAGCGCTGGACCTGGCTCTGCCACCTCTGGCTGGGCGCGGTGGACGGCCTCGCCCCCGTGGGCGCGTGGGCGGCGATCACGGGGACGCTGCCGTGGCAGGCCTGGGCTCTGGGCGGCGCGGTTGCGTTCTGGGTCACCGGCTTCGACTTCTTCTACGCGCTGCTCGACCGTGAGGTCGACCGCGAGCAGGGGCTGCAGTCGGTCGCTGTGCGCTTCGGCGAACGCGGCGCATTCCGGGGCGCGCGGCTCTTCCACCTCGGGACGGTGGCGCTGCTCGTCGTCGCCGGGCTCGGTCTCGCCGTCGGCGTCGTCTACTGGCTCGGAGTAGCCGCGGTTGCGGCGCTGCTCGCCTACGAGCACTCGCTGGTGCGCCCGGGCGACCTGCGGCGGCTCGACACTGCGTTCTTCACGATGAACGGCGTGATCTCGGTCACGTTCTTCGTCTTCGTGCTGCTGGACGTCCTGTGATCCGGGCCGCCGGCCTCGAGAAGCGCTACGGCGACAAGCGGGTGCTGCGCGGGCTCGAATTCGAGCTCGAGCGCGGCGGGTTCCTCGTCGTCACGGGCCCGAACGGCGCCGGCAAGACGACGCTGCTGCGCCTGTGCGCGGGTCTCGCCGTGCCGACCGGCGGCACGCTGGAGGTCGAGCCGGAGCGTGCGGCGATCGGGTTCCTCGGCCACGAACCGCTCGTCTACCGCGAGCTGAGCGCGCTCGAGAACCTCGAGCTCTACGGGCGGCTCTACCGCGTGCCCGAGCGGCGCGAGCGGATCGGGATGCTGCTCGAGCGCTTCGGGCTCTGGGACTCGCGGCACGTGCGTGCGGCGAAGCTGTCGCGCGGTCAGCTCCAGCGGCTCGCGCTCTGCCGCTCGCTGCTGCACCGGCCCGAGCTGCTGATCCTCGACGAGCCGTTCAGCGGGCTCGACGCTGACGGCGCCGAGCTGCTCGACCGCGAGCTCGCGGGGATGCGGGAGCGGCGGACGTTTCTCGTGGCGACGCACGACCCCGACCGCGTCGCGCCGCTCGCGAGCGGGAGGCTGGCGCTCGCGTGAGGAGGTACTTCGGTGATGCCGCGGTGCTCGCGCACAAGGACCTGCGGCTCGAGCTGCGGGCCCGGGACACGCTGCCGGCGATGCTGCTCTTCGTGCTGGCGATCCTCGTCGTTTTCCACTTCGCGCTGCCGGACGGCTCCTCGCGGCTCGCGGAGCTCGGGCTGCTCTGGGTGGCGATCGTGTTCACGGCGCTGCTGGGACTCGGCCGCGCGTTCGTGGCGGAGCGCGAGCAGGGCCTGCTCGACGGCCTGGTGCTCGCCCCGGTTGACCGGAGCGCGATCTGGCTGGCGAAGGGCATCGCCACCTTCGCCTTTCTCGCGGTCGCCGAGGTCGTCGCGCTGCCGGCGTTCGCGCTCTTCTTCTCGCCGGTCG
>Ga0126312_10003263_pt1 | contig 10945 bp, 9 predicted proteins | sample Plot104A_FD_92537 | JGI IMG/M metagenome (GOLD analysis project Ga0126312, IMG submission 92537) | Serpentine soil microbial communities from UC McLaughlin Reserve, CA, USA - Plot104A | ecosystem: Environmental > Terrestrial > Soil > Grasslands | place: USA: UC McLaughlin Reserve, Lake County... | reverse complement strand
GCCCCACCCCCTCGGCGCCGCCCGACGCGGTCATGCCCTTGTAACAGCAGACGATCGCGATGATCGCGCCGAACAGGGTCGTCTTGACCACCGAGCCCCAGAGGTCGGTGGTACTCGCGTTCGTGAGCAGCGTGGAGAAGAACGGCCCGAGCGGCGCCTTGAACGTGAGCGTCGCCAGCACGCCGCCGAACAGGCCGAACAACAGCGCGTAGATGTTGAACAGGCCGGTGACGATCATCAGCGACAGGAAGCGCGGGACGACGAGGTTCTTCACCGGGTCGACGCCGAGCACCTGCAGCGCGTCGAGCTCCTCACGGATCTTGCGCGCGCCGAGGTCCGCGGTGATCGCGGTGCCAGCCACGCCGGCGAGGATGATCGCGGTCACGAACGGCGCGAACTCGCGGATGGTCGCGAGCACGAAGAAGCCACCCAGGCGGTCGATCGCCCCGAACAGGACGAGGAAGTTGCCGGCCTGGAGGCCGGGCGCGCCGTAGCCGAACGCGATCGTCGACACGAGCAGCGGGAACCAGCACAGCTTGAGCGCGAACAGGAACTGGTTCACGAACTCGCCGCCGTACGGGTAGGGCGGCCGGAGCGCTGACAGGATCGTCTTGCCCGTCAGGATCATCATGTCGCCCACCTGCTCGAGCAGGTTCTTGGTGGGCAGGAATACTCGATCGGCTGTTGCGCGTACCACGCTGTCTCCTCCCTACCGCAGGCAGACCGGAGCTGCCCGCAGCGGGGTGAAAGCGTACGCCATTCGCGCGATAGGTGGCAACAGGCAACCTGCGCTTAACGGAGCCGTCGCGCCCCCGCCGTACCAAGTGGTACATTCGCGCGGCTTTGGGGGCCTGGCCCGTGCAGCGGAGGAGACGAGCGGGCGCGTGCGCGCTGGCCTGTCTGCCCGTGCTCGCGGTCGTCGCCTCGGGCTGCGGCAGCACGACCGCGAAGGGCGACCGCCAGGACAAGGACGAGCCGAAGGGGAACTTCCCGGTCGCCGTCGAGGAGGCCGAGTTCCCCCTCCGCCAGGAGCTGGCGCAGACGTCGACGATGCGCGTGGTCGTGCGCAACGCCGGCAACCAGAAGGTCCCGAACATCGCGATCACCGTGCAGTGCAAGGACTCGAAGGGCGGGCAGAACGGCTCGTTCGACCGTCAGGTGGCGGGGCAGTCGCAGTCCGACAAGAACCGGCCGAACTTCGTCGTCGACCAGATCCCCGGCGCCCAGCGCCCGGCGTCGCGTCAGCAGCTCGACCCACTCGAGCGCTCGAACGCGTACGTGAACACGTACACGCTCGGCTCGCTGAGGCCGAACCGCACGGCCACCTTCGAGTGGAAGGTCACCGCGGTGCGGGCCGGCCAGTTCCGGGTCTGCTACCGGGTGGCCGCCGGGCTCGACGGCCACGCGAAGGCCGTGCCGGCCCAGGGCTCGCTGCCGCTCTTCCAGGAGTGGCAGGGCAACGTGTCGAACGCCGCACCGCAGACGGGCGTGGCCGACGACGACACGATCACGACGATTCCGTCGACCGATATCCCGGCGAAGTAGCGGTCCCGCGCTCGGCCGCGGATCACCACTAACGGTTGTCTGAATGACCTGCCGTTAGGCGCCAATGCCAGGCGAGTATCCGGGGCCGCTGCGCGAGGAGCCGATCGCGGTCGAGCTGCACAACACGCTGTACGCGTCGCGCGGGCGCATCGTGGACGGGCTCGCCGGCGACGGGCGCGCGGCCTGGCTCGATGCGATCGCCGAGCGGCTGCCGGAACCGGCGCGCGGGGCGCCCGTCGCGGGCGGCGCGCTCGAGGACCTGCGCCGGCACGTCCGCGCGGTGCTGGCGAGTGCGTTGGCGGGCGTCGCGCCGCCGCCCGGGTCGGTGGCGGCGCTGAACGACGCGGCCGAGCGGGCGCCGGTGTCGCGCCGGATCGAGGGCGAGGCCGCGGTCGCCGTCCACCACGGCGCGGCCGAGGACGTGCTGCTCGCCGCGTTCGCGGCCGACGCGATCGAGCTCGTGACCGGGCGCCGGCGCGTGGCCCTGCGCGCGTGCGGCGCGCCCGGCTGCGTGCTGATGTTCGTCAAGCAGCACCCCCGCCGCGAGTGGTGCTCGGCCGCGTGCGGCAACCGCGCGCGCCAGGCGCGGCACTACGCGCGCACGCGCGAGCGCTCGCGCGGGTAGGCCACCGCGGCCAGCTTGCGCCAGCGCCGCTGGCGGTGCGCCCAAGAAAGCGCTGGCCACGAGGTACGCCGCGCCGGTCAGCCGGCCGGCGTCGATCTCGGCAAGAAGAGGGACGGACCCGTGTCGGCGCGCTTGACGAGCGCCCAGGCCGCGTCGGCGGCGATCGGCAGGTCGGTGGAGCGGGTGAGCATCCTCAAGCCGCGGGCGCTAATGCGTCGCGCACGCCGTCGGCGTCGAGCAGCTCGCCGTACACCGGCGTCCCGGGCTCCTGCCGGTTTGAGTCGGCCAGGCTGCCGGCGTCGACTCCGTCGAAGCCGATCTGGTCGATCAGGTCGATTACCAAGCGCTTGGCCTCGTCGTCGTCGCCAGCCACGGGCAGGGCCAGGCGCGCGGGATCGCCGGCCGGCTTGCCGGCGTCCGCGATGTGTCGCCACATCATCGTGTTGAACGCCTTCACCACGCGCGCGCCGTCGAGATGCTGGGCCACCAGCGCGGTCGACGCCGTGCCGCTCTCGACCGCTTCGATCTTGCCGTCGCGGCCGGGGTAGTAGTTGGACGCGTCGACGACGACCTTGCCTCGCAGCTCGTCGGCGGGAAGCGATTCGTACTCGCCGAACGGGATCGCCTCGACCACCACGTCGCCAAAGCGGGCGGCGTCCTCCGCGTCAGCCGCCTGGGCGCCGATCTCCTCGGCGACCGGCTTGACCGCATCGCGCCCGCGGGAGTTGGAGATCGCGACCTCATGACCCACCTCCACGAGCCGCCGGCCAACGGTGGCGCCGATCTTGCCCGCGCCGATGACACCGATGCGCATTGTCCCCTCCTTCGTACTTACGTTTAGTAAGCCGAACGTAGCGAGCTCGTCAAGGGTCGGTGCAAGAAGGGGGACGGCAGACGGCAGAGCGGCAGACGGCAGGGGACGGCAGAGCGGCAGACGGCAGACCGTCGGCTTCCTGCCGTCTGCGGTCTGCGAACTACTGCCGTCTGCCGTCTGCGGTCTGCGGTCTGCGAGAAGAGGGGTCCGTCCCCGAACTTGCGCTAGCGGGGGAGGCGGGGCTTGATGATCCGGTAGGCCTTGAGCCCCAGCCCCAGCCGCTCCCGATCCTCGGAGGTGAACGGGTCGAGGCCGGTCAGCTCGCGCACGCGCTCCAGCCGGTACGAGACCGTGTGGCGGTGCGCGTAGATCGCCTGGGCGGTCGCGTTCATGTTGCAGTTCTGCGCGAGGTAGGACTCGAGCGTTCCCAGCAGGTCGGTCGCGTACTGCTCGTCGTAGCGGACGACCGCGGCGATCGTGTCCTCGAAGAACGACTTGACCTCCTCGGGGTGCGAGGCCAGCACGCGGAACAGCAGGCGGTACGTGCCGCCGCCGATGTCCTCCCCCGGCTCCTCTCCGCCGCGGGACTTCACCTCCAGGACCAGCTCGGCCTCCTCGAGCGCGCGCCGCAGCTCGGCGGGGTCCGAGTAGCGCGACGAGATTCCGATGACGGCCTGGCGGCCGATGCGGTTGGCCGTGCGGCGTGCGTCCTCGACCGACCCGGGCAGCAGCGCGTACACACGGTCGCCCACGGTCTGCGCCAGCGCGCCGCTGTGCTCGGCCGCGATCGCGGCCAACAGGCGACCGGGCGCGCGGCCCGCCGGCTCGGCCACCAGCGCGACGCCACCCTCGGCGAGGTCGCAGCCCAACCGTCGGCCGCGGCGCACGATGTCCCCCGCCTCCAGGTCGTCGCGCGTGCGAAGCTCCTCGAGGAACGAGCCGCGCAGCGACTGCTCGGTCTCGTCGCGGGCCTCGGCCACCGCGACCTCGGTGAGTGCGGCAACCGCCGCCACGTGCAGGTACTCGCCGGCGTCGGCGGAGCCGACGCCCAGCATCAGGACTGCGCCGAGCTCCTGACCGCCTGAGACGATCGGGACCTCGGCCGTGACCTCGGGCGGGCGCTCGGGCTTGCCGCCCGCGAGCCGCGAGGCGACGTAGCGCTCGTACGGCGCCCAGTCGGCCACCGGTGTGCCCAGGCGCGGCACGACCACCGCGACCGGCGCACCCGCGTGGGCCTGCGCGATCTCCGCGATCCGCGCGAGGCCGTCCCCAGCCAGCACGGCGCCCACCATCTCCAGGTGGGCGCCGCGCGGGGTGGGGAGTGACTCCGGTGAGGAGCCCAACGCCATGGCTAGGCCGGTACCTCCGAGTTCTCCGGATGGGCCTGCAGCACCTCGTCGCCGGCCTCGCCGGTGCGGATCCGCACCGCCTCCTCGACCGGCAGGACGAAGATCTTGCCGTCGCCGACGGACCCCGTGCGCGCGTGGCGCAGGATGGTCTCCACGACGAGCGACTTCGCCTCGTCGTCGACGACGCACTCGATCTTCAACTTCGGCCGCAGGTGGATCGCGAGCTCCGCACCGCGGTAGTGCTCGGTGATCCCCTTCTGGCGGCCGGAGCCCTTGACCTCCGATATCGAGAGGCTCGGGAAGCCCGCGTCGAGCAGGTCCTGCCGGATCGGCTCGAACGCCTCGTGCCGGATATAGGCAACGATCATCTTCATGCCGGTGCCCCCTCGGATGCGGTCATCGCGGTTGCCGTGCTACCCGCGGGTGAGACCGCGCCCGGCGAGTACGCCGGAGCGGCCGGGCCCACCGAGCCGGCACCGATCTCGGGCGCCGGGATGAACTGCTCCGGGTAGCCGTACATGCCGTGCTCGACGATGTCGAGGCCGGCGTCCTCCTGCTCCTCGCTGACCCGCAGCCCGATCGTCTTCTTGATCAGGAAGAACGTCGCGAAGCTGGCCACGAACACGAACGCGAACACCACGGTGAAGCCGAGCGCCTGGGTCCCCAGCTGGTGGAACGACCCGTTGTAGACCAGGCCCGGCTCACCGAACGCGTTGTACTCCGCCAGCCGCGGCGCCGTGAAGATGCCGCAGGACACCGTGCCCCAGATACCGGCCATGCCGTGCGCCGACAGCGCACCCACCGGGTCGTCGAGCTTCTTGTCGATCGCGATGATCGAGAACACGACGATCAGGCCGGCGATGAGGCCGATGATCGGAGCGGCCCACGCCTCCACGTAGCCCGAGGGCGCGGTGATGGCGACCAGGCCGGCGATCATGCCGTTGGCGACCATGCCGATGTCGATCGTGCGCTGCTTGAGCATCGTGGCGCCGAACGCGCCGAGCACGCCGCCGGTGGCGCCGAGCAGCGTCACGAAGGCGACCTCGCCGAAGCGGCCGTCCGTGGCGTTCAGCGTCGAGCCCGGGTTGAACCCGAACCAGCCGATGAACAGGATCAGCACGCCCAGACCGGCGAGCGGCATCGAGTGGCCCGGGATGGCCCGGGGCCTGCCGTCGGGGCCGTACTTGCCCTTGCGGGGCCCGAGCAACAGCAGCGCCGCGAGTGCGCCGGTGGCTCCGATCAGGTGGACGGCCGTCGAGCCGGCGAAGTCCTGCATGCCGAGGTTCGACTGCAGCCAGCCACCGCCGAAGACCCAGTGCGAGCCGATCGGGTAGATCAGCGACGCGAACACGATCGCGTAGATCACGTAGGCGCCGAACTTGATCCGCTCGAGCGTCGTTCCCCACACGATGGCGAGGGACACGGCGCAGAACGCGAACTGGAACAGCCACTTCGACTCGATCGTGGCATCGGACAGACCGAGGCCGTTCGGGAAGAACGCCTGCTGGGGATCCCCGAAGCCCTGCAGGAACCAGCCGGTGGTCCCGATCAGGTCACCCTCGCTCGAGCCGGTGCCGAACGCGAACGCGAAGCCGACCGCGTAGTAGCACATGGCGGCGATCGACAGGTTGACCAGGATCTTGGCGATCCCGGTGCCCACGTTCTTGCCGCGGGAGAAGCCGATCTCGAGCAGCGCGAAGCCCGCCTGCATGAACAGGACGAGGAACGCGGTCACGAGCACCCACATGGTGTTGATGGGCACGTTCGCGCCGAGCTTCGATCCGGCCTCGTTCGTGGCCGCGTCAAGCGTGTCGGCGCCCGCCACGGCGGGCAGTGCGAGTAGCAGGAGCAGGCAAGCGAAGCCCACGCCCAGGGCACGTCGTCTCATACGGGTCAGACCCTCCTTCTGGTGCACGGGGCGAGCCCAAGCACAGTTCGATCAGCGTGGCCTTCAGGATCGAAAAAGCGCAGCCCTGGGTCTTTAGACGTGTGTCGAAGATTCGGGTGCGCCGTTTGTTCACCCGGTCGAGCGGGCCTGTACTGCGTGGCGGAGCCTTCGTAGCCTGCGCTCGTGTCCGTCGACGAGCCGCGCATCCGCACCGCATCCCGGGGTGATGCCCCTGCCGCGGTCGCCCTGCTGGCCCAGAGCTTTGCGGGCTACCGCGACTTCGCCCCGCCCGGCTGGGATCCGCCCGTCCCCGGCGCCGAGGAGGAGCTCGTGTTCGAGGGGTTCGTGGACCGGGAGCAGGTCTGGTACGTCGTCGCGGAGGACTCCCGCGGCCACGCCGGGCAGTGCGGGGTCACGCCGGCGCACCGCCGCCGGAACATGAAGGGCGACCGGATCCCGGACACCGCGCACTTCTGGCAGCTGTTCGTGCGCCGCGACCTGTGGGGTACCGGCCTGGCCTCGCAACTCCACGCGCGCGCGGTCGACGCCATGCGCGAGCGCGGATACACGCGCGCGCGCCTGCTCACGCCCGAGGGCCAGGCCCGGGCCCGCCGCTTCTATGAGAAGCGCGGCTGGCGCCAGGCCCCGATATCGATCGACGACCCGCCCGACCTGGCCGGGCTGCCGATGGTCGAGTACGTGCTGGACCTCTAGCGAGCGGCCCGCAGCTTGACCGTGACCCGCCGGTAGCCCGGGCGCGCGAATGTGGCGGTGTGCGTGCCGCGCGGCAGCTTCACGCGCGCGAGCGCGCGCCCGCGGCGGTCGACGCGGTACTCGCGCCCGCGCAGCCACACCGAGCCGGCGCGCAGCGGCTTGCGGCCGGTGCGGACGGTGAACCTGAGCGTCACGCGGCGGCCCGCCCTGACCCGCCGCGGCGTGGCCGCCAGCCGGGCCCGCCGGGACCCCGCCTCCTGCGCGCAACCGATGCGACCGGGATCGCGCGGGAAGGTCAGGTCGGCCACCACCGCGGTCTCCAGGTAGTCGTTCTCCAGCGCATCGCCCGACCCGGGAGCCAGCCGCGCCCCCACGGCCCGCAGATCGTCGCGCGGGGCGCTGCCCGTAACCCAGGGGGCGATGGCCAGGAACTCGCGCTTCGGGCCGGCCTCGTCCTTCAGGTCCGGGCGGTCCTCCCCGTCGATCCAGCGCTCGTTGCCGACGTAGTGGCAGGCGGGCCCCCGCAGACGGCGCTGGGTGATCGCGGTCTGGCCGTCGAAGGCCAGGTCGGCCAGGTTGCCGACCAGGTGCGGCGTGACGTTGTAGTCGAACGCCACGGTCGGGTCGGCGGCGGCCCGCCAGGTCGAGGTCATCCAGGACAGCGGCTGCCACTTCTCGATGCCGTCGCCGTCCTCGCCGGTCCAGCGGCCGGGGTTCGCCTCGTCCTGCATCACCACGTTCGCGCCCAGCTTGTCCACGCAGCGCATGTAGTACTTCGAGGTGTCCGAGCAGGGGTCGACACCGGGCGGCGGATCGCCGTACACGAACGCCGGCAGCGAGGTGGCGAACGCGACCTTCGCGCGGGTGCCGGGGATCGGGTAGGGGCGGACGTTGTCGACGGCGGCCGGACCGGTGGCCGGGCCGGGCGCGAGCTCCAGCGTCTGCTCGATCGGCGTCAGCGGCACCTTCTTGTTCTGCGCGACGACGTTGCGCAGCATCGGCGGCCCGTCGCCGCGGACGTCGCGCGGCGCCCACATGAACACCTCGTTGTAGACGTCGGGGCTCGTGGCCACGAACACCGACGCCGGGCGCGGGTGGTCGGGGTCGGCGAACGCCTCGATGTCGGCGGGATCGCTCGACTCGCGGAACGGCGCCTGGTTGTTCGAGCCCAGGATGTAGATCCCGTAGCGCCGGGCGACGTCGCTGAACGTCTGCATCCAGCCGCGCGCGAACGTGTCGGTCGCGGCCACGAACACGCCGCTCGCTGGGCTCATCTGCGGGAAACGCGCGCGGTAGGCGGCCAGCTCCTTCGAGTAGCCCGAGTTGAGCGCGGCCAGCGTGGCCAGCGTCGCGCAGGGAAACGCCTGCCCCTCGCAGCCCGGCGCGCCGCCGGGGTTGGCGATCACCTGGCGGGCCTGCGCACCCCGCGACCCGGTGCCCGCGGTCATCAGGCCGATGTCCTCGTTGAACGCCACGACGTTGACGCGCCCGCGCCCGCGCGCCAGCCGAGGCACGACGTACTCGCGGACCATGCACTCGATCTTCGTGCGGAAGGCCGCGTAGGTATCGATGTGGCGGACCTCTTGCTTGAACTGCATGGCGAACACACGCACCGCGCCGGGCTTTCGGTCGTAGGTCACGACAGGCGGCGCCGTGCGGTGCGCACGCACCTGCGCGCAGGTCGCGCGGTCGGGCGGCGCCTGCGCGGCTGCCTCGGGAACGGGTGCGAGCGCCGCAGCGGTCAGCGCGACGGCCAGGGCCAGGGGTCGCATGGACGAATGATCCTAATTCGGCATCTTGGCCGCCTCGACGCATTGACACCTCGCCTGGGCCATTTTCTAATGGCCGGGTGGGGGCGATCACCGGCAGCATCGCGGCACCGAGGCCACAGCGGACCGGCCGCGGCCGGCTGCTCCTGACGAGCGCTGCCTCGATCGCGGCGACGCTGGGCGTCGTCGCGCTCGTCGCCTCGAACGCCCGTGACGTGGGCGACGCCCTCTCGCTCGCCACCTTCGAGCAGCTCGCCGCGCTGGTCGGCCTGCACCTGCTCGCGCTCGTCCTTCGCGCCGAGGCCTGGGGCCTGTGTCTGGACGCGGCCGGCGCGCCGGTGGAGCGGCGCCGGCTGCACGCCACGAGCTCGCTGCGCTTCCTGGCCGACACGACCGTCCCGACCTACGTCGGCGCGTGGGTGCGGATCGCGATCCTCCGGCGCCTGGGCGGCGACCGGCTCCCGACGATCGGGCAGATGATCACGGCCGACGGGACGCTGCTGCTGGTCGAGGCGTTCATCACCGTCGGCCTGCTCGTCGCCTGCTCGGTGCTGGCCGGGCTGTCGTGGTACTGGCCGCTGCTGTTCGGCGCGGCCGCCGCGATCGCGCTGCTCGGCGCGGTGGCGCTGCGGCGGCGCTTCGAGGGGCGTGCGTGGGTCCGCGCTTTCGACGTGCTCTCCGACTCGCGCCGGCGCGTGACGCTCACTCTGCTCCTGACCGTCGTGCTCACCATCCAGCCCGTGCGCTTCTGGATCGCGTTGCAGGCGGTCGGCCTCGACGCGAGCGCGCTCGAGTCGCTGCTGACGTTCGTGTGGACGAGCGTCATCAACGCGCTGCCTGTCGGTCCCGGCCCGGCGTCGGTCGGCGCGACCGTGTCGGTCTTCGGCCGCGACGGCGTCGGCGCGGCCACCGCGTCCGGGCTCGTGCTGGCCGGAAGCGCGTTCGTCGCCGCCGGCGTCTACTCGATCTGGGGCGCGCTGGCGCTCGCGCGCGAGCGCCGCGAGCACTCGCCCGCAGCCGGATCGCGCAACGCCGCGCCGGTCGCCGAAGTCGCGTAGTTAACGCGGAGCCACCGCAGCCGGGGCCGCGACCAGGCGCGAGCGGCCGTCGATTCCGTTCGGCGCCTCGCGGCCCAGCCACTCGAGCGTCGTCGCGAACACGTCGGCCGTGCGGATCGGGCCGTCGTCGACCGGCGCGCTGATCGCGAGCGGCGTCCGCATGTGCATGGTGTCGAGCGACCCGTGCGCCGAGTGGTGCTCAGGGCGCTCGTAGCGCTCGCGCAGGTCGTAGCCCGGCGTGGCGGAGACCGTGATGTCGCCCGCCCGGCTCGAGCGGTAGAGCTGGGCGACCTGCACCAGCCCGTCGGGGTGGCGCGAGTCGAACGTGGCGGCCAGCGCCTCCTCCGCCGTCAGCCGGCGGGGCAGCTCGCCGGGGAGCCCGAGCGGATCGGTGCCCGGCTCGGGCTCGTACTCGATCGCTCCGTCGGCGGTCTCGCGCAGGCGCGCGCGGCCATCGCGGCTCTCGACGTTCAGCCAGCCGTCGCCCTCGTCCGCGCGCGTGATCACGACGTCGATGGCCGGCTCGGCCACGAGCCGCTCCAGCAGCCCGGCGTGCAGCGCGGCGATCTCGGCGCGCGCCGGCTCGCGGCCCCAGCCGTCGCTCGCCCGGACGTAGACCTGGCACATGCCGTTGCCCGAGACGCAGGCGACGGCCTGAGGGTCGCGCCGCAGCACGGGCCACGAGTGGTAGGCCACCCGCAGGCCCTGGTCGCGCTCGAGCCGCACCGGCAGGTCGTAGTGCTCGTGCACGGGCGAGTGGCCGTGGTCCGAGCAGATCACGATCAGCGTGTCGTCGTAGTCACCGCGGCGGTGGAGCGCGTCGGCGACGCGGCCGACGGTGGCGTCGATCAGGCGGTACGAGGCCATCGCTCCCTCCCCCTCCGCGTCGACGTAGTGGCTCTGCCAGTCGATGCCCGGGAAGACTACGAACGCGAACTCCGCGTGCCGCTCGACCGCGGCCATCGTCGCGCGCGCGGCGAGCTTGTCGGCGCTCGAGTAGTCGTGGCCGTAGTGGGCCCACAGCCAGACCGGGCTCTTCATGCGCGCGAACAGGCTGTTCTCCTTCTTCACGCCCTTGGTGACGACGCCGAAGACGTTGATCGAGTCGGGGACCAGGTCGTAGATCGTCCGGATCCGCGGGTGCAGGTCCCTCGGGTAGAGGAACGCCTCCGGCCCGTTGTAG
>Ga0126312_10003262_pt1 | contig 10946 bp, 9 predicted proteins | sample Plot104A_FD_92537 | JGI IMG/M metagenome (GOLD analysis project Ga0126312, IMG submission 92537) | Serpentine soil microbial communities from UC McLaughlin Reserve, CA, USA - Plot104A | ecosystem: Environmental > Terrestrial > Soil > Grasslands | place: USA: UC McLaughlin Reserve, Lake County... | reverse complement strand
TAGTGGCCTGGAGCCTCGGCAATCACTCGATGAAGCGCCGTCCGGGCGCCGCGCTCGCACACAAGAAGTTTTTCGCGATACGCCCTGCGTGAGGCAAAAGGCGAGGGCGGGCCGGCGGATCGTTCGCGTGTTCTCCGTCGCGGTTCGCGCCCTGGTCTGGTCCCTGGGTGCGGTCACTCTGCTCGGACTCCTAGACCGGTGGAGCTCATACCTGGAGCTACTCGTCTTCTTCCGCGTTCAGTACGCGGCTCTTCTTCTTCTCGCTTTCGTCCTAGCGCTGGCTGTGCGACTGCCCCGGGTGGCGCTCGCAGCCCTTGCCCTCGCAGGAGTTAACTTGGCCATCGTCGCGCCGACGTGGGTTGCTCGGGAACCCCAACCTGTGGCCAGCTCAGGTTCCTTGAGACTGCTCATGGTCAATCTTGAGGCTGGGAATACTCAGCACGCTAACGTGACCCGGCTCATCACTGAGGCGGACCCCGACGTCGTCGGCTTGATCGAGTTGACGCCGGTTTGGGCGGGTGCGCTTGCCCCCGCGCTCAGTCGCTTCCCCTACCGCCAGGTGGAACCCCAGAGGGGCGCCTATGGCATCGGGCTGTACAGCACGCTCAGATTTCGCCAGACGGCCGTTGTGCAGTTCCCCCAAGAAGGATCACCGAGCATCGTGACGCGGCTCGATCTTGGCGGCGAATCTTTCACACTTGTCCTCACGCACGTGCACACACCCTTCGCCGGAGACATCCACCGACGCCAGTTCGAGGGGCTCGCGGCGGCGAGCGACGGGCTGGGCGAACGTCTCGCAATCTGTGGGGATTTCAACTCGGTCCCGTGGTCGTCCGCGTTTCGCCACCTCGCCTCAGCTGGGGACCTCACGGATTCGCACCGCGGACATTGGCTGGAAGGTAGCTGGCCCAGTTGGGGCGTGCTCTTGCGTGTTCCGATCGACAACTGCCTGACGAGCCAGGGCGTCACGGTCCTCGAGTGAACGCACGGCACCGACGTAGGGTCGGACCACCTGCCCTTGATCATCCGCTTCGGGATCTCCGCGACCGCATAGGCGCGCGACTGTGAGCGCCGCTCGACGGCGCGGCGCTTCGCCGATCGGGGAGCTAGCTCGATCGACATCGTGCTACGGCGTTTCACCGAATACCACGATCTCAAAGGCGCATTCGGGCGCCGGGCAGTCACGGAGCGGGCGAAGGGAATCCTGATGGAGCGCCACTCGGTCGACGAGCCAACTGCCTTCGGATTCTGCGCGACCACTCACGATCGAGTAACCGCAAGCTCGTGGATGTGGCCTCTGCGGTCGTCGACGGGCACCGCTTGCTGCCCAAGCAGCCGCAAGTACCCACCTAGAAGTTTCCTGGGTCATGCGTTTTGATGGGCAGACGGTGCGCGCGACGGGAGAGGCTGAGGGGACGAGACGCCGTGAGATTCGCTGCGAAAGCTGCGCTTACGGCGCGATCGTCCAGCGTAATCCGACGCGCTGTCCTTGTGCGGGCACGATGAGCTCGTACTCGGACCTCACGTGGGGGTTCAGTCACTAAAGCCATGACGGCCGATTAGGCAGCGTGGGCGATGCGGAAACCACGCCTCGTTGAGTGGATGGCTTGGCGGCGTTACCTCATTGCAGTCCGGCCAAGCAACCCGGCCGCGTCAGTGAGGAAGCTGCGTGGCAAAGGCTCCTGGAAGTCCTGGCCCAGATGGAATCCGTCTTCCGCGAGGGGGCCTCCCTGGCTGCGAAAGCCGCCGCTCGCACAAAGGCCAAACAGCGTGCCTAGGGCGACGAGTCGCGTAACGGCGTCTAATCCGCCGCGTCGCGTGGGGCAACTGGCCGCGATTGTCGGGTTGCTGGCGGCCGTCGGAGTGCTCGTGATTTTCGCCTCCGCCGTGGTAGAGGATCTCGGTGACCTCCTGCTCGCGTTTGTGTCGGTCTTCGTCGTCGCGTTCTCGGGGTGGTTCGTCTTGACCAGGCGGGGCGTCAGGCGCCTGCTCGGTGTGCCCGGTGTGCTGTTTGGACTCGCCGGAATGATCGGCTTCGTCGGCGACCACTGGCTGGACTTGTTCGTGCTGATCGGACTACTGGCGCTCTTCGGCGTTGCCGGCCGCTACGCCGTTCGGTGTGAGCGAGGTACCTCGCACACGGTGCACACAAGGCGGCAGAAGGTACAGCCGGCCCGAACCGGCGTGCTGATAATCAACCCCAACTCCGGAGGCGGGAAGGCGGAGCGCTTCAACCTCCCGGAGGAAGCAAGGAAGCGGGGCGTCGAGCCCGTGGAGCTCAGGCGCGGTGAGGATCTCCGCGGGTTAGCCACGAGAGCACTCGCCGACGGAGCCGACGTAATCGGAATGGCGGGAGGTGACGGGTCACAGGCGACGGTCGCAAGCGTCGCGATGCGGCACGACGTTGCGCATGTGTGTGTCCCGGCAGGGACGCGCAACCACTTCGCGCTTGATCTCGGGCTCGACCGGGACGATGTTGTCGGGGCACTCGATGCGTTCATCGACGGCATGGAGCGGCGCATCGATCTTGCTTCTGTCAACGACTGCCTTTTCGTCAACAACGCCTCTCTGGGGGTGTACGCCCAGGTTGTCCAGGCGGATGCGTATCGCGATGCCAAGCTCGTGACCTGGAGGCGGATGCTGCCCGAAATGCTCGGGCCCAACGCAGGGCCGATCGGAATCCAGTTCGAGGGGCCGGAGGCGGAACTTTGGTCGGACGCGGCTCTCGTGGTCGTCTCGAACAATCCTTACCAGCTGAAGCGGCTGTCGGGTGCGGGGACGCGGCCGCGTCTCGACACCGGTCGTCTGGGCATCCTCGCGACACGCATCCGGGGCGCCCGCGACCTCGCCACGCTGGCCACTCTCGGCACGCTCGGCCAGTCGCGACGCTTTCGTGGTCTCGTCGAATGGTCGTGTCCCGAGTTTGAAGTCCATGGGGGTGCGTCAATTGCGGTTGGCCTCGATGGCGAGGCGCTCTTGCTCAATCCTCCGCTGCGGTTCGTCTCTTTGCCTGGTGCGCTGCGCGTTCGAGTGCCACGGAAGGCAACAGGGGTTTCTCCGGCGGGAGCCGCGGTGGCAATGACCCGAAAGGATCTCGGCGCCTTGGTCCGGATCGCCGCGGGGAAGACGGGCGCCCCCCCGACGTCCTAGTCGAAGAACAGAGAACGGAAGGACTCGGCTATGGGGCGTCCAGCCGGGAGCCCGTAGCTAGAGCGAACTGGGCTCTCGCTAAGACTCCCGCCGTCGCGTTCTCGCGATGCGCTACTCCGACGTCGATGATGTCCTCGGCCGGTTCATTCCCTCCGCCGTGACGGCTCGCCTTGCCGGCAGCGAGCGGCGGTTCTTAGGCCCGCGCTCGGCGCAGGTCGAGCCGCAAAACGATCTCCTCGTCGAAGATCTCACCCGTCCGCACGAATCCGTAGCGCTCGTAGAAGCCGACCGGGGACTCGTTGCCTGGAACCACGCTTGTGAACAACTCGTCCGCGCCGGGCCGACCCCGTAGCTCAGTGATGAGCACGTCAAGCGTCTCGGCTCCGTACCCGCGTCTCTGAAACCGCTCATCGATCAGGAGACGCCAGAGGTAGTAGCGCCAGGGATAGCGCTCGTCGCCAGGCGGAACGTTTTCGGAGAGCATGACGAAGCCAACCGGCGCGTCGTCGACATAGACCGCCCGATAGCAAGGTCGTGCTTCCGGCTCGCCAGCGGCCTCTTCAAGCGACTCCGCGACTCCTGCGACGTACGGCTCCTGCGCCGGAGAAACTCGCAGGCTCGTCACGGCGTCGCGGTTCTCGTCCGTTATCTCGCGCAAACGCACGCTCGGCATCGGAGCAAGACTACGCCCCAGCCCGTCCTCCTCGACCTCCGCAGAGCCCAATCGCCCGTCTGCTGGAAGAAGTCGGCCGCAACGTAGCGTGCGACCTTCTTCCCAATCCACGCTCCTTCCATGGTCGAGTTGCGGAAATGGAGACCGCCCCAGGTGCGTGCGTCGGCGACCTCCTTCGCAACGTCCGTGAAGCGCTCGTAGTAGCGGGTCGGCCCAGCCCCAGTGACGGTGCTGTCCATTGAGAAGGCGACCTTGTCGGTTCCGAAGAACGCCGCAAGCGTGTCCGTGACCGCCGTTGACCGGCAGCCGTGCGCCCCGGGGTACTCGGGATGATTCGGATGGAGGTGGGATAGAGACGCGGCGTCCAGTTCGGATCGGGTGGCAGGATTGCCGTCGGTGTCAGCTCGCTGGACGGCGTGAATCGGCCGCCAGAAGAGGTAGCGGTACTTGGCGTCGAAGCAAGCAAGGACCGCATCCGCCGTGGCCACCTGAGTCAGCGCAAGCAATCGCGCGGTGTCGGGGAGGCTCGCTTTCTGGGCGTCCTCGACGACGAGGACAGACAGCGAAGTACGCTGGCCTAGGAGCAGCGGGTGGGGGCAGGTCGGGGCGCTCGCCGAAGAGCTCGACCCGCGCTCCGCGGCGATCCCGATCTTCGCGGGAGGAATCGGGTGACGTAGGAGCGGCCCGAGCGGCCCCGCCGGGGGATTCGTCGTGCGTCTTGCGCGGCCGGTCGACTCGCGGAGCCTCGATTACCCGCCTGCTTCCCATGCAGCACGCATGGTGACGGTCCCTAACGACGCACTCAACGATCCCCTAAAGGCTGGCGCCCGGAGAAGATCTTTGGAGCTACGAGCCCTTCGCGAACTCCTCGGCCGCCCGAGATTCGAACTCGAACCCGATCACGGGCTCGTCACCGACCACCCACGCGTCGTGACCGGGCTCGATCACGTATGGGTGCCCCGGTCCGAACTCCTGCTCGGTGCCGTCGTCGTGGACGACATGCATCGTGCCCGATTGCAGGAGGCCGACATGGTGAACCTGACAGCGTTCGCCCCCGACGATCGGCTTGATGCACCCCGACCAACTCCAGCCGGGCTCATATCGCAGCCTGGCCGTGGTAACTCCACCCATCCGGACGACCGCGACGGTCGTCTTGTCGGGCGTCCGAGTCTCGTCGGGCGCGTCGTAGTTCCCCACTTCCACACCAGCCATGCGAGCCTCCTTTGCCTCCACCCCGTCCGTGGCGGATCGTAACCCTGACTCGCATAAATGCCTAGCCGCGTGTCCCACTGCGGCCGGCCCCTGCCCTGCCGCCACCACCCGCCCGCCTCGCGTGCGAACACGACCCCGCGCGGCTACGGCTGGCCACACCAACGCCTCCGAAACGCCTGGCGTCCCTCCGTCGAAGCCGGGATCGTCACCTGCGCCCGCTGCGGCAACCCATCCAGCCGGGCGCGCCCTGGGACCTCGGACGTGACGACAACGACCGAACCGTCTACACCGGCCGCGAACACGCCCGCTGCAACCGGGGAACCTCCGGCCGAGAGCTCGTTACTTCTCGAAGTTGGCGCCGCTGAACCACGTCGCCTGCGACCCAGGATGCGCCTCGTCGAATGTCTGGCCGCTTATCCGTCCGTCCGCACCGAAGGTGCCCTCGTAAATGCCGACGGATCCGTTGGGCCACTCGACCCGAAAACTGAACTTGTCGCCCTCCACTCGGCCGCTCCCTCCCCCGGTGGTGCCATCGTCCAACGTCGCGCTCCCGACGAGGTCGTTGCCATCCGGCGGATGCTGCCCAATCTCGAAAAGGGCGTGATAGCCGTTACTCTGATGAACGTCCCAACGCCCTGCGACGCGATACTCGGACATGGTGCCTACCTCCTTGTGGACGCTTCCACCGCGCCGATCATATGACCTCCCGCAGGCCGGATCGCCGCGCAGCTTTTCTACATCGGTGTCGAAGAAGCCGAACGCGATCACCTCATCGGGATCGCCGGCGTTGCGCAGGATGTAGGCCTGCCGGGCTCCTTCTGGCCACTCGTCCGGCTCCCAGGCGCGAAGCCAGTTCTCATAGCTGCCCGCCTTTAGCTTCCGCACGGTCAGAAACGCGTGTACACCGTCCACCTCCTCGCTCGACCAAGACGACCCGGATCATTCCGCCTGGTACGTGAGCGGACAAGGGCGAACCCGCCCGGGTGACCGGCCGAGATTGAGGGCTTACCCTGGGCTGTGCCGCGCGAGTCGATGATCGACGGCCGCCCTCGCCGCATCTCCCTGCCCAAGATCATTGCTCCGGCCCCGTCCGCCACGCGGCGCTCAGGAGAGAGCCGCACCCGTATCACCACCAGCAACCGCCGGTGTCCTCGCTTCCCACGCGCGATTCACGCATCCTGCCGGCCGCGGTGATTGCCACCTCGGGCTGGGCGATGGCAGTTTTCGGAGAACCGGGATCGGCTCCCTGCGGGGGTCGCTTCCTGGACCCGTGCTCGAACGGCGCCGTCGCCGTGCTTGCGGCTAGTTTGGCCGAAGATCCAGCCCTCGACGCGCTTGACATCGTCGTCGAGCGGGGGCGCGTGTGGCTGGTTGCGTAGGACGAGGTTCACCATTCCGAGCAGTCCGACGAACGCGTCGTAGGGGTCGTCGTTGAGGAAGCCACGCGTAATCTCTTCGCGGAGGTGCGGTTCGAGGTCGATAGCGAGCGCCTCCGCGGTGTGAAGCAGCGCGGGAGCCGTCGACCTTCGCACCGTCTCGGTCTTGCTCGCCGGTAGCCCAAGGTGAGCGTAGAACTTTGCCGGATAGGTCTCGCAGACAACGACCGGTTCTTCTCGAAGATCGTGAAGTGCGCCGTGGAAAGGCTAGAGGCGGATGTCTGGGAGCGCGGGGATGAGGATGTCGCGCCAGCCGGCGATGGCGGCGCGGCCAACCTGCCGTGGGCCGAGTGTCCAGAAGAGAACTTCGGCCGCGCGCCGTGATGCGTGGGCCTTCTCGCAGCGTCGCCGTAGCTCGTCCATCGACTGGAAGCCGAGCGCGTCGAGGAGGTGTCGGTGTGATGTTCCGCCCGGTCGGCGCGGGTAGAAGGGACGATGGAGGCGGATCTCGGTCGGGCTTGCCGCGGGGGAGAAGAAATCGCGCCACTTGCCCAAACCGAGCTGTGGCAGAAGCTCGAGAAACGAGGTTACGCCGACCCGAGCCGCATACGCGGCCGGAAGGACGATTGGGAAGTCGAAGCCAACCAGCGTGCGGCGTCCGCTCCTCAGCGCGGCAGTAACTGGGTTCGAGGCGGGTTCCGGGGCCGAGACGAGATAGCGGCCATCGCGAAGCCGCGCTTGCGCGGCCCAGCGCTTGGCCGGCGCGCTGCCCCAGTCGGCGTGGATCACCCGCTCAGGAAGCATCAAGCCTCCCATTCAACCCCAGCGTGGAGGCCAGAACAACGGACATTGGGCGCGGTCGTCGATCCTCCGCCGCCCACCAACGACCGGCGGCAGCCGCGCGGGCTCAACTCTTGCGAACCGGGCCGCCACCGGACCAACCGCTCTCAAAGCCGACGGCGAACCGCCAGCGGCCAGCGACCGGTTAGATCTACAGAGCAGCCCTGCGAGAACTTCCCTTCCGCAAATCGATCGGCTTTAGTTAGATCGGCATGGGCTCCTACGACGCCTACGTCCGGGTTTCGAAGGTTGGCGAGCGCGCCGGCTCGAGTTCGTTCATCTCGCCGGACGTGCAGCGGGAGACGATCACGCGCCTCGCTTCGATCCACGGGCTGACCATCGGCGAACTCGTCGAGGAGCTTGACATCTCGGGGTCGAAGCCGATCGAGGAGCGCGAGCTCGGCCGTCTCGTCCGCAAGGTCGAGCGGGGCGCTTCGGCCGGTCTATCGTCTGGAAGCTGTCCCGCTTCTCGCGCAGCCTGCTCGACGGTGTCACGGTCGCGGATCGCATCCAGCGCGCGGGCGGGCGCTTACTCGCCGAAGATTTCGACTCGGCGGCACCGATGGGGAAGGCGATGCTCGGCCTGCTGCTCGGCTTCGCCGAGGAAGAGTTGGACGCCCGACGCAGCGATTGGCGGGCGGCGCAGCGCAAGGCGGCCGAACGGGGCGTCTTCCCCTCCCGCACGCCGATCGGCTACCTGCGCGCCGAGGCGAACGGGGAGGGGAGGGGTCGGCTCGTCCCCGATCCGGAGACGGCGCCGCTCGTGCGCGAGCTCTTTCAGGCGCGGGCGGCGGGCGCGTCGCTTGGCTCCTGCGCCACCCGGCTGATGGAGGCGGTGCCGGGTCGCGGCTGGAGCCTTGCGACGGTCACGCACCTGTTCGCCAACCCCGTCTACCTTGGGAAGATCGTTCATGGCGAGGACATCTACGTCGAGGGCGCGCACGAGCCGCTCGTGGACGAGCGCATCTGGACGCTGGCGCAGCGCTCCGGGACGCGAAACCCGCGCACCGGCAGCATCGCCGGCAAGGGCGTCTTGCTGGGGCTGGTTCGCTGCGCCGGCTGCGGCCACCGCCTGACCATGTTCGCCTCCGGGCCGCCGGGCAAGCGGATCGCCAACTACACCTGCCGCCGCCGCCGCGCCTCCGGCGTCTGCCCAGCCCCAGTCTCGGCGCAGGTCGCCCGACTCGACGCGCTGGTCGAGCCCGAGATCGAGAAGCGCGCCCGCGCCGGCGCGCTCGACCTCGAACACATGCTGGACGACCTCTACCAGGCGCAGACGGCATACGCGGCCGCCTCCCGCGAGCTCGACCACTTCCTCGCCGGGGCCCTCGTCTCCCAGCTTGGGCCCGAGCTGTACGCGCGCGAGGTCACACGCCGCCGCGAGGCCGTCAACGCCGCCGCCGACGCCTACCGCGACGCGCTCGACGCCGAAGACGCCGTTTCCGCACTCGACCAATCCGGCATCGAGGCGCGGCGCGAGATCGCTCGCCAGCTGATCGAGTCCGTGAGCTTGCGCAAGGCGACACGCGGTCGCTGGCAGCCGATCGAAGAACGTGTCGAGATCGTTTGGCGAGAGCCAACGTGAGCGGCGGCGAGCCGAGCGACATCTTCACCTCGCGCGGAATCGCCGCCGATGTCCGTGACGCGCGTGGCTACAGGCGCTATGCGGCGAAGGCGACCGCGGCCGTCCTCAAGATCGAGCCGCGTTTCTACCCGCACCGCGGCTGGCTTCGCCAGGCGCTCACGGTTCCGGGCTGGCTGATGCCGAAGTATGCGCCCATGCCCGAACATCCCGTCTTCGGCGCCGCCCCAATCGCCCAACTTCGCCCCGACGCCCCAGTGTTTCCCGAGTGGTACGGCCACGACCACGACGGCATGCGCCACCTTGCTGCCTCGGACACGAGCCTCGCGGATCGAGCAGGCGTCTGCTTCTGCGGAATCAAGCACAACGGCGTCCCGCGGCGGCGACGAGGTCCGCGCGCCTCCGAACCCGCCGAGTACTGGGCGGCGAAACGATGGCGAGCCGCCCGGCTCGACGCGTGGGAGCAACGCCCGCTGGCCGACCGTGCGTTGCACGAGGCGAAGGTGTGCGAGGTGGAGCAGGTCGTTCACGAGGGACGACCGGTCACGCGGGTCGTCCCGAGTGGCCACATCGTCGATCGGGCAGGCGAATACCTGATCGACGGTCACCTCCGCTACTGCGAGGCGGGGGAGGTCGTCATCCCGACAAAGGGACCGCACCGCCACGTCAAGCGGGCGAAATACCTCTTCAGCCCCGGCGAAGGCGCCAAGCGGCTCGATACGCACCCGTCTGTCCGTGCGGCCGGGTACGCGGCGCCGGAAGGTCTCTTCGTCTGGTGTATCGAGGGGACGCTCAAACTCGACTCGATCGTTTCTGCCGGCTGGCCCGGTGTTGAGACGGGCTCCGTCACGCTCTGGCGGATCCAGGGCGAGGACTACGAGGCCGAATGGAACCCGGAAGCGAGCGTCTTCGAGGGCGGCACCCTCTACTACGACGAGCTGGCCGACTTCGCGGAGCGCTACCTCCGAGGTGTCCCCACGGCCGTCGTCTGCGATTCCGACTGGTACCTGAACCACCGCGTGCGCGAGCAGACGGAAGCCGCTGCCGCGCTCCTCGAGGAGAACGGCGTTCCCGCGATCGCCTGCGCGCCCCCGGAGGGCGAGTTCCTCTACCGACATCCGGTTACCGATTGGCCCGTGCACGCAAAGCAGGGGATCGACGACTACCTGGCCGGCCTCCCGCAACGCGAGCGGCACGACTCGTTCCTCGACCTGCTCGTGCGCGAGCACACTCCCGACGAAGCTCCCGGACTCGAGAACGCGGTCGCGCGCGCAAGCCTCGCCGGGGTCCGCGCCGACGCCGCCGCGACGCTACGCAAGCTCCTTTGCGCCCTCGGCGAGATCGCCACGTCCGATGGGCTGGTGCCGTATAAGCGAGCCTGGCTTTCCAACCGGATCGGCCGCGCGCCGCGTAACGTCGACAACGCGCGCGACCGCGCCGTCGAACTCGGCCTCATGCGTCTCATCACCGAACCCGAACGGATCGCGACGGACACGGGCTGGCGCACCAAACCAGGGATCCTCTTGCTAGAGCGGGATCTCGTCCGACCGAGGACGGCGACCACACTGCGCGACTGGCTGAACCAGCGACTCCACGGGTGAAAGGGGACAGGGGGGGAGGGCGATCTGCCTCGAACGAAAAAAAGACCCCTTTAGAGAAACGACCCCCTTTAGAGCAGAGAACGAGCTCCCGTAGGACTTTTCAGTCGCTCGGCACCGAGCGCTCAGTCGCGAGGGCGCGAGGGTGCAGCGGCGCAACCAAAAACAAGAAGCCTCGCACGAGTGCGCGAGTCCGGACCGCCGGTTGACACGTTGGTGCGGCCGCTGTCGAGCGAGACTTCCGCACCCTTCGTGCGATCGCACTACGCCGATCCGACCGGCCTAGTGCCGACGCGCGGCTGCCTGCGCCTGACCGATGGGGATTCGACTCGACGAGCGTGCCCCGGCAGGGAACGAGCGGGCGAGCAAAGCGCCTCGAGCGGCGGTTCGACGATTGGGCGAGGCTACGGAGGGCTGGCGCTTGGCTACTTCGACCGTTGACCTACGAAGCGCCGGGCGCGCGACGGCGAGGGCGTGAGTTGAGACCAAAGAAGCGAACCCATCAAGACCAAACC
>Ga0126312_10003261_pt1 | contig 10947 bp, 13 predicted proteins | sample Plot104A_FD_92537 | JGI IMG/M metagenome (GOLD analysis project Ga0126312, IMG submission 92537) | Serpentine soil microbial communities from UC McLaughlin Reserve, CA, USA - Plot104A | ecosystem: Environmental > Terrestrial > Soil > Grasslands | place: USA: UC McLaughlin Reserve, Lake County... | reverse complement strand
CCCGGGGTGCACGAGGGCGCCCGCTAGAGTTCGATCAGATGGCACAGCAACGCTCCGCATTCGGTCGCGACCCCGGGCTCCAGGCCCGCATGCTCCTCACGATCTTCTTGCTGGGTCTGCTCTACGTCGCGTTCGTGGTGGTCCTGCTGGCGGCCGGCGCCGGCGTGGTCTTGATGGTGGTGGTGATCGGCGGACTGACGCTTGCCCAGCTGTTCCTCTCCGACAAGATCGGGCTCACCGCGATGGGGGCCAAGGAGGTCTCCCCGGAGGAAGCCCCCGGCCTGCACGCGATGATCGAGCGCCTCTGCATCCAGGCCGACCTGCCCAAGCCGCGCATCGCCGTCGCCGACAGCGACGTGCCGAACGCATTCGCGATGGGCCGCTCCCAGAACAAAGCGACCGTCTGCTGCACCACGGGGATCATGCGCGTGCTCTCCCCCTCCGAGCTCGAGGGCGTCATGGGCCACGAGCTCTCGCACGTGAAGCACCGCGACGTGATGATCATGACCATCGCCAGCTTCTTCGCAAGCGTCGCGGCGCTGATGCTCCAATTCGGGTTCTTCTTCGGCGGCGGTGGCGACGACGACGACGGGGGCCTCCCCTTCATCGTCGTGCTGCTGGCCTCGTTCGTCGTCTACATCGTCTCCTTCTTCCTGATGCTCGCCCTGTCGCGCTACAGGGAGTTCGCGGCCGACCGCGGCTCGGCGCTGATCACCGGCCGCCCGAGCGCCCTCTCGTCCGCGCTCGTCAAGATCTCCGGCGCCATGCAGCAGGTGCCGACCCAGGACCTGCGCGAGGCCGAGCGCATGAACGCCTTCTTCATCGTCCCGACCAGCGTCAAGGGCGCGGTACAGACGCTGTTCGCCACTCACCCGCCGATGGAGAAGCGGATCGAGCGTCTCCAGCAGCTCGAGTCGCAGCTCCAGGGCACCGTCGCCGCCGCGTAGTGAGGACCCCCTAGCGTGGGCTTCCTGGACGCCCTGATGGGCGGCCGCCGCAAGCTGAAGGGGCCGGCGCCGGATCGCCTGTTCGCGATGAGTACGGCCTACGTCACGCTCGAGACCGGGCTCGGCCTGGTTCAGCGCGACAAGGCGGGCATCGTGTTCCAGCCGCTCGCCACGGCCGACTTCCAGCAGATCGTGGCCGAGACCGAGGAACTGCTTCGCGGCTCGGCCGAGGAGACCGGCACGGAGATCGAGAGCGCCGACGACGAGTTCGGCTACCGCTGGCTGATCCTCCACGACACCGACTTCGAGGATCTGGTCGTCTCGCTCAACACGGTCTCCACCCAGCTCCAATCCGGCGGCTACGGCGACCGGGTACTCGCGGCCGTTTTCGCCTTCGAGGAGAACGGCAAGCCGATCTACCTGATCTACAACTTCAAGCGCGGCGGCTTCTACCCCTTCGTGCCCGCGCCCGGCGAGAAGCAGCGCGATTCCGAGCGCGAGCTTCGGCTCAAGGCCCAGATCGGCCCGGACCTCCCATTCGAGGAGGACATGACGCGCTGGTTCCCGCTGTGGGAGATCCCGCTGTAGGCGGCTATCCGACCACCGGCACCGTCCGCTCCCGCTGTAGCTCGGTGAGCGCGTCCTGCATCTCGCCGGTGACCTCCTCGTAGACCTGCGAGTGGTCCGCGTCGGGGCCGAAGCGCTCGACGAGGTCGATCGGCGGCAGGACCTCGACTGTGATCTTCGCCGGGAGAGGCAGCCGGCCGGGTAGGTCGAGCAGGCTGACGCCGAACGGCGGCGCGAACGCGACCGGCAGCACCTTGATTCGCGTCAGCTCGCCCCAGCCCAGGGCCCTCGCCGCGCGCTGGCCGCGCGTGACGAAGAGCGCCGTCTCCTGGCCGCCGATGGCCACGACCGGCACGATCGGGACGCCGCGCTCGAGCGCCAGCCTGACGAAGCCCTTGCGGCCGCCGAACTCGATCCGGTCTGAGTGCCAGCTGGGCCGAAAGGTCTCGTAATCGCCGCCGGGATACACGAGAACGGGTGCGCCCCTATCGAACGCCCGCCGGGCGTTGTCGTGCGAGGCGGCGACCGTGCCCCAGCGGCTGAGGCCGGTGGCAGGCAGGCGCGCGGCGATGTCATGGGCCAGCTGGTGGAAGCGCCGCTGGGGACCGAAGTGGGCGTAGAACTCACCGGCGAAGACGAACGTGTCGGCGATCATCGTGCCGCCCGAGTGGTTCCCGACGAGCAGTGAGGGCCCCTCGTCGGGGATGTTGTCCAGTCCCCGAACCTCACCGCGGAAGTAGGTGTGCATGACCGCGCGCCACACCGGCAGCACGCGGCGGACGTAATCGGGATCCCAGGCGTCGATGTCGTTGCCATCGAACGTCCGGCCCATGTGGCTGAAGTCGTCCACCGCCATCCCGCCCCAGGCGGCGGCCGCGTCGAGTGCCTTGGCGCCTGCGCGCAGTGTGGAACCGACCAGTGACATCGCTTCGCCTCCTCGCTCCCTCCGAGGTCCCCGGACGGGCGGTCGGGAAACGCGGACTGCGTCTAGTCGGGAATCAGGCCGGCACCCGTGAACTCGCCCCGCGCCTCCTCGAAGCTGATGTCCCGCGGGGGAAGGATCACGTCGGACTCCACGAGCTCGTCGTCCGGCAGTGCGTTGCCATCGCTCCTCACCAGCTCGAGCATCTGGGTCCAAAGCTCGTGAAAGCCGGTCTCGTCGCCGGACTCGACCGCGCTCACCGCCCGGTTGTCGAGCTCGTTGAGGCGCTCACCGTCCTCGTCGGGGACCTCGAACTGGCCCTCGCCGGAGATGCGCACGATCATGGCTACGCGCCCTCCTTGCCGCCCTCGCCGAGCGCCGGCGTGTCGCCGCCCCCCGGGCCGATCTCGGACTTCATCTTTGCCAGCTCGTCGTCGACCTGGGCGCCCGCTCCGAGCTGCGCAAGCTCGCGGTCGATGTCGTCCTGTCCCTCGCCTAGCTGCGTCATGTCCTCGAAGGTGCCGGCGGCCTCGAGCTCCTCGACGGCGCCCGCCCGGGCGCGCATCTGCTCGGTCTTGTCCTCGGCGCGCTGGATCGCAAGGCCGACGTCCGCCATCTGCTCGCCCACCCCATGGGCGGCCTCGGAGATCTGGACCTGGGCCTCGGCCGCGGAGTACTGGGCCTTGATGACCTCCTTCTTGGTCCGGAAGGCCTCGACCTTGGAGCGCAACTTCTTCTCGTTCTCGGTGAGCTGCTCCTGCTGGTTCTCCAGCTCCTTGACCTGGGTGTCGAGCGACTGGAGCTCTCCCTGGATCACGGCCTTGCGCTCGAGCGCGGCGCGTGCGAGGTCCTCACGGTCCTGCGAGAGGGCCTGGCGCGCCTGGGTGTCGAGCTTCACGACCTGCTGCTCGTACTTCTGCGACTGCATCTGCAGCCGCTTCTTCGCGGTCACCACATCGGCGATCCCCTTCTTCACGTTCTGCAGCGACTCGACCTGCTTCTGGTAGCCGTAGTCGAGCGTCTCGCCCGGGTCCTCTGCCCGGTCCAGCAGCTTCGAGATCTTCGCCTTGATGACCGTGGACATGCGGCCGGCCAACCCTGGCATCCCGTCTCCTTCCAGCTCGGTGTAGTGGGGCCTTGGGCGAAGACTAGCCGGGACCTGCCCTCAGACAACGTTTCCGGACGGCTCCGGCAGCTGCCGCCACTCGGTGAACTTGCCGTCCCGGATCGTGAAGCGCACCTGCACGAGGCCGTGGCAGTTGCCGCCGGGGCCACGACGCAGGTGGAAGTCGGCAAGGCTGGTCCTACCTTCGTCGCGCACCTTGCCGAGGGTTCCCTTGCAGGGCAGCCTGCTGTTGAAACGCTCGGCCGCCGCCCGGTCGCGCAGCCGGAACACCTCGGCCTGTTGGACGATCGCCCCGCGCGCGAAGAAGGAGGCGGCGCTGACGTAGTCGCCCGCGTTCAGGGCGGCCAGCCAGCCCCGGATCAGCTGCTTGTCAGTGTGCTTCGCCGCCGGCGAGGGGCTCGTCTGCTGCGACCGTTCCGAGCCGCCCCCGCAGCCGGCGATCGCGACGGCGAGCAGCGCCGCTGCGGCCAGCCGCCTCACTTCGCCGCCGCCTGCTCCAGCCGCCTCCGGAGCTCGGCCCCTCGGCCCGCGCCCACGGCGCGGGCGGCCCTGGACTCGCTCAGGTCGAGGCCGTTGCTCTGCGCGTACTCGAGCAGCATTTGCCGTTCCTCCACCTCGCGGGCGGTCTTGAGGAAGAGCCAGCCGAACAGGACGATGGTGAGGATGCTCCCCTCGATCATCATGATCGTGCCCGCGATCCCCTGGTCGCCGAGCGGCGAGATCCCCCAGCTCGCCTCCCCGGGCCGGTAGTCGGGGTAGAAGACGGCCTCCGACCAGATGAAGACGTTGCCGAGCAGTGCCCCGGCCAAGCGAACGGCCGCGACATAGAGGAGCTTCGCGCCGTTGCCGAACCACTCGGGCTGGGGCAGGGGCCCGAGCAGGGCGATCCACATCGTGATCCCGAAGAAGACGAAGCTCGTGTGCTGAAGGGCATGAATCGGCTGGCTGTTCAGGGCGGCCTGGTACATGAACGGCAGGTGCCAGGCGTAGAGGTCCACGACCCACAGCGTCAGCGCCGCCACTGGGTGGGCAAGGAAGCGCAGCCGCGCCACGAGCCGCAGTGCGAGGAGGGGCTGGAGCAGCGGGCCGGTGAGCCCCAGCACGATCAGCAGCGCCCCGACATCGGCCATCAGGAGGTGCTGGGCCATGTGGGCCAGGACGAGCTCCTCGCCGATGTGGCCTACCGGCGAGACGAGCGCCGCGAACACGAGCAGCATGCCGGTGGCGAAGAGGAACTGCTTGCTGCGCGGGACCGGCCGCCCCTCGGCCGCCAGCGTCCTGGATCTCAGCGCGTAGCCGATGATCGCCGCCGTCGGTGGCAGGAGCTGAAGCGGCTCGTACGTGCCATGCCCGACATGGGCGAGCGGTGCAACCATTCAGGCGGAGGATAGGACGCCGGAACCGGGCGGACCGCCCGTACCCTGCTCGCTCCCGGCGGATGCGGAGGCCGACGCGGTCTCCGCGCCGGAGGCGCTCTGCGAGCTGGTCTCCTAGGCGGCCGTGGCCGTCTCTTCGAGGAGCTCGGCGGCGGCCTTCAGCCGCTGCTGGTACTCGGTGCGCTGCATGCGCGAGACGACCAGCCTCTGCACCTGGGCCGTGCCCTCGAAGATCTGGTAGATCTTCGCGTCGCGGAACCACTTCTCGAGTGGGCAGTCGCTCGTCTGCGCGGAGGCACCCACAAGGTCCATGAGGACCGTGGTGGCCCACATCGTCACGTCGCCCGCCTTGAGCTTGGACATGGACCCCTGGCCGCCGGTCATGGGGATGCCGCTGCGGCCCATCCAGGCGGCGCGCCATACCAGCAGTCGCGAGGCCTCGATCTCGGTGGCGACGTCGGCGAGCGTCTGCTGGACCCGCTGCTGCTCCATGAGCGGCACGCCCTCCTCCTGCTTGCCCTCCAGATACTCGAGAGTCCACTCGTAGGCGGCCTGGGCGATGCCGAGCGCGGAGGCCCCGACGAACGGCCGCGTGACCTCGAACGTCGCCAGGGCCCCCGAGGACCGGCTCGACTGTCCGGAGCGGGCTCGCTCCAGCTTGCGGTCGAGCTTGTCCTTGCCGCCCAGCAGGTACTCCATCGGCACGCGGCAGTCATCGAGCACCACCTCGCCGGTGTGCGAGGCGCGGATGCCCAGCTTGTCCTCCTTCTTGCCCTGGGAGATGCCGGGGGCGTCCTTGGGGACCACGAACGAGGCCTGGCCGCGATGCCCGAGCTCGGGATCGATGGTCGCCACCACGACCGTTACGTCGGCGATGCCGCCGTTGGAGATGAAGACCTTGGTCCCGTTGAGGATCCACTCGTCACCGTCGAGCTTGGCTGTGGTGCGAAGCGACTTGACGTCCGAGCCCGCGCCCGCCTCGGTCACGGCGTAGGCGCCGAGCTTGATCTCGTCGCCGGTGCCGAAGCACTCCGGGACCCAGCGGGCGATCTGCTCGGGCGTGCCCGTCGAGGCGATCCCGGCCGCGGCGAGCGACGAGGCCTGGATCGCGAGCGCGATGCCCGCGCAGCCCCAGTGCAGCTCCTCGGCGTAGATCACGCTCATGAGCCCGTCGGCGTCGCCTGCCATCTGCTGGATGAAGCCGAGCCCGTGGAGGTCCCACTCGCGGGCCGCCTTGATCACGTCCCGCGGGACGCTCTGATCGCGGTCGTGCTTGGCCGCGACCGGCCTGATGACCTCCTGCGCGAACCTGCGACAGCGCCGTTGGAACTCGACCTGCTCGTCGTTGAGCTTGAAATCCACTCTCTGTCAGCCTCCGTTCGCGACGCGATTGACTGGTCAGTCAACCCGCGGAGAGCATACGTTACCTACACGTTCGGCGCGTCAATCGCCGCCTCGATCGGGCCGCGCTGGCTATGGTGCATTCCAGTGCCCCGGGGGAAGGACCTGATCTCGCGCACCGCCCTGCTGGCGACGGCGTCGATGGCGATCCCCGCCCTTGCCGGCTGCCTTGGCGGCGACTCCAGCCGGCCCCCGCAGCTGGGTGCCAAGTCGAGCGACAAGCAGGCCAGCGCCAAGCTCGGCTTCCCCGCGGCGGCGACCCGCAACACGATCCGGGTCGGCGGCGGCGACGCGGCGACCGACGCCGCCGGTGTCGCAAGCGCCCTCTTCCCGTCCACGAGCGACAAGAGCCGTCCAACCGCGGTCGTGCTGGTCGACAAGGACGACTGGCAGGCCGCCGTCACGGCGGGGACGCTCTCCGGCTCGCCGATCGGGGCGCCAATGCTCGTCACAGACGGCGGGGACGTGCCGCCCGTCACGCAGGACACCCTCGATCAGCTGCGCCCGAAGGGATCCGACCTGTCGAAGGACGCCCAGGTCATCCGAATCGGGCGCGGCACGGGGCGCCCGAGCGGATACCGCAGCGCCGTGATCGAGGGCGACGACGCCTACGAGCGGGCGGCGGCTATCGACCGCTTCTATTCCGCTGCGAAGGGCAAGCCGTCACCGAACGTCGTGATCGTGTCCGGCGAGCGCGCCGAGTGGGCCGTGCCTGCGGGCGCCTGGGCCGCCAGGGCGGGCGACTCGGTTCTCCCGGTCAAGCGCGAGTCGGTCCCGGCCGCCGTCCGCAAGGCGCTCGCCGAGCACGACAAGCCGAACGTCTACGTGCTGGGTCCGGAGAAGGTGATCGGCAAGGGGGCGCTCAAGCAGCTGCAGCCGCTGGCCCGCAGCGTGAGGCGGATCCAGGGCCGGACCGCGGTGGAGAACGCGATCGCCTTCGCCCGCTTCCAGCGCGGCCGCTTCGGCTGGGGTCTGGTAGTCCCCGGCTACAACTTCACCCTCGCCAATGTGGAGCGACCGCTCGACGCGGGGCCGGCCGCCTCACTGGCGACCAAGGGGGTGTTCGCGCCGCTGCTCCTCACCGACAACACCGACGACCTGCCGGGTCCGCTCCGAAGGTACTTCCTCAGCGTCCAGCCCGGCTACGAGGGCGACCCCAGCCAGGCGGTCTACAACCGGGTCTGGATCCTCGGCGACGACAAGTCCATCTCGGTCGCCGAGCAGGCTCAGGTGGACCGCATCACCGAGCTCGTGCCGGTGCAGACGAACGCGCCCTAGCCTCCGCCCTGGCGTATCCTCGCCCGGCCGTGAGCGAATTCGAGCAGCCCGACCGCCTCGAGCGAGAGCCGACCGTCGAGGACGTCCGCCAGCTCATGGGCGCCTCCACCCCGCACTTCGCACCCCACTTACGCAACCGCATCCGGACGCTGATCGAGCGCCTTCCGGCGGACCACCCCGCACGCGTCGAGGGCGAGCGCGAGATCGCCCGCCTGGAGCAGCTCGCCTACGGCTCGGAGCGGCGCGGGCCGATTCAGGAGCACGAGAAGGGGCTGCCGAGCTTTCCCGGCGAGGGTGGCTGAGCGCCCGGCCGTGGAGCGGGCCCTCCCGCTCCTCGAGTCGAAAGCGCGTGATCGCGGGTCGCTTGCGCAGGCCGGCTACCTCGATCTGCTCGGACCGGCCGAGCCGAGCTCGACGGGCTGGATGCAGGACCTGATGCTCACCGGAATCGTGCCCCGCGTCTACGCGCGTTGGTGGCGCCCGGCGTTCGGTCGCGTGGCCAAGGGACTGCTCGGCCCGGGCATGGCGGACGAACGTCGAATCGCGCGGCTTCTTCTCGGCCTCTCTCCCGGCGACGGGGTGCTCGACGTAGCCTGCGGGACGGGCAGCTTCAGCCGCGACTTCGGGAACACAGTCGGCGAGGAAGGGATCGTCGTGGGGATCGACGTCTCCGAGACGATGCTGAGCCGGGCAGTCGACGACACGCGGGCGGCCGCGCTCGGCGACCGCGTCGCCTACGTCCGCGGGGACGCCCAGGAACTCCCCTTCGTCCCGGAGAGCTTCGACGCCGTCTGCTGCTTCGCCGCCCTCCACCTCTTCGCGGATCCGATACGGGCCCTCGACCGGATGACGACGGTTCTTACGGCTGGCGGGCGAATCGCACTGTTCACCAGCGTGCGCGGACGCTCGCCCCCCTTGCGTACCGCGGAGTCCCTGATAGGCCGGCGCAGCGGCGCGCGGCTGTTCGAGCGCGACGAGCTGGTCGAGGAGCTGGAGGCGCGCGGCTTCGAGGAGATACGCCAGCGCATCACCGGCATAACGCAATTCGTCGGAGGGCGGCTGCCCGAGTAGTACTCTCGGTGGAGGACGCGAGAGGAGGTCGTGTGGCCTGGAACTTCAAGGTGCTGGTGGTCGCGAACGTGACAGCCGACGCGCCGGAGTTGATCCGGGCGCTGAAGGAGCGCGCCTCCCGGGACACCTGCGTCTTCACGCTGCTGGTGCCGGCGCCCGCCCCCGGCTCGGTGGGCCGTGAGGCCGCCGGGGAGCGGCTCGATTCTGCCCTCGGCACAATGCGCAAGGCCGGACTGGACGTGGAGGGCATGGTTGGTGACCACGATCCGATCGCCGCCGTCCACGACGCCTGGGATCCCACGGAGTTCGACGAGGTCGTGCTGTCGACCCTGCCCACCGGCCCGTCGAAGTGGCTCCAGGTCGACCTCCCCCACCGGGTCGAGAAGCTCACCGGCGGAAGCCAGGTGACCCACGTGGTCGCGGAGCCGCCGCGCCCCGAGCCCCCAACCACGCCGGCGCCGAAGCCGGAGAAGTACGGCGTGCTCGCGCCCCTGATGGCCGCCCTGACGGGCAGGCGCTAGCCCGCGGCGGCAGCGGCCTCGTGCGAGAGGCCCGACAGCTCCGCGACGCGCTCGCGATGGTCGCGGGCCGAGCCGTATAGCTGCCCGTCGGCCTTGGCGCGCTTGAGGAAGAAGTGGAGATCGTGCTCCCAGGTGAAGCCGATGCCGCCGTGGACCTGGAGCGACGAGGCGGTCACGCGCCAGCCCGCGTCGGAGGCGTACGCCTTGGCCATCGACGAGGCTAGGGCCAGGGACTCCGGCTCGGCATCGGCGCACCACGCTGCCCAGTACACGGTGGAGCGGGCGCTCTCGGTCTCGAGCAGCATCTGTGCACAGGCGTGCGACACGGCCTGGTAGGAGCCGATCGGCCGGCCGAACTGCTTACGCTCGCGCGCGTAATCCACCGCCATCTCCATCGCCCGCTGGGTGACGCCCACCAGCTCCGCCGCGACAGCCGTGGCGAGCCGGTCCATGGCCGGACGCGGCTCGCCGCCGAGCGGTTCGCCGCCGTCGGTCCGCACCCCGGCGAACCGGCGGGTGGCGTCGATCGTCTCGAGCGGCTCCACCTCGGCGTCGGCCGCCTCCACGGCGATCGCCGAGTCGCCGCTCTCAACCAGCACGATGAGGTCGGCGGAGTCCGCGTCCGGCACGAGCGGCGCCTCCCCGTTGCGGACGACCCCCACCGTACCCCGCGCCTCCCCCGAGGCGATCCCCGGAAGCCAGCGCTCCCGCTGCTCGTCGGAGCCGGCATGCTGGAGGACCAGGCCGGCCGCTGCGTTGGACAGGAAGGGCAGCGGTGCGAGCGAATAGCCGAGCTCCTCCATCAGGATAATCAGCTCGACGGCGCCGAGGCCCTGCCCTCCGTGCTCCTCACCGATGAAGATTCCAGGCCAGCCGAGCTCGCAGAGCTCCTTCCAGGTGTCGTGGTCGTATTCGCCCGACTCGGCCAGCTCGCGCACACGCTCCAGCCCGAACCGGTCCGCGAGCAGCTCGTTCGCGGTGCGCTTGATGGCCTGCTGATCGTCGGAGAAGTCGAAGTTCATTGGCTGCTCCGGTGCTCGGCCGAACGCCGATCGGCCCGCGCTCCTCGCGTCATCGCAGCTTGGGAAGCCCGAGGACGCGCTCGGCGACGATGTTCTTGAGGATCTCGGTGGTGCCGCCCTCGATCGAGTTGGCGCGGGCCCGGAGGAAGCGGTAGGTCCACTCGGAGTCCTTCAGCAAGCCGTCCTCGCCGCGGACGTCCATGGCGAGCTCGGTGAGCCCCTGGTTCACGGCGGCCCACTGAAGCTTGGGGAGCGAGCCCTCCGGCCCGGGCACGCCGGTCTTCATGATCTGGGTGAGCCCGCGCCAGGCGTTCAGCCGCAGCGCCTCGGTCTCGATGCTGAGCTGTGCGATCCGCTGGCGAACCAGTGGGTCGTCGGCCATGCCGCGCTCTCTCGCCAGCTCCACCAGCTCCCCGAGCGCCTTCTTCACGCCGATGGCACTTGCCGCGCCGAGGCCGGCGCGCTCGTGCATCAGTGTGGTGATCGCCACCGCCCAGCCGTTGCCGACCCCGCCGACCACGTTCTCCTCGGGGACCCGCGCCTCCTCCATGAACAGCTCGTTGAACTCCGCCTCGCCCGTGATCTGACGCAATGGGCGGACTTGGACGGCGTCCTGCTGCATGTCGAGCAGGAAGTAGGTCAGGCCCTGGTGCTTGGGCGCGTCCTGGTCGGTCCGGGCGACGAGCATGCACCACTTGGCCTTGTGGGCGAAGGTG
>Ga0126312_10003258_pt1 | contig 10952 bp, 11 predicted proteins | sample Plot104A_FD_92537 | JGI IMG/M metagenome (GOLD analysis project Ga0126312, IMG submission 92537) | Serpentine soil microbial communities from UC McLaughlin Reserve, CA, USA - Plot104A | ecosystem: Environmental > Terrestrial > Soil > Grasslands | place: USA: UC McLaughlin Reserve, Lake County... | reverse complement strand
CGCCCCCGGCTGCAGGCCAAGGATCTGATAGGCTTCCTCGTTCGTCATTTTGCCGCCCGACGCCGCGCGGCGCTGCCGCCCTGCCCCGTCGCTTTGCGCGTCCTGACGCCAGGCGGGAAACCGGCGGTCCAGATAGCTTTCAAGTAGCGACACGCTTTCGGCGTCGAACGAAGGCATCATCGCGACGAGCTGCGCGAGGTCGAACTCGCCGAGCGAATGGCCGGCATGCGGTCCTGCCAGGATTTCGCCCGACAGCTCGCCGCTGTCGTGGTCGAGGCGCATGTCGAGGAATTGCGAACGCACGTTGGAGCTCTGGCCCGCCGAGCGCTTCGTGCCGCCGCCGAACATCGCTCCGATGTTGGAAAAGCCCGACGGCCCGAATGGCGACCAGCCGAGCAGGCCGGCGCCGAACAGGCCGAGCGGGATCGCGACCGCGAGCTCGCCCTTGATGCCGGTAAAGGCGGCGACTGCCAGCGCAACCACGCCGCCGCCGATCTTGATCGCGCGCGCCAGCACGGCCGGATTGGCCGCGCGAAACATCTGCAGCAGCGTGTAGAGCAGGACAACGGCGACGACGCCGGCGATCAACGTAGGCATGGCTTCAATATAGTCAGGTCAGCGCCGAAAAGCATGTCAGCGAAACGCCCTGCGATCACTTCATCTGCCCGATCATCCTGGCCGCACTGCTGCCGGTCTTCGACAGCCGCAGCAGCGCCGCGCGGCCGCCCGCGGCATAGGCCGCCGCCGCGCGCAACAATTCGCGCAGTTGCGCCGCGGCGCCGGGATCGAACCGGCACCACGCCCCGCCGGTCAACCTTGCGATCTCGCGAAACACCTGCTCGGCGGTCGGGTCGTGGCCTTCCTGGAACATGAAGACGGGCACCTTGAGCAGGCCGAGCTCGCCGGCCTTGGCGCAGAGCTCGTCGACATTTTCTTCCATGGCGTCGCCGATGAACACCACCGCGCGCACCGCCGATGCTACCGCCTCGCGACGGGCTTCGGACAAAACCTTGCTGATCTGGGTATTGCCGCCCTGGCAGTCGATCTTGCTCATCAGCTTCGCCAGTTTCGCCGGGTCCGAAATCCATCCCGTGGCCCGGCATTCGTTGAAGCCGCGGTAGTAGACCAGGCGGATATCGAGGCTGCCGATCGACGCGGCCTCGCGGAACATGTCGGCTTGCAGCGTGCAGGCCATGTCCCATGTCGGCTGCCGGCTCATCGTCGCATCGAGCGCAAACACCAGGCGGCCGCGCGCGCCGGTGGCGTGCGGCGACATCGCGCGCGCCCTGGCGACGAAAGCGGCGATATCGTCCGCCGCGGACGGCTGGGCGTCCGGCAGTGCACCAGCCTTGCGCGAAGGCACGTCGCTGCGGGATTCGGGTTTGATTGGTTCGCCGGCCATGAGCACTCGCCAGTTGGCAACTGGCTCTATGTGGAGCGGGGCGTGAGATCGGTCAATGCGGGCGGCAGCTTACCGCCCCTGCTGCGCAACGTCGCGCGTAGATCCGCCGGCAATCAGTTGTTCGATGTCGCCGGGGCAGGTTTCTTGTCCGGGACGAACAGCGAAACCGGGCCAGGCTCGGTGCCGATCTTCGGCGGCGCGGCCCTGGTATCGACCGGGGCGACGTCACTGCTGTCGGTATCGGCCAGGAACTTGTCGAGCATGCTCCGGATCGAGGTCTTGGCCGCGTCCGGTCCGGTATCGCGCATGTCGTTATGCTGGTAGCCCGTATCCACCACGGTGATGCCGGCTTTCTCGCACTCCTCGGCATCGGGCACCACGCCGGGGTCCGGCTTGAACACGTTGTCCTTCGAACGGAACGACAGGATCTTGAACTTGCCTTCGGTCAGGAACGGCACGCGCAGATTATCCAGCGTCACGACCTTCTTGATCTCTTCGGGATACTGCTTGGCGAAATACATCGAGATATCGCCGCCCATCGAATGCCCGACCATGGTGAGCTTGTCGTAGTCGGCGTGGGGCTGGATCTTCTTTATCTCCTCAACCGCAAACTTGATGTTGGCCACGCCGCGCTGAATCTGCGGCAATCGGCCGACATAGAGTTCCCCGGGCTTGGTAACCATGGGCGGATCGGTTGGCAAATCATGCTGCGGGCTGATCGAGAGGTAGCCGCGCGCGGCGAAGACGTTGGCTAGGAAGGAATACTCCGTGTGCTTGACGGTGTTGCCATGGTTGAGAACCGCGACCGGCAACTTGATCAAGCCGGCATCGGCCTGCATTTCCTTGTCCCAGCGCACGGCGATATCGACGGCGACCAGACGGTTATCGCGTTCGGGATCGTGAAGCGCGATCGTCTCGTGGCGGATCGCCAATTTGCTCGCAGTGAAATAGGCGACGACCACTAACGCGCTTAGCGAAAGCAGAACGGCAATTCCACGCTTCATGTCATCCTCGGCGCATCTGCAACGGCCGTATGGCGCGGGCCTGTTCCTGTGGGAGACTCTGCGGTCCCTTGTTGATCATATATGTCACGCTGACGTGACAGGAAGTCCAAATCTTGTGAATTGCCCGCCCGATCGTTGTGCAGCGCACTCGTCGTATGGGCAACCGTCAACAAGCATCGGTTCCGTACTTATCCGACGGCACCAATCAAGTTCGGGTTCAAATCTTCGTTAAAGGCCTGATTAAAACGGAATAACCCGGAAATGGTTCCCTCAATCAAAGGGCTTCGTGGTATTTTAATACCATCACGACGTCACGGCTTCGAACTGGACTACGCCAGCGAAGACGCATGCGGCCACCAACAACGGTCCGTTCAGGATGATGGTGCTGGGCCATCGTGAGCACAAAACGGAAGGCTCAAGCGAAAAGGCTCAGGCGCCGAGGATGTCGTGGATTTCGAGCGGCTTGTCGATCTGGTTGAACCACTCGGCCCGGTTGGCGGCGCGGCGGCGGCCGCGCTCGTCGAGCGGCAGCTTGAGTTGGCGCAGCAGGCTCGTCACCTCCTCGCGCGCGGTGACGTGGCCGAGGCTCGGGCGGGTGCCCAGCGTCGCCTCGTCGATATCGTCGAGCGCGGTCAGCCCTCGCGGGAAGAACTCGCGATAGACCACCCGCTCGGCAAAGCCGTCGACCGACCGGAAGCCGAGCCGGAATGAAAGCTCGTTGAGTCCGTCGGCGACCAGCTGCTTGTTGCGCGAGCCGATCATCGACAGGCGGTTGCGGACCACGATCCAGTCGGTGAAAGCGCCGTCGAGTTGGCGGCGCTTGCGGCGGGTGTCGCGCACCATCTCGGCATAGTGGCTCTCGCCGGTCACGGCATAGGTCTGCGGATCGACGGTGCCGAGCACGTCGAAATCGAGAAAGCTGTCGTTGATCGGCGTCACCAGCGTGTCGGCCATCGAGTGCGCCAGCCGCATCAGATAGCTGTCCGTCCCCGGCGTATCGATCACGATGAAATCGAAGGTGTGCTCGACCCCGCTCACCGCATCCATAAATTGCTGGAATTCGGAGTTCTCGTTATCGGCGACCTGCATGGTCAGCCCGGCCTTGATGCAGCAATGTACCGGCAGTTCGAGGCCAAGGCCGGTGCGGCGCGCCCAGGCGTCGCGGTTGGTGATGTAGCGGGTAAAACTCTGCTGGCGGCAATCGAGGTCGATGGTGGCAACCCGCTGACCGGCTTTCAACAAGGCAACAGCAATATGCAGGGCGGTCGTGGATTTTCCCGAACCGCCCTTTTCGTTGCCCAGCACAACCACGTGTGCCGAACCGGACTGCCCCTGACTAGCCTGCACTAGCATGACTCGACCCCTGTCACATCTTCGAGTCACGCGCGACCGCGGTCAAGCGAAATGCGCGATAAACCCCTCGAATCACTACACCTACGCTGCATTATCGTGAATCGTTTGTGCGACAGGTCACACCTGCCGCCAAAATGTGTGCACCGTCGGCCGAGCCCAGGCCACGGCTTGGCGGCTGCAGGCCGGCCTTGATAAGGTCCGCCTCCCCGTCGCCACGCCGAAAGGCCGATGGCCTCCCGCCCCCGATAAGCCCGAGCCGCGATGTCACGAAACCCCATGGTCGCCCGTACCGTCCCCGCATTGCGTCGCGCACTCGATGGTCTTCGCGCCCGAAAAGCCACCGTAGCACTGGTACCGACCATGGGTGCGCTCCATGACGGTCATGTATCGCTGGTTCGCCTCGCCAAACGCCGGGCGGCAAAGGTCGTGGTCTCGATCTTCGTCAACCCGGCCCAATTTGCGCCGACGGAAGATTTTGATTCCTACCCTCGCACCTGGAAAACCGATGTCGCCAAGCTTGCCGCCGAGAATGTCGAGCTGATCTGGCATCCTGATGTCAAAACCATGTACCCGGAAAGATTTGCAACGCTAATTGTGCCCGAGGGGCCCGCGACCGCCGGTCTCGAAGATCGCTTCCGGCCGCATTTCTTCGGCGGGGTCGCGACCGTGGTCGGAAAACTGTTCACGCAAGTCAGGCCGGATGTCGCAATCTTCGGCGAGAAGGACTTTCAGCAATTGCGCGTGGTGACCCAGATGGCGCGCGATCTCGATCTCGGCGTCCGGGTCGTCGGTTCGCGGACAGTGCGGGAACGCGACGGCCTAGCGATGTCCTCGCGCAACGTCCATCTGTCCGAGGAAGAACGGCGGGGCGCGCCACTGCTCTACAAGACGATGAAGGAAAGCGCGGCACAGTTGCGCGCCGGCAGCCCTGTCGAAGGCGCGATGGCAGCCGGCCGCGCGATGATCGAGAATGCCGGTTTCAAGCTGGACTATTTCGAAGTCCGCCACGCCGAAACGCTGATGCCGATCGTCTCGGTCAAGGACGGGCCGGTTCGGATGCTGGTGGCGGCGAGACTGGGCAGCACCCGGCTGATCGACAACATCCAGGTCTAAGATTTGGGCATGATCCTGTCCGAAAACCGGTGCCCACCCATCGGGTCGTGGCCCGAGGGCATGCTTTTCGAGATCATGCCTAGAGTAATCCGAGATCGCGCAGTTCGCGCCGCAGCGGCTCCGGCATGGCGGCCACGGCCTTCGCGGCCGACTTGACGAGATCGGGCGGCGCGGCGTCCTCGGTAAAATAGCGCCAGCCCTGGAACGGGCGCATCGGCCGCGGCGACACCGCGATCACTTTTGGCCGCATCACCAGTCGGCACCGTCCGATGCCGTCCTTGTCGCGAAACGGCTCGATCGCGATGATCTTTTCCCGCGCCGCGATTTCACCGCGGATCACCCAATAGAGCGAGCCGCCGGCGAGGATTTCCGCGTCGCGCTTCGGCGTCATCCGGGTGATGTGGATGTGGCGGAGCGGCAGGCCTTTTTTCTTTGCGGTCGCCATCCGTTCGGCGACCCAGCCTTTGAGTTCCCTGACTGATTCGCAACCGACGGCAAGCTTGATGAGATGTAGCGGCATAGGCCGCTAGTTAGCGGGCCGCGTCCGCTTTTGAAAGCATCATTCGTTGTCGGCGGCGGACGCCGGCGCGGTCGGTGGAGAGCTCGGCGAAAGCGGCGTGGGCGCGCGCGCCGTCTTCGGCGCCGCCTGCTTCTTGGTGGTCTGGGCCGGTGGCGACGTCGGACGCGACAACGACAGCGGCGCGGACGAGGCCGGCGCCGCGGCGCGGGACGCCGGCGCATTCCCCGGTTCGGGCGTCATGATGTTGACCGGCGGCGTCGATGCCGCCGACGGAAAATCGGCGGTGGTGGGCTTGCCGGTCGGCATGGATGGCGGCAGCGCGGCAACCTGGCCGGCCGCCGGCGCCGGCGCGTTCCAGGATCCGGAATAACGTATCACCAGGCCCTCGTAGGCGCGATCATGCATGTTGGCGATGATCTGGCGGTTGTTCGCGAGCGACCGGAACGCCGGGCAAGCCGTCGCCGTGCAATGATCGCGCGCAGCCAGCACATAGGCCATCAGCCCAAAGCGGTCGCGCTCGACGGCACGCCGCAGCGCCTCCAGTTCGGGGGTGAGATTGCGGTTGGCGGTGGCGATGTCGCCGAACGAGGTGAGGCGCGTGATCTGGGAAGCCGCGTAGGAGATCGCCGCGGCGGTAGATTCGGCCGAACTGAACAGCGTCTTTTCGCACGCCGTCAGCACGGTTTCCCCGGCGAGGTCATCGATGCATGCGAGTGCCGGCAACGCCACGCTCGTCGCCGGCGGCGATTGCCTGCCGGCAGAAGCGGCGATGCCACCGGGGCCGAAGCCGCGAATGGTCGCCGCGGCCGCAACACCGATTGCCAGCAAGGTGATGACGGTCAGCGCGCCGTTGGCAACGGATTTCTCCGCGCGCAACAGCGTGATGAGCAGGATGATCCCGAAAAATCCCGCAGCGGCCAGTGTCAGCCACATCGGAAATGATGGCGAGCGCCAGAGGTGGTCCAGCGGGGAAGCCCAGGCCCAGTTCATGCGCGATGTCCCTCAACGCGATAGAAAGACACGTTCAGCGCAAGCGAGCGCCCGCGAGCGCGTGAACCTGCGCAGAATGCGACTGCGAACCGGGCCATTTAACGGCGAGCGGCGATGGAACCCATCACGCCGTCAAGCCTTGCACGCAATTCATTCAGGAGACGTCGAGCTGGCTTTCCTTGGCCACACGTTCGAAGGCTTCGGTCGAGCTCTTGATCCGGTACTGGCAGTCGTCGCCATCGGTGGGCAGCAGCCGGATCACCTCATAGGTGCCGCTTGCGGCCGGACGCGCAACATTGCTCGCAGTAAAATAGACAGTCTCTCCAACGGAGTACTTGTGCTTCAACGCCCATCTCCATACACGAAAATGCCGGCCTGGCTCACGGTCCCGTAGCGGTGGCCGGCTGAGAACCCTATTTTAAGTTAGCACAGCACCCGCGTCATTGGCCAGTTACATTGGGACATGGCAAATGCGCGGATTTCGCAGGTTTTTCATCACGATAAGCGGCCAGGTTAGCGGCTCAACACAAGTTCCGGGCAGGCCTGCCCTGCCCCTGATTTGGCTTTCGGGTTCCATCCCGCTGCGGGGTCATCCGCGTGGTGCCGGGGCGCTCCTACACCGTCTCGAACCGCTCGATGACGAGGGTCTCGGCGAGCGCGTCTCGGGTCCATTGCTGGAATGCCGGCAGCGACAGCATCGCGTCGGCATAGTGCCGCGCGCCGGGCAGCACCTCGATCGCGTAGCTGCGGAAGCGGTGCACCACCGGCGCATACATCGCGTCCGCAGCGCTGAAAGCGCCGAACAGGAACGGTCCGCCATAACGCCGATGGCACTCGGTCCAGATCTCCTGGATGCGCGCGATATCGGCGCGCGCGTCGTCCGACAGCGCGATGGCGCGGACCGGCCGGTGCAGGTTCATCCCGCATTCGCTGCGTAGCGCCCCAAAGCCCGAATGCATTTCCGCCGATATCGAGCGGGCATGGGCGCGGCTGGCAGGATCTTGCGGCCACAGCCGCTTTTCCAGAAATTTTTCCGCGAGGTATTCGAGGATCGAAAGCGAATCCCAGATCGTGATATCGCCGTCGATCAGCGCCGGCACCTTGCCGGAATGCGTGAAGCTGAGGATGCGCTGCTTGTCCGCCTTGTTGTCGGTATAGAGCGGGATAAAGACCTCATCGAAGGCGATGTTCACTAGCGCGTAGCGCCAGCCATGGTCGCATCGACCATGACGAATAGTTCTTGTTGCCTATCACGAGTTTTAGCGCGGCCATGAGGGACACCCTTTTTCGGCGGCTATCTTGCCACAGCCCGCAAGAAGCGTTCAACCTGCGCAACATCCTGTAAAGGGCTGCCGGAATTCTGCAGCCACAAGGGGCCTGGCATGCGCGGATATCTGGTCGACATTATCGCGGTGGCGTTCTTCGCCGTCGAGTGGCTGGTCTATGCCGTCACGCTCGAACACACCGCCTACGGCCGCGACAGCTTGTCGGCGCGCATGAACATCTACCGCGAAGTATGGGTCAGGAACATGCTCCGTCGCGAGGCGCGCATGGTGGACATGCAGATCATGGCGTCGCTGCAGAACGGCACGGCGTTCTTTGCCTCCACCAGCCTGCTCGCGATCGGCGGCGCGCTGGCACTGCTGCGCGCCACCGGCGATGCGCTGGCGGTGCTGGGCGCGTTGCCGATCGATATCAGCCCCTCGCCGGCGCTGTGGGAAACCAAATGCGTCGGGCTGATCCTGATCTTCATCTACGCCTTTTTCAAATTCGCCTGGTCCTACCGGCTGTTCAATTACGTCGCGATCCTGCTCGGCGGGATGCCGCCGGCCGCCGAATGCGATACCGCGGGAGCCGAAGCGCACGTGATCCGCACCACGCGGCTGTTCGAAGCCGCCGGGCGGCATTTCAACCGCGGGCAGCGCGCGTTCTTCTTCGCGCTGGGCTATCTCGGCTGGTTCGTCAGCCCGTGGGTGCTGTTTGCGTCCACGGCGGCCGTCGTCATCGTCACCTGGCGCCGGCAATTCGCATCCAACGCCTGGAAGGCGATGCAGGGTTAGAGCCCGCGGACGCCCTCGTTGATGCCACCGGGGCCGCTGTGCTATTGCCCAATTACGATGATGATCCGCATCTTCAATATCGCATCGGTCTTTTTCCTCGGCCGCTAGGCCTTGCCCGCGCCTCGCGGGCTGGAATGAGCATGCCTGCCGGCTTGCTCGAGGACTCGATCAGTCACGACTGGTTCGCTTTGCAAGCGATGGTCGTTGGCCAAGCGATATGAGGATTTCATGCGTTCGGATGCAACCGACGAAATGCGCGCGCTCAGCGACGCACAATTGCAGCAATTTGTTCAAGACGGATTTGTCCGGCTCGACCGAGCCTTCCCTCGGGAATTGGCCGACGAGGGGCGCGCCATTCTGTGGCGCGACACGGGATGCGATCCCGCAGATCGAAATACCTGGATGCAGCCCGTCATCCGGCTGGGCTACTATGGTCAGGAGCCGTTCCGCAAAGCCGTGAACAACCCTTTACTTCATGCGGCTTTCGATCAGCTTGTCGGACGCGGCCGCTGGCGCCCGCGCCAGGATCTCGGCAGTTTTCCGGTGCGCTTCCCACATGCGCGCGATCCCGGCGATGCCGGCTGGCACGTCGATCTGAGCTTTCCCGGGGAATCGGACGATCCGAACGAGAACAATGACTTCACCTCCTGGCGCGTCAACGTGACCTCCCGCGGGCGGGCGCTGTTGATGTTGTTCCTGTTCTCTGACGTCGGTGAACTGGATGCTCCAACGCGTATACGCGCGGGCTCGCATCTGGACACGGCACGGTTTCTTGCCCCGGCCGGCGAAGCCGGCATGTCACACCTCGCCCTGCACAATATGGGAGCCGATCGGCCGGAAGTGTTGGCGACCGGCGAAGCTGGCACGGTCTATCTGTGTCACCCCTTCCTCGTCCACGCAGCCCAGATGCATCGCGGCGCGACGCCGCGATTCATAGCGCAACCCCCGCTCCATCCCGCCGAACCCTTTCGGCTCGATCGAAGCGATGGGACCTACTCTCCGAACGAAATTGCGATCCGGCTCGCGTTAAGCGAATTAGGGGCTGAGTAGACGAATTGACGATGCGGTTCTGTCATTTCGGACCGGGCGGCCTTCCCAAGCTAAAGCAGGATGAGATCAGGTTGGGCCGTAAACGACGGACCATTTTTCTTCTCGTGCCCCGGGGGGCGCCGCGCAGCACGAGTGCCGCGAGCCGGGGCCGGTTTCTACTGTGCATAGGGTTGTTTTCGCGATTTTGTGTCCAGGTCCTGCGCTGCACCGCCGAAGGGGCGCTCGAACCGGTTCAACGCCTACCCGCCACGCTTTAGGACGCAAAATCCTTCGGCGTGAAGATGAGATCGAGCGCCTTCCATTCGCCGTAGCGGTCCGCCGGCAGCATCGTATAGGGCTGACATGCCCTGAGTGCGCTGATCGCACTTTGCATCAAGTCGATGGCCTTGATGGTCGCGCTGCCTCCGCCAACGGCGGGATCACTGGCCAGTTTGCCCTCTTGCGTCATGAACACGCGCAGGCGGACCATGATGTGATCGGAAGGCTCGACGGAAGCCGGCAACTTCGAGCAGGTTTTCAGATGCCGGCGAAATTCGGCGACCGCGCTGGAACTGACGTCGGCCGTCATCGCAACCGCCGTGGCGTCGTAGCCGTCGTCGGACGTTTGACCGGAACCGCTCGCCGGCAGCGGCAACTCGGGCGGCAGGCCGAGCATCACGCCGTACTTAATGGACAGATCAGGCCCCGGCGGCTCGTAGCCCAGCGATGACGATCGAGACGTTGCCTGCGGCTGAACCGATGTCTCGCGCCGGGCCGGGCGCGGCGCCGGCAGTGCCGCCATTTGCTGCGGCGGTGCGGCCGCTTGCGGTGCAGCCGCCGGCGGCCTCTCGGGCGCCTTCTGCGCAAATACCGACGGGTCAGGCGACGGCGGCAGCTTCAGCTCTACAGGCGGCTCGGGCTTCCTCGGCGTCACCTCTTCCGGCGCAACGATATCGACCGCGATCGGCTCTGCGATGACCGAGCCGAACGGATGTACCTCCGAGAACAGGATCACCAGCGCCAGGATCGACAGATGCGCGATCGCCGACGCGGTGACGCCCGTACGTATGGCCTGTTGCGGTTCCACCGATTTTCGATGTCGTCTTGACGCCCCAGCCTCCAGCATAGCCGATCGCGCGGCGGTCTCAATCCCATTTCCGCGCAAAGCCGTAATCGGTCAGCCGGCCGTTGCTTCCGCCCAACACCGATATCCGGCGCATCTCGTCCTTGGACGGCTCGAAGTCGAAGATTTCCATGTTTTCCGACAGCCGCTCCAGCCGCGAGGTGCGCGGTATCGCCGGGACATTCTGCTGCACCAGCCAGCGCAGGCAGACCTGCGCGGCGCTGTTGCCGTGCGCCTTGCCGATTTGCGCCAACAGCTCGTCGTTCTTGATGCGGCCCTTTGCATTCGGACTATTAGGCGACGATCGCCATGCCGTGGCGCGCGCAGGCCTCGCGCAGCTAGCCGAGCGGCAGCGCCT
>Ga0126312_10003257_pt1 | contig 10953 bp, 12 predicted proteins | sample Plot104A_FD_92537 | JGI IMG/M metagenome (GOLD analysis project Ga0126312, IMG submission 92537) | Serpentine soil microbial communities from UC McLaughlin Reserve, CA, USA - Plot104A | ecosystem: Environmental > Terrestrial > Soil > Grasslands | place: USA: UC McLaughlin Reserve, Lake County... | reverse complement strand
CCGACGTGCGGCGCCGCCTGGACGAGGCCGTTGGATCGTTCGGGGCCGAGGTGGTCCTGTTCGGTGCGGTCTACCCGCTCGCGCTCCTCGGGCCTTCGCTGGCGGAGACCGGGACCCCGTATCTCGCGGCGGCGCACGGGTTCGAGTACTGGCTCTCGATCGCCCCCGGTACCCACGCGCTCGTCCGGCGCGCCGCGTCGCGGGCGGCGCGCGTGCCCGTGATGTGCAGCGCGTTCATCGCCCGCGTCGTGCGAACCGCCGTTCCGGACGACGTGCCCGTCTCCGTGATGTACCCCGGCGCGGATCTCGAGGCCTTCCGCCCCGACCTGTCCTACGAGGACCTGACCGAGCTCCACGACGTCGCCGACCGCCCGCTGGTCGTCTGCGTGAGCCGGCTGGTCGCGCGCAAGGGGCAGGACGTGCTGATCCGCGCGATGCCTCGGATCCGCCGTGACGTCCCCGGTGCCTGCCTGCTGATCGTGGGCGACGGGCCGGACCGCGCTCGGCTGGAACGCCTCGCCGCGGACACGCCGGATGGCTCCGTCGTGTTCGCGGGCCAGGTGTCCGAGGGCGACCTGCCCCGCTACTATCGCGCGGGGAACGTGTTCGCGATGCCGTGCCGGAGCCGCCTGAGGGGTCTGGAGGTCGAGGGCTGGGGCAACGTGTTCGTCGAGGCGGCCGCGTGTGCGCGCCCCGTGGTGGTCGGGGACTCCGGCGGAGCGCGGGAGTCCCTCGTTCCCGGCGAGACCGGCCTGCTCGTGAACGGATCGGACGTCGCCGAGGTCGCCGACGCCGTGTCCTCGTTGCTCGCGGATCCCGAGCGCGCGAACGCGATGGGTCGAGCCGGCCGGGAGCGCGTGGAGCGTGGGCTCGGGTGGTCCAGGGCCGCGGAGCAGCTCGCCGGCTGGCTGCGCGAGGCGGTCGCGTGACCCTCCTGTTCACCGGTCCGGGTCGCCGGCGGGGGGTACCCTGCCTCGCATGACGGGCGAACGCCGGTGTCCGACCTGCGGCGCCCTCGTGTCGACTGAGGCCGAGTGGTGCGGGCAGTGCTTCTCGCCGCTCGAACGCGCGGGAGCGGGCACCGAGGCCGACGGTCCGCCGACGTCGGCTCCGACCCAGACCGCCGGACCGAGGGCGATACGGGGCAACTCGGGGGGCGCGATCGAGGTCGAGGGCGGGTCGCTCGCCTGGACGTGTCCGGTCTGCGGGACCCGCAACGCGATCGAGGCGAAGGAGTGCTCGGCCTGCGGAACCCCGTTCGGCCGCCTGCTCGCGGAGCCCAAGGCGGTCCCGGAGATCGAGCCGCAGACGGCGGCCGTGTGGTCGATGCTCTGGCCCGGGCTTGGCCATTGGAAGCTGGGTCGGCGGACCGAAACCGTGGCGCGGTTCGCGATGTTCGCCTGGGCGTTCGGAGCGCTGCTGATCCTGCTCGTGTCGCGGTTCGGCAAGGGCGGGCTCGGGCCGACGTTCCCGCTGTTCGCCCTGTTCCTCGGCGCCTCGCTCATGATCTACGTGGTGTCGGCGATCGACGCCTACCGCCTGGCGGCGGGCGACGCGCCCGTGATGAGCTCCCGGACGTGGCTGTGGACGTCGGCGGGGCTGGTGTTCCTGTCGGTCGTGATCGCCACGTTCGTCACCTTGCCGGCCGCCCGCCGGTAACATCGCGTCCACACGAGGGAGCGGGCATGAGCGAGCAGACCGAGGGCCAGATCGTGATCCAGGCCCCGGCCGTCGAGGTCATGGACGTCCTGACCGACTTCGAGGCCTACCCCGAGTGGGCCGACGTCAAGACCGCCCAGGTGCTCGAACGCGGCGAGGGGGGCCTGGGGACCAAGGTGGCGTTCGAGGTGGACGTCCCGCTCCTCGGCAAGGCCACCTACACGCTCGCGTACCGGTACGCTCCCGGCGACGGCGGGATGTCGTGGGTCTCGACGGAGGCCCACGGCGCGGTCTCGAACATCACCGGCGAATACCTGCTCAGCGAGATCGACGACGACGAGACCAAGGTGATCTATCGGCTCGCCGTCGACCTGGGGGTCCTGCTCCCGGGCTTCGTTCGCACGCAGGGCGAGAAGCGCGTGATCGAGAACGCGCTCGAGGGCCTGAAGCGGCGCGTCGAGCTCGGCTGAGCCCGCCTCCGGACGCGCCGGGGTCGCGCCCGCGCTAGGCTGGCCGCCATGCGCGTCCTGCTGTTCACCGGGAAAGGCGGCGTCGGCAAGACGACGGTCGCCGCCGCCACGGCGGTCCGCGCGGCCGGGTCGGGGAACCGGACCCTGATCATGAGCACGGATCCGGCGCACTCGCTCGGCGACTCGTTCGATCGGGAGATCGGCGAGCACGCAACGCCGATCGGCGAGAACCTGTGGGCCGAGCAGATCGACGCCCAGAGCCGGCTCGAGTCCAACTGGCGCGAGATCCAGGATTACTTCGTGCAGCTGATGAACTGGGCCGGCGTCGAGACGATCCAGGCCGAGGAGCTCTCGGTGATCCCGGGGCTCGACGAGATCTTCGCGCTGATCGATGTCAAGACGCACGTCGAGGGAGGGAAGTACGACCTGCTGATCGTCGACTGCGCGCCCACCGCCGAGACGCTGCGCCTGCTGTCGCTCCCCGAGGTGATGAACTGGTACATCGAACGGATCTTTCCCGTCGAGCGGCGCGTGGTGAAGACGCTGCGTCCGATCGTGACGAAGATGACGACGCTGCCGATCGCGGGCGAGAGCTTTTATGCGGCGGTCGAGCGCCTGCACAGGAACCTCGACGCCGTGCACCGGATCCTGACCGACGAGTCCTCATCGACGGTCCGGCTCGTCGTGAACCCGGAGAAGATGGTGATCGCCGAGGCGCGGCGCACCTACACGTACCTCGGGCTGTTCGGGTACCGGTGCGACGCCGTCGTCGTGAATCGGATCATCCCCGAGGACGTCACCGATCCGTACTTCGGCAAGTGGAAGGACATCCAGGCGGAGCACCTACAGACCGTCCGCGAGTCGTTCGAGCCGGTGCCGATCATGACCGCCCGTCTGTTCGACCGGGAGATGGTCGGCGTGCAGCTGCTCGAGGAGATGGGCCGCGAGGTCTACGGCGATCTCCCCGTCACCGACGTCTTGTACCGGGACGACCCGATCCGGGTTCGCCGGAGGTCGGGCGGGTACGTCCTCACGATGCGGCTCCCGTTCGTCTCGCGCGAGGACATGGATATCCACCGGCGCGGCGAGGAGCTCTACGTCCGTGTCGGGACCTACAAGCGCAACCTGATCCTGCCGCAGACGCTCCAGCGGATGGAGGTCCGCGGCGCCAACTTCGTCGGAGACCATCTCGAGATCGTGTTCGCGCGGCCGCCGGGGTCGGCGCCGGCTGCGGCGCCGAGGGGAAGGAGCTGACATGGCTGAGACCGAACCGGGGCACGCGGCCACGGAGCGTGACGGCGCCGCCGGGTCGGCGTCGGAGGCTCGACCGCAGCCCGTGTGCACCGTCGCGTTCTGCCCGATCTGCATGGCGGTGACCGCGGGACAGGGTGCGGCGCCCGATGTGGTCGAGCACCTGCTCGCCGCCGCCCGCGAGTTCTTCCTCGCGGCGCGGGCCGTGATCGACGTGCGCGGGGATCACGTGAGCGGCGTCGAGAAGAGCCCGAACGGCTCCAAGGACTTCGAGCGGATCGAGATCTCGTGACGACGCCGGTCCGTTCCAGCTGAGAGGTTCGGACGTGCCGGAACGTGGGAGCGGCGAGGCGATCGGGCTCGACGTCGGCGGCACCAAGATCAACGCGTTCCGTGTCACGCGCCACGGCACGATCGCCGAGCGCTCGAGTTCGCCAACTCCCGCGGAGGACGAGGTGGCGACGCTGTCCACCATGGTCGAGCTCGCCCGGTCGCTCACGACCCCGGACGTGACGGCGATCGGCGTGGGGGCCGCCGGCCTGGTCGACGCGAAGGAAGGCGTCCTGCGCTTCGCCCCCAACCTCGCCTGGCGCAACCTCCCGATCGCCGAACGGATGCGCGACGCACTCGGTCTTCCCTGCCAGGTGGACAACGACGCGAGCATGGCCGCGTACGGTGAGTTCCGGTTCGGCGCGGGTCGCGGGTACCGGCATCTGCTGCTCGTCACGGTGGGCACGGGGATCGGTGGCGGGATCGTGTCGGACGGCCGGCTGTTCCGCGGCGCGAACGGTTTCGCCGCCGAGATCGGCCACATCATCGTCGAGCCCGGTGGCCCGCTCTGCGGCTGCGGGAACCGCGGCTGCTGGGAGCAGGTCGCCGCCGGCAGGGCGATCGATCGGATGGGCCGTGAGGAGGCTCGCGAACACGAGCGCTCGATCCTGCGTCGTCTCGCCGGCGGTGACCCCGACGAGGTGACCGGCGAGCTCGTCACGCAGGCGGCGCGGGAGGGCGACGAGGCCGCGCGGGGGATCCTCGTGGAGGCCGGACGTCGGCTCGGCCAGGGGATCGCCGGCCTCGTGAACGTCCTGGACCCGCAGGTCGTCGTCGTCGGTGGTGGCGCGATCGTCGCGGGCGACCTCCTGCTCGACCCCGCGCGCGCCGCCTACCTCGACGCGGTGGAGGCTCCCGAACATCGCCCCCGTGTGCCGATCGTCCCGGCCGAGCTCGGCAACGACGCCGGGGCCGTGGGCGCGGCCGCCCTCGCGCTCGAGGAGCTCGGGCGCGTGATGGTCTGACGTGAACGTTGGGCTCGTCCTTCCGATGTTCTCCGGCGACGCCGGGCGCGTGCTCGCGTTCGCCCGGCGAGCGGAGGAGCGCGGGTTCGACGGGGTCTTCGCGTTCGACCATCTGTTCCCGCCCGGCGCGTCCCCGGACCGGTCGTCGCTCGAGGCATACGCGACACTCGCGGCCGTCGCGGCAGGGACGAGCCGCATCGCTGTCGGGACCCTGGTCACCAGGGCGACGCTCCGCAGCGCGGGGATGCTCGCGAAGCTCGCCTCCGCGGTCGACGACGTCAGCGGCGGGCGCATGATCCTGGGGATCGGCACCGGGGACTCGATCGACGAGCTCGAGCACCGTGTCTTCGGCATCGGGTACCTGGGGAAGGCGGGACGTCGCGAGCACCTCGTCGAGACCGTTCGCGCGATCAAGGCCCTGTACGGCGGGGTCCGGTCGGATGGCGGCTCGTCCGTTCCCGCGATGACCGGACCTCTTCTGCCGCCGCCCGTGCGTCCGGACGGGCCGCCGATCTGGATCGGGGGGTTCGCCGACGCGCTGGTGCGCCTCGCGGCAGCCGAGGCCGACGCGTGGAACGGCTGGGGGATGGGGGTCGAGGAGTTCTCCCGCAAGGTGCGGCTGCTGCGCGAGGCCGCGCGGGAGCGGCCGGTCTCGGCGACCTGGGCGGGAATCGTCGTCGTCGGGCGCGACGACGACGAGGTCGGGCGCCTGCTCGACCAGCGGAGCGTTCGCCGACTGGAGTCCCGGGTCTGGTCGGGGACCACCACGTCGCTCCGGACCCACCTCGATGCCCTGGCGGCCGCCGGGTCGACCTGGTCGGTGCTCGTCCCGGGCGGTCCGCCGGACCGGCTCGACCTGATCGCCGAGGAGGTTCTCCCCGAGCTGCGATCGTCGTCGTGAGCGATCTCTCCGCCCACCGCCTGAAACAGGCGAAGTGGGCGCTCCGTCGAGCGGTCCTGGCAGAACGCGATGCCGTTCGCGACGACGATCGGTCCGCGCGCAGCGAGGCGATCATCGACCGGTTCCTCGGGTTGCCCGAGACGGCGGGTGCCGAGACGGTGCTGGCCTTCTGGTCGTTCGGCAGCGAGGTCAACACGGGGACGTTGATCGCGCGCCTGCGTTCGTGGGGCAAGACCGTCGCGCTGCCGCGGATCGAGGGGAGCGAGGTGGCCCCCGTCGTCGCCGCCCCCGGGGCGCCGATGACCGAGGCCTCGTTCGGAGCCATGGAACCCGCGGAGGGCCGCGCGCTCGACGTCGCTGCCATCGACCTCGTCGTGGTCCCGGGGGTCGCGTTCGATCGCTCGTGCGGCCGGGTGGGCTACGGCGGCGGGTACTACGACCGCCTCCTGGAGAAGCGGCGCGACGGGGTGGCCGCGATCGCGATCGCGTTCGCCCTGCAGATCGTGGACCTTGTCCCGAGCGGCGCGACCGACCGGCGCATCGACGGCATCGTGACGGAGGTCGAGGTGATCAGGTGTCGTTGAGAGCACCCGCCCGGCCGGCGTGGTCTCTGCGGTCGCGTCCGTGGCGCGAGGTGGAGTTCGCCTCGCTCGACTTCGAGACCACCGGTCTGGACCGCGAGCGCGACGCGATCGTGTCGTTCGGCGTCGTCCCGGTCCGAGCCGGCCGCGTCGTGGTGGGGGAGGCCGTGCACCAGCTCGTGCTGCCCAAGGTGCCCTCGAGCGCGGAGTCGATGAGGATCCACGGCATCCTGCCCAAGGATCTGGCGAACGCGCAGCCGTTCTCGGTGGCCGGGCAGACGCTCCGGCTCGAGCTGGCCGGGCGGTTCATACTCGCCTGGTTCGCCGGCGTCGAGATCGGCTTCCTGGGCCGCCTGTACGGCGGACGGCGCCGCTCGTGGGTGCGACGGACGATCGACGTCCGGCAGATGGCGATCGAGCTCGAGCACCTGGATCAGGACGTGCGACAGAGCCTCTCGTCGGCCGCGGAACGCTATGGGGTGCCGGTCGCGAACCCCCACGAGGCGCTGGACGACGCGATGGTGACGGCGCAGCTCTTCCTCGTGCTCGCGGACCGGCTCGAGGAACGCGGGTTCGGCACCGCGAGGAGCTTCCTCCGGCTGACCCGCGTCTGACCGTTGGCGTCGGCCGTCCGCGGCGAACTTGAACGGCCAGTCAAACACGTGGGAGGATGCCGCCATCCCGGCGACCGGAGGCAGCGATGGGCGACGACGACGCGATCAAGACGGCGTTCCACGACGTGACCGAGGGTCAGGGAGGCACGCACGTCGCCGACGGCGGATGGCTGTGGCTGGAGGGGTTCGGCGACGTCGGGAAGGAGTACGCCGCGATCCGGGACGACGTCGCGGTATGGGATGTCTCGCCGCTCAACAAGTGGGACCTCCGCGGCTCCGACGCGCTCCGGGCCGCCCAACGCCTGTTCAGCAACGACGCGCTCGGGCTCGAGATCGGACAGGCGCGCTACGGGGCGTTCCTGGACGCCGACGGGCTGATGGTCGACGACGGGACCGTGTTCAACACCGGCGCCGGTCACTGCTGGGTGATGACCAACGGGAAGGACCACGACGACTACTTCGGCGAGGCGCTGCAGGACCTCGACGTCGAGTTCGAATGGATCGCGCCGCGGATGCCGCACCTCGGCGTGATCGGACCGCGCTCGCGCGAGGTCGTACGGAAGCTCACCGAGGCCGACGTCGGCGCCCTCCGCTACTTCCGATTCCTCCCCGAGCCCGTCAAGGTGGCCGGGGTGGAGGTCTACCTCTCGCGCACCGGCTACGGCGGCGAGCTGGGGTTCGAGCTGTTCCTGACCGACCCGTCCGATGCGGAGGAGCTCTGGAACGCCGTGGTGGGGGCCGGAGTGACGCCGTTCGGAGCCGAGGCGATCGAGCTCGCTCGGATCGAGGCGGGGCTGATCGTCACCGACTACGACTACGAGGCGCACCAGCGGACGCCCTACGACTTCAACCTCGACCGGTTCGTGCGCTTGGACGCGCCGGGCGAGTTCCTCGGCAAGGAGCGGCTCCGCGACGTCGCCGAGGCGCCACCCAACCGGCTGGTGACCCTGCGTTACGAGGCGGACGCCCTGCCCGAGTACGGCGCCGCCGTCACCAAGGGCGGCGAGGAGATCGGCGTGCTGACGAGCCCGACCGAGACCCCCAGGTTCGGAAAGATCGGCATCGCGATCGTGCCGACCGTAGAAGCGATCGTCGGGAACACGGTTCAGGTCGCGATCGGTGACGGCACGGTCGACGCGACCGTCGACGTCCTGCCGATCTACGACACGAACAAAGACCGGCCCCGCTCCTAGCGATCAGACGATCGTCGTCACGGCGTCGACGAGCCCCACGGTCCCCGAGATCGTCAGGAGCCCCAGCGCGATCGCGCCCATGACCCTCAGCGCCGGCAGCGCGATCGGTCGCGTCCGGTGCGGATCCAGGATGTGCAGACCCGCCGCGCAGAGCACCAGGAGGACGGTCACGGGTGCCGCCCATCCCGTGGCGCGAGCCACCAGGCTCACGGCACCGAGGGCCGTCAGGGCCATCGCAAGGAAGGTGCCCGCGGCCACCAGCTGAGCGCGCCAACGGTCGCCTCGCGCGACGGTGGACACGAGTCGCCCGCTTGGCTTGACGAGCATCACGAGCGCCACCCCGTGCATGACGACCAGTGAGCCGAGCACGAGCACGTCGACCAGCGGCCGTCCCAGGATCGTGAAGTCCGGGTTCGCCGGATCCAGCAACACGGTGCCGAAAACCACGACTTCGAGGCAGCCGAACGCGGTCGCACGCAGCGTCCGTCGTCGGGGGAGCCAGGGGAGTGTCGCCGTAGAACGCGGTCGCGACCAGCGCCGCCCCGATGCCGACCGCGACGACGAGGAAGGCCGTTCCCTCGAACGTGATCCTCCCGATCGTCGCTCCCGCTTCTGTCGTGAGCCCCTGGGCGCCGTCCCGGGCCGTCATCGCCGCGATGCGCATCGCGATCCGGGTGCCGATGCCGCCGACCAGGACCCCCGCTGCGCCACCGGCCACGAACACCGCCCGCGAACCCTCGGAGGGCGCTCGCGGGGGCTTCCCTCCGGGGCGGATGCTCGAGGACCGCCGAGATGGTCACGATCGAACGATGCCGCCGCGGGGCGCGAAAGGGAAGGGTGGTGCCACCACGGCCCCAGGGTGGAAGCCCGACACGACGCTCGAGCGGAGCCGGCCCCGGGCTGCCAGGGGAGGGGGTGGGCGGGTGTACACTCCTGCGGAATCACAACCGTGTGATTCGAAGAGGAGGAGGCAGGATGCCGCTGCACACCTGCGCACCGCCGCGCGAGGCCGAGCACAAGACGATGTCCCTGTGGGTCTGCCCCGTGTGCGGTTCGACCTGGGAAGGGGTCCCGTGGAGCGGGATCTTCGACTTCGACCGGAGCGAGGCCGTCACCCGCGCCGAGTGGATCCTCGTCGAGGGACCGACCCAGCTGGCGGGCTGAGATGGCGGTCGAGCTCCGCAACGTCGATGCCCTCGCCCCGCCACCCGGCTACTCGCACGTCGCGATCGGTCGCGGAGGGAGCGTCGTCTTCACGGCGGGAGCGGTGCCGCTCGACGCGCGAGGCGACCTGGTGGGCGAAGACGACCCGGTCGCCCAGGCCGAGCAGGTGATCGAGAACCTGCTCGCCGCCCTCGAGACCGGCGGCGCCCGGCCGGGGGACGTCGGCAAGACGACCGTCTATGTGGCAGGCGCGAGCTACGACGCGCAGTCGGCCGTCTGGCAGGTCGTCCGCGGCTCCGAGATCGGACGGGCGCCGAGCACGCTCGTCGGCGTCCCGACCCTCGGCTATCGCGGTCAACTCGTCGAGGTCGAGGCGATCACGCTCATCGACTGACCAGCACCGGGCTCAGAACAGCCCGATCGTCCGACCGTGCTCGTCGATATCCACCTGCATGTAGGCGGGCGTCCTGCCGAGGCCGGGCATCCGCTGCATGTCGCCGCAGAGCACGACGACGAACCCCGCGCCGGCGCTCGGCACCACGCCGCGGACGGGGAGACGCCACCCCCGGGGGCGGTTGAGCAGCAGCGGGTCGTGGGTGAGGGACAGGTGCGTCTTGGCCATACACACGGGCAGGGTGCCGACCCCGAGCCGGTCCATCCGCGCGAGATCGTTCTCCGCCTGGGGCTGGTAGTCGACGCCGTCCGCGCCGTACACGCGGGTCGCGATCGCCTCGACCTGGTCCTTGATCGACGTGTCGTCGGGCGTCAGCTGATGGAACGCGTTCGGCCTCTCGCACGCGGCCACCACCGCCTCCGCGAGCTCGACCGCGCCGCCCCCGCCCTGGGCGAACCCACGGTTCACCACCACCGTTTCCGCGCCGGCCCCCAGCGCGAGCTCGCGCATCTGCTCGACCTCGGCCTGCGTGTCGCTCGGGAAGTTGTTGATCGAGACGACGCACGGCAGGCCGTATTCGCGGACGATCGAGATGTGCTGGCCGAGGTTCTCCACGCCGCGCCTGACCGCCTCGAGGTCTTCGGTCCCCAGTCGGTCGAACGGCACGCCGCCGTGGGACTTCGTGGCCCGCACCGTCGTCACGAGCACCGCCGCCGAGGGCGCGAACCCCCCGAACCGGCAGACGATGTCGCAGAACTTCTGGAACCCGAGGTCGCTCGCGAACCCCGCCTCCGTGATGACGTAGTCGGCGAGCTTGAGCCCGACGCGATCCTCGATGATCGAGTTGTTCGCGTGGGCGACGTTGCCGAACGGCCCGGCGTGGATCAGCACGGGCTGCCCCTCGAGCGTCTGCACCAGGTTGGGTTTCAACGCGTCCTTCATGACCACGGTCATCGCGCCGGCGACCCGCAGCTGCTCGGCGGTGACCGGCTCACCGTCGGCCGTCGACGCGACGACGATCCGCCCCAGACGGGCGCGGAGGTCGGCGAGATCGGACGCGAGGGCGAGCACGGCCATCACCTCGGACGCCGCGGTGATCACGAACCCGTTCTCGCGCGGGACGCCGTGCATCTTCCCGCCGAGGCCGATGACCGTGTAGCGGAGCTCGCGCGCGTTGACGTCGAGCGTCCGGGGCCAGGTGATGCTGGTGGGGTCGATCCCCAGGGGGTTCCCGAAATAGAGCGACGCATCCAGCGCCGAGGCGAGCAGGTTGTGGGCGGCCGTGACGGCGTGGAAATCGCCGTTGAAGTGGAGGTTGATGTCCTCCATCGGGACGACCTGCGCATAGCCGCCCCCGGTGCCGCCGCCCTTGATGCCGAAGACCGGCCCCATCGAGGGTTCGCGCAGACAGAGCACGACGTCCTTGCCGAT
>Ga0126312_10003256_pt1 | contig 10955 bp, 6 predicted proteins | sample Plot104A_FD_92537 | JGI IMG/M metagenome (GOLD analysis project Ga0126312, IMG submission 92537) | Serpentine soil microbial communities from UC McLaughlin Reserve, CA, USA - Plot104A | ecosystem: Environmental > Terrestrial > Soil > Grasslands | place: USA: UC McLaughlin Reserve, Lake County... | reverse complement strand
TCTTCATCGCGGCCACGGTCGTGGAACGCATCCGGGACCGGCGTTATCGATCGGCGGCCGGCTTGAGTTTCACCTTCGCCGCCGGGACCCTGGCCATCAATCTCCCCGTGGCGCTGCTGAACTTCGCAGGGTGGAGTTTCTTCTTTCGTTGGAATCGCGACCGCCTGGCCGACTCTGGGATCTGGGTGCTTTGGCGCGGCGTGCCCACCGAAGACCTCACGCGCTGGAGCGCCGTAGCGGCGCTGACCGGAGCCATCGCCCTCTCGGCGCTGGTAGTCCGCTCGCGGGGCCCGATCATGATCCCACTCGGCGCAACCTATTTGCTCTGGTGGCTCCTGGTCAACAAGACCTTCACTACTCACCTCATGCTCTGGGTCTTCTTGAGCTTCGCGCTCCTCAGTGCTCCCTGGTGGCTGTGGGGCCTGACTGCTGCGATCGACCTCGTCGGTTTCCAAGTCGGCAACTATCTCAATCTCTACAACGTGTCCGAATTCCAGAACGCGACGTTGATCCGAAAAGCCGTCGAAAACATCTACGACCCGATGCAGATCGCGCGTTCCGTCATGCTGCTCGTTTCCGTCCTCTGGGGCGTGCATGTATTACGGATGGAGGGTCTGCGAGCGAGATACGCCGCAATCACGGCCAAAACCCGCTCTCATCCGGATCTCGAGCACGTGCCAAGTGAATCGTCTAGTGGTTCCAGAGTGAAGGCATGGCTCGCGACCGTAGGGGCAGGGCATGCCGTGCCCTTACCGCGCCGCGGCGCCACGGGTCCCCAACCCTCGCCGGACACCCATCTAGCGGCTGGTCCGGAACAGAACGTCGACCGTAGGCGCGCTCTCCTTCGCGGAGCGGCCGTCACCTTCGCATTCGCCGCCGTGACGGTGCTCATGACCTGGCCGTACGTTCGATACCTCGGCAGCGGCACGGTCGTCGGCTTCGATCCGTTTCTGCAGATTTGGCTGTCGGAATGGATTCAGCATGCACTCGCAACAGACCCATTGCGGCTCTACCAGGCCAACATCTTCTACCCGTTCGCGCAGACACTGGCCTATACCGACGCCAACGTGCCCGGCGCATTGCTCGCCGCCCCTCTCCGATTCCTGACCGGCGACCCGCTGGTCACGAACTCTCTCCTGGTGTTGGCGACGTTCGTGGTCGCCGCCACAGGCGTCTATGCGTTGATTGTTTCCATCTGCGGCAACCGTGGCGCCGCGTTCATCGCGGGCCTTGCCTACGCCTTCCTCCCCTATCGCATGGTCCACCTCTGGCATCTGAACTGGCTGGAGGGAGCTCTACTGCCCTGGGTAGTTCTGGCGCTCTTGCGATTGATCGACCGGCCTTCAATCGGTCGAGGCTTCACGCTTGGTCTCCTCGCGGCCATCCTGGTACTCACCAGCTTCTACTTCTCCATCCAGCTCGCAATGATCGGCGTGGTCATCGCTACTGCGTGGTCAGTTGCCGCCAGGCGCCGTCCAACACCGGCGTTCTTTCGAAGCGTAGTGGTCGCGGGAGGGGTTGCTCTCGCGATTACCGTCCCGCTCTACGCGCCCTATCTGCAAGTACGGGGAGAGCAGCATCTGGAGCGCTCGATCGTCGACGCGGAGCAATACAAGGCGCTGCCAACATCCTTCCTGCAGCTCGCGCCGTGGGACGCCCCGAACCCGGTGCAGCGGTTACTTACCGTTCGCGCCGGTGCCAACGAATCGCTGACCGAGGTCGGACAGGCGCCGCATGCCGACGGCCATCAACATGGCGAAATCGTCATCGAGGACGCCCTCTATCCCGGCGCTGTCGCCATGGTGTTCGCGGTCATTGGACTCCTGAGCAGGCGCCCACGGCGTTGGCTCGCGGTCGCCCTAGCGGTGACCGGGCTGATCGCCCTCATCCTCTCGCTAGGACCCAGCTTCGGTCCCCGGCACGCCCAGGGGCCGCCGCTGCCGTATGGCTGGCTCTTCGATCACGTCCCGTTCTTCAGGGCCATGCGCGTACCGGCGAGACTGGGTGGCCTCACAAACTTGACGATCGTGCTCTTGGCTGGATTGGGCTTGGCGTCAACCTGGGACGGCGTGCGCGCCAATTCGAAACTCCAGCAGTTTTTGCACCGCGCGTGGGCCGGTCCAGCGCTGACGGCCGTGCTCGCGGCAGCAGTTCTTGCTGATCTCTGGACGGGCGCCATTCCCATCGAGACCGTCGAACGTGGGGCCGCCGCGCTCGCGTCGGCAAAGTGGTTGGCGACCCAGCCAGCGGGCCCCGTGATGGAGTTCCCGGCCAAGAGCGTCTTCACCGACCCGGCGGCGGCCAGCGTGCGCCGGCACTATGGGGAGGCGATGTTCTGGTCGACGTTGCACTGGAAGCCACTGGTCAACGGCAACTCCGGGTTCATTCCCCGCGCCTACAGCGATTTCATCGAGCGCTTTGTCGGCGTGGCCGAGCGCCCGGACGGCTCGACCACGCCGCGGATCAGTCACCTAGATGCCGACACCGCCCGGCTCTTGCAGCAGCTTGGAGTGCGCTATCTCGTCTTTCACCGCGACCAATACCGGGAAGCTGACTGGCCGGCAGTGACTTCTCAGTTGGCGCCGCTGGTTGAAGATGGTCTGCTCGCCCCGGCCGGTGAGTACGGCGCCGCGGCCACCTTTGTCCTCAATCCGGCCATTCCCGCAGTCCAACCGCCAGCGGTCAGCATCTTCGCGCCGACGCTGATCACCCCGGACTCCGGCTGGGCTACCTGGGTCGTAGTCGAAACCGATTCAGGAACGCCTTCCGTGCTCGCATTGACCCAACCACCACAACTCGAGACGACCTGGTTCGACAATGAGGGAAAGCGATTGTGGAGCGGCGTCCAGAACCTGCCGCTGCCCGTTGTGCTGGATGAGCCGCGGCTCCTCTGTGGGGTCGCTTCCTGTCTCACGTCTCGGCCTTTCGATGACCTCTCGCGCCTACCCCCTCCCGAGGCCGATGGGTCCTGGCAGCCGACTGAAACGGGACATTATGTCGTGCGTCTGCGGCTCTCGGGCGATCGACCACTCGATTGCCGGATCGACCTCGATCTGGTCGTCGATGCCGCCGAAGTCAGCCAGCGATCCAGAGACGATCCGTATCGATGGGCGGAATGCACCGCCGGTCACCGCAATCCGGTCAACAACCCCGGCGCGGTTCCCTTCGACCTCAGCCCACCCTCCATCACCTTGGTCCACGACACCGCCGTCGTCGACATCGCGCTGACCTCCCGACGCGACGAAGAAGTGCGCGGGTGGTTCACGCTTGCACCGCCGGGATCCTCGAGACCCTGGCAAGAAGCGGTCTACCAAGCGCCGGTGCAGCAGAAGCTTGTTCCCGCGAACCAGCCGACCGCATTTGAATGGCAGGCGAGCATCGGCGCCGCCGTAGATCCGGGAGTCTATGGACTGACCGTCTGGTTTCACCGGCTCGGTCCATCCGGCTGGGAGCATGCCGCCGGCGGCGATATCAACCTCGCGCCGGTCGTTGTCGATGACTCCGGATCCCTACGCTGGGCAGGCCCGATCCGGGTCCGCCTCGCCGGCCCCCCCAAGGCATTCCCGGCAGCTCGATCGACTCGTCTGAATCTCGGGGTCAGCGGCGTCTCCAACAGGTTGCGCTGCGTAGCGTCGTGGAGACTCTATTCCGGACTCGAAGTTGTCGCGTCCGGAAACGGAGGAGCATGCGATGAGCCGGAGATCGCACTTCCGGCTACCGTGGCGCCCGGTCAGTACCGGCTTCAGATCGATGCCTCCGCGGATCGTGACGGTGATCTCTCCCTGAGCGACGCGGTGTCCTTCCCGATCACCGTGATTGCGCAGAGTCCTTGGGAAACGTCGAGGTAGCGACTGCCGTTCGATGATGGACATTAAAGATGTCTGAACGCGAATGAGCGCAAGTGCGGAACGCGTGTCGTCCGGCGAGCGCGAAACGAACCTACGAGACGGACCCATACCCTTAGGCGAGACGGCAGCCAGTCAGCCTGTCGACCAGATCTGCACAACGCTCGCCATCGCCGGGATCGCCTTCCTGGCCATCCGCCGCTGGATGCTAGTCGGTCCCTATCCACCCGGTCTCGACGGGGCCCAGTGGCTCGCGCTCGGGCGTGGGCTCGACGGCCAAGCGATAGGGCGATCGACGGAGGGCGCCTACGCACCGCTGGCGCCGGTCCTGGCCGCCATCATTGAATCGATTACCGGCCCGCTGCTTGCCGTCCGCCTTCTGGCCGCGGCGAGCGGGTTGGCGGTGAGCCTCTCCATCTGGTTCGTAACCCGTAGCGCTTTGGGGCCAGTCTGGGGACTAGCGGTAACGGCGATAGTGATCCCGGCCAGCGCCCTCGCCGAACCGGCGCTCTTCGGAGGCTACCCTCAACAATTCGCCCTCGCCGCCGGCCTTGTCGCTCTCTGGGCAGTCTGCCAGTATCTAACACGGAACTCGGGTACTGGGTTTTCGCAGCGTCAAGAGACCCCGAACGTTCCCCCCTCTCCGGGCCCGACGGGCCGAGTACCCTCTGGGTCTCAAGGCAGCGGGGTGAGGCCGGCCTGTGACAATGCACAAAGCCTGTGGCTGGCCGGCATCGCTGCGCTGATCACCTCAATCGCCCATCACATCTACTTCCCGATTATCACGCTAGCAATCCTGGCGGCGATCGGCCTCTGGCTAACGGATCGCCCGCCAGTGAAGAATCCGGCGCGCGTCATCGGGTTACTTCCGCTCACGCTCACTCCCGCTTGCGCGCTCTTCGCAGCAGTCGCGTTTGCTTTCATGCGCGCCGGCTATGCCGCGCCGCTCGATGCATCTTCGCGGTCCTTCGTCGACGCCTGGAAGTACGGAACTCGCGAATCCCCGGCGTTGTGGTTTGTGATCCTCGCATCCGGCATCATTGGCCTCGCCGTCCATCGGCGAAAGCGCGGCGACGGTGCGTGGCTGCTCGCGGCCAGTCTCGTTGTACCAGCCGGACTCCTTTTTCTTGTCTCCGGTCAGCCTCGCCTCTTACCGCCGATCCTGATTGGCGCCGGGATCGCGGCTGGGCTCTGCGCCAAGTTGGTCGCCAGCATCGGGCCCCAGGTACATGCTGCGGCACTTCTCCTGGCGCTCACAATCGCCGCAACATTGTTCGTCCCGGCCGACCGGGCCACGGCGCAGTACACCGACTTCTACCGGGTCGTGGACGAATCACTCATGCGGGCCGCAACAGCGATCGAGTCCGATGCTGGCTCTGGAGCAGTCGCCGTTAGAGAGGATCGTCGCGGCTGGCCGATCGGCTGGTGGTTCGAGGCCCTGCTGGACCGACCCGTCATCGTCGGCTCCGATCCGCGATGGTTGGCGTTTCCTGCCGAAAGGGAAAACGCGCGGCTGGCAGGGGCGCTGTTCGACGGTCTGCTCGACCCAGGAGCGTTTCGCCAACGAGCGGCCGTGTCCGGGATTCGCTATCTGGTCGTCGCGAAATGGGACTGGATCGGGTGGGAGCGCTGGCTCACCACTCCCGGATTTCCGGTAGCGAAGCTCTACGACGATGATCGGTATCTCGTACTGCGCGTCACTTAATTACCGGTAGCTAGACGAAACAGCAAACGGCAATGACGCAGACCGTCGCCGAGCGGGCGCAGCTTGCTGGCTCCAGCCCGGCGTCGATATTGCACGGGGATCTCTTCGATGCGGAGCCCCGCACGGTGCGCCATCAGCAGCATCTCTGACGAGAACTCCATCCCGGCAGCTGTACACCCGAGGTAGATCAACGGCTCGCGTCTAAATGCGCGAAATCCGGACTGACTGTCGCGAAACCATCGCCCGGTCGCCATGGCGAGGAGAAGATTGAGACCAGGTATGCCCACACGCTGGTGCAGCCAGGGCATGGCGCCAGCCTCGACACGATCGGACGACCTCGTTCCCACGACGATGTCGGCTCCTTGAGCGATACGGTGCACGAGTTCTCCAAGCTGGCACAGGTCGTAACTGTTGTCGGCGTCCGCGAGGACGATCACGTCGCCGCGGGCGGTCTGGAGACCCCGCCGGATCGCCATCCCATATCCCTGCTGGAGTTCCCAGACGACGGTCGCGCCAATGGCGGCGGCCGCGGCGGCGCTATCGTCCCTGGAACCGTTGTGGACGACGATGACCTCGCCGCTGAGTCCCGCGGAGCGGAGCCCCTGTAGCGCCTCCTGAACCGTAGCTACCACGCCTCCCACCTCGTCGAGACATGGCAAAACGACCGAGACGCGCATCGGCGCATACAGGGTCGGCGAGGATCCGTTGTCTGACAGAGGAGCCGGCATGCCACCCAGCGTTTCGCTCGTCGCCGTGCCCATCGTCGCGGTTTCACTGAGCGGGAGAATCCAATTGGCCCACGCAATCCCTAGGGTATGATAGCGGGACGGCCGGAGCGGCCCGTGCGGTTCGATGCTCGCCGGGAGCGGGAGGCGTCGAGGTGGTCATCCATCGCCTGACCGCGCCCGTCGTCGTGCTAATCTGGGTCTTCTCCCTCATCCCGACAACCGTCCACGCCCAATACGCGGAAGGTCTGCCCCCAGGCATCCTCAGTGTCGAGGTCGACGGCCAGCCCATCGACGCCGTGACCATTCCCGTGACGAACAATCCGACTCCCGAGATCTCCGGTCGCGTTGAGCTTGGCGTTCAAGTCATCGAACTGGCCGTTGCCAACGGCGAGGTGACCCGCTTCTCGGCCGAGCTCGATGATCGCGGTCGCTTTCGGGTGCCGGTGCCACGGCCCCTGCCTGATGGTCAGTACACGCTCTATATCAACGATGTGCTCATCGGAGTTTTCACGGTCGAAAGCGGAGCCGCGAACGAGCAGCGCGAGCCGGGTCCTCTGCTGGACATCGCACGCGTGGTTCCGTATCCGGCTGACTTTGGTGAACTCATCCCGGGCATCGGATTTCTCGATGGTCGGTTTTACACCCTCGAAGAAGAAGCCACGCGTACCGCCGCCACCGCAAACGGCGACGTGCGACAGACGCAGCGGCGATTGGCGGAGGCCGGCTGGCTTCAACGCTACGAGAACCGGCTGGCCGTACCGAAAGGCGACAACCCTGACGTCTTCGACATCCAGATTTCCTCATTTGTCATCGAGTATGCCTCTGGCGCCGACGCCCGATCAGCCTTCGCCGTACTCGTCGGCGACGAAACGTCAGTCGACGCCCCGACTGTCGGCGACGAGTCCTCGTTGACGCTACTGACCGGCACCACGCCGGACACCGGGGCGGAGTACCAGGCGGCGCGTCTCGTCTTCCGGGTCGGTCCCATGCTCGGCATGATCGTCTACGCCGACCTGCGGAACGAGGCGCCAAATCTCACGTTGCTCGATACCGTCGCCCAAGCTGTCGCCGGCCGTGGCACCTTGGTCGCGGATCGCCAGTCGGTGCCGCTCGGCGCTATGACCTTGCGGCTCGATCCCACAGGGGCTGCTCAGGGGCTGATTCGTCGCGACCTGTACGACGTGCGCGCCGGTGTCCTGACCGCGCTATTCTCGGAAGACGACTCCACCCGCGAGAGCCGGGTCACGCTCTTCACCGGCACGACCGACGCGTTCTCCGCGACGACCAACGGCACGTTCAGCCAGAACGGTTCTGGCCAACCCACGGCGACGGCTGCGCCCGAGGAACCCGCTGAACCAACGCCGACGTCCGTCATCAGTGTCGAGGGGCAGGCGTCACAACCTGAGACACCGGCCACTCCGGCCCAAAGTGACCAGAGCGCGGCTGAGTCGGCAACCGCGCAGGTTTTCATGGTGAGCGCACTCTACGCGTTTCCCACCGATGCAGAGGCGGAGTCCTGGCTCACGGCGCAACAGGAACGCCTCCGCGCCCAAGAGACCGGCGCCACGACATTCACCGAGGTAGCAGAAGGCCCCGCTCTGGCCGACGCGTCCGCGACCTTTGCCACGCAACGGCCTGTCGGAACCGGTGAGCAGACTGCGGGCGGATTCCGCATCTACTCCCGCGTCGGCGCCATCGTGGCGGTCCTCGACATCGGAAGTGTCCCCGACATGCCGCTGAACGGTGCTACGAGGATCATGGAGATGCAGGTCGCCTGCATCCAGGAGCAGGGGTGCACGGGTCCCGCCACGCTGCCAGCGAGACTTTTTGGCGGTACGGACGAGGCGGTCATCGATGAGCCTGAGGCGGGCGGAGAACAGGCCACAGAGCCAACACCGGCTTCGGTGATCATCGAAGGCGACCAGCCCGCCCCCGAAGCGACCAAGGAGCCGAAACCAACTCGCGAGCCTCGCGAGCGAAAGAACCGGGATGCGGGCAACGATTCCGGGAGCTAGCCAGCGCCCTTAGATGTCCTCCGGGCGCAGCCCCGGCGTCCGCCGCACGATGCCGATCGAGCGGTCATATGTGAGACGCCGCGCCGGGTCGCTCAGGCACTCCCGGGCCTCGATGATCTCTCGCATGCGAACAGAGGCGTCGGGATCGGACGATGTGTCCGGGTGGTATTTCATGGCCAGGCGGCGAAACGCCGCTTCGATCACCTCGGGGTCCGCGGCAGGATCGACCTGGAGGGTCTGGTAGTAGGTCCGCTCGCCGTTGTCGCCGATAGCGACAATAGTCGCGTTTCGCAGCCGAGCTAGGAGCTCCGGCTCGGTCAACACTTGGTCGAGAAACGCTTGCCGCATCTCCGGCGGAACCGCAAACCGCTGCGTACAGGAGCGGCACTCGAGCACCATCTGCTCGCGCACCGAGAAGGTCGGGATTGAATAGAGCGTGACCTTTCGCTTCGAGTCGAATACCGCGAACGGACCCGACGACCTGCATTTCTGACAGGTCAGCAAAAGGAAGCCTTTAGGCTCAAGGAAATCCTTGGCACTCAGGCCATAGAGAAGCGGCAAAACCATAGCTGAAGTCAGAAGGCTCCTGGGCTGATCGAGGAGATGCTAGTTCCAGTCGCAGATAATACCCCGCGGCCGCCATTACGCGGGCAGCCCGGCATTTTCGACAACTAGCGTTGTCGCTTCAGGCGATTACCGTGGTATCAGTCGTCGCGGCTTCGCTCAGCTGCGCGCTCGGCTCGCAGCGCTTCTCGACGCTCCTGGCGCTCCTGCTGCCGCTCTCCTAGAAATCCCGCTTCGCCTTCCGCGCCTCGTACCACGACGTTGCCGGCGGCGTCGGGTCGAGGCTCGATGCGGAGAACACCTTCACCACGGAGCACTTCGACGGCGATACCTTTCTTTTCAGCCCGCTTTACGACCTGCGTTGTCCGGCGCACGTAGTCGCGCTCCCTCGCGCATGGGATCTCCGCTGTTTTGCCCTCGCGCAGGAGATCGACGACAGCTTTCCAATCGACCTCTTCATCCTGATCTTGAACGTCTGACACGGTCTCGGTCTCCAATCGCGATCTCCTCATGCCTCACCATGCACAAGACGAACGATCTGCGCCAACGTCTTGGGGTCGCTCTCGGGAAGGATGCCATGCCCGAGGTTGAAGATGTGACCCGCTCGCCCACTTGCCCGATCCAGCACGTCGCGGACGCCGGCCTCGACAGCTTCCCAGGGGGCAAGCACCAGCGCGGGATCGAGATTCCCTTGGATGGCGACGTGCGGACCAAGACGCTCCCAAGCAGCGTCGAGTGGCAGACGCCAATCGACACTGACGGCAGCGCAGCCACTGCCGGCGATCGCTTCCAGCAGCGACGCGGTCCCAGTACTGAAGTGGATCGTCGGCGCCACCGGCGCGACCTCGGCAAAAATGCGTCGCGTGTAGGGCAGCACCATCGCGGCGTGGCTCACGGGATCGAGCAGTCCTAGCCAGGAGTCGAAGAGCTGCACTGCGTCGGCGCCGGCGGCGATCTGTGCTTGCAGGTAATCGACCGTGACTGAGGTCAATCGCTCCATGAGCCGGTGCCAGAGTTCGGGTTGGCCATACATCAGCGCCTTGGCTCGGGGAAACTCCCGCGCCGGTCTGCCCTCAATCAGATAGCACGCCAGCGTGAACGGCGCGCCGGCAAAGCCGAGCAACGCCGCCTGCTCGCCGAGGACCTGCTTCGTCAGGCGCAGCGCTTCCATGACATACGGCGTCGCCTCCCGCGCCGGAACGAGGGAGAGGCGATCGACATCGGCAGCGGCTCTGATCGGCGCGGCGATGACGGGGCCAACGCCGGGGCGGATCTCGAACGGCACGCCGATGCAGGCCAACGGCAGCATGATGTCCGCGAAGAGCACCGCCGCATCGACGCCAAGGCGGTCAACCGGCATCAGCGTGGCCTTGGTGGCAAGCTCCGGCGTCGTCGCTACGGTCATGAAATCGTGGCGTTCCCTCAACGCGCGGTATTCTGGCAACGAACGGCCCGCTTGGCGCATGAACCAGACCGGCGTCGTGTCCACCGCTCTCATCTGGGCCGCAGCCAGAAAGCGTTGCCGGCCGGTCATCGGGATCGTTCCCGGCGACGACCTCCGTACTGCTGTGGATGCCGTCACGTCTTAGGCCAGCACGGCTTCGTGGCTCAACGCAAGAGCCTGCAGCATTCCACTCGCCGTCGTGGCGACACAGGTAAAGATCGGCACGTCCGTCTGTGTATAGGCACTCGAGACGGACCCCCGGAGCTCCTGCACCAGGTCAAGGAAGTCGCCCGGTTCGTCGCTCTCGAAGGCGAGCACGAACTCCGGATCGTCGAGACCGAAAGCATAGGTCGTATTGATCTTGACCGAGGAGTACGTCGCACCGACGGCGATGTGTTGGTTCATGATCTGCTGGCGCTCGTCCGCCGAGAGCCCATACCACTCGCGCATCTTCGTCAGCGGGTAGACGAACAGGAATTTATGTGAGCCCGGAGCAAGTGCCAATCGCGTGGCCCGATCCTCTCCGGGTCCGGCGTACTTTTCGACGTACGCCGAGCTCTTCGTCATCGAGAGATAGGAGTACGGCGTCGTGAGATAGCCCCCGAGCGCCGTTCCCATCAACTCGCCGGCCATCCGCTGGATTTCCTCCAGCTC
>Ga0126312_10003255_pt1 | contig 10955 bp, 6 predicted proteins | sample Plot104A_FD_92537 | JGI IMG/M metagenome (GOLD analysis project Ga0126312, IMG submission 92537) | Serpentine soil microbial communities from UC McLaughlin Reserve, CA, USA - Plot104A | ecosystem: Environmental > Terrestrial > Soil > Grasslands | place: USA: UC McLaughlin Reserve, Lake County... | reverse complement strand
GGCCCTCGTCCTGCTCCTCGGCGCCCTCTTCCCCGCCGCCATTCGAGCGCGCCTCGCCGGCGTCGCCGATCTTCGCGATCACGTCGCCGATCGGCAGCGTGTCCCCCTCCTCAGCCACGATCTCCACCAGCGTGCCGTCGGCGTCGGCCTCGTAGGTCATGTTGGCCTTGTCGGTCTCGATCTCCACGAGCTCCTGGCCGCGCTTGACCTCGTCGCCCTCAGACACCAGCCACTTGAGGATCGTGCCCTCCTCCATCGAGTCGGACAGTCGCGGCATCGTGACTTCGCTCGCCATCAGATGTCCCTGAACGTCGCGATCGCGGCCTGCACAACGTGCTCCTCGTGTGGGAAGGCGGCCTGCTCGAGCGGCTTCGAGTAGGGCATTGGAACATCCGCCCCGGTCACCCGCTGCACCGGGGCGTCGAGCCAGTCGAAGGCCTGCTCCTGGATGAGGGCCGCCATGTTGGCGCCCACGCCGCCGTGCGGCCAGCCCTCCTCGACGATGACCGCGCGGTTGGTCTTCCTGACCGACTTGAGGATCGTGTCCAGGTCGAGCGGGCGCAGGGTGCGCGGGTCGATCACCTCGGCCTCGATCTCGTGCTCGCCGGACAGGGTCTCCGCGGCCTTCGCGGCGGTCATCGCCATGCGCGAGATGCCGATGATCGTGACGTCGTCGCCCTGGCGGCGCACCGCTGCCTCTCCGAAGCGCATCGGGTCGCCGTTCTCGGGCACCTCGCCGCGCTGGCCGTACAGCGTCTCGTGCTCGATGAAGATGACCGGGTTGTCGTCGCGGATGGCGGTCTTCAACAGGCCCTTGGCGTCCTCGGGCGTCGATGGCACCGCCACCAGCAGGCCGGGAATGTGGAGGTAGAGCGCCTCGAGCGAGTGCGAATGGGTGGGGCCCAGCTGGTGGCCCGCGCCCTGGGGCATTCGGATCACCAGTGGCACCTTCACCTGGCCGCCGAACATGTAGCGGATCGAAGCCGCCGAGTTCACGATCTGATCGACCGCCAGCAGCGAGAAGTTGATCGTCATCAGCTCGACGATCGGCCGCAGCCCGGTCATCGCAGCGCCCACGCCCATACCGACGATCGTGTTCTCGGAGATCGGCGTGTCGCGCACGCGCTTCTCGCCGAACTCCTCGAGTAGCCCTTGGGTGACCTTGAAGGCGCCCTGGAAGACGCCGATGTCCTCGCCCATGATGAAGACCTTCTCGTCGGCCTCCATCTCCTCGCGCAGCGCCTGGTTGAGCGCCTCGCGGTAGCGGATCGTGGGCATCGCCTAGCCGCCCACCTTCAGTCGGCTCCGCCTTCCTCTTCGGGCTCGTCGCCCGCCTGCTCGCCCTCCCCGGACTCCTCCTTGCCGTCGCTCTCCTCGTCGCGGCGGCCACGCGCCTTCTTGTCGCCCACGGATGCGTAGGCCGCGCCCTGCTCCGCCAGAGAGTGCGGCAGCTCTCCCGCCTCGCGCTCCTCTTCGCCGCGGTGCACCTCGGGCGAGCGCTCGTCGACCGACCACCAGGCAGGGGCGCGGTCACCCTCCAGCACGTAGATGTTGTCGTAGAGCGAGTCGAGGTCGGGAAAGTCCGACTCGTCGGCGAACTTGACCGCCTCGTCGACCGTCTCGATGGCCTGCTCGTCGAGCTTCTTGACGTCGTCCTCGGAGAGAATGTCGTCCTCGGTGAGGCGCTTGGAGAAGGTCTCGATCGGGTCGCGCTTGCGCCACTCCTCGACCTCGTCCTTCTCGCGGTACTCCTCCGGATCGGCCATCGAGTGGCCGCGGTAGCGGTAGGTCACCGCCTCGACGAGCTGGGGCTGGCGCTCCCTGCGCGCCTTCTCGCACGCCTCGGACACCACCTTGTGGACGTCGAGCACGTCCATGCCGTCGCAGCGCGACCCCGGCACCCCGAAGCCCTCGGCCTTCTTCGACAGGTCGGTGACGGCCGAGTGGCGCTCGAGGGCCGTGCCCATGCCGAACTGGTTGTTGATGATCAGCAGCACCATCGGCAGGTCCCAGAGCGCCACCAGGTTCATGGTCTCGCCGAAGGTGCCCTGGTTGGTCGCGCCGTCGCCGGTCATCGACAGGGTGATGTCCTCGGTCTCCTGGTACTCGCAGGCCAGCGCCACGCCGGCACTCAAGGGCAGCGACCCGCCCACGATCCCGTAGCCGCCGAGGAAGCGCTTATCCCAGTCGAACAGGTGCATCGAGCCGCCGCGGCCGCCCGACACGCCGTCGACCTTGCCGAACAGCTCCGCCATCACGCGCTTGGGCTCGGTCCCGCGGGCGATGGCCTGCCCGTGCTCGCGGTAGGTGGACATCAGGTAGTCGGTTTCGCGCAACGCCTGGGTGGCGCCGACGATGGTGGCCTCCTCGCCGATGCAGAGGTGCAGGAAGCCGCCGACCTTGGCCTTCGCGTACATCTCGCCTGCGCGCTCCTCGAAGCGCCGGATCAGCAGCATCTTCTCGAGGATCAGGGCGCAGGCCTTCTTGTCGGGCAGCGAGTGCTTGTGCTGCTCGACCCCGGTCTCCTCCGGCTTGCGAACCCGCGTCGCGTCCTTGGTGGCCATTGGGCGGCAGGTTACCCGTTGCCGCCTGGCTCGAAGGCGCTATGCGGCGGCGAGTGCGCCGGCCGCGTCCTCGAGGCGGTCGTCGCCCCAGAAGAGCTCGACGCCGACGACCACCGTTGGAACGCCCGTGACGCCCAGCTCGATCGCCCGCTGGGTCGCGGCCTTCAGACCGTCCTTGACCGAGTTCGTCTCGATGCCCTTAAGCACCGCCTTTGGATGCAGCTCGCAGGCGGCGGCTGCGATCAGCACGTTGTCGACCTCGGCAAGGCTCCTGCCCCCGGCGAACATCTGCCGGAAGGCGGCGAGCGAATAGGCCACGGCGCGGCCCGCCTGCTGGGCGAAGATTCCGGCCCGCAGGGCGGGCAGGCTCACCGTCTCGATCGGCCAGCCCTCGATCCAGCGGATCGCCGGCAGCCCACGCTCCTCGGCGCGCCGCTCGATCTCGTGCATGTCCTTCTCCCGTCCCCCCCTGACCGACCATGGCGGCACTCCGGTGTGCTGGATCACGTGGCTGTAGGAGATCGGCTGCCACTCGGGCACCACCGGCAGAACCTGGTTGATGCGCTCGGCCGCCAGGTAGGAGTACGGCGAGTTGAAGTCGTAGTAGAAGGTCGGCTGGTCAACCAAGTCGGCTCCCCGTCGCCCGTTCGTCCGCTTCTGTCGCCTCTACGGGCCTCGGACGGTAACCGACGTCGGGCGAGAGCCCCCGGTGGCAAACGGATAGCCGGCCTCGAAAGGAATCCTCAACCGGAAGCGGTATCTCACGGTGCCTCGAGTGCCGCCGAAGCGGTACTCGAACCGCCAGCGGCCGCGAGAACTGCTTCGGACGGTGGAGATTGTGCGCCAGCGGCCCCTGAAGAAGGCCTGCACCTCCATCAGCTTGCCACCCCTCGGGACCGGGCCCGTGAGCAAACGGCCGGCAAACGCGACCGCGTCCCCGACGAGCAGTGAGTGATCGCTCGCCCGGATCGTGCTCTTGGCGGGGACCGCCAAGGTGACATCGCGCGTCTGCGATCTGATGCGCCTGGAGCCGGGATAGCGAAAGCGCAGAAGCCTGTTGCGAGATGCCTTGGCCACGTAGCTGAAGCGTCCCCGCTCATCCGTGTGGACCAGCCCCGCGGCAACGAGTTCCTCGATGCTGCCGGCTGTCTTCGAGAGGACGTAGATGGTCGCGTCGTCGATCGGCTGCCCGTCCGGGTTGCGCAGCGTGCCCCGTAGGCGGACGTGCCTGCCAAAGGCGACGCGCGCCGAAGGGCTCAGGCGCAGCACTCTGCGGCCATGGCGACGGCGCGTACGCGGCACTCCGACGCGCATTCGAGTGGCGACCCGCAGCGGAAGCCGGACGGCCATGGAGGCCCCATCCTCGCGGCGGTCCGTCGAGGCCTCGTTTCCGGCTGCGTCGCGCGCGCGGGCGCGCAGCTGATAGCTGCCGTCCGGGAATCGCTCGTCGTCGATCGAGCCGACCAGCCGGGAGCCCTCCACCCTCGCCTCGACGGGATGCCAACTGGCGTCTCCCAGTCGGCGCATCTCGATCTCGCCGTCCGCGAGCCCGGAGAGGGAGTCGCGAGCGCTCACCACGAGCTTCAGAGGGTCGGCTGGGTCCTGGGCCAGGAACGCAAGGTCGGGCGGCTCGTTGTCCAAGCGCAGCCGCAGGCGCCGCGCGCGGCCGGGATCCTGATTGCCGGCCTCGTCCTCGAGCCACAGCGTCAGCTCGTTCTCGCCGGCGGCGGTGACGGCCAGGTTCTCAAGCCGGGAGATGTCGCCGCCCGGCTTGCGACCCGAAGCACATGTCCCTCCGCGCAGGGGACAAAGACGCCAGTGCACGGCGGCTATGGGCGCGTGCTGCTGGGCCGGGTTCTCCCAGTGGACGGCAAAGTTGTTGTGCCGTCGCCAGCCCTCTCCGCCCTCCACCGCAGCTCCGGCCGGTGCTCCCGGCGGAGTGTTGTCGACGAGGACGGTTTGAGCCTGCGCCGACGTGGCCTGGCCCGCTGGGTCGCGGCTTGTGACCTCGACCGGCCGGGGCCCGTCTGCGACTCCCGACAGGTTCACCGGGACCTCCGCGGAGTCCTGCGTGGGGCAGGGACGCAGCCTCGTCCAGGCGGGCCCGCGCGGACCGTACACGGGGCCGGCGCAGCCCGGCCTCCTGACGGCGCCCGTGACGCCACCAACCTTGACCTCGGTCTCCGAGACCCCTCCGCCGGTGTCGCGGGCGCTGAGCGCAAGCGTTTGGGCGCCTCGCTTCCATCCGCCGCCCAGGAGACTGCCGCCCGTGGCCTTAGGCGGGTCGGGGGCGTAGAGGTCGTCGACCCCGACCTCCGGTGCGTACATCACCAGGCCCGGCGGGTAGCGACCCAGAGCGCAGCCGCCCGGCCCAGCCCAGCCCGTGCAGATCATCTGCACCTTCAGTGTGACGGCACTGCTGCCGGTCCATTGTCTCTCCTTCGGCGCGCTCCAGTCCTCGTAGCCGAAGAACAGGTCGCTCCAGGCCTCCGTGCACCAGAAGTCGTAGCAGGCGCGCGCCCAGAGCAACACCCCGTTGGAGCTGCCGGCTCCGCCCTGGAAGGACGCCTTCCATCGCGAGAATCTCGTGCCTTCCGGCGCCCACAGGATGTAGGAGTTGCCGTCCTCGGTTCCAACCGTCTTGAACGGTTGGGCGTGCAGTCCGAGCGAGGCGAACTGCGAGCACTTGTTGACGTCGAAGAACGCGTCCGAGCGGGCGACGTAGGGATAGACGAACTCGTGGTCCGTGGTGTAGCCGGGGTCACATTGACGAACCGTGTAGCTGGCAGCTTGCGCCTGGCTCGGCGATGCCCCAAGCATCGCCGCAGCGACCGACACGACCGCCAACAGCAGGCGCGGAGCAACGACAGGACCTTCGCGGTCTTCTGGTCTACCTGGCGACTTCACTAGTTGAGCGCCTAAAGCCGGCGCAGGCGAGAATTCGCCCCCAGAGTGCGACTTCATTCGGAATAGAGGGCCAGCCTATGGGCGGTTATGCAGGCCGGGCCGAGGCTGATGCGCCGGCTATCTGCCGAAACCTGCGCAAATTGCGGTCAAAGCACACTCAACCACAGGACTCACGACCTCGCCGCAATCTGCCCGCAGAAGCGGGCCGCTGTCGAAATCGGCGGTCGCCGTTCGTCGACACGATGAGGCCGCAGGAATTCCACCGCACTTTCAACCAGGAGGACTCGTGGACTTCAAGCCGTCACCCGCGCTCTATCCGTTCGACTCACGCTGGCTCGAAAGCTCAGCCGGGCGCATCCACTATGTGGACGAGGGCCGGGGACAGCCGATCCTCATGTGCCACGGCAACCCGACGTGGAGCTTTCTCTACCGGAACGTGATCCGCTCGCTGAGCGATCGCTTCCGCTGCATCGCCGTGGACTATCCGGGCTTCGGCCTCTCGGAGCGCCCGCGCAACTACGGCTACACCGCCGCAGAGCACGCCGGCGTCGTTCGTGAGCTGGTCCGCGAGCTCGACCTCTCCGACCTGATCGTCATGGGTCACGACTGGGGCGGCCCGATCGGCACGGCCGTGGCGGGCTCGGATCCGGCGCGGGTATCGGGACTCGTGCTGGGCAACACCTGGTTCTGGCCGGCCGACCGGCGGGCGCGGGTCTTCAGCAGGGTCATGTCAAGCCGTGCCCTGCAGGCGGCGATCCTGAAGCGCAACCTGTTCGTGGAGCGGATCCTGCCGTCGGGCATCAGCCGCGAGCTGTCCCCGGAGGAGATGGAGCACTACCGCGGCGTCCAGCCCACGGCCGAGGCCCGGGTCGGAGTCGCTGAGCTCCCGCGCCAGATCACCGCCGCGACTCCTTTCCTCGCCGAGCTGGCGGAGTCGGTGCCGCGGCGGCTCGGCCACAAGCGGGTGCTCGTCACCTTCCCGATGCGCGACGTGGCGTTCAAGGCCGGCGACGTGCTGCCGCGAATGCGCGAGGCGTTCTCGGACATCGAGATCGTCGAGCTGCCGGACGCGAAGCACTACTTCGTCGAGGACGCCCCCGACGAGGTCGCGCAGGCCATCGCCGCGCGCTTCGGCTAGCGGGCACGTGCAGGCCCCCGCCGGCTCGGCCGGCTAGGCCGGTTCGGTCGGCGCGACGTCGAAGTGGCCGGTGCGGCGCACCTGCTGCCAGCTGATCCTCAGCCCCCTCAGGGCGCTGATCAGCGATTCGATCAGCACTAGGTACATCAGCTGGCGATAGACGATCTGCTGCAGCGGCAGCGCCCACAGCGGCCGCAGCGACTCGCGATCGAGGCGGAAGCCGTAGACGGCGATTGCGAGCTGGAGGGCTCCGAAGGCCAGCCAGTACTTGGTCACCTGCAGCGGGTCGAAGAACAGCAGCCCGTACACCGCGAAGATGTCCACGAGCGGCGACAGCAGCGGTAGCACGATCTGGAACAGCAGCAGGTAGGGGAGGGCCCGGCGCCCGATCTTGCCCTCGCCGCGGCGCCAGAGCGCGGCCTTGTGCTTCCAGGCCGCCTGTAGGGTGCCGAACGCCCAGCGGTAGCGCTGGCGCCAGAGGTCGCCGAGGCTGGACGGCGCGTCCGTCCAGGCGCGTGCATCGTCGGCGTAGACCACGCGCCAGCCCGCTCTCCCGATGGCGAGCGTGATGTCGGTGTCCTCGGCGAGCGTGGCGCGGGAGATGCCTCCGATCTCGACAAGCGCCGACTTGCGGAAGGCGCCGACGGCGCCGGGCACGGTCGGCATGCAGCGCAGCACTTCGAACAGGCGGCGGTCGAGGTTGAAGCCCATCACGTACTCGATGTGCTGCCACCGGCCGAGCAGCCCGCGCCGGTTTGCGACTTTCGTGTTGCCGGACACGGCGCCCACCTGCTCGTCCTCGAGCGGCACGGCCAGCCGCCGCAGTGTCTCGCGCTCGAAGACGGTGTCCGCGTCGACCATCACGATTACGTCGTGACGGGCGGCGCGGAGGCCGCGGTTCAGCGCGGCGGCCTTTCCGGCGTTCAGCTGGCGCAGCACGCGCACCCCGTTCAGCCGCATGCGCTCGACGATCTCCCCGGTTCCGTCCGTGGACCCGTCGTCCACCACGATCACCTCGTAGTCGGGATAGTCGCAGTTGGCCAGCGAGCGCACCGAGTGCTCGATGTCGGTGGCCTCGTTGAACGCCGGCACGATGATCGAGAGCCGCGGCGTCACGGCCTCGGATCGCTTCCTCGCCCTGACGGCCACCGCGTGGCGGCGCGCGAACAGCACGATCAGCACCAGGCGGCCAAGCGTCAGCGCCCCGATCGCCACGAGCAGCGCGCTCAGGATCCCCGTCAGCCATCGCGCCACCGTCAGCGCACCGAGGAGCGCCCGGCCGCGCAGCTCCTGCCAACGCGAGGCAGGCAGCTCCGCTGCGGCGCGCGGGAGGGGCACGAGCTGTGAGGCGGCGACGAAGCGAAAGCCGCGCATGCGAAGGCGCGGCACGAGGCGCTTGACAGCCGCCAGCGTCTGGGAGCGGTCGCCGCCGCCGTCATGCAGTAGCACCACCCCGCCGCGCCGTCCCTTGGGGCTGGCGGAGGCCACTATCCGCTCGACGCCCGGGCGGGCCCAGTCGCGGCCATCGAGGTCTGAGAGGGCGATCACATAGCCGCGCGCCGCCACGCCGGCGAGCACGTCTCGCTGGCGGGGGGTCACGGCGTCGACGCTGGACGAGTAGGGCGGCCGCATGAGGCGGGGGCGAACACCGGCTGCGCCCGCCACCAGCGTCTCCGTCGTGGAGAGCTGCAGCGAGCGCTCCCACGGCGCGATGGAGGAGAGGTCGGGATGGTTGAAGGTGTGGTTGCCGAGCTCGAAACCCAGCTCGTGCAGCCTCCTGACGAGCGCGGGATGGCGTGCAGCGTGACTGCCCAGCACGAAGAAGGTGGCGGGAACTCCGAGCCTGTGCAGGCTAGCGGCGATCCGCGGCGTCCAGCGCGGGTCGGGGCCGTCGTCGAAAGTGAGCGCGACGCGCCTGCCCGGAGCGGCCTGGGATGAACGGAGCCGGCCGTCTCGCTCGGTCAGGAGGGGTCCCGAGCCCTCCAGCGGCGACTCGGCCGAGGGGCGGTTGGTCTGGCTCGAGCCGTCCGTTTGGGTGGAGAGCCCGTCGGCGAACAGCACGAGCAGCAGCACGGCCACGCACAGCCCGACGAACAGCCGATGGCTCGGTGGACGCCTGATGCGCCGCTGCAGCTCCCGGACGCGGACCGCTCGCGCTCGTCCGCGGCCCTCCCCCCGCACGGATCGACGCCCCTAGTCGTTCGGGTTGCGGCTGTTGATCCGGCCTGGTGCCGTGGCACCGGGGGCCGTCGTGTTCCGCTGACGCGGCGCGGGTGCGTGCGACTGGCCCGGCGGGATAGGTGGTTGCTTCGCCGGCTGGGCGGGCCTTGAGGGAGGAGCCCCGCGGGGGCGAGCGCCAGTCGGCGCACCGCCGCGAGCCCTGACGGGAGCGCCGCCGCCCGGACGGAGCGTCCGGTGAGGCGTTCGGGCCCGGGCGAGGGGCGATCCGCCCGAAGGCCGCCGCGCGGCTTGCCCTCGCTCATCATGGGCGCCAAGATGGGCGCGGCCCTGCGGTTGCGCCCGAATCTCCTCCGAGGACCGCTGCCGGCGAGGCGAAGCCGGGGCAGGGCGCACGTCGTGGCCCCTCTGGGCGGAGCGCTGCTGGTCAGAGCCGCCTACAAGCGGTACGCCCGGCAGTGTCCCGAGGCCGGCCAGTCCGGCGGCGACCGCCGCCAGCCAGAGGAGTACCAGAGCGCCCAGAAGCTGCGCCGCTCGCCGCATCAGCGCGGCGCGCCTGCCGCTGGGGTCGGCGAAGACCGGCGAGTCCAGGTCGGCGACCGCCGCGGGCGGCTCCGTTGTCGGGCCGTATCGAGGTCGAACCAGGCTTTCGGTGGTCATCATGCTGAACAACGCAGCAAGACGGGATAAGTTGTCCACTTGCGCGGCATTGGCCTGCGGCTAGCCGTGGATCAGCCAGCCGTCGGTCGCCCGGGCGGCTTCCATGACCGTCTCGGCGAATGCGGGATGCGGATGGATGGTGCGCGCCACCTCGGCGTAGCCGCCTTCGAGCTCATGCGCGTTCACCAGCTCCTGGATCAGGTCGGCGGCGCGCACCGAGCAGATGTGGGCGCCGAGCAGCTCGCCGTACTTCTCGTCGCCGACGATCTTGACCAGGCCGGCGCGGTCGCCGTAGACGGTAGGAGCGCCCACGGCGCCCATCGGCACCTTGCCCACCACCACGTCGTAGCCCTCGTCGCGGGCTTCCTTCTCGGTCAGCCCGAATGACGCCACCTGCGGGTGGCAGAAGGTCACCGCCGGCACGAAGCGGTAGTCGATCGGATGCACGTCGTTCCCGGCGGCGTCCTCGACGGCGAGGATGCCTTCGTCGGAGGCCTTGTGGGCCAGGGCGGGCCCGGGCACCATGTCGCCGATCGCCCATACACCCTCGCGTGAGGTGCGCAGGCGGCCATCGACCTTGATCAGGCCCTGGTCGTCGCGCTCGACGCCGGCGTCGTCGAGGCCCAGGCTCTCCACGTCGGGAGCGCGGCCGGCGGCGATCACCAGGTAGTCGAAGTCCTCCGTCTCGCCGTTGAAGGTCACCCTTACGCCGTCGTCGGAAGCCTCGGCCTGCTCGACCTTCGCGCCGGTCTCGATGCGCACGCTCTGCTTCTTGATCTCGCGCGCGCAGGCCTTCGAGACCTCCTCGTCCTCGAGCGGCAGGATCTGGTCGAGCGCCTCGAGCAGCACGACCTCGGTGCCGAGGCGGCCGAAGGCGGAGGCGATCTCGGTGCCCGAAGCGCCAGCGCCGATTACGGCGAGCTTCTCGGGCTGCTCGTCGAGCAGCCACATGCCCGCGGTGTCGAGGATGCGCTTGCCGAACTTCAGGTCGAGCAGCGGCTTTGCCACCGAGCCACAGGCCAGCAGCACGCGCTCGGTCTCGAGCTCCTCGCCGTCCTTCTGTGCGCCGATGCGCACGTTGCCGTCATCGGTCAGCGCGCCGAAACCCTCGAACAGCTCGATCTTGTTCTTGTCGAACAGCATGCGCACCCCGCCGGTGAGCGTCTTCACGACCTTGTCGCGGTGCTCGGTGGCCCCGCCGTAGTCGAACTCGGTGCCGTTCACGGAGATGCCGAAGCTCTTCGCGTTCCGCACCTCCTCCATGACCTCGGCGACGCGCAGGATCGCCTTGGCCGGGATGCAGGCCTCGTTCAGGCAGCGGCCGCCCACGTTCTCCTTCTCAACCACCGCGGTCTTCATGCCGAGCTGAGCGGCCCGGATGGCGGCCACGTAGCCCCCCGGACCGGAGCCCACCACGACGATGTCGAACTTCTGAGGCGGCACGGCGGTGAGACTACTCAGCGTCGCCGCACGCACCCGTACCGCGGCATCGCCACGGGTGGATGGAG
>Ga0126312_10003254_pt1 | contig 10955 bp, 12 predicted proteins | sample Plot104A_FD_92537 | JGI IMG/M metagenome (GOLD analysis project Ga0126312, IMG submission 92537) | Serpentine soil microbial communities from UC McLaughlin Reserve, CA, USA - Plot104A | ecosystem: Environmental > Terrestrial > Soil > Grasslands | place: USA: UC McLaughlin Reserve, Lake County... | reverse complement strand
TTGCTCCAGCTTGGCCGCTGCGACGAGAGCCTGTCGCGGCTCGAACGCGCCTTGGAGCTCGAGCCGAAGCCGCTCCACCGGTACATCCGGCCGCGGATCACGCAGGCGAGGCGGTGCGCGCGAGGTAAAGCATCCTCGCCAGCGCCGTCGCGCTCGTCGGCCGGGCAGACGGCTCCTTCTCGAGCGGGTTGAGCAGCGCAGCGGCGAGCTCGGAGGAGAGCTTCGGCAACCGATCGCGGGGATCCGGCGGCGACTCCGTCAGATGCGCAAACCCGACCTCGGCGGGCCGCCGGCCGGCGAAGGGCGGCTCGCCGACGATCGCCTCGTACAGGAGGCAGCCGACCGCGTAGATGTCGCTCGCCGGACTCGCCTCCGCCCCCTCGATCAGCTCTGGAGCCAGGTAGTGCAGGCTGCCGAGCACCTGGCCTTCGCGGGTGAGCCGGGTGAAATCCGGTGCCCGGGCAAGCCCGAAGTCGCCGAGCGCGGCGACGCCGTCGTCGTCGAGCAGCACGTTGGACGGCTTGACGTCCCGGTGGAGGATCCCCGCCGCGTGCAGCGCATCGAGCCCCCGACCGAGCTGCGCCGCGAGATCGGCAGCCTCGTCGGGCCCGAGCGGGGCCGACCTGCGCAGCCGCCCGGCGAGGGACTCCACGTAGAGCGGCATGACGAGATAGACCGCGCCCTCGGCCTCGCCGACCTCGAGGATCGGGACGACATGATGCGACTCGATCCGCGCGGCGACGCGAGCCTCGCGCAGGAAGCGAGCGCGCGGAACCTGCTGGTCGGCGCGATCCGGTCGCAGGATCTTGACCGCGACGCCGCCCGACGCTCGGTAGACGAGCCCGGTTGCGCCCTCGCCGAGCAGGCCCTCGAGCGTGTGACCGCCCACCTCCACCGTGCGATTATCCCGACCAGGCGATGACCGACTTCCGCGTGCTCGGGCCGCTGGAGGCGGTCGCGGACGGCGAGCCGCTCCGGCTGCCCGCCGGGAAGCCGCGGGCGCTGCTGGCCCGCCTGCTGCTCGACGCGCCACGCGTCGTCGCCGTGGAGACGCTGATCGACGCACTGTGGGGAACAAACCCACCGGCGAGCGCGCGCAAGGTACTTCAGGTCTACGTCTCCCAGCTGCGGAAGGCGCTCGGGCCCAAGCGCATCGAGACGACGCCTCCTGGCTACCTGCTTCGCGCCGCCGACGTCGAGATCGATCTCGCCCGCTTCAGCCGGCTCGCGGAAGAGGGGCGCGCGGAGGCCGACGCTTCGCGGCGGGCGCGGTTGCTGCGGGATGCGCTCGCGTTGTGGCGTGGCCCCGGCCTGGTCGAGTTCTCCGAACCGTTCGCGCGTCCGGCCGCCCGCCGCCTGGCCGAGGTGCGACTGCTGGCCCTCGAGCAACGGATCGACGCCGACCTCGAGCTCGGTCGGCACGAGCAGATCGTCGGCGAGCTCGAGCAGCTCGTCGCCGAGGAGCCACTGCGGGAGCGGACGCGCCGGCAGCTCATGCTCGCGCTGTACCGGTCCGGGCGCCAGGCGGACGCACTCGCCCGGTACCGCGAGGGCCGCCGCCTGCTCGTCGACGAGCTCGGGATCGAGCCCGACGCGGGCCTGCAGGAGCTCGAGCGCGCGATCTTGCGCCAGGACCCGGAGCTGGGCGATCCGGAGCGAACGCCGCGGCGCGGCTGCGTGGTCTGCGCGGAGCCGCGCCTCCAGCGCCTCGCCGCCCCGCTCTGCGCAGACGGCCGCGAGCTCGTCCTCGTGGCCGTCGCCGCCGAAGCCTCGGAGCTGGCCGCGCGGACGGCAGAGCTGAGCCGCATCGACGTGAACGCCAGAACCGCGTCCTTCACCTCCGCCTCGCCGGGCGACGACCTCGCCCGTCTAGCGGAGGAGCAGGGCGCGGAGCTGCTCCTCACCGGGCCGCTCGAGTCCTTGCCGCCGACTTCCTGCGACGTCGGGATCGCACCGCGGCCCGAGGTGGGTTTCGAGCCTGGCGGCCCCGTGCTCGTGCCGTTCGGCGGCGGTCGCGAGGAATGGGGCGCACTCGAGCTCGGAGCCTGGCTCGCACGGGCGCACGGCCTGCCGCTTCGCCTCCTCGGCAGCGAGGCCCGAGACGATCGCCGCGACGCGAGCCGGATGCTCGCCAGCGCGTCGCTCGTGCTCCAGCGCTTCGCGGAGACGAACGCCGAGCCGGTACTCGTGCCACCGGGCCCCGAGGGAATCCTCGCTCAGCCGGGCTCGGTGATCGTCGCCTCGCTTCCGGCCGGCGAGCTCGACGTCACCCGGCGAGCGCTGATCGACCGCTCGCAGGTCCCTGTGCTGCTCGTCCGCGCAGGCCTGCGTCCGGGCGGGCTGGCGCCGGAGCGCACGTTGACACGCTTCAGCTGGTCGCTCAGCGACCCGTAGTCGAGAAGTGCTGGTAGTCGCGGGAGCCGCTCCAGCGGCCGCCCCACTTCCAGCCCACCGACGCGAACGCGCGCAGGAGCACTCCGCCCTCGACCGCCATTCCCGGCCGCGCACGAGAGCGGTCGAGAAACCGACGGCCCGCGGGCGGGCTCACCCGCGAGCCCTGCAGGTACGGGTTCTCGACCGGATTGACGTCGATCGCCTCGCCGTACGCGTGCTGCGACCAGCGTCGCGTCCCGGAGACGAAGCGGCAGTTGAACGCGGACGTGTTGTCCGCGGCCATCGACGCGTCGTCGCTGCCGCGGTAGGCGTCGACCTTGCGCAGACGGCGGATCGGAAACCGGGCGGCGTAGAGCTTCCGAAAGACCACCACGACGTCGCCGGCCACGCGGTCGCGCACGACGAGCGAGCCGACGCGAACCGTGCCGTCGAAGCCCCAGTAGCTCAGGCGCAGCAGACGGAGCTGCGACGGGCCGACGGGGCAGCCGGATCGGTACGAGTAGGGCAGATCGCGCGCCGTAACCGGGTGGACGGTGCCGACGAAGGCAGGCGAGCCCAGGAGGGTGAAGGCGGCCAGAAGCGCTGCCACGACCCGTAATCTGCCACGGTGCTCGCCCGAATCGTGCCCGTGCTCCTGCTCGCCCTGGCGCTCTCACCGACGGCCGACGCCGACCAGTCGGCGTGCAGGGCGGCGACCGGCAACGGGACACAGCTGATCACCGTCGAATCGTCGAGCCGCACGTCGACGCACGCCTCGCTCCGCCTCTGGAGTCGGGAGGGCCGATGCTGGAGCCCTGTCGCCGGCCCATGGAAGGCACGCGTCGGGCGCAGCGGGCTCTCGGGCAATCGCCGCGAGGGCGACGGCACGACGCCCACGGGCACGTACACGATCGGCCGCACGATCTACGGCGTCGCGCCCGACCCGGGCGTGCAATACCGCTACCGCCGGATCGTCTGCGGCGACTACTGGGTCGAGGATCCCAAATCGCCGAGCTACAACCGCTTCCGCCACGTCCGCTGCGGGCAGCCGCCGCCGTTCCGCGTCACGGGCGAGCGCCTGTGGGAGGCGACCACGGCCTACCGGCACTTTGCGGTGATCGGGTTCAACACGAACCCCGTCGTGCCGGGTCGCGGATCGGGGATCTTCCTGCACGCCTCGACCGGAAGGCCGACGAACGGCTGCGTCAGCCTGCCCGTCGCACAGCTTCGTCAGGTGCTTCGGTGGCTGAGGCCGGAGGCGTCGCCACGGATCCAGATCCGGATCACGGGCGCCTGAGCCGCACGGCTTGGACGTGTCTCGCGGACGATCGAGGAGACGCTTCGCAATGAGCGGCTAACCTCGTTCTCACGAAAAACTTAAGTGGCGCTGGTTCGTTGAGCGGCGCCCAAACGCGATCTCAGAAAGGGAGTGCCGGTGCCCGAGCAGAAGACCGTGGTTCCCCCCGTTCCGTCTCCGGCCGAGGCGAAGGAGCGCCTCGAGCAGGCGCTCTTCGAGATCAGGCGCGTCATCGCCGGTCAGGAGGAGATGCTCGAGCGCGTCATCGTCGCGCTGCTCGCGCAGGGCCATGTCCTGATCGAGGGCGTGCCGGGCCTGGCGAAGACGCTGACGATCAAGACGACCGCCGGCGTTCTCGGCGGCTCCTTCGCGCGGATCCAGTTCACGCCGGATCTCGTGCCGTCCGACCTTGTCGGCACGCGCATCTACCGCGAGGGCCAGTTCGAGACCGAGCTCGGCCCGGTCTTCTGCAACTTCCTGCTCGCGGACGAGATCAACCGCGCCCCCGCGAAGGTCCAGTCGGCGCTGCTCGAGGTCATGCAGGAGCACCAGGTGACGATCGGTCACGACACGTATCCCGTGCCCGAGCCGTTCCTCGTGATGGCGACGCAGAACCCGATCGAGTCCGAAGGGACGTATCCCCTCCCGGAGGCCCAGATCGACCGCTTCATGCTCAAGATCGTGATCGGGTACCCGGCGCACGACGAGGAGCTCACGATCGTGCAGCGACAGCTCGTGGCGGCGCCCGACCTCCGCGAGGCGCTGTCGCTCGACGACCTCAAAGGCCTGCAGCGCGCAGTGTTCGACATCTACGTCGACCCGGCGCTCGTCAGCTACGCGGTCACCCTCGCAACAGCGACGCGCGAGCCGGGCAGCAACGGCCTCGAGGACCTGGCGCCGTACATCGCCTACGGCGCGAGCCCGCGCGGCCCGATCAGCCTCGTCCAGTCGGCACGAGCGCTCGCCTTGATCCGCGGTCGCGACTACGTCCTCGCGGATGACCTGCTGGCGCTCGCGAAGGACGCACTCCGCCACCGGCTCGTCCTGACCTACCAGGCACTCGCCGAGGAGGTGAGCCCCGAGACGATCCTCGACCAGGTGATCGCCGCAGTTCCGGTTCCGCAGATCGATCTCACGACACGCGCGGCCTTCAACGCTGCATGACCCTCCTTCGGGCCGAGCGCACACCAGACCGCCCTGGCCCCGGGCCCCTCCCCGAGGGGTTGCTGCGCGCGCTCGACATCGACATCGGGCGACGAATCGAAGGAGCCCTCACAGGCGACTATCGCGCGCTCGTGCACGGCGACGGCACCGAGCTGGCCCAGATCCGACCGTACGTACCCGGCGACGACGTCCGGCACATCGACTGGAGCGTGACCGCCCGGACCGGCGAGCCGCACGTCCGGGAGCACCTTGCCGAGCGGGTGCTGGTCACCTGGCTCGTGCTCGACACCTCGGCGTCGATGCAGTTCGGGACGGCCGACCGGCGCAAGGCGGACGTCGCGGAGGGGGTCGCGATCGCGCTCGGCCACGTGGCGACGCGGCGCGGCAACCGGCTCGGCGTCGTCACCTTCGGAGACGGCCAGGCGCGCGCTCTGCGGCCGAGGCAGGGGCGTCTCGGTTTGATCGGGCTGCTGACGGCGCTCCGCAGCGAGCCGCCCGAAGAGCGCGCCGGCGCCACCTCACTCGGAGAGGCGCTGACGCGGACGTCGGCGCTGACGCGCCAGCGCGCGCTGGTCGCCGTCGTCTCCGACTTCCGCGGGCCTCGCGACTGGCGCCGGCCGCTGCTCGGGCTCGCCGGTCGCCATGACGTGCTCGCGATCGAGATCCGTGACCCGCGCGAGCAGGAGCTGCCGAACGTGGGCGAGCTCTGGCTCGTCGATCCCGAGACGGGGCGGCTGATGCGCGTCGACACGCGCAGCCGGCGCCTGCGCGAGCGCTTCGCGGACGCGGCGACGGCGGAGCGGGATGGCCTTGCGCGCGAGCTCGCCACGGCCGGCGTGCGGCACCACGTCCTGACGACGTCGGGCGAGTGGCTACGCTCGCTCGCGTTCTTCCTCAAGCAGAGAAATCGATGAGCTTTTCACGCCCACTTGCGCTGGTCGCGTTGCTCTTGATCCCGCTGCTGATCGGGCTCTACTACGCGCGCGAGCGCAGGCAGCTGCGCTTCGCCTCACGCTGGGGCAACACCGCGCTGCTGCCGAACGTGATCGACCGCGCGCCGGGCAAGCTCCGCTACCTCCCGCTCGCCATCCTGCTGGTTGCGCTCGGGGCGATGATCGTCGGCGTCGCGCGGCCTCACGCCGTCGTTAGCGTCCCGCGCGAGGAAGCGACGGTCGTGCTCGCAATCGACGTCTCGCGCTCGATGAAGGCCGACGACGTCGAGCCCACGCGTCTCGACGCGGCGAGGGAGGCGGCGCGAGCGTTCGTCGAGAAGGTGCCGAAGAAGTTCCGGATCGGCGTCGTGTCGTTCGCGTCGCGCGCGAACGCGGCCCTCCCGCCCACCGAGGACCGGACGCTGGTCGACGCTGCGCTCGACAACCTGAAGCCCGGCGAGGGGACGGCGATCGGCGACGCAATCGGCCTCTCCGCGGAGCTCGGGCGCGACCAGCTGACCGAGGACGGCAAGCGGCCCCCAAAGGCCGTGCTGCTGATCTCGGACGGCGCGCCGGACGGCGGCTCCGTGCAGCCGCAGGCGGCCGCCAAGAAGGCGAAGTCTCTGAGCGTCCCGATCTACACCGTGCTGGTGGGCACGCAGGACGGAGTCGTCGAGGAGGAGCTTCCCGGCGGCCTGCGTGCCCGGATCCAGGTGCCGCCGGACCCCGATGTGCTGAAGGAGGTCGCACAGGCGTCCGGGGGCGAGTTCTTCACGGCCACGGACGACGAAGCCCTGAAGCAGGTCTATGAGGAGCTGGGGTCGAGGCTCGGCCACCGTGATAAGTCACGCGAAGTGACGGACGTCTTTGCCGGCAGCTCGGTTGCGCTGCTGCTCGTCGGCGGACTGATGTCCGCGCTCTGGTTCAGGAGGGTGCCGTGAAGCGGATCCTGATCGTCGCAGCCGTCGCGGCCGCAGCCTTCGCGGTGAATCCCAGCGCGGCCTTCGCGACCGACGAGTGCCGCGGCCTGCAGCAGTGCGTCCCCGTGCACGGCCCGTGGGTCGTCGTGCCGACCGGGAACAGCGTCCCGCGGCCGCGGGTCGAGTGGCAGCTCATGTGCCCGCGCGGCTACGTCGCCGCCGGCCTGGACGCCGAGCTCAGCGACCGGGCGATCGACGTCGGCTTCCTCGGCCTGATCGGAGCACCGGTGACACCGGGCGTGGCCACGGCCCGCGCGGTCGTATTCTGGGCGAGCTACGTCGGCGGGACGGCACGCGCACCGACCTTTCGCCCACACGTCGGCTGCATGCCCGGCGGAGGCGGCGGCCGGATCCCGACCGCGTTCAAGCCGGGTCGGCCCACGATCCGGCGCGTGGCCCAGAACGACATCCCGCCGGGGAGCAGCGCCGCGGCCAAGAGCTGCCTCGCCCGTGAGACGCTCGTCGGCGCCTCGCACGCTTTCGCCTTCTTCATGCGCAGCGCGCCGAGCTCGAGCCTCGTGGAGAGCGTCGGCGGGCTGCAGCAGGTCAGCGGCCGGCGCGTGTCCATGCTCGTCACGGCCGACGTCGAGGTCGCGTCCGTGCAGGCGGTCGTCCAGGTGCATGCGATCTGTTCGAGGGTGCGATGAGCTTCCAGAGCCCGTTGTTCCTGCTCGCGTTGCTGGCCGTGCCGCTGGCGGTCGCGCTCTACCTCCTCGCCGAACGGCGCCGGATGCGCTACGCGGTGCGGTTCACGAACATGGACGTGCTCGCGGCGGTGGCGGGCGGCTCGGTCTGGCGGAGGTATGTGCCGCCGCTCCTCTTCCTCCTCGCGCTGGCGGCGGTCTGCGTCGGCGTCGCCCGCCCCGAGCGGGACACGATGGTGCCCGAGGAGCGCGCGACCGTGATTCTCGTAATCGACGACTCGCTCTCTATGCAGGCCCGCGACGTGAAGCCGACGCGACTCGAGGCGGCGAAGGGCGCGCTACGCACCTTCCTCGACCGCGTCCCGGACCGGCTCAGGGTCGGGCTGATCGTCTTCTCGGGCGAGGCGCAGGTCGCGGCGCCACCCACGCCCGACCACGAGATCGTGGGCGACTCGATCGGCGAGATCGGCGTCTTCACGGGCTACGGCGGAACGGCCATCGGCGACGCGCTCAAGGCTGCCGTCGAGCTCGGCGAGCAGGCGGTCCCGGAGCTCGCGCCCGACGACGGTCCCGGCCAGACGATCGCTTTCGAGACGCAGGGGGCGCCGAAGGAGCGCAACAAGCTCGTCTCGATCCTGTTCCTCTCGGATGGCTCGCAGACGCGTGGCCGGCTTCAGCCGCTCGAAGGCGCGCAGCTTGCTGCGGACGCCGGCATTCCCGTCTACACGGTCGCCCTCGGGACGCCCGAAGGAGTCCTCCGCGGCGACTTCGGCCCCGGCTTCGACCCGGGCGCGCCCGGCCAGGTGCCGCCTCCCGACTTCGGCGAGCGCGAGATCCCCGTCCCGCCCGACCCCGAGACGCTCGGCGAGATCGCGCGCATGACCGGCGGCGAGTTCTCCGAGGCCAAGGACGCCACGACGCTCGAGCGCGTCTACGAGCAGCTCGGCTCCGATCTCGGCCGCAAGCCCGGCGAGGTCGAGATCACGTCGTGGTTCATGGCGGCGGGCGCGGGACTGCTCCTGCTTGCAGGCCTTTTGTCGGCGGCGTGGTCGCCGCGGCTGCCCTGAACTCGTTTCGTAATGTCGGCTCGTCGCCGGGGTGCGATGGGCGGTTCGAGGCAAGGACGCAGGGAGTGTCGTCTAACTAGGACGCGTAGCGTGCGGCTGAGGACGCCGCATCGGGCCGTCCAGCGCGGCCCGGCGGCTCAGCCGTCATTGCGAAGCGAGTTCCCTAAACGGGGGAGGCATTTCCATGTAACCGGGCGTACGTTCAGCCCGTGGAGCCGCTGCGGCTGCTTGATACGAGCGAACCGAAGCTCGAGTTCGGGACCGGCTTGCGGGCCCGTCTCCGCATCGTGCACGGCACCCACTCGCTCCTCGCCGACCTCCCCGACCTCGAGCCGCGCACTGAGCCCCTCGGCGCACTGGTGGTCGAGGCCGGGCTCGTGACACCGGCCGACCTCGTGTGGGCGCTCGAGGAAGCCGCCGGTCGGCGGCGCCGGCTCGGCGAGATCCTGATCGACGAGGAATTCGTCACGCGCGAGGATCTCGTGCGCCTCCTCGCCGAGCAGCGCGGGATGCCGTACATCGACCTCAAGAAGCTCGATCCCGACCCTGACGCGGTTCGCCTGCTCCCTGCGTCGACGGCTCGTCTCTTCCGAACGCTTCCGCTCGGGTTCTCTCGCGGCCTCCCGGTCGTCGCGGTGGCCGACCCCACCGACGAGCTCGCGCTCGCTCGGGCGCGCTCGTTCGTCGAGGACGCCCGCTTCGTCGCTTCGAGCGACAGCGAGATCCTCGCGCGCCTCCAGAACCTCGAGCCCTAGTCCTCCGACGGAGTGCGTCACCCGGGCTGCCGAAGCAGCCCGGGTAACGCGCGTTGGGCCTACAGCTGCGACGAGCCGGAGCCGGAGCCCTGGTTGGTCCCGCCGCCGCCGGAGCCGCCGCTGCCCGAGCCGTCATCCGGGCAGTTGTCGTCGGCCGGCGGCTGCTGCGCGTCGTCCTGGGCCTGCGTGAACCAGGCGGGCACGTCGCGCGCCGGCGAGTTGGACGACCCCGACGATCCCGATGACGCGGCCGCGAACGCCCCACCGGCCCACATGGCCACGATGACGGCCGCGACCGCAGCCATCGCGGCCACGAGCCGCAGGTCGAGGCTCCACGTCTTCTCCTTCATGGCTTCACCCCCTCTCGCTGTCCGTCGTTTCACGGGATCCGCCCGAACCAGAGGGCGGACAGGCTCGCTCCGAGCAGCAGGAGAACCGCGCCGCCGCCCGCGAACGCCGCCGTCAGCTCGCGCTCGTCGTTCTCCCACGAGACCTGCGAGCCGATCTCCTCGTACACCGCCTTGAGGTCGGCCTCGGTCGGCGCCTCGAAGAAGCGTCCTCCCGTCTCGTCGGCGATCCGCTTCAGCGTCGCGGGGTCGGGCGGCACGTTGACGGTCTGCGTCTGGCCGTAGTCGTCAGTGACGTCGACGGTTCCGCGGGGCGTGCCGAGCGCGATCGTGTAGATGGGCACCCCGGCTTTCTTCGCCTCGTCGACGACGGCGAGCGGGTCGCTGCCGGTCGTGTTCGCCCCGTCCGAGAGCAGCAGCACGGCGAACAGCGGCTTCTCCCCGACGTTGTCCTGGGTCGCCCCGGGCTTCGAAGACAGGGCCACGGAGGCTTCGATCGCGTCGCCCAGAGCGGTGCCGATGTCGCCCTGGATCGAGTCGAGGGACGAGCGGACGGCGTCGCGGTCGTCGGTCGGCTCCTGAAGGACGCGCACCGCGCTGGAGAACGAGACGAGTCCAGCCCGGAAGCGGTCGGGGAGCCCGTCGAGGAACGTCGACGCCGCCGACTTCGCCGCGTCGAGTCGGCTGGGTGCGACATCGGTCGCCGTCATCGACGCCGAGCTGTCCATCGTCAGGACGACCGTGGCGTCCTCGCGCGGCACGGCGACGACCTCCTGCGGCCGCGCCATCGCGACGATCAGCGCGGCGAGCGCGGCCAGGGCGAGCAGCGCCGGTAGATGACGCCTCCGCCCCGGGCTCGCGTCGACCACGTTGACGAGCAGGTCGAGGTTCGTGAAGCGGGCGGCGTACTTGATCCGCCTGCGCTGCACCAGCCAGTAGCCGAGCAGCGCGACGGGGATCAGCACCAGCCCCCACAGAACGAATGGGCTCGCGAAGTTCATCGCGGCCTCCTCTTTCGCGCGAAGAACGAGGCGAACGGCCGGAGCCAGTCGCCCGCCGTGGAGAGGACGAGGTGCGGTATCCCGAGCGAGGCGAGCTCGCGCTCGAGCGCAACCCGGTCGTCGGCCGCAGCCTCGGCGAAGCGTTCGCGGAGCCGCCGGCGAGCGGTGTCGACGTGCGTCTTGCGCCCCGTCTCCGGGTCGACCAGCCAGACATGCCCGACGTTCGGCAGCTCCTGCTCGCGCGGGTCCCGGATCTCCACCGCGACCACGGCATGGCGCGAGGCGAGCCGGAGCAGCGGAGCCCGCCAGTCGCGCGGACCGCGGAAGTCCGAGACGACGACCGCGAGCGAGCGCTGCCTCGCGACGCGGGCCAGCTGAGTGACCGCCGCGCCGAT
>Ga0126312_10003253_pt1 | contig 10956 bp, 10 predicted proteins | sample Plot104A_FD_92537 | JGI IMG/M metagenome (GOLD analysis project Ga0126312, IMG submission 92537) | Serpentine soil microbial communities from UC McLaughlin Reserve, CA, USA - Plot104A | ecosystem: Environmental > Terrestrial > Soil > Grasslands | place: USA: UC McLaughlin Reserve, Lake County... | reverse complement strand
TCACCCGTTCGCGGCTCTGCCCCAGGCCGAAGCCTGGTTCGTCGCTCCACTTGCATGTGTTAAGCACGCCGCCAGCGTTCGTCCTGAGCCAGGATCAAACTCTCCGTGAAAGACTGGCGTGGTTTCAATCCGCCCCGCCCGAAGGCGAAGCGGCTCCACTGTCAATCAGAAGAGCGTCGAGTCGCTGGCGGTCCCCGCGTACACCTGCGAGGACCTCGTCTCGACGGGTTTGGCTATGCCTTGCCCGAAGGCAAGGGTCGAACCTGAGCGCGATCGGCCGGTCAGAGTGACCGGCGATCGCACGTGCTGTTGAGTTTTCAAAGACCGGTGACGCCCTCGGGCGGGGGCTCCGCCCTGGTGCGCCGCAGATGAAGAGGGCCTCTCGACGAGAGGCCCAGGGATCCTGCTCCCTTCGTCATCCGGTGCGACGGAGCAGTGTAGCACTGGGAGGGGGCCGCGTCAGGCTTTTCGGAGCCGCTTGAAGCGGCGTTTCCCGATTTGCAGAAGGGCGCCGTCGAGCTGGTCCCCCGGCAGGTCGAGCTCTCCGTTCGCGAGCGGCTCGCCGTTCAGCTTGACGCCGCCCTGGTCGATCAGCCGGCGGGCTTCGGAGCGGGAGATTCCGAAGGCATCGGCGAGAACCGCCGGTAGGTGCGCGGTGTCACCGGAGAAGGCGAACTCGTCGACGTCGTCGGGGGCTGCGCGCTCGACGTGGAGACGGTCGAAGTGAGCCTCCGCCACCTCCGCCGCCGCCTCCCCGTGGAAGCGGGCGGTTAGCGCTCGTGCCATGGCGCGCTTGGACTCGACAGCGGGCCGGGAGGCATCGAGCTCGTCCTCGAGGAGCAGCTCGTAATAGAGCGACATCGCCGCGTCGGGGACGCGCATTATCTTTCCGAAGACCTCCTCGGGCGGGTCCGTGACCGCGATGTAGTTGCCGGCAGTCTTCGACATCCGCTGCACCCCGTCGGTGCCCGGCAGGATCGGCATGGTCAGCACGGACTGCGGCTCCACGCCGTAGGCCTGCTGGACGTCGCGGGCGAGAAGGAGGTTGAACTTCTGATCGGTGCCGCCGAGCTCTACGTCGGACCTCACGGCCACCGAGTCATACCCCTGCAGCAGTGGGTAGAGCAGCTCCAGGACGGAGATAGGCTCCCCGGCGCCGTAGCGCTTGGCGAAGTCGTCCCGTTCGAGCAGCTGTGCGACGGTCGCGGTCCGGGCCAGGCGGAACAGGTCCTCCATGGGCATGTCGAGCCACTCGCTGTTGCGGCGCACCTCGGTGCGCTCGCGGTGGAGCACGGTGAACGCCTGCTGCTGATAGGTCTCCGCGTTGCGGTCGATCTCGGCCGCCTCGAGCTGGGGGCGGAGCTGTGAGCGGCCACTCGGGTCGCCCACCCGGCCGGTGTAGTCGCCGACGATCAGGACCACCGTGTGCCCGAGGTCCTGGAACTCGCGCAGCTTGCGCAAGACAACGGTGTGGCCCAGGTGAATGTCCGGCGCTGTGGGGTCGATCCCGAGCTTCACCCGCAGCGGCCGGTCCCTCTCGAGCTGCTTCTCGAGGGCACCCTGCGGAAGGGCGTCGACGGCGTTCCTGAGCAGGAATCGAGCGGCCTCGCCCGGCGAGCGCGTCATCGGCGCAATGCTAGACTGCCGCCCTCGCTGGACGGTCCCGGGCGCGACGGGATCCTCCCACTTCGCCGCCGTAGCAATGCCGCAAGGACGCCGAGGGGCCGCTTCGCCCAGGGCGACCACGATGCCGGAGCCGCAGACGCCCACACTGCTTCGCACGCCCGCGCCGGGCGACGAGCCGATCGTCCAGCCGAATGGCAGCACGCCGTCCCCGCCGCGGCGCAAGCCCAAGCTCAAGAAACTGCGCCTGGCGCTGATCCTCCTCGGACTCGCCGCGCTCGCGCTGGTCTCCACGGTCTTCGGGATGCTCATGGCGGTTGCCAGCGACCTGCCCGCGCTCGAGAACCGTTCCGAGTACCGGAATGCGAGGAACTCGACCCTGCTCTCGGCCAACAACAAGCCGATCGCAACGCTGACCGGCAACAACAACCGGATCCTGCTCAGCCCGACCGACATATCGCCAAACATCAAGAACGCGCTCATCGCCGTCGAGGACAAGCGCTTCTACGAGCACAAGGGCGTCGACTACAAGGGCATCGCCCGCGCGATGTGGCAGGACCTGCTGCGCCAGAAGGCCGCCCAGGGCGGCTCGACGATAACCCAGCAGTTCGTCAAGAACGCCCTGTCCGCCCAGGGTCACAGGTCGGTGTTCCAGAAAATGCGCGAGGCCGCGCTCGCATACCACCTCGAGCGCAAGTGGTCGAAGGCCAAGATCCTCACCGAGTACCTGAACACCGTGTATTTCGGGAACGGCGCCTACGGCGTGGAATCCGCGATGCGGACCTACTTCGGCTCGACGGAGTTCGCGGCCACCAACTCCGCCGGCCTGCCGCAGGACCAGACGCAGCCGCAGAACCGGCGGCGGCTCCTCGCCCGCAGCGCCACGCCCGCCCAGGCGGCGCTCCTCGCCGGACTGATCGCCTCGCCGAGCATGTACGACCCGTCCGACAACCCGCGGACGGCGACGAAGCGGCGCAAGGACGTGCTGAAGGACATGCTCGACCAGGGGTCGCTGACCCACCACGACTACGTCGACGCCGTCGAGACAGCGCTTCCGGGCAAGAACCAGATCACGCCGCCACGCCCGGACTCCGACCAGCCCTACTTCTCCAGCTGGCTCACCCAGCAGCTCGTGGACCGGTACCGACCCGGTCTCGTCTTCGGCGGTGGGCTGAAGATCCGGACGACCATCGACCCCGAGCTCCAGCAGGCCGCGGAGCAGGCCATTTCCGGCGAGCTCGCCGGCGTCGGCCCCGACGCCTCGCTCGTCGCGGTCGACAACAAGACGGGTGAGATCCGGGCGATGGTAGGAGGCGCCAACTTCATCGAGAGGCCGTTCAACCTGGCGACCGAGGGACACCGCCAGCCGGGCTCGGCGTTCAAGCCTTTCACCCTGGTCGCGGCCCTCGGTCGGGGCGTGAGTCCGGACGCCACGTTCACCTCGGAGCCGAAGGTCTTTCCCGTTCCGCACTCGGGGGGCAAGGAGAAGTTCGTCGTCCACAACTTCGAGGACTCCTACGCGGGGGTCAGGTCGCTTCGCTCGGCGACCGTGAGCTCCGACAACTCGGTGTTCGCGGAGCTGGGGCTGCGCGTCGGCACCACCAGGATCGCTCGCCTGGCACAGCGGATGGGGCTGCGGACGGCGATCTCCACCAACCCCGCGATGACCCTCGGCGGCCTCAAGCAGGGCGTTACCCCGCTCGAGATGGCCTACGCCTACAGCACCATCGCCAACAAGGGCGTCAGGGTGTCCGGCTCGCTCGCACCGAGTGATGAAGGGCCGGTCGCGATCAAGAGCGTCAGCGGCAGCGGGATCGACGACAGGAACAAGAAGCGCTCGGAGCGGGTCTTCCCGGAGGGCGTCGGGGAGACCGCCCAGGGGCTGCTCGCCGGCGTTGTTCAGGGCGGCACGGGCAAGGCGGCCCAGATCGGCGAGTTCGCCGCCGGCAAGACCGGCACCACCGAGAACTACGGCGACGCCTGGTTCGTGGGCTTCAACAAGGAGCTGACGGTCGCTGTCTGGGTGGGCTATGCCGACCGGCTGCGGCCGATGGAGACCGAGTACCACGGTGGCCCGGTGGAGGGCGGCACCTTCCCGGCCGAGATCTGGCACAACTTCATGACCGCCTGGATCGGCATCCGCGACAAGCGCGATGCGGAGAGCGGCAAGAAGCCGGACGAGGAGCAGTCGACGCCGTCGACCCCCTACGTACCCCAGGAGCCGGCTCCGGCCACCGGCGAGCCGTCGGGTGGGCAGGGGCGCGGCGGCAACGCGCCGGGCAACCAGGCGGCTCCCGAGCAGAAATCACCGCCCGATCGCCAGCGGGCACCCGCGCCTGCTCCGGCGCCCGCTCCCACACCCGCGCCCGGAGGCGGGGGCGGCGGTGGTGGCAGCCCCTCCGGCGGTGGGGTCGGCGCGCCGACGCCCTAGGCTGCCTTGCGCCGCATCGCCTCGGGCCACGGGCGCGACACGTGCGGGCTGTCGGCGTCACAGAAGCGCCAGAGCAGGTCCGCCGCCTTCGTGATCCCGATCCGGGGGCCGCGCGCCACCCGCGGCGACGCGTGCCCGGGCTCGATCCGGATCGGCCCGTCCTCTAGCGAGGTGTCGTTCAAGTCGAGCCCGATGCCGAGGGCCTCGGTGAGCTTGCCCGGGCCCGAGCAGAGCTGGTCGTCGCGGTCCAGCCCGCGGCGGGCGCGCATCTCCTCGAGTCCCTCCACGGGCTCCAGGCCCCTGATAAGCACCGCGGCGCCAATCCCCTCCGGCTCGGTGACGGCGTTGAGGCAGGCGTGGATGCCGTAGGAGCGGTAGACGTAGGCCCTCCCCGGCGCGCCGAACAGGACCCGGGTCCGGGGGGTGACACCGACGAACGCGTGGCAGGCCGGCTCGGACTGGTGATACGCCTCGACCTCGACGATCCTGCCCGCCGCCCCGCCATGGCGGATCACGCAGCCGAGGAGGTCCGGCGCCACCTCTTCGACGGGGCGGGCGTAGAAGTCGCGGTGGAGCGTCACTCGGCCGCTTCGTCCAGAACGTGGCGGGCCTGGGCAAGTTGGTCGCGCACGCGGGCGAGCGAGGTACCGCCCTCCGAGACCTTCGACTCGAGCCAGGCCCCCTGCGCGAGGAGGTCGTAGTACTCGCCGTCGAGCTGCGGTGCGAGCTCCTTCAGCTCGTCCTCGCTGAGGTCGGACAGCTGCTTGCCGCGCTCGACGGCCGCCCGGACGAGGCCGCCCACGATCCCGTGCGCCTGCCGGAACGGAACACCGCGGCGGACGAGCAGGTCGGCGACGTCGGTGGCCGCGATGAACTGGTCGGACGCCGCCTCCGCCATGCGCTCGCGGCGGAACTCGACGCCGCCCAGCATCGAGATCGCGACGCTGAGGCAGAGCTCCAGGGTGTCGATAGCGTCGAACAGGGGCTCCTTGTCCTCCTGGAGATCCTTGTTGTAGGTGAGCGGGAGGCCGTGGAGGACGCCATGGACGGTCGTGAGGTGTCCCACGATCCGGGGAGCCTTGGCGCGAAGGAGCTCCGCGGCGTCCGGGTTCTTCTTGTGCGGCATGAGGCTCGAGCCGGAGGTGAACGAGTCGGACACCTCGCAGAAGCCGAACTCGTCGCTCGACCAGAGCACGATTTCCGCGCCGAGCTGGGAGAGGTGGGTGGCGCACGTGGCCGCGGCCGCCAGGTAGTCGAGGACGAAGTCGCGGTTGGAGACCGCGTCGAGCGAGTTCTCCGCGATTCCGCCGAAGCCGAGCTCCTGGGCCACGAACATGCGCTCGGTGGTGAAGTTCACGCCGGCGAGGGCGCCGCTCCCGAGCGGCAGGTCGTCGGTGCCGGTCATGCAGAAGTTGAAGCGCTGAAGGTCGCGCCGGAACCTCCAGAAGTGGGCCAGCAGGTGGTGCGACAGGTAGACGGGCTGGGCGCGCTGGAGGTGCGTATAGCCCGGCATCGCCCAGTCGACGTGGGCCTCGGCGACCCGGACGAGAACGGCCATGAGCTCGTGCAGGAGCTCCTTCGCGCCGAGACTGTGGGCGCGGACCAGCATCGCCACGTCCGTCGCGACCTGGTCGTTGCGGGAGCGGGCGGTGTGGAGCTTGCCCCCCACCGGGCCGACGATCTCGGTGAGCCGCCGCTCGATCGCCATGTGCACGTCCTCGTCGCCGGGTTGGATCTCGAAGCGGTCCTCCTCGATCTCCTGGCGCACCGCGTCGAGGCCGCGCTCGATCTCGGCGAGGTCCTCGGCGCGGATTATGTCCGCACGCGCGAGCATGCGCGCGTGCGCCAGTGACTGCTCGAGGTCGTACGGGGCCAGCCGGTAGTCGAACGCGATAGACGAGTTCAGGGCCTGGAAGAGCGGGTCCTGGGGGTCCTGGAAGCGGCCCATGCGCCCGTTTTATAGCCCGTACGCGCGTCGCGCCCGCACGCTGAGCCTATTCGCGCGACGCACGCGCCGACCGCGAGCCCCTACTGGGGCGGCCGGACGACCGCCGCCACCTGGCTCGCCAGGATGAGCCCGAGCAGATAGAGGCACACGCCCCAGGCCGCGTAGGCGTTACGGCCGCGCGGATAGAGGCGCGAGTCGGGCCGGCGGCCGATCGAGAGGACCACGGGGAGCATGAACACGAGGCCGAGCCCGATCAGGCTGTAGCCGGTCCAGCCGGTCAGGAGGTACTCCGCCTCGAGGCGGAAGTCGCTGGCGATGACCGTGAGCGGGCGATGCCAGAGGGCGACGGGAAGCGCAGCCGCGACCACGAAGCCGACGATGCCCGCCCGCCGTTCGCTCAGCAATCCGTGCGTCCTTGCCACACCTGAAGTATTACGCCCGGCGGGTCGTAGCATTCCGCCGGCAATGAAGGTGCTCGTCACGGGGGCCACGGGGAAGGTGGGGCATGCGGTCGCGACGGCGCTGCTCGAGCGCGGCGACGACGTCCGTGTGCTCCTGCGCGACCCGAGGGCCGACGGGGTTCCCGATGGAGTCGAGCCGGCCAAGGGCGACGTCACCGATCCCGCTTCGGTGCGCCGCGCCGCCGAGGGCTGCGAGCTCGTCTTCAACGCGATGGGGCTGCCCGAGCAATGGCTGACCGAGGAGGCGGCATTCGAGCGGATCAACGCGCTCGGCAGCGAGACCGTGGTGCGGGCGGCCGCCGACGCCGGCGCTCGCCGCGTCGTCCACACGAGCACCATCGACGTCTTTCACGCCGAGCCCGGCGAGCGGCTGGACGAGACCCGCCTGGCGCGCTACCCCAAGGGGACGGCCTACGAGCGATCGAAGCAGCGCGCCGAGGAGCTCGTGCTGGAGGCCGCCGAGGCGACCGGGATCGAGGTGGTGATCGTCAACCCGTCCGCGGTGTACGGCCCCGGGCCGAGCGGCAGCGCCTCCTTCGAGCGCCAGCTGTTCAAACCCGTGGTGGACGGCAGTCGGGCGGCCGCCCCGGCGCTGCCGCCGGGCGGCTGCGGCGTGGTCTTCACGCCGGGCATCGGGCGAGGGCAGCTGCTGGCGGCGGAGAGGGGCAAGCCAGGCGAGCGCTACATCCTCTGCGACCGCCACGTGACCCTGCGCGAGCTCGCCGAGTGCGTCGTCCGCGTGGCCGGCCGTGGCCGGGTGCCGCCGACGCTACCCGTCGGCCTGGCCCGCGGAATGGCGGCCGGCGGGGAGCTGGTCGCGCGCGTCATCCGCAAGCCGCCGCTGCTGGCGCGCGGACAGCTTCACTTCTTCCTCTGGAACGCGGCACCCGACTCGGGCAAAGCCCAGCGAGAGCTCGGCTGGGAGCCCACACCGCTCGAGGATGGCCTCAGCGCAACCCTTGCGAGCTTGGGGCTTGCCTGAGCCCACCGTTCGCTCCGCCCGCGAGTCCGATTCGGACCCGGTCGCCCTGCTCCTCTACGAGAGCGCGGCCGGCATGTACGACCGCTTCACGGGCCGTCGCGAGCGAGCCGTGCGCCTGCTGGGCCGGGCCTTCGGGACCGAGGGCAACAACGCCAGCCGCGAGGTGATCACGGTGGCGGAGCTGGACGGCCGCGTGGCCGGGGCGCTGGCGGCCTTCCCGGTCGACGAGACCGTGAGCCGGGCCGGCGCCTTCCTGAGACTGGCGCTGCGGACGATCCCTCCCTGGCGCTGGCCCGGAGCGATGTGGCTCTACTGGTCCGGCGCCCGTGCGGTGCCGAATCCGCCGGATGCGGCCTACTACGTCGACGCTCTGGCGGTGGAGGAGTCGCTGCGGCGGCGCGGTGCGGCCCGCGCGCTGCTCGTGGCCGCCGAGGCGCGCGCTCATGAGCTCGGGCTCTCGTCGGTGGCCCTCGACACCTCGCTCGACAACAGGGCGGCACGGTCGCTCTACCTGAGCGCCGGCTACGACGAGGTCGCCTATCGCCCGGCCGGGCGCGGGCTCCCGGGGTTCGTGGCCCTCGTCAAACAGCTCTGGTAGGAACCCGGCGGCAGAAGCCGCGGACGCGCCAGTGCACGGGGCTCGTCCCGAACGGCTCGAGCACCACCGTGGGGCTGTCGGGATCGCGGGCGACGACCGGCGCCGTGGCGGCGCCCCTGCCGAAGCGGGTCAGGTCGGCGATGTAGCCGCGGCCGGACGTCTCCACGGACCGCACGCGATTGAGCGGCACGCCGAGGTGCCAGGCCACGTCGCCGCGCATCCAGTTGAGCCCGCGTGGCAGGACCGGCACGCCGCATTCCCTGAGCCGGCCGGGGCCGGCGCGCTCGATGGCCTGGGAGAGGTTCGCCTCGACCCGGGCGCGCTGGACGGCGTCACGGGCCTCGCCGCCGGCATCGGCGGCCGTGACGACGACGAGCGGCAACGCGGCGACCGTCGCGGCAGCCGCCAGGCGCGTCCCGCGCACCGGGATGCGCGCGGCCTCGACCGTTCCGGCGGCACCAAGCACGCTGACGAGCGCGGCAGGAAGGACGTAGAAGCGCCCGCTGGCGGGGTAGCCGGAGGCCGTCATCACGAGCAGCAGGGCCGCCCAGGCCACCGCTACGAGGGACAGCTCCAGGACGCGCCGGTCGCCATGGCGCCGAGCGATCGCGAACCCGGCGATCGCCGCGAGCGACAGCGGCAAGGGCGCGATCGACACGCCCTCGCCGAGCGCGGCGAGGGCGGCGTGTAGCCCGTGTGGGTTGAGGGCCTTGGCCACCTCTCCGCCGTGGAGGGGGTTCCCCGAGCCGATCCAGTCGGGAACGAGCCAGAGGGCCAGCACGGTCGCGACGGTCACTGCCACGACCCCTGTTCCCGCCCGGCGCCGGAAGATGAGTCCGTAGGCGAGGACGAGCGCGAACGCCTCGGGGCGCGCGAGTGAGACGGCGGCGAGCAGGAGCAGGGCCTGGCGCTCGCAGTCCGACCAGTGCCGGTCGACCGCGAACAGGAGCAGTGCGATGGCCAAGGGCTCGCTGTAGCCGTGCAGGAACGAGCGGAGCCAGTGCTCGCTCAGAAGCAGTCCCGCCGCCGCCAGCAGGCCGGCGTACGTCCGCCGAGGCGCGATCCCAGCCGGAAGGCGGCCACCAACGCGAGCAGCCCGCCGGCGCGGGCGACCACGAGCCAGAGCGCGGGGGCCGCGCCGCCGAAGGCGGACAGGGGCGTCGTGAACAGCACGGGAAGCGGCTTCCAGGAGGGGGCACCGCCTATCGCGGTCGAGAACTGGTGGTGGGTGATCTCCCGGCCCCAGACGATCCAGCCCCACGGATCCGTCGTCGGGGCGGAGGGGATCAGGAGGGTCGCCGCCGCGAGCGCGAGAGACGCCCCCGCGGCAATCGCGAGACGTCGTTTCACCTCACGGCTGAAGAATGGCAGGCGCTGCGACGACCTCGCGAACGGCCTCCACGACCTGCTCGATCTGCCCATCCGTGAGCTCGGGGAAGAACGGCAGCGCCAGCGAGCGGCGGGCGATCTCCTCGCAGGCGGGGAACTCCCCCTCGCGGTGACCGAAGCGCTCGCGGTAGAAGCTCATGAGGTGGATCGCCGGCATGTACGGCTTCGAGTCGACGCCACGCTCGCGCAGCCCGCGGACGGCGGCGTCACGGTCTGCCTCGAGCGGGACCTGGATGACATAGACGAACCAGCTTCGGCGATCGCCGTCCGCGTCCGCGCACGGCAGCTCCACCCCGTCGACGTCCGCCAGGGCCTCCGAGTAGCGGGCGGCCACCCTGGCGCGCCCCGACAGCAGCTCGTCGAGCCGCTCGAGCTGGGCGAGGCCGAGCGCGCAGGAGAGCTCGTCGAGGCGGTAGTTGAAGCCGAGGCGGTCGTGGTCGAGCCAGCCCATGTCCGGCGCCCTTCCCTGGTTGCGCTCGGAGTCGATCCGCTCCTTCAGCTCTGCGCTAGGGGCCACGAGGGCCCCGCCCTCCCCCGTCGTCAGCTGCTTGTTCGGATAGAACCCGAAGACGGCGAGGTTGCCGCGCGCGCCGACCTGCCTCCCGTCGGCGTGGGCGGCGCCGAGCGACTCGCAGGCGTCCTCCACGATCCAGAGCCCGCGCGCCGAGGCGAGCCGCTCGAGCGCGGGCAGGTCCGCCGGGTAGCCGAACAGGTGGACCGGCAGCAGCCCGGCGGTGCGCTCGCTCACAGCGGCCTCCGCGGCGGCCGGATCGAGGTTGAGCGTGCGCCGGTCGATGTCGCAGAACACGGGACGGGCGTCCTCGTAGAGCAGGCAATTGGCGGAGGCGACGAAGCTGAGCGGGCTGGTTACGACCTCGTCGCCGGGCTCAATCCCCGCCGCCCTGATCGCGAGGTGGAGCCCGCCGGTCCCGCTCGAGACGGCCGAGACGTGCTCCACCCCGACCCGGCGGGCGAGCGCCTGCTCGAAGGCCGGCAGCCGCGGGCCCAGCGAGAGCCATCGGGAGCGGAGGACCTCCACGAGGAGCTCCTCCTCGCGTTCACCCACGAGCGGCCGCGCGAGGGGAACAGATGCTTCGGTGCTCGCCCGGCGAGCGTTCGGGCTTCGCTCCTCGCTCACGAGCCCTCGGCGGCGCAACGCGCGCGGTGATGCTCGGCTCGGCCGGGCAGCATCCCAGCCTCGAGCGAGTCGACCAGCGCCTCCCAGCTCGCCTCGATCACGTTCTCGGAGACGCCGATCGAGCCCCAGGTCTCGCGCCCGTCGCTGGCGTCGAGGAGGACGCGCGTGACCGCCCCGGTGCCCTTCGTCTCGTCGAGGATCCGGACCTTGAAGTTGACGAGCTGGATGTCGCGGAGATGCGGGTACCGCTCGCCTATGGCCGAGCGCAGCGCGCGGTCGAGCGCGTGCACGGGGCCGTTCCCCTCGGCGGTGCGAACGTAGCGCTCGCCGTCGACCCAGATCTTGATCGTGGCCTCGGTCTGGACCTTGCCGTCCTCGCGCTTCTC
>Ga0126312_10003252_pt1 | contig 10957 bp, 9 predicted proteins | sample Plot104A_FD_92537 | JGI IMG/M metagenome (GOLD analysis project Ga0126312, IMG submission 92537) | Serpentine soil microbial communities from UC McLaughlin Reserve, CA, USA - Plot104A | ecosystem: Environmental > Terrestrial > Soil > Grasslands | place: USA: UC McLaughlin Reserve, Lake County... | reverse complement strand
CGGGAAGCTCCGGGTCCGACTCGACCAGCTCGGGGCCAGCCTCCGACGACGGGCACTCCGGCTCGGGAAGCTCCGGGTCCGAATCGACCAGCTCTGGGCCGGGCTCCGGCGACGACTCCAGCGGACCCGGGTCGGGTTCCGGCGATGACGGCGGCAGCTCAGGCTTGGGCTCCGGCAGCTCGGGCTCGGGCTCCGGCAGCTCGGGCTCCGGCTCCGGCTCCGGCGACGACCAGATCATCACCACGGAGTCCAACAGTGGCTCCGGCTCCGGCACGGACTAGCGAGCCCCGACCGCTCGGTGAGTTGCTCGGGGCCCCCTGTTACAGGGGCGATGCTCACCCCCGAGGGCGCTGCCGGCACGACCTGGGGCGGCGGCGGGCCGGGACGGGGATCGCGACCGTTGGGGCGCCCGGCGCTCGCGTCCACGAGGCCGAGCTCGAGATCACGTCGGCCGGGCCCTGTGGGGGGAAGTGGAACTGGTCCGCTAGACGGGACCAGCCGGCCCCTCAGGGCGTGATGGCCACCATCCGCTCGATGGGCACTCGCGCGCGCTTCGCGATCTCGGGGTCGACCTGGACGGTCGGCCCCAGGTCGCGGAGCGCGTCGCGCAGCTTCGGCAGCGTGATCATCTTCATGTACTTGCAGACCGCGGCGCGGTTGGCGGGGATGAAGCTCTTGCCGGGGTTCTCCGCCTCGAGGGGGTAGAGCATCCCGGTCTCGGTGGCGACGATGTACTCGTCGGCGTCGGAGTCGGCGGCGAACTTGACCATCCCGCCCGTGGAGAGCATGTGGGTGTGGTCGGCGTCCACGTCGCCGGCCGCGACGTATTCCATGACCTGGGTCGTGCAGCCGCACTCAGGGTGGATCAGGAACTCGGCGCCCGGGTGCTCCTCGCGGATGTTCGAGATGTCCCGGGGCCGGATGCCGGCGTGGACGTGGCACTCCCCATCCCACACGTGGAGACGTGGTGCGGTGCTCCCCCGATCAACGGTCGGGCCGCGCTCCTCCCTGCGACGGTCGGTCTCGCGGTCGACGTAGGCGCCCAGCCACATGTCCGGGCCGAACAGGATCTCGGTGTCCTCGCCGTGCTCGCGCCAGATGTGCGCCACCACCTGGACGGCGTTCGAGGAGGTGCAGCAGTAGTCGGTCTCCGCCTTGACCTCGGCCGTCGTATTCACGTACATCACCACAAGGGCGCCCGGGTGCTTGGCCTTCCAGGCGCGGAGCTGGTCGGCGGTGATCGAGTCGGCGAGCGAGCAGCCGGCGTCGAGGTCCGGGAGAAGGACGGTCTTGTCGGGAGACAGGATCGACGCGGTCTCGGCCATGAAGTGCACGCCGCAGAAGGCGATCACCTCGGCGCCGGCCGCGGCCGCCTTGCGCGAGAGCGCGAGCGAGTCGCCGACGAAGTCGGCCACCTGCTGGATCTCGGGAACCTGGTAGTTGTGGGCGAGGATGACGGCGTCCCGCTCCTCGGCGAGGGCGCGGACCTCGGCCTGCATCATGTCCGCCTCGGCGGGGGACAGAGCGCGTTCGGCGAGGGGCGGGAGCGTGGGGAGCTCGATGGGCTTCACGGGCTGTTCCTCGATGCGGGTCCGGTTGCTCCGACCGGTTTTTGCCTTATGATCAAAAACCGATGCAGGACGAGCATACCAAAGTTCCGGCCTGGGAGGCCAAAACTCCCCCCAGCCACGTCACCCTCGCCGTGGTGCTGCAGGTGCGGGGCGAGCGCCTCGAGGTGCTCCTCTGGCAGCGCGCCAAGCCGCCGTTCGCCGGGGCTTGGTCGCTGCCGGGCGGCTACCTGGAGAAGGGACAAACCCTGGAGCAGTCGATACGGGCCCACCTGGCGGCCAAGGTCGACGTCGACGAGCTCTCCTGGCTCGAGCAGCTCGAGACCCGGAGCGACCCGGGGCGCCATCCGCGCGAGTGGCAGCTCGCCACCGCCTACCTCGGCCTCGTTCCGCGAGGCCTCGATCCCGGCGTGCCCGCGGACACGGCCTGGCACCCGGTGGACCGGCTGCCGGAGATGGCCTTCGACCACGAGCCGATCGTGCTGGCCGCCCGCGAGCGCCTCCGCGCCAAGCTCTCCTACACGAACATCGGCTTTGCCCTCGCCCCCGAGCGCTTCTCGATCTCCGAGCTGCGCGCCATATACGGCGCCGCGCTCGGCTACCCGGTGTCCGCCACCAACCTGCGTCGTGTGCTCGAGCGGCGCGGCGTGCTGGAGGCGACCGGCGAGCGGCGCCGCCCCGGCCCCGGCGGCGGACGGCCCGCGGCCGTCTACCGCTTTCGCTCTCGGGAGCTGGAGGTGACCGATCCGTTCGCGGTGCTGCGACCGCCCGCGGCGGTCAGCTCGGCTCCAGCAACAGGCTCAGGTCGAGGGCGGGCGCGGAGTGGGTCAGCGCGCCGACGCTGACGTAGTCGACGCCCGTCCGCGCGATCGGGCCAACGGTCTCGAGCGTCACTCCCCCCGACGCCTCGAGCTCGGCGCGGCCGTCCGCCAGCTCCACGGCGCGACCCAGGTCCTCAAGGGTCATGTTGTCGAGCAGGATCCGATGCGCTCCCGCCGCCAGCGCCTCCTCGACCTCGTCGAGGGTGGCGCACTCCACCTCGACGCTCACGCTCTCCGGTGCGCGCGCCAGCGCGCTGCGCGTGGCCTCCCCCACCCCGCCTGCCATCGCCGCGTGATTCTCCTTGACGAGGACGGCGTCGTGGAGGCCGGCGCGATGGTTGGTGGCCCCGCCCAAGCGCACGGCCTCCTTCTCGAGCGCACGCAGGCCCGGCGTGGTCTTGCGGGTGTCGAGTATGCGGACCCCTGTGCCGTCCACGGCCCGCACGTAGCGGGCCGCGAGGGTGGCCACGCCCGAAAGGCGGCCGAGGAAGTTGAGCGCCACCCGCTCCCCGGTGAGGATCGAGCCCGCCCGGCCCTCGATCCGGGCAACGTCGCCGCCCTCACGCCACTCGCCCTCGGGCGCGAGCGCCTCGTAGCGGAGCTCTTGGTCGAGCCTCCGGAAGACAGCCTCGGCCACGCGCTGGCCGGCGATCACGCCGGGTGCGCGCTGCTCGATGCGAGCCACGGCCCCGGCGCCCTCGGGCACGACGGCGGCGACGGTGACGTCGCCCGCCCCGACGTCCTCGGCCAGGGCGCGCTCGACCAGCGCGTCGAGCCGGCTCATGTGGCGACCGCTTGGGCCCTCTCGATCCCGGCCGCCGCGTAGGCGTCCACCTCGTCCAGCGTCTCGCGCTCGAGCAGCGCCTCCGCCAGGCCGTCGAGCTTCTCGCGGTGGTCACGCAGGAGGTCGCGGACGTCGTCCAGCGCCTCGTCGACGATCCGCCGGACCTCGCGGTCGACGAGCTCCTGAGTCGCCTCGGAGGACTCCTCGGCGCCGGGCAGCAGGGGCACCTGCCCGTCCTGCGGGATGACGGCGAGTGGGCCGATCTGCTCGCTCATCCCCCACCTGCCGACCATGGAGCGGGCGATCCGGGTGACCTGCTGGATGTCGGACTCGGCCCCGGTCGTCACGTCGCCGAAGACGATCTCCTCCGCCACACGGCCTCCCAGGGAGACCTTGATCTTGCCCCGCAACTCCTGCTCGCTGTAGTTGAAGCGGTCGTCGTCCGGCGTCGACAGGGTCACCCCGAGCGCCATCCCACGCGGGATGATCGACACCTTGCGCACCGGGTCGGCCCCGGGCGTGAGCATGCCGACGATCGCGTGCCCGCCCTCGTGGTAGGCGGTTCGCCGGCGGTCCTCGTTGGAGAGGACGATCTTTCGCTCGCTGCCGAGCAAGATCTTCTCCAGCGCGTCGGTGAAGTCCTCTTGCTTCACGCGCTGGTGCCCGCGCCGTGCCGCCACCAGCGCCGCCTCGTTCACCAGGTTGGCCAGATCGGCGCCGACGCTTCCCGGCGTGCTCTGCGCCAGGCGGTCGAGATCGACATCAGCGCCGAGCGGGACCGAGCGGGTGTGCACGTCGAGGATCTTCCGCCGCCCCACGGCATCCGGTGGCTGCACCGCGACGCGGCGGTCGAAGCGGCCGGGACGCAGCAGTGCCGGGTCGAGGATCTCGGGACGGTTGGTGGCCGCGACCACGATCACACCGGTGGATGTGTCGAAGCCGTCCATCTCCGTCAGGATCTGGTTGAGCGTCTGCTCGCGCTCGTCGTGGCCGCCGATCGCCCCGCTGCCACCGCGGGAGCGCCCGATCGCATCGAGCTCGTCGATGAAGACGATCGCCGGCGCGGCCTCCTTGGCCTGCTGGAACAGGTCGCGCACGCGGGACGCGCCCACTCCCACGATCGCCTCGATGAACTCGGAGGCGGAGTTCGAGAAGAACGGCACGCCCGCCTCGCCCGCCACCGCGCGTGCCAGCAGCGTCTTCCCGGTGCCCGGCGGTCCGGTGAGCAGCACTCCGCGCGGAATGCGTGCGCCCAGCTTGCGGTAGCGCTCAGGGTTGCGCAGGAAGTCGACGACCTCGACGAGCTCCTGCTCGGCCTCCTCGATGCCGGCCACGTCGTCGAACGTGACCGTCTGCTCGGACGCCTCCACGCGCCGGGCACGCGAGCGGCCGAAGCCGCCGAGCATGCCGCCGGCGCCGCCCGCGGCGGCCGCACGCCGAGCCAGGAACACGAACAGGGCTACGAGCAAGAGAGTCGGGCCGAAGCTGATCAGGAGCGTCTCCAGAAGCGAGCGATCGCCGGGCGGCTTGGCGTTGACCGTCACGCTGTGCTGCTCCAGCAGGTTCGAGAGCTGCTGGTCGTTCGCGAACGTCGGGACCTCGGTCTTGAAGCGCTTCGCCTCGTCCTTCTTGTACTTGACCTCGTGCCGGAAGTCGCCCTCCACCGTGTCCCCCTCGGAGGAGATCTCGGAGACGTTCCCCTGTCGCACCTGATCCAGGAAAACCGGCGTGTAGGGAACCCGGATGCGCTCCTTCTGCGGGGCGAGTATCGCCGCCAGGGCCCAGTTGAGAGCCAGCAGCACCACCAGGATCAGAATGAACCGCCGCGGGCTCCAAGGCAGCATGGGCCGCTTGGCGGGCGGCGCGCCGCGGCCGTCGGGCGCGGGCGTCACCCGCGGCGACGGCTTGTCGCGCTCCGCCGGCGGCGGCAGCGGGGTGCGCGGGTCGGGCGGGCGGTCCTGGTGGTCCTGCGCCATCCCTGAAACAGTAGACCGCGGGGTGAACGACGCCCTGGCGGGTGAGCGTCGCTCGATCAGATCTCCAACCGCGACTCTTCGAGATCGAACTCCCGCACCACCCGGTTCATCACCTCGTTCGAGATCAAGCCCTCGTCGCGTAGCTGCACCAGCGACTCCCGCTGGGCGACCAGCACGGATTGGACCATCCGCTGGTAGGTGAGCGCCCGATCCTCGTAGCCGTCGTCCTCGACTTTCCCGGCCTGCGCCCCGAAGCGGCGGCTGCGGTACTCGTAGAGCGCGCGCATGCGCTCGACGGTGTCGTCGCGCGTCCAGTCCTCTGCTGCCAGCACATCGAGTTGCTCGAGCGCCGCGCGCGTGGCCACGAGCCGGGCGCGGACCTCCTCCTGCTCGTCGGCGCCATCGTCGCTGATGCCAAGCCAGCGGATGAGCGGGCCGAGCGTGAGGCCCTGAAGGACGAGGGTGCCGAAGATCACTGCAAAGGTCAGAAAGATGATCAGGTCGCGCTGAGGGAAGGCGGCGCCGGCGTCGGTCTCCAGCGGGATTGCCAGCGCTGCTGCCAGGGAGACGGCGCCGCGCATGCCGCTCCAGGCGATCACCAGGCGGGGGCGCGCGCCCACGCGGCGCGCTCGCTGGCTCGGTCGCCGGTCGAGCAGCCGGATCACGTACGGCATCGTGAAGCTCCAGACGAGGCGCGTGGCGATCACGATCCCGCTCACCGCGAGCGCGTAGCCGGCGAGGGTCGACGCCGAGATCCCGTCGAGGCCGTCGACCACCGTACGCAGCTGGAGACCCACCAGCACGAAGAGCGTGGCGTTGATCAGGAAGTCGAGGATCTCCCAGGTCATGAACCCTTGGAGGCGGATGCGCGCCGGGATGATGCGCGGGCCGCGAACGCCCATGTAGAGCCCCGTGGTCACGGCTGCGATCACGCCCGAGACGCCGAGCGCGTCGGCGGGAACGAAGGCCGCGTAGCCGCTGAGCAGCGAGATCGTGATGCTGACCTGCGCGTCGTTCGTACGCGACCGAATCTCGGCGATGAGCCAGCCGACGACCAGCCCGATCGCGAAGCCGCCGGCGGCCCCACCGAGGAAGCGCATCCCGGCCTCCGCGAGGGAGAAGCTGCCGCTCACGACCGCAACGACGGCGACGCGGTAGGCGACGAGCGCGGTCGCGTCGTTGAACAGGCCCTCGGCCTCGACCACGTTCACGAGACGGCGCGGGACCCCGAGGTTCCTCATGATCGTCGCGCCCGCCAGCGGATCGGTCGGGGAGACCACGGCGCCGAGCGTGAACGCAGCGGACCAGGACAAGCCGTCGATCAACTCGTGGGCGCCGACAGCGACCGCGCTCATCGTGCACAGCACGAGCAGTACCGAGTTGAGCGTGATCGGCCGGAGGCTCCGGCGGATGTGGCCGAGGTTGGCGAAGAAGGCCGCCCCGTACAGCAGCGGCGGGAGGAAGACCACCAGCACCACCTCGGGATCGAGCTTCACCTCTGGGAGGCCCGGTACGAAGCCGACCAGGGCACCGCCGACGACGAGCACGATCGGGTACGGGGTCGACAGGCGCCGCGCCAGCGCGCTCAGACCCGCGACGGCGACCAGCAGCCCGGCTATCAGGATCTCAGCGTGGCCCATCGTCGAGGCGTCGCGCGATGTAGAAGGTTCGGCCGGGCGCCTTCGGCTCGAGGTCGAAGCCCATGCGCTCGTAGAAGGCGAGCGCTTCCGGGTTCTGCTCGTTCACGTCGAGGTCGATCCGCCGGCAGCCTCTGGCCCGCGCCCTCGCGAACGCCGCGTCGACCAGGGCTCGCCCCATCCCGCTGCCCCTGGCCTCGTCGCGCACGTAGAGGTCCTCCAGCCAGCAGTCGTCGGCGCCGGTCCAGACGCAGAGCCGGTAGCGCAGCTGGCAGATGCCGGCCGGTTCCCCGTCGCTCGAGCCGATCAGGAAGTCGGTGTTCGGGTCGCGAACCAGCTCGTCGACGGCTCGCGTCACCGCGCCGTCGCCGGGCTCGTCGTAGCCCAGCCAGCGGCGGAAGGCGATCATCAACCCGGCGACGACGTCGCGATCCTCCTCGCCGGCTACCCGGACCCGTGGAGTCGGCACGAGGGCAGCGTACGCTGTCCGCGATGTGGCCCCCGGAAGCGCTCGAGTTCCTCCGCGACCTCGAGGCCAACAACACAACTGGTTCAAGGCCAACCGCTGGCGCTACGACGAATACCTGCTCGAGCCCGCCCGCCGGCTCGCCGAAACGCTCTCGAACCTCGGTGAGCCGCACTTCTTCCGTCCCTACAACGACACCCGCTTCCACATGCGCCCGCCGATCAAGGAGCAGCTCGGCGTGGCGATCGGCTACGGCGGCGCCGGGGGCTTCTACTTCGAGCTGTCGCTCGACGGGCTGCTCGTGGCCGCCGGGATGCATCGCCCGGCGTCGGACCAGCTGACTCGGTTCCGGGCGGCGATAGACGACGATCGCCGCGCCAGGTCGTTCGAGCGTGTGGTTGCAGCGGCCGAGGAGGCCGGCCTGGCGCTGCAGCCACCGGGGCTGAAGCGGGCGCCACGCGGCTATCCGGTCGACCATCCTCGGATCGACCGGCTGCGCCTGACGGAGCTCGCGGTCTACCGCCGCCACGATCTCGAGCCCTGGCTGCACGAGCCGGCCTGCGACAAGCGGATCCGCGACGGGCTCGAGGCCGCGCGGCCGCTGGTCGAGTGGCTGCGCGAGCACGTCGGGCCTGTCGATCCCCGCCCCGGCCGTTCGTCGTAGGAGCGACGACGACCACCAGGAGGTAACGCCATGTCCAGACCGGCTTGGGTCCCAGAGGACCTCTACCCCTTCGAGAGCCACCACGCGGAGGTGGACGGCTCGCGCGTCCACTACATCGACGAGGGCGGCGGGCCGCCGTTGCTGCTGCTGCACGGGAACCCGACCTGGTCGTTCCTCTATCGCGAGATCGTCCTCGGGCTGCGCGACCGCTTCCGCTGCATCGCCCTCGACTATCCGGGCTTCGGGCTGTCGAGACCGGCGCCGGGATACGGCTTCACCCCGGCCGAGCACGCCGATGTGGTCGAGCGGCTCCTGCTCGAGCTGGACCTGAGCGACGCCACCATGATGGTCCAGGACTGGGGCGGCCCGATCGGCTTCGCCGTCGCGACCCGTAATCCCGATCGCTTCTCGGGCTTTGTGGTCGGCAACACCTGGGCCTGGCCGAAGTCCGACTTCGGCACCCAAGCTTTCTCCCGGTTCCTGGGCGGCCCGGTGGGCGGCTACCTGATCCTCCAGCGCAACTTCTTCGTCGAGCGGATCATCCCCGGCGGCGTCAAGCGGAGGAAGCTGAGCGACGAGGTGATGAACGCCTATCGCGGCCCCTTCCCGGACCCGGAGTCGCGCCGGCCGGTGCACGTCTTCCCGCGCGAGATCCTGGGAAGCCGGCCCCTCCTGGCCGAGATCGAGCGGGGGCTACCGGCCCTGGCCGACCGCCCCGCGCTCATCCTCTGGCCGACCAAGGATGTCGCCTTCAGGGAGCCCGAGCGCCGGCGCTGGGAGCAGGTCTTTCGCGAACACCGCACGCGCCTCATCGAAGGAGCCGGCCACTACGTGCAGGAGGACGCACCGGACGAGATCGTGGCGGCCATCCGGGACTGGAGCTAGCCCTTCAGGCGAGGGCCGCCGGCGAACCGTGGCAACCAAGTCTCGCGTAGCGAGACGAGGGTGGGATGCTCTTAGCTCGCCCCGCCGTCCCCGGCCCGGCGCAGCAGCTCCGCCCGCACGAACTCGTCCAGGTCCCCGTCCAGGACGCCCTGGGCGTTGCCCACCTCGACGTCGGTGCGGTGGTCCTTGACCATCGTGTAGGGGTGCAGCACGTAGGAGCGGATCTGCGAGCCCCAGCCGACGTCCTGGGCCTCGCCCTTCTCCTTGGCTATCTGCTCCCGCCGCTTTTGCTCCTCGAGCCCCAGCAGCTTCGCCCGCAGCATCGCCATCGCGGTCGTGCGGTTGGCGGACTGTGAGCGTTCGTTCTGGCACTGGACCGTCACGCCGGTCGGCCTGTGGGTGATTCGGACGGCCGAGTCGGTCTTGTTCACGTGCTGGCCGCCGGCGCCGGACGCTCGGTAGGTGTCGATCTGCAGGTCCTCGGGGTCGATGTCGACCTCGACGTCGTCCTCCACGAGCGGCGCCACCTCAACGCCGGCGAATGCCGTGTGGCGACGCGACTGGGCGTCGAAGGGCGAGATCCGGACCAGCCGGTGGACGCCCTTCTCGGCGGAGAAAAGTCCGTAGGCGTTCTCCCCGCGGGCGATGAAGGTGGCGGACTTGATCCCCGCCTCCTCCCCCGGCGAGGCCTCCTTCAGCTCCACCTTCATGCCGCGCCGCTCGGCCCAGCGCATGAGCATCCGCAGGAGCATCTCGGCCCAGTCCTGGGAATCGGTGCCGCCGGCGCCGGCGTTGACGGTCACCACCGCGTCGCCGGCGTCGTAGTCGCCGGAGAAGAGGCGCGCTTCCTCGAGGTCCGCGAGGCGGTGCTCGATCGACGAGCGCTGCTCCTCCAGCTCCGCGGCGATCGATTCGTCCTCCGCCGCCATCTCCTCCAGCGCTTCGAGGTCGCCCACGTCGGTCTCCAGCGACCGGTACGAGTCGAGCCGGCGCTGGAGCGACGCATGCTCCGCCGACACCTTGGCCGCCCGCTCCTGGTCGTCCCAGAAGCCCGGCGCCTGCATCTCCTTCTCGAGCGCCTCCAGGCGCTCGGCTAGCGCGGCTGGGTCAAAGGTAGTCCGCGAGCAGCTTCAGCTGGTCGCGGAGCGCCGACGCGGTCGCACCGCTAGGCGCCATGGCACTTCTTGAACTTCTTCCCGGACCCGCACCAGCAGGGGTCGTTACGGCCGATCTTCTCGTGCTCGTCGAGGCGCTTGGTTTCGACGTGCTGCGGCAGCGACACCTCGTCCGTGGCCAAATCGGCCGCCTCGGCGATGCCTGCGGGAACCGCGCCCGCCTCACCGGCCGCCGCGGCGATCGCCGCCTGGCCGGCCTCGGCGTGGCCGCCCGCGTAGCTGTAGGAGCCGCCGGTGCCTCCGCCGACCGCCCACTGCGGGCCCTGCTGCTGCCGCTGCTCCTCCTCGACCTCGACCTCGACGTTGAAGATGTAGCGGGCGAACTCGTCCCAGATGTTGTTCATCAGGGCCGTGAACATCTCGAAGCCCTCGTTCTTGTAGGCCACGAGCGGGTCGATCTGAGCGAACCCGCGGAGGTGGATGCCCTCGCGGAGGTAGTCCATGTCGTGGAGGTGCTCACGCCAGCGCTCGTCGATGATCTGCAGCAGCATGAAGCGCTCGAGCGCGCGCATGAGCTCGTCACCGAGCTCCTCCTCGCGCTCGTTGTAGGCGTCGACCACGTCCTTGCGGATCTCCTCGATGAGGGCCTCCCGATCCATGCCCTCCTCGACGTCCTCGACCTCGAAGGAGTGCTCGTACATCTGGGCGAGTTGCGTGAACAGCCCGTCGAGATCCCAATCCTCCGCGAATTCACCCGCCAGGTACTCGCGGCAGGTCCGCTCGGCCGCATCCGCGATCTGCGTGCGGGCGATCTCGGACATGTCCTGGCCCTCGAGGATCCGGTCGCGGTACTCGTAGATGATCTCCCGCTGCTGGTTCATCACGTCGTCGTACTCGAGGACGCGCTTGCGGATCAGGAAGTTCTGCTCCTCGACCTTCTTCTGGGCGTTCTCGATCTGCTTCGAGAGCATCTTGGCCTCGATCGGCTGCTCCTCGCCCTCCTTGGAGACCGGCCCGATCTTGTCGAGGATCTTGTAAATG
>Ga0126312_10003251_pt1 | contig 10958 bp, 9 predicted proteins | sample Plot104A_FD_92537 | JGI IMG/M metagenome (GOLD analysis project Ga0126312, IMG submission 92537) | Serpentine soil microbial communities from UC McLaughlin Reserve, CA, USA - Plot104A | ecosystem: Environmental > Terrestrial > Soil > Grasslands | place: USA: UC McLaughlin Reserve, Lake County... | reverse complement strand
GTGGAGGCGGAGGTCGTGAACGTCTCGATCATCAAGCCGATCGACTCCCAGAGCGTGCTCCGCTCGCTCGCCAAAACCGGTGTCGCGGTCACCGCCGAGGAGCACCGGGTCGTCGGTGGGCTGGGCGACGCGATCCGACAGGTCGCTGCTGAGCAGCATCCCGTCCCCGTCTTCGCCCTCGGGATGCAGGACGAGTTCGGGGTGTCGGGAACCGCTGAGGCCTGCATGGAGCACTTCGGTCTCACTGCCAGCGGGATCGCCGACCTCGCCCGGGAGGCTCTCCTCAAGAAGCCGATCGTGCAGCATCCGCCCATCCAGGGCGGGCCCTGGAACTAGCTCTGGCCCTCCGCCTTATCCCGGCCCGGCTTCTCCTGCTCAAGCTGCTCGGCGGATTTCGCCGGACCCGCGTCCTGCTCCGTCTCGGTTGAGTCAACTCGATCGGCCTCGCCGTGCGACGACCGACTTGCCTCGGGCTCCTCGGGGTGGGGGCGGTCTCGCAAGGGACCGCCGCGATCGTCCTCGTGGCTTGCCCGCTCCTTGAGCAACTCCTCCGCCTGCTCGAATCCCTCCGCCTCGCCTCCGCCGGACTCCGCCAGCGGGCGTTCCTCTTCGGGAACATCCTCCATTCCGCTGCGCCCGCCGATCTCGGCGGCCTCGCGGGCGGCCTCCGCCTCCTCGCGCTCGATGTCGCGCTCGATCGGGTCGCGCTCGGTCATCCCTCGTCGCCCTTCGCGGGCTTCACCTCGTCGAAGTCGGGTGGATGAGGATCGCTCGTAGAGGGAGCGCGCGGATTCGGTCGCGGCGCCTCCTCGTCGTCCTCCGGGTCGGCGGCGGTGCCGACGTGGGAAGGGTCGCGTGGGTCCGAGCGCCGATCGAAGGGATCCGGAAACTCGGTCGGGTCGGGGTCTGAGGCCGGATTGCCGAGCGTGTGATGGGGTTCTGGATCCTCTGAGCGATTCCCAGGATTCGCCTGGCGACGCCTGGAATGGCGCCTTTCGAGGTCCGTGCGGTCATCGGTGCGTTTGCGTTGTCCCATGTTCGCCGGGTACCCGGCCCCGTCCCGGGCAAACTCGCCGTGTCTAGGGGTCTAGTACCTGAGCAGAGCCGCCACCCCGCCGTGCTCGCGGAGGATCTCGGCCGCCTCGCCCTCCACGGGGGTGACGTCGGCGCTCGTTCGGAGCGCGCGCGCCACGAGATCGTCCTCCAGCCTGGCAAGGTCCTCCTCGGGCGCTTCGGCGTCCACCAGCAGGTGACGCACCCGGCCCTCGGTAAGCGAGCGCTCGGTCTCGGCGAGGCCCAGCGCACCACGGCCGGCGGGCGTGAGCGCCGCATCGAGCGCCCCCTTGACCAGCTCCAGCTCCCGGCGGCGGCTGGCCTCACGGACGGCGGCCTCGACTCGGTCGATCAGCCGGCCGCGATCGTTGGAGGAGATCACGTTCGCCTCATCGGCGATCTCGATCTGGACCTGCTTCGCGCCCCGGCGGATCAGATCCACCTGGTGGGCGTCGCCGAGCGCGATCAGCCGCCGCCAGCGCCGGCTCTCGGCCTCCCGCGCGACGAGCCCCCCGACCTGCTCGAGGAAGCGCCCCAGGTTGGCGTCGAGGCGCTGGTCGAATTGATCGTGGCCGGAGGAGCTCGTTCCCTGCATCCTGACCGGGTCGGGGGTGGTCGGCGCCTTCCGCTCGCGCCACTCCGGCATGAATAGGACGGCCTCCCAGTCCTGGATGTCGCTCAGCCTCCCGAGAGCCCATTCATGCAGGCGTACCCGCTCGGCGGAGACCGCGAGAACCCCCACGGGGGCACCCTCGTCGAGCAGCTCGAGAAGCGGAGTCAGGTGGGGCCGGTCTCGGTAGACGATCTCGGTCTCCTCACGTGACATCTGGACCGATATCCAGACGTCCCTGCCCTCCTTCTGCGTCACCTCGCAGAAGCCGATCTGGCAGCGTCCCGAGGGCGGCTTCTCCTCGGGAAAGTGGTTCTTGATCCGCTCGGCGGTCGCCTCGAGCGCGGGGCGGCGCTCGTGTGCGTCGGGCTCCTCCCGGGCAATCTGGTCGAGCCTGTTACGCAGCGTCACGCGCCAGGGCTCGCGGCGCTGGGCGGGATCGATCGACAGGTACAGCGAAATCACCCCCAGCTTGGGTCGCCAGTCGAGCAGCTGTTGGAGTGTCCTCTCGTCGGGGACGCGCATAGCGCCGTTTCCGCCTCCGGCCTCCATGCGTGGTGGCTACCCGGGAGTGAGCCGAACAACGCATTCGCAGGCGTCAGGCACATGCCGCATCAGGATCGGAGTACGCTGAACAGGCGACGTGGTGTTATCGCCCTCGGCCGAAGCGCGTGGCCCCGGTTAGGATGCTGCGCGCTCGTCGGGTCTCACCGCAACTCTTCCCTTCGAGCAGGCGACGCTCGCTCAAGAGGGGCGGCAAACAACGCTTAGGAGGTTTGCCGTTACCCCTGATGAAGTCATTCACGGTCCCGCCAGGGGCGAGATGCTTGCCCGGATCTCGACGGAGCTCGTCCAGCTCCACAGCCGCTTTTACGGAAAGGGACCAACCAAGGCCAAGACGCACATGGTCGATGACGCGGTCCTCTGCGTCCTGCGTGGAGGTTTCACGACGATCGAGCGAACACTGATCGAGTCCGGCGACCGGGATCCTGTCCTGCGCATGCGGCGCAGCTTCCAGCAGGCGATGGAGGATGAGTTCCGCCGGGTCGTCGAGGATGCGACCGGGCGCACGGTGATCGCGTATATGAGCACGGTCCACGTGAACCCCGATCTGGCGGCGGAGCTTTTCATTCTCGAGCCGATCGAGGAGCCGGAATCGGTGATGCCGTCCAGCCTGGATGGGGACCAGCCGGCGCGGGGGGATGGGGACCAGCCGGCGCGGGCGCCGGACGACCTCTAGGCCCGCCCCCACCGTTCAGAGCTTCGACCGCGTTAGCGCGGTCCGCGAACATCGGGAGGACGCGATCAAGCCCCACCAGCCGGAGGACGCGTTCGACCTGAGACCCTGGCGCGGCCACCGCGTGCACCGGTTTCCCGTCGCTTGCCGCCCGGAAAGCCCCGATAGGGCCCCGATTCCCGACGAATCAATGAAGCTCAGCCGAGTGAGATCGATGACGACGCCAGATCGCGCCCGAACCTCTGCCAGCAGCTCGGGTTCCACGGTTGGCACCGTGCCGAGGTCGAGCTCACCGGCGAGTTCGAACACGGAGGCACCGTCATGTGCGAGCTCGACGGAGACCGTGAGCGCGTTCTGCCCGCTCCCCCGGTGTTGGCGGGGTGGAGCGGCCCCGCTAGACCGCTCCACCCGATCGCCTCAACGCGCCATCCCCTAGTGGTGCGCAGCTCCCATGGGGCAGGGAGACTCTGAAAGTCAATGAGTGCTTGGGGCGCTTCACGAATAGGAGAGCTCTCCTCGGATTGCTGATCCATCTCTACCGAGGAAACCCGACCCCACCCCCTGATAGGGCGTGCCTCCAAGCTGATCAAATTCGGGAGTCGCGTCTCAGCGTGGCATTCACCGTGCGCTCCCCCGCGAATCTAGATAGATTCTATTTCGGCTTCAGTGTGTAAGTCAAAGAGCCGGATATAGCCGAGGCGTGCGTTCGAATCGGCTTTTTCCGCTAATTGCGCAGGAACGGTCGCACAGGGGCGATCGGGCCAGGCGAATGAGTCTCGATGAGACGATGAATTCAGCCAATCCTGCAACAGCTTCCACAGACGTATCTCCGGTGCCATCGGACGCCACCGGGGTGCGAGAAGAACGCGGTGGGCGGGACCGTGAGGACGCCGCACGGTCCCGCCGCCGCTTCATCGTTGATTAGGTTTCCGGGGCCGCCGTCACGGGGTGTGTAGGAGGTTCTCCACCCCCGCGACGCCGTCGACCGAGCCGGCCTGCTCAACCAGCTTCTTGATCTCGTCCGGGCGCTTGACCTCACCGCGCAGGTAGACGACGCCGTGTTCCACATTGACGTTCACGGACCCCTTCGGAGCGTCGGGGGGCTGGAAGATCTCGCTCTTCACCCGCTCGGCGAGAGCCTGGTCGTTTGGAGCCGGCTTCTCGGGCCTGGCCTTGCTCTTTGCTGCCTCGACCTTGCCCTCGACCTGCCCGCTGCGGTACTCCGCCTGGCGCCGGGTGGTGTCTGCGCCCTTTCGGAACAGCGCCAGGGCCCGATCGCGAACGATGTGCCTGCGCCGCTTGCCCGAGTCAGGGTCGAGGAAGTACCCGGCGGCAAGCCCTGCCGCGCCCGCGGCCCCAACTGCCTTCTTCGTGGCGCCATCCGCCGTCGCGCCCGTACGGGCGCGCGCACGCGCCGCGGCGATCCGGGCGCGGGTCGCCCGCTTCCGGGCCTCGCTCCGCGCGCTTCTCATGGTGGAGGCCGCCTGCTTCCGCGCGTCCTTGATGGTGGATGAAACCTGCTGCTGGGTTCCCTTCGCTCCCTTCGCCGCCCCGGAGACGGTCTTGTCTTTCGCGCCTCTCATCGCCTTCATTGCAATCCCTCGTCTCGGATCGGTGTGAAGTTGCATTTTCGGGTTGCCCGCCCCCAAGTGGGGCTAAACGGCTCCCGCGGTCATCCCGCCAGCCGCGCGCCCACTCCCGACGCGAGTTCCCCGGCGCGGAGCGGGCCGCCCGCATGCGGGTCGAGGGGAGGTGTGGACAGGCCGCGTCCCTCGCGAAGGCCCTCGAGCAGCTCGAGCAGCGCGTCGCTCGCGGACCGGCGGGGCTCCCAGCCGAGTTCGCCCCTCGCCCGCTCGCTGCTCATCAGGGGCACCTGGAGAGCGAGATCGAGCCAGCCTGGGGGCGTGGGCTGCAGGCGAAGGCGCCAGCTGATCGAGGTGAGAGCTCTCAGCAACCCCCGCGGCATTCCGACCGGACGGGCGTCGAGGAGCTCCCCGAGCCGTTCGGGATCGAGCACCGGATCGGCTGCGATGTTGAACGCGCCGACTGCCTCGCTGAAGATGGCCCGGCGATAGGCGTCCCCTACGTCCAGCGAGTGGACGGCCTGGAAGCGCAGGCCACGGACCGCCGGAACGATCGGGATCAGCCTGCGGGTGATCAAGGCGTTCGGCAGGAAGGGTCCGGCGAACAGCCGCCGGATCTCCGAGGCGGCGTCGCGCTTGAAGATCAAGGCCGGGCGAAGGCGTGCCACCGAGACCGAAGGGGTCGCCTCCTCGAATCGGTCGAGGATCCGCTCGACCGCGGCCTTGTGGCGAGAGTAAAAGGAGCTGGCGATCCCCTCAGTCGGATGGCTCTCGTCGACCTCTCGGTCCTTCGGGCCGGGGGAGTAGGCGCCCACCGACGAGGCGTAGACCAGCCTCGGGACCCCGGCATCGGCGGTCGCCCCGAAGACCCTCTCCGAGCCCACGACGTTCACCGATTCGGTCTCCGCTTCGTCGCGCGAGGGCTGGATCAGCCAGGCAAGGTGGACGACGGCGTCGGCACCCTCGAAGAGGGTCCGGAGGTCAGCGGAGCGAACGTCTGCATCGGCCCACTCCACCTTCGGGAGGAGGAGCTTGGGACGGCGCCTCGCGATCCCCAGAATCGAGTCGACCCGGGCGTCCGAGACGAGTGAGCGGAGCACGCTCGTCCCCACATTCCCTGTCGCTCCGACTACGACGACCCTCATGCCACGCCCGCGGTCCCGCACATGGAAGGGGACTACCCATGCCCGGTGCGCGACTAACGGCATGGGCCGGTGTTGAACCGGGCGAGAACTTGCGCTTCGAACGAGAACTTGCGTAGCGCTTAAACGGGTTCCCTACCCTGTGCAGCTCGTTGGGGCGATCTCCGCGGGATACCCGCGGAATGCGCCTCCCGGCGGCACGCTCATATGGCAAGGCGACAGACATCAGATCTACTTCGCGCCCGCCCGCAGCGGACCGCGCGCCGACCCGAGCACCTCACCGAGCAGCATCCCCGCCCACCGATCGTGGAGATGCGCAAGGTCACGAAGGTGTACCCCGGCGGCCACGTCGGGCTCGAGCGGGTCAGCCTCAGGGTGGACCGCGGGGAGTTCGTCTTCCTGGTCGGCCCCACGGGATGCGGCAAGACGACCCTGATCAAGACCCTGATCCGCGAGCTCGAGCCCACCGAGGGTGAGGTCCTGATCGCCGGCAGGGACATCTCCACCCTGCCCAACAAGGCCGTCCCGCAGCTCCGGCGGCGGATCGGAACCGTCTTCCAGGACTTCAAACTTCTGCCGAGCAGGAACGTCTACGACAACGTCGCCTACGCGCTCCAGGTAATCGGCGCGTCGCGTGGCGAGATCCGCCGGAAGGTCCCCGACGCCCTCCGCCTCGTCGGTCTCGCCGACAAGGTGAAGAGCTTCCCGGATCAGCTCTCCGGCGGCGAGCAGCAGCGGCTCTCGGTGGCGAGGGCGTTCGTCAACCATCCTCCGCTGCTCCTCGCGGATGAGCCGACCGGGAACCTCGATCCCAACACGTCGATCGGGATCATGCAGGTGCTCTACCGGATCAACCGGACCGGGACGACCGTCGTCGTGGTGACCCACGACCGGGAGATGGTCGACAAGATGCGCCGGCGCGTGATCGCCCTCGACGGCGGCCGGGTGGTGCGCGACCAGGCGGCCGGCACCTACACCTCCAAGGACGAGTCCACCCGCGAGTTCGCCACCCGCCTTCGCGAGGAGATGGGCGTCGACGACGAGAAGCCCCGCTACTAGGCGCTGACCGTGGGGCGAATCTTCTTCTTCATCGGCGAGGGGCTGCGAGCACTGCGGCGGAGCGCCGCGCCGAGCCTCGCCGCGATCGTCACGGTCGCGATCACCGTCCTGCTGCTCGGGGTCCTGATCCCGGTGCTCCAGACCACCAACGGCAAGACCAACGAGGTGCGCGACCAGGTCGGGCTGCGGATCTTCCTGAAGGACGTGGATGCGTCGGGTGCGCCGATCGCCGCCGGGGGCGGGAACGGAGAGCAACCGCCGTCGACCGAGGTACAGCAGCTTCAGTCCCAGCTCCAGGCCATCCCGCACGTAAAGAGCGTCGAGTACGTGTCGAAGGACGATGCGCTCGCGATCCTCAGCGAGCGTCTCAAGGAGGAGAACCGGGACGACATCACCGCGCAGCTCCCGGGCTCCCACAACCCGCTGCCCGCATCGTTCAACGTCACCCCGGACGATCTTTCGAATCTCGGCGCGGTTCGCTCGGCGATTACTCCACCCGGTCCGGACGGGACGCCGACGCCGATCAGCCCGGCGATCGACGACATCAGCGATTCGCGCGATGACGCCGAGAAGATCACCGGCGCTACCAGCGCGATCCGCTGGGTCCTGGGCGTGATCTCCGCTCTGCTTCTGGTCGCCTCCCTGCTCCTCGTCGGCAACACGATCCGGCTGTCGATCTACGCGCGTCGTCGCGAGGTCGAGGTGATGCGCCTGGTCGGCGCGACCAACTGGTTCATCCGCTGGCCGTTCATGGTGGAGGGACTCGTCTGCGGGCTGGTAGGGGCGGCGGTCGCGATTGGCTTCCTGCTCCTCGGCAAGGAGGTGATCGTCGATCCGCTCGCGGACAACTTCCACCTGATCTCCTCTGGGGACACGATCGCCTTCGGCAAGCTCGCGCTCGTCCTGCTGTGCGTCGCCATGGGCGTCTCCGCGACCGGCAGCGGTCTCACGCTGCGTCGCTTCCTCCGGATTTGAGCCGGCGTCCACTCTGGATCGCGGCCTTCGTCGCGATCGCCTTCATCATCGGGCTCGCGATCGGGGGACGGGTCGAGCCGGTGAACGATGCGGTCATCGACGTGCTCGGCGGAGACGAGCGGAACGCCACCTCCCAGGCGATCGACGTGATCGAAGAGGACTACTTCCACGAGGTCGACGCCGACCAGCTCGAGAGCGATTCGGTCCGCTCCCTCGTGGACCAGCTGAAGAAGCGCTACAAGGACCGCTTCTCGCACTACTTCTCTCCGGACGAGTACGAGCGCTTCAGGGCGGGGGGCCGGTTCTCCGGGGTGGGTCTGGCCGTCAACGAGGTCGATCGTGGGCTGCGCGTCGCGACCGTCTACAAGGGGACGCCGGCGAGGGAGGCGAGAATCATCCCGGGGGACCTGATCACGGCGGTCAACGGTCGATCGATTGCCGGCGAGGACGCCGAGGCAGCGACCGCGCGAATCCGGGGCCCGGAGGGCACCAAGGTGATGCTCACAGTCGAAAGGCCCGGTACCCCAGCGATCCGACCGAAGCCTCCGCGAGAGGTGACCCTCACGCGGCGCGAGGTCGACGTTCCGGTGGTCGAAGCGAAGCTGAGGCCGATCGGCACGCGAAGGGTGGGCTGGATCCAGCTTCTCTCCTTCGCCCGCGACGGCGTCCACGGGGAGCTCCGCGAGGAGGTGGAGCGGATGTATCAGGAGGGCGCCGAGGGGATCGTGCTCGATCTCCGCGGCAACGGGGGCGGGCTTCTCACCGAGGCGATCCTCGTCTCCAGCCTGTTCGTCCCCGATGGGACGATCGTCTCGACCTCCGGACGCACCCAGCGCGATCGGACCTTCGAGGCCACCGGCGACGCGCTGTCCAGGCACCCCATCGTGGTGCTGATCAACGGCGACACCGCCTCCGCGTCCGAGATCGTTGCCGCCGCGCTCGAGCAGGCCGGGTACGCGACGGTGGTCGGGACCCGATCCTTCGGAAAGGGGACCTTCCAGGAGGTGATCCCGCTCGACAACGGCGGCGCGCTCGATCTGACCGTCGGGGAATATCTGACCCGTGACGGGACATCGATCAACGGCACCGGTGTGAAGCCGCAGGTGAAGGCGAAGGACGTCCCCTCGACGACGCCCGACGAGGGTCTCGAGCGCGCCCTCCAGGTGCTGGGCAAGCAGCTCTGAAACGCGTAGTCCTCGTCTCCAAGCGCGGCCGCTTCCTCGTCGGGGAGCTGCTCTTCGAACGCGGCGGGCAGATCGAGCTGGGCGGCGGCCGGCGGGCGGCGACCCCGGGCCGGATGACCCTGGTGGAGCTCGGTCAGGGCCGCGGCCGCGCGAAGGTGATCCGCGAGCTCGGCGATCCGCGGCTTGCGGCCGACGTGATCGAGGCGATGCTCGATGACCGGGACGTGCGCCGAGGCTTCCCGCGGCGGGTCGAGGAGGAGGCCGCGGCGGCGCGGGGGCAGGCGGACTCGCTTGCCGTCGAGCGGCGTGACCTTCGCGATCTCGACACGTTCACCGTCGATCCGGCGAGCGCCCACGACTTCGACGACGCCGTCTCGGCGACGCGCACCGATCGTGGCGTCCGGCTCTGGATCCACATCGCCGACGTCGCCGCCCACGTCCGCCCGGGGAGCGGTCTGGAGAAGGAGGCGCGCCGGAGGGCCAACTCCACCTATGTCCCAGGGCTCGTCGCCCCGATGCTTCCGCACGCCCTGTCGAGCGACGCCTGCAGCCTCGCTCCGGATGTGGACCGGCTGGCGGTCACATCCGAGATCGAGCTCTCGGAGGCCGGCGAGCCCCTGTCGGCCGGCTTCTACCGCAGCCGGGTCCGCTCGGATGCCCGGCTCAACTACGACCAGCTCGACGAGATCTTCAGGGGTCGCGCGAAGCCGCCGGAGCGGATCGTCGAGCCCCTCGCGCTGGCCAGGGAGGCGGCCGCGTCGCTCGCCGCCCGCCGGCCCCGCGCGTCGCTCGAGGTGGAGAGCTTCGAGCCCGATTTCCGCTTCGAGGACGGTCAGGTCGTCGGTGCGCACTCCGTCCCGCAGACGGAGGCACACCGCCTGATCGAGCACCTGATGATCCTCACGAACGAGCGGGTCGCCGATCTGCTCGAGCGTCGCCGCATCCCGACCCTCTACCGCGTCCATGAGCAACCTGACCCGGAGCGGATCCGGTGGATGGTCGAGCGGCTCGCAGCCCTCGATGTCCCCACCCCGCCGCTGCCCGAGGCGATCTCCCCCCAGCAGGCGGGCGATCTGGCGGGCGAGGCGAGTCGCCTGGTGGCGCGGGAGGCCAAGCGCCGTGGCCACGGCCGCGAGGCGTATACATCGCTTGTGCTCCGTTCCCTGAAGCAGGCGCATTACGCGGATCGAAACCTGGGCCACGCCGGGCTGGGTAGCCCCGCCTATGCCCATTTCACGTCCCCGATCCGGCGCTATCCGGACCTCGTCGCTCACCGTGCGCTCCTTTCGGCGATTGGCGCCGGCGAGGAGGCGCCCCGCGCCGAGGGCCTCTCCGACGTCGGCGCCCAGTGCTCGGAGCGGGAGCGGGACGCCACCCGGACCGAGCGCGATGCCGACTCGGTGTGCGCCTCGTTCCTGCTCGAGCGCGAGCTGTTCGAGCGCGGCCCCGGCACTCGCTTCGAGGGCGAGGTCTCCGGCGTCGTCGGCGCCGGAGCCTTCGTCCGGTTCGGCGGTGCGCTGGCCGACGTCTACGAGGGATTCCTCCCAGCCCGCCGGATCGGAGGGCGGGAGCGTTATGAGCTCGACGCCACCGAGACCATGCTTCTCGGTGGGAGCGGCGGGGACGCGATCCGCCTCGGCGATCCGATCACCGTCGCGGTCGACCGGGTCGAGGCGCCACGGGGCCGGGTCGATCTCCTGCCGGTGGTGGAGCCGTGATGGCCAAGAAGTCGAAGGGACCGAGGGCACCCGTGAGCGGCGATGTCGCCACCAACCGCAGGGCCCGTCACCGCTTTCAGCTGCTGGAGAAGATGGAGGCGGGAATCGAGCTCCGTGGCAGCGAGGTCAAGTCCCTCCGCGAGGGCAAGGCGCAGCTGAACGAGGCATATGCCGTGGTCGACAAAGGGGAGGTCTGGCTGCGGGGCGCCCACATCCCGCCGTACCTGCCGGCTTCGAACGAGAACCACGATCCCGACCGCCCGCGGAAGCTGCTTCTCCACCGACGCGAGATCGAGCGGCTGGTCGGAAAGACGGCCGAGCGGGGCCTGACCCTCGTCCCGACACGCATCTACTTCAAGGGTCCGCGGGCGAAGGTCGAGCTCGCCCTTGCGACGGG
>Ga0126312_10003250_pt1 | contig 10958 bp, 7 predicted proteins | sample Plot104A_FD_92537 | JGI IMG/M metagenome (GOLD analysis project Ga0126312, IMG submission 92537) | Serpentine soil microbial communities from UC McLaughlin Reserve, CA, USA - Plot104A | ecosystem: Environmental > Terrestrial > Soil > Grasslands | place: USA: UC McLaughlin Reserve, Lake County... | reverse complement strand
GGCGGCGCGCTCACGGCGGAGCAGCGAACCGATCCCGAGACACCAGATACCCAACAAGAAGATTTCCAGCGGATTCCATAAGCCGCGCACTACCATGCCGTAAAAAACCTTGATTATCACCCGCATTGCTTCCTGTTGGTTCGGCATTGCCGCTGGGTACTCCCGAGCCAAACTCGGAATGATGACGCCGAACAGCGCGGCACCAAGAGAGCCAATCAGGGAATATGAAACGCCGCCGATCGTGTACAGAAGCACGAGGTTGGGGCGCTGTGCTCGGAACCAGCTGTACCCAAGGACCGCAATGGGGGCAAAGGATAGGTAGGCCACCAGATCGAAAACCATGCTCCAGTGGAACCAGTTGGCGCCGCTCGATCCGATCCGCAGGAGCGGTGTGGGTCCGAGAACAGCGCCCCGGTGTCGTTTTTCGCCGCCAAAAGGAGCGTAATAACGTTGAGGACGTGGCGACCGTCAAAACGATCCCTGACCAAGCCGCCAGTCGTTGCAAGCGCGGGAAATCATTCACGTTTCCCCCAATGCACCATATGTCTGCCATTGTCGATCGCCGCCGGTTGGAACATTAGGGGACCCATCAAACTGGCTGAGCTCCCTATGTGCGCCTGGCTCGTGAGGACTCACTGCTTCGGTGACACGTGGATGGGTTGTGCCTGGAGTCTTGACTGCCGTAGGTGAGGTTCGGCTGCCGCGACCGTGCGGGAGTGCGTGAATCAGGGCCGGTCGGTCCGACCGGTGCCGCCCGCCGCCCAGTCGCGACCGGGCCGGTTGCCACCGAGTCCTGCCTGCTGAGCGCGCAGGATTGCTTCGGCCCGATCGGCTACCTGGAGCTTGGTGAAGACGTTGGATACATGGTTGCGGATTGTCTTGGGACTCAGTTGCAGCTGTCGGGCGATCTGCGGGTTGGTCTGGTGTTGCGCCACCATTGCGAGGATCTGGTGTTCGCGTTCGGTGAGTTGGGGGAAGGCGTTGGTCGGTGCGCTGGGTCGGGGAGTCGCGAAGAAGTCGATCAGCCGCCTAGCGATCGCCGGGCCGAAGATCGCCTCGCCGCTGGTCACGGCGCGGACCGCGCGCAGGATCTCCGATTTGACCGCGCCCTTGAGCAGGTAGCCGCGGGCGCCGGCCTGCAGGGCCGCGAAGATCGAGTCGTCGTCGTCGAACATGCTGAGCACGACGATGCTGATGTGGGGACTGCCGCCTAGGATGCGGCGGGTCGCCTCGATCCCCCCGAGTCCGGGCATCTGCAGGTCCATCATGATCACGTCAGGCTGCAAAGAGGTGGCCATGGCGACGACGTGTTCCCCGTCGGCGGCCTCGCCGATCACTTCGAGGTCGGCAGCCGAGGACAGCAGTGCCCGCAGCCCGCCGCGGAACTGGCGGGAGTCGTCGGCGATTATGAGCCGGATCGGATCCATGGCTAGCCGTCCTGTGAGGGTCGCCGGTCGAGGGATCTGTACGGCAGTACCGCGGTGATGACGGTGCCGTGCGGGACGCCGGCCGCGACAACGAGCGTTCCGCCCAGCTCGGCCGCTCGCTCGCGCATCGAGGTGAGACCCACGCCGGTCCCCCGGTCGTCGGGCATGCCCGATCCGCAGTCCGAGACCTCAAGCGTCGCCGAGTCGGCGTCCACCACGAGTTTCAGCGTGGCCGCTGTGGCATCTGCGTGGGTGGTGATGTTGCTCAGCGCTTCGGCGGCGATACGGTACAGGGCCACCTCCACGGCCGCCGGCAGCGGCGGTAGCACGTCGGGTGTTAGCACGTCGAGCTCCAGTCGCGGGTGCTGGGTGGCAAGCATCCGCAGCGCGCCCGATAATCCGAGCGCGTCCAGCGCGGGTGGGCGGAGCCCGTACACCACTCGACGGACTTCGGCGACCGTCTCTTGGGCCTGCGTGACGAGCGCGTCGAGCATCCTCCGGGCCCGCTGCGGGTCGGTCGTGATCAGGTCGCGGGCGGTCTCCGCGGTCATCATTATCGCGGCCAGCTGGGGCCCCACTCCGTCGTGGAGGTCGCGGCGGAGTCGGGAGCGTTCGTCCTCGCGGGTTGTGACCAGCCGCTGCCGGGACTGTTGCAGGTCGCCAGCGAGTCGACGTGCCTCCTCCCACTGGCGGGCGGCGTGCACCGCGGCGCCGATCTGTCGGGCCAGCTCTGCCAGCCGGCGGAGCTCGCTGGTGGAGAAGGTGTCCTCACCGATCCGCGGTGCCAACACAAGAACTCCGAGCGACTCGCCGCCGTAGCGCAGGGGCAGCCGCACCGGTGTCGATACCGGTTGCCCGTACTCCACGACCGTGGTCGGGAGGTCGCCGGCATTGTCGAGTTCGACTGCGGCGTAAGGCAGCTTCAACGCCTCGGAGACTGTGCGCACCACGGTTTGCAGCACCGCATCTGGCGTCATGGTGTCCTCCAGGCGCTGCCCGAGGCGGGCCACGAGTGTGTACGGCTCGGCCCGGTCGCCGTAGACCAGCCGGTTGACGCCGCGCTGCAGCCGGCCGTGCAGCGGAATGAGGACTAGGGCAACCAAGCCGGTGGCGAGCAACGGCACAGCCAAGCCACCACCGCTGGGTTGCAGGACAAACCCTGCGCCGGCAACGACGAGGACGTACAGGCCGACCACGCACGCGGTGAGGCTGCCGTAGATCAGCGTGCGGCTGAGCACCACGTCCACCTCGAATAGGTGGTGGCGGATCAGCGCGACACCGAGCGTGACCGGCACCAACAGCATGACCAGGTAGGAGGTTGTGGTGTAGCCGACCAGGTAGGCGAGCACCTGTGCCGGCGTCATCGGGTCCGGCGCAGCACCGATGGCGGTGAGCGCGAAGTCCAACCCGAGGAAGGCGGCGAAGGCGACGGTGATGCCGAACACCACCCATCTGATCTGCTGGCGTTGCCGAAGCGTCGGAGCGTGCCGGTAACGGTGCACCTGGGCATAGACCACGGTGACGAGCGCGCCGAGCCAGATCACCGACTCGGCGAGGAGCTGCCAGGTTCCGGGGTTGGTGGTCCAACGCGGCACGACGTGCTCGGCCAGCTGCCAGCCGATCCACACCGCTGCGACCCAGCCGGTCCAGCGGGGAACGAACCGGCCGTCGGGGAAAACGTAGAGGAACAGCCCGAAGCAGGCGGCGCCGAGAAAGTGCAGCCAGGCGACTGGCGCCGCCAAGGTGGCATGGCTGGCGGCCAGCGCCGGCAACGTGAACCCGAACGTCGCGGTTCCGAAGAGCAACAAGGCCAGGGAGGCGAACAGCGCTACACGGTCGTCGGGGCGGCGCGCGAAGATCAGCGCCGCGATCCCGACGTAGCCGATTGCGAACACCACATCCATGAACGTGGTGAACCAAGCGTAAAAGCTGGCGCTTAGGCCCAGATCCGTCAGCGATCTTAGGCCGTCGACCGGCAGTTGCCCCGTCGTGCAGACGGGCGTGGGACAGGCCACCTGCAGCAGAGCCAGCTCGGCTGGAACACCCGCAACGAACAACCCCACGGTGAGCACTCCGGCTACGACCCAGAGCACCGAGAGCATGAGGTAGCGGGCGTGCGGGCGCTCACCGGCCGCCCGCTTCGTCACGGTGGTGACCTCTGTACCGGCTCGAAGAGCGAAACGGCTCACACGCGACCTCCTCGCCCGCGTGGCTGACCCCTGGACACCAGGCGGCGCGCCCGGAGTCGTGCCTGTCTTCACTGTATTCCCGGCCGGGCCTTGTGACGCCGTTCGGCCGGGTCGCCGAGGCGCCCGCGGGTGAGGGCAATCAGTGCCAGGGCGAATGCGACGACGATCGCGCTCGGGATCCAATAACCGGTGACTGCGGCGCTGGCCCCGGCGTCGGGAAGCGCGAACGTGCGGCCAAAGGCGGTGGTGGTGACGTCGAAACTCGAGTGCCAGATCCCGGCCAGCAGGACACTGGCCCCGGTGACGTTGTAGAGCCACATGAACAGGACCCGGCCAGAAAGCTGGATAACCCCGACCACCGCAACATAGGCCAGCGCTAGGTGGAGCTGAGCCAAGCCGAACCCGTTCGCCACCATGGTGCCCGGCAGATGGTACGCGGCAAAGGGCAGCGCGACGAGAGCGCTCGCGGCGACCGGGCCAAAGCGGTCCTGCCACCGCGCCTGCAGGAACCCGAGAAAACCGGCTTCCTCGGCGACGATGCAAAAGATGATCAGTATCAGCAGGTGCGGCAGTGTCGTCGTCAAGATCAGAACCCAGCGGTCCGCTATCACCTCCAGCATGCCGGGACCATAGATCACGACCGTCACGAGCAGGACCGACAAGGGCACACTGAGCAGTGCGAGGCCATACCAGCGGAGACGGACACGCCAGCGGAAGCACCGCCCAGCCAGCTCTCGGACCCCCTGCCGGCCACCGACGGCCGCCACAACCACAAACGCTGGCAGCGCCGACGCCAGAATCGGGCCCAGCGAGTCGGAGAAGGCGAGCCCGAACGGCAGAGCTCCCGGCCGGTTCAACGGCGGGACCACCGCGACCGCCGTGCTGATCGACATCATTAGCAGCAGAAACGTCGCGACCGGATGATGCGCGATGACACGGCGGACCGCCGAACGATACCCGGCGTGATCGACGGCAATTGACGATGCGGTCATGACTCTCTCCCTGGCTACGCGCAACCCGATGTCACGCTCGCAAGCCAGCACACGCCATAGGCAGTCCCGCCGTCATGAGCCACAGACCCCGTCCGGCAGGGAAAAATGTCCCGACACTGTCCCAACGGCCAGCTCGCCATAGTCGGGGGCCTTGACGAGCGGGGTTTGACGGCGGGAAGGTCAGCACTCGCTCGGGCTCGTTTGAGGCGGGCCTCGACGGTGCCCTTGCCCGGCATCAGCTGCCCACCGACCCCGGCCCCGGGCATGCGCTACCGCCAGGAGTACTTCGCTGGCGGGAACGAAGCTGTTCGACTTCGCCGGGAGCACCGGATTGATCAGCGGAGTCCCCACGACTGCCGGTAGCTTCGCGTTCACGGTCCGGGTCAGGGACGAGGCGCGTGCGACCGACACCGAGACCTTCACGATCGAGATCCTCGCGCCCGAAGCGCCGACGATCACCTCCGAGGCGCTGTCCAGCGGCACGGTCGGCGATTTTTACTGCTGCGGCAACCTGTTCGCCAGCGGTGGTGTCCGCCCTACACGTGGTCGGTGGTCACCGGGGCGCTTCCTCCCGGCCTTGCGCTGCCGAAGGGGGAGAACACCATCTCCGGAACGCCCACCACGGCTGGCACATTCACATTCACCGTCCCGCGTCACCGACGATCTGGACACCTGCGAGAAGGAGTTCTCCATCACGATCAGCTGAGCGTCAAACCGATGTGTGGGTCGCGGGCGGGCATTAGGTGCTGGCTGCGGAGATCCTCGCGACTGCCGGGTCGGCATTCGGATCGAGACCAACATGATCATGTTCTACAACCTCGGCGGCGGCGAACTGCTGGGCGTGTGGCCCAACCCGCTCAACCAGGACAAGATCATCCAGCTCCGCGGATACCGACTGCAGTCTCCCTTGCCGTATCGGCACTTTCGGGAAATCCCGGCCGGTCACGTTCCATCCATCTCGGCGGTCGCAAACCTGTCGCCCGTCAAACTGTCTGGTTCCTCACTGACAAACTCCGTTCAACCGATGACCATCCGTCCGCTCATCTAAGCCGAGTCTGATCACCAGCGATCATCGGCGATCTCACCGAGCCGACCGACGTACCCCCTCGAACCCCCAAAGCTTCCAAGTCCCACACACCCGCTGCACGAGGTGGGGGTACGTCCTCGTCGAGCTGACCGCTCACGGGCGGTGCCGCGCCCTATGGGGATCGTGATGAGTCTGCATAAGTTGTCGGCCGGCCGCGGATATGACTACCTGGTCCAGCAGGTGGCGGCGCTAGACGCGACCCACCGGGGTCGCTCGGATCTGGCGTCCTACTACGCCGAGCGGGGTGAGACGCCAGGACGCTGGATGGGCCGCGGCATCGCCGGGATCGATGGCCTCGAGGTCGGTGATGTGGTGACTGGGGAGCAGATGTGGCTGCTGTTCGCCGAGGGCCGCCATCCCCTCGCCGGCCAAGCATCGCCTGGAGGCGGTGGACCGGTGCTGTTGGGGGTGCCGTTCCGCACGGTGGAGGGGGTGGAGCGGCCGTTCCGCCAGGAGCTGCGGACCCGCTACGCCGCGCACGCTCAGAGCCTCGGCCTCTCGCCCCGGGCCGGACTGCCTGCCGAGGTGCGGGCTCGAATCCGCACCGACCTGGCCCTCGAGTGGTTCCGCGAGGCTGAGGGGCGGGACCCGAAGGGTGACCTGGAGCTGACTTCTGCGGTGGCCCGGTGGTCGCGACCGGCGCCGGCGCCGGTCGGGGGGTACGACCTCACCTTCTCCCCCGTCAAGTCCGTCTCCGCCCTGTGGGCCCTCGCTCCGCCGGACGTGGCGGCCCGGATCGAAGCAGCGCACCAGGCCGCGGTCGCCGATGCGCTGCACTGGCTGGAGGACCATGCGTTGTTCAGCCGGGAGGGTACGGCAGGGGTACGTCAAGTAAACGTCACCGGATTGGTCGCCGCCGCGTTCACCCACCGCGACAGCCGAGCCGGGGACCCCGATTTGCACACCCACGTCGCTGTCGTCAACAAGGTCCAAACCATGGCCGGTCGGTGGTTGTCGATCGACGGGCGGGTGCTGCATGCAGCGGCGACAGCGGTGTCGGAGACCTACAACACCGCCCTGGAGACTCGCCTCACTCACCAGTTGGGGTTGCGGTTCGCGGACCGGCCGGGCCGGGACCGGTCAAAGCGGCCGGTCCGAGAGATCGTCGGGCTCGACCCGGCGCTGCTTGCCCGGTGGTCGTCTCGCCGGCGAGCGATCGACGTCCGCTCGGCCGAGCTCGCCGCCGCGTTCACCGCCGAGCACGGGCGAGCACCCAGCCGGGTCGAGCAGATCCAGCTGGCCCAGCAGGCCACCCTAGAAACCCGCGACCCCAAGCACGAACCGCGCACCCTTAGCGAGCAACGCGCCGCCTGGCACACCCAAGCCGTCGAGGTGATGGGCGGGCCCGACCGGGTTGCCGCCATGGTCACCCGGGCGCTGCGCCCAACACCGGTCATCGGACCGGTGGTGACGGCGGACTGGGTAGGGCGGGTGGCGGAGCGGGTGATCTCGGTGCTGGAAGAACGTCGGGCGACCTGGCAGCCCTGGCACGTCTGGTCCGAGACGCAACGCCAACTCCGCGGCACGAACCTTGCCCCCGCTCACCTCCCCATCGTGGCGGGACTAGTCGTCGACTCAACTCTGGCGCGGTCGGTTTGCCTCACCACCGTCGAGGATCCGGCCGAGCTGCCGGCGGAGCTGCGGCGTCTAGATGGGGCGTCGGTGTTCACCGTCGCCGGGACCGAGCAGTACACCTCGCTGCGGATCCTGGCCGCCGAACAACACATCCTCGACGCCGCCGCGCGGACCGACGGGCACGCCCTCCACCCCATCGCGGTCGACCTCGGACTCGTCGAAGCCACCGCCAACGGCCATCACCTGGACGCGGGACAGGCCGCGATGGTCCAAATGCTCACGACCGACCGCCGGCGCATCCAGCTGGTCATCGCGCCGGCCGGGGCCGGGAAAACCACCGCCCTCAAAGTCCTCGCCGACACCTGGACCGGCGGCGGCGGCCACATCCTCGGCCTCGCCCCCTCCGCCACGGCCGCCCACCAGCTGCAGCAGGCCACCGACATGCCGGCCGACACCCTCGCCCGGCTCAGCTGGGCCCTCGACCACAACCGACCCCTCCCCGACTGGGCCCCGGCGATCGGGCCCAAGACGCTGCTCGTCGTCGACGAGGCCGGGATGGCCGACACCCTCACCCTCGACACGGTCATCGGCCACGTCCTCAGCCGGGGCGGCCGGGTCTGCCTGGTCGGGGACGACCGGCAACTCGGCGCCGTCGGACCCTCCGGCATCCTCACCGACCTACACGCCGCTAACGGTGCCCTCCGGCTCACCCAGCTGCACCGGTTCAGCGATCCCGCCGAAGCCGACGCCACCCTCCAGATCCGCGGCGGCCACCCCGACGGACTCGACTACTACACCAACCGCGACCGCATCCACACCGGCCACCCCAACGTCCTCTCCCAGCAGCTCCTCACCGCCTGGCAGACCGACCGGAACGCAGGGCTGGACACCCTGATGCTCGCCCCCAGCCGACCACAAGTTGCCGACCTCAACCGGCAGGCCCGCGCGCTGATCCGGGAACCACAGGCTCCGGGACGGGAGGTCGGACTGGCCGACGGGAACCAGGCGGGCATCGGAGATGTGATCATCACCCGCCGCAACGACCGCCGACTGGCCTGCGGTCACAGCTGGGTCCGCAACGGCGACCGCTGGACCATCACCGGCCTCGGCGACGACGGCACCATCCAAGCCAGACACCTACGCACCGGAATGCCGGTCACCCTCCCGCGCGGCTACGTCGCCGGCGCGGTCGAACTCGGCTATGCCACCACCGTGCATGCCGCCCAAGGCGTCACCGCGGACACCACCCACGGCCTGGTCGATGAGCTGATGACCCGCGAACAGCTGTACACCATGATCAGCCGCGGCCGCCACGCCAACCACCTTTACGTTCCGGGCGCGGACGCTGCTGACCTGGACCATCACGGCCTCGTCCGAGTCGGCGTGCATGAGGCGACGGCCGAAGAGACGCTGCATCGCGTCCTCATCCACAGCGATTTGCCGGTCTCCGCCACCACCGCTCGCGCGCACCAGCGGCAGGCGACTGGTCCGAATAGGGGCATCAGGCGACCGGCACCGCGACATGACTACCCGTCCGCTCCGACCCCTTCACCCGGGCCGCCGGCGCCCGGGTGGTAAGGCCGGTTCCTCCGCCCCCGATGGTGTGCCGGCAACAACGCTGGCCACGGAGGAACCGGCGAAGTCCGAGCAACAACTTCCCAAACGGAATTCTGGTCAGACACCTGGTCAGGACAACCTGGTCAGACCTCGACACTGCCGAATCTGGCTCTACTTCGATCAAGAGGCCGGCGCAAGCGCCGGCCGGCGGCGCGTGTCCTCCCTACGGTCCGGGCCGCGCCGCCTACCTAGAAGCGCAGGTACTGACCCTGCCAGTAAGCGCTGGCCTAGGATCACCGGCATCATGTCCGAACCTCGGACTATTCAACCCGACGCCGGGCAGCTGACGCTTAGGTTTGACGGGAACGACTACCAAGGCCGGATGTCGGCTCGCGAGGTCAGCGCAGTCCTGGGCTCGCGCCGGTGGTGATCGTGTCGCCGAGACTGAGGAAGCAAAGGATCGCGCACCAGACGTACCACGGCGGGATACGGCTGTCCCGTGGCGTGGATGCGTACCACGGGACGCGCTTACGCTCCCTGGTCGGCGTCGTCGGTGAGTTCATGCTGCTCCCGGGTGATGCTCGATCGCACGCTCGACTCGTCGCTGGACCCGGTGGGGGGACCAACTCGCTCTCGCCACGGCGTCCAGCGTGACCGCCAGGGTGGCTAGTCCCGCATACGGACCCTGTCCCGAAACAGCAAGGCGGGCGGGGCTACCGGAACCGTTGTCACGAGGCCAACCTCGGTCAGGCTGCTGACCAGCGACGTCTCGATGGAGGGTCGCTCATCGGGAACGAGTCGCTAGCGCCCCCTCCGGCTCCGAGTGGCCCGCCTCGGCGGACGTTTCAGGCCTCGCCCCGGACGAGTTGAGCGCTTGTCGCGTCGACGAAACGACGGACCTCGACCGTACGTGGCGGCTCGTCATCGCTACCGCCCTCGTACCACCAGCCTCGCGCCCACAGCACGACGTCCGTCCAGGCGGGCGTCGCCTGGGCCACGTGCGTTGCCGCGGCCTTCTTGGACACCTGCTCACCGGTCTCCAACAAGACCACGGCGCGGCACAGGCTGAGCACCGCGTACGCCTGCCCACCTGCAGTGGCCATCTCGCGTACCCACACGGGCCAGTCCCGGACGTGGTGAAGCAGCGCCTCTGTGAGCAGCTCGTCGCTGATGGCGGGGATGACCTCCTCCGCTGGAGGCCCAATCAAGGAACGGCCGTACCGGCGCACCAACGACCAACCCAAGACTCGGTGCGGGGTGGCAGGAAGCAGGTGAAGGTGCTCGCCCGGGCTGACGCGCGCGATGACGCCGGGTGCGTCTACGGCCTCGCCGGCTGAGTGCTGGCGCAACGTGTCGAGGGCCACGTACTCGACCTCCACGTGCCCACGCCAGGTGGGGAAGAGTTCGCCCACCTTGTCGTGCACGCCACCCAAGGACACGAGCAGCTCATCGTCGGGCTGCACCGTCAGCACCGCTACGAGGTCAACGTCGCTCCGGCCGGGAGCGAAGTCGCCAATGACGAGCGAGCCGTGCAGGTACAGGCCCGTGAGCACGGGGCCAAGGCCGTCCGAGAGCAGCTCGACCGTCTTCGCGAGCAGCTGTTCAACGTCTCCAGGCAGCGATCGAGATTGGCCAGTTCCGGCAAGAGTCACCCTCGAAGCGTCCCTGACGGAGATGAGACCGTGCCAATCGTTTCTCCACCAGCGTCAACGCCAGAGCTGCTCCCTAACACGGCGACGGGGTTACACCGAACCCCTGTCCCAGCCACATGCGGCACTACTGCCTACATTGATGACACCCGGCCCGGGGCGCCGAGCCGCTTTGTTAGCGGATGCGGTCAGGACGGTCGGCTGTTCGAGCGCGCACCAGCCGTACGCCGGTCGCAAGCAGCCACACGAGCCAGGCGGCGAGGCCGGGCAGCCCCACGAACAGGAGCGCCGAGCCGTCCGCGATCGCGAGGTTGCCGACCCCCGCGGCGAGCAGCAGGCCTCCCCCGGCCACGCCGAGCAGACGCTGCCACGGCGGTGTCAGCCGGCTCGTATGCGCCGCCAGCGCAGCGCCGATGAAGGTGGTGCCGAGCGCCGGCAGCGCCAGCGCGAACGCTGCTGCATGCAGCTGCCAGACGAGCTCG
>Ga0126312_10003249_pt1 | contig 10960 bp, 11 predicted proteins | sample Plot104A_FD_92537 | JGI IMG/M metagenome (GOLD analysis project Ga0126312, IMG submission 92537) | Serpentine soil microbial communities from UC McLaughlin Reserve, CA, USA - Plot104A | ecosystem: Environmental > Terrestrial > Soil > Grasslands | place: USA: UC McLaughlin Reserve, Lake County... | reverse complement strand
CGGCACCTTCGACCCGCTGCCCGCGAGCGGAGGGATCCCGCCTGCGATGCTGCTTGCAATCCCGTTGGCACTGATTGTGGCGGGAACAGCCGGTTTGCTAGTGCTGTGGCGACGGATAGCTTAACCTGTGGAGATCCGCTTGAAGGAGCCTCTTGCCTTGCTCATCGATCTTCGGGCGTAAGCCGGGGGCTTCTTCGGAGTTAGAGATCTCCTCTAGTATGCCATACCGACGTAACGCTTGACCGAAAAGAAGCTGACGCCTTGGGTTCGCGCCGCCTCGTTTTGCTCCTGCCCCTGTTAACGAGCTCGACGATCCTCTCTTACGCAGGTCTTCACAGTAAGCTTTCATCCTTCCACGGTGGAAAGAGGTTCAGCATCTTTGCAAGAAGGCGCTTTAGTATCATCTTGAGCGATTGTCGAGGGCTAAAGACGATTAGGAGCCCGCCGGCAAGCAGGGCAGAGTGTAGGTAAGCGGGCGAGTGCCGTGAAGGTGCGCCTATAAACCAACGGCGACGGCAACCGCTACTCCGGCAAGGATCAGCTGTCCTGCCATCGGAACCCGCATGGCTTCGCTGTGCATAACCAACCAGTCAGAGACGTCGGCTTTCAGTCGCAACGTGCCAAGCAGTATCAAGGGCGCCGCCACACCCCGAATCAGTCCGTATGTGCCGTAGATTGTGGCACCCAGGATCGGCCTTCCGAAGAGCAATGCCCCTATGGGGATCACGTACCACAACAAGAATCCAATCCTGCTAGTGGCTCCGAAGCCTAGCGTCAACCCATTTCGGCTTGCCCATCGCAACGGTCCTTTGTGTACCCAGCGCTGAGGTGTTTCGCAGTCGAACTGCGGAGGACTGATGCGGCGACCGAAGAGCTCGAGCACACCCAGGATGATCGCCACGACTGCGAGCACACTTCCGACAGCGAGGCGAAGGTCGAGAGGGAGAAGGTCGCCTACGGTACCTAGGAGCGCGCCTGCGGTCAGACCGGCGAGCCCTGCTGTGAGCGTGTAGACGATGGCCTTGCTGATCCAGCTACTGCCTGCTTGGTTCCGATGCACGTCGGAACTGGCGATCCCGTAGACCGCATTAGGTCCTCACGGCAGCGTTTGCTGAGCGATCGCCACCACGGCTGCGGAGAGAACGAGCAGCGCGAACACCAACTCCATTCTAAAGTCACTCCGAGCCGCCACGCCAATGCAAGCGCCGAGGGCGACAGCGATGGTCGATGCTCTCCAGGCAGTGGCTGATCTCAACACTGCCTAGACCGTACCCACGAAGCAGCGGCAGATGCAAATTCCACCAGCGGCTCTGCGCCAGTCGCAGCACTTATAAATCTTGCCGTTTACAACCGTTCTCCAGCACGTACCGCCTGACTCGCGGCAGGTGACGCTCCTCGGCTTTCGGCAGCCGCGCTCACAGCAAGTGCAACCTTGGCAGCAGTTGCAGCCAGTTTGGCCGTGGCAACCCCGAGGGACTGGTGCAGCCTCGGCTTCCCTTGGAGGTACGGCGACCAAGCCTGTAGCCATGCCGAACAGCGCCAAACCCGCGGTGCGCAAAAAGCGACTGCGCCCGAATCGCACCTGCGAGAGGTGCCGGTCATCGATATCTGCTTCGATGTCCACCAAGTGCTGAACGTCTTCGGGCGGCATTAGTTACCCCTTTCCATTGCCTCTTTCTTCGCGATTCGTACGAATCCGTTTGTCTCTACCGCGGCGGTCTCTACGAACTCCACAAAGTCGGGCGCACCGTTGTACAGGTAGGCTTTCCTGGTCACTACTCCGTTCTGATCTACTTCCAGAATAAACGGCGTGCTACTAATACCCAGGACCTCCGCCAGCCTAGTCGCATCGGGATCGGGCACGGCCTGCATGCCGGAGGGAAAAAGCGAAGCGAGCTCGGCCGCCATCTGTTCGTCTCCAGGTACGAGAGCCACGATGTTCTGCTCGAAATGGCGCTCACCAACGTCGGATACCAGCTCTCGGCAGGGAGCACAGGTAGCCGAGAGGAGTAGCAGGTAGGCGCGTTCCCCTTCCAAATTAGGCAGCACAGCCGCCACCTCGTCTGGCACCTTACTGCCGACTTCGGGTCCGTCGTTGTCTACCGAAAGCGCTTGGCTGGCCACGGAGAGGCGAACGGTCAGCAACCCGATCTGTCGCACCAGAAGGACGACCACAAAGCTGAGCACCCCGAGCCACACGCAAACCAAGACGAGCGCTGCAACCGCGATTCCGCTCACGCGTCAACCTCCGCATCTCCGATCCTGTACGGGTCCTTGTTCCATCGCAACAACCTGGGGACCAGGCTGCCGAGCACAACCGTGCCGACAATCGCCGCAGCCGAAGTCGCCTGCAGCGCATAGGTGAGACCGAACCCGGTGTGCGCCGCTGCTGGCAGCGTAATGACAGAGAGTACGGAAGCAAGCAAGGCAAGTGTGGCGGTGCGGGCGAGCGTCAGACCAGACAGCTTGGAGTTGGCCTCACCGAAACAGAGACAGGCAAACCGTTTGCCAACCCACAGACTCCGGGCGATAAGCACCACGAAGATCCAGAGCAGGCCCGCCGCGACAGGCAAGAAAATCGTCGGCAGCGTACCCGTCACCAGCAACAAAGCCAACGATAGTTCAGCGACCCCGAGAGCGCTGCCCAACCGGGGCCTTACCCGGTAAAAAACCCCGAAATCCACCATGGCCATCGCGGTTAGGGCGGGCCTGCGGAGCTTAGCTATCCCGCTCCACGCGAACACTATTCCGAGAACCCAGATGGCTATTCCGTAGCCACTCGGCGCCGTCACGAGGCGAACGCCGTCCGCGACGAGCGACAGCGCTGCTTCGAAACCGCTCACGTCCGAGCCGGTCTTGCGTCAGCTGTCTGCGCAACAGCCGCACGGTTGCATGTGGTCGGAAACACGTCTGCTGATCTCATCTACCTATCACCCCATTTCACGCTCGCCACCCCCGGACAAGGGCGCTGTCACTCAAACTTATCCAAAGCCTACAGAGGTAGGCAGAGCGGTTAAATAAGCGGCTGGCGTGGATGGCATCAAACTGCACTATTTACGTCAGCAGGTGTAGCTAGATGCTAATACTCGTATACGTCCTTTGGCGTAATACGATGGCGCAGCAAAGGTGTGGCTCTCGTTGCAGCACAAATATGATGGAAAATCATCGGAGTGGTTGGTGCCCCGTCCGACTGCATGAAAGCCAACACGAAGTAGAGGAGAACCGAGTAACGACCACACTCAGAAGAATGGAACTGAACTAAGACCTTAAGGTCGCGGCAAGACTCTTTGCATTGGTCTATGGTGGGCACCTAAGCCGCCGTGTGGTCGAAAGTGTATCGATTTGCGGGGTTGGCTCTATACCTTGTGTCCCTTGGCGGCAACATTCATCCCCAGGAGCTGCATTAAGAATAGCGCCACGAACCTCGGGTTGTGCTTGGCGTAACGCCTCCACAAACGACGAGGTTCCATCGACAATCGGAATGCCCATTCCAAGCCCGCTATCTGCATCCAACGCGGCGCCTGGCGCACTTGGCCCGCATGAAAGTCGAACGCTGCCCCCACCCCGACCATCACCGCGGTGACGCGGTGCTTATGCGCTTCCATCCATCTCTCCTGCTTGGGACAACCGATCCCCACAAACAAGATTCTGGCTCCGGAGGTCTCTATCTCTTGCGTAAAGGTTTCGTCTTCCTCGGGTGTCAACGCGCGAAACGGTGGCGCGATCTGGCACGCTACTTGGAGACCAGGGAAGCGAGCTTTCAGGATTTCGACCAACTCTTCCAACAGTTCGGGAGAGCCACCGTATAACCCGATCGGAACTCTTTCTCGCGCTGCTCGTTCCATCACGTGGGTCGTAAGATCAGTGCCCCGCACTTGAGATGGGCCGCTAACCCCCAGAGCTTTCAACGCCCATACTAGCGGTCTCCCATCTGGAGTAACTAGGCTCGATCCGTTCACCATGCGCCGGAACTTTGCGGAGTCAAAAGACTCCATTACCATGTGCACGGTCGCCACGCATACGTACGCCGACCGACCTTCCTGGGCCCACTGAACCACGCGTCGGGAAGCGTCTTCATACGAGGTGGCGTCCACCCGCATACCCAGTATGCTACGCGAAACCAAGTTCTTGCTCCCGAGTAGGCGCCTCCTCGGCTCGCGTGGCACAGCAAGCCGCCGGAGAGATCGATGGGAGGGTGTCGTGGAAATGGGCTGCCAGAGGGCGCACTTTGCGGATTAGGGCTCGAAGCATCCGATAAATCCTCCCATTCCGGAGCGTGGTCCGAGCCAAAACGAGTCGGCTTCTCCGGACCTGCCGATCATTGGCCATGGTACGACAGAGCATCTGGTGGCCGTACGCTCCCAAAAGTTCGCCCTTAGCTGCGAATGCTCGGTCTTCGCCACCGAGTTGTTGGGGATGGTTGTGCAAGAGTAACACTCGCATAGCGCGTTTCAGCAACTTGTCTCCTTACCACGCTTATGAAAACTAAAACAAGACCGAAGAAAAGAACGCTCCAATCCCAGACGATTTCGACGGCGAAAACTGAACGTACGCACATAATAGTTAGGACGCCAAAGCACTCGAACCAGAGCAGACGGTTGATGGGGGTCTTCATCGCGTAAGGGCGGAGCTTGAACAACCAGAACCACGTTGCGCCCACGCCTATCGATAAGAGAATCAGCCCCACCACCCCCGTGTCCAGTAGAACCTCCATCCACAAACTGTGCACGGTTGATGCTCCCTCATCTCCCAAGACAGACGACAGCACATACCTCCCGCCGTTGTATGCTCCGTAACCGCCGAACGGGCGTTCGCTGACGGCTTCGAGACTCGCCGTCCAGAAGTCGACCCTCCCGGTAAGCCCGGTCAGGCTCTCTGCGCTCTGGCCCCTTCTCATGAACTCGTACACTAACTGGCCCTGCTGTGTGAACAACACCGCGCTCAGCAAACCGCCGGACAGGGCCACAAACACGAACCGGCGGCTTGCGAGGAGGACGACCACAACGGCCACCGCGAAGGCCAATATGGGGGAGCGACTCTGCGTCAGCACCATCGTGGGCAGGGAAAACGCGAGGATCGAACCGTAGAAGATCCTGGACCCCGAATTCTGCAGCAACCTCACGAGAGCCACGATCCCCATGATGGCACCGAGCTGTCCTACCGCGTTCGAAGAAATTGCCGGGAAGGCCCCCTGGATCGAGAATCCCAGTAACCCTTCCGCGTCTCGCTCACCCTGCCGGATCGCGAACTCTGGCCAGACGAGTATGCCCACGTAGACGCTAACTATCATCCCAAGGCCCAAGAGCCATCCAAAGTCGAAAACGCCCTTCAACGCGAAAGAGCGTCTTCGTGGATCTCTTACGGCCACGTTTATCAAGGATGCCGTCAAGGCCAAGAGCGCCAGCTGGGTACAATACTCGGACGATTTGTAGAGTGTTCCGGCGGTCAAGACCGACCACAGAGTGGAGGCTAGGCCCCACAGGGAAAACAGGAAAAAGATCATCAGCACGCCCGTGGTCAATTCCGAGAGGAAGGCGAACCTGTACCTGGCGCCGATAAGCAGAATCGCCAGGGCCCCAAGCGTCAGTAAGGCGAACCGCACGTAGTTGTCAGCCCCCGCCTCGTACACTGAATAGCGTACTGTCCGATTCATGTTCCAGACCAACGTGGCGGCCAACACGCAAGCCCACGTCAGGTACAGCCAACGAAAAGATGCAATCTGGAACGGTGGACGGGTAGCCTTCCGCACGAGCAGGATGATGCTGGGCACGCTGAGCAAGCTCAGCATTCCCAACAAAGTGAGAGTGACGATATCGTCGGTTAAGTGTGAACCCAACGCTTCGTCCTTCGAACCGGCTGCACGACCTTTTGACTCCTTATTCGGACAACTGCTTTTCGGAACCTAACGCCCCAAGATTATGGACCCAAAGATAGCTTCACGGAAGGCGTATTCAACGTCAACTACACCTTAACTATCCAGAGGTAGAGTAAGGTGCTAATCGCTCCACGTACAGTAAGGTGCTTGATCACCTACCGCAGCGTGATCAACTGCTGAGGGCGAGAGACTTGATCAACCCGTGGTCAGATAGTTGTAGAGGGCAACGGCTTCCGCGAGAAGCTTTCTCTGCTTCGGAGCCTCCAAGCCGGGTCTCACCCTGCGCTTCATCTCCTCCTTGGTGGCAGATGGACGTGCGACACGAGCCTCTGAAATCTTCTCTCTGTATTGCGCCCGGTGCCGTTCTTCGATGCGAGAATAGACCCTCTCGACATTCTCTTCGGTATGATCGAACAAGGAAAATTGAGTCGCGAACTTATCGTTTATCCGCTCGATGACCGCACCGTAGTCCCCGGTCACTTCCTCGAAACGCCCCAGAACGAATGCGTCCCGATACTTTGCGGCGATCCTGTAGAACGAGATGTAATGTCTCAAGGCTTGATCTACAGGTAGTAGCGGCCTCCTCATGATCAACGAGATGACGGCGTCTTCGGGTTTCCTTATCAGCACGAGGATCGGTATCTGCCATTGCGCCGCACGGATCACCTGCGCCGGGTAGTGGAGGTGGTGAGCCAAGCGCACGTCTTCGCGCTGCGCCTGTCTGAAAGCCCAGACGGAGAATGTATTAGCCGACCTCGGGAACCCCTCTATGACCAACTGCGTCGTAGGTTGCACGGCAAGAGGATTCCGCTTCAACCGGTGAAACGTGAAGAAGACGGCAGGACGTTTGCCCACGTAGATCTGCATTCTTCGCTTGATGCCTGTCGCTTTTCGCCGCACTCCCATCGGTAGGAGTGGGGTCTCGCCGCCGTGGCGCTGGCGATCGATTGTGGCTCGGCTTTCTTCCAACTTACTTCCCGTTCTTCAGGTCGTTCACACGCTTTCGACGCCTTTCGGACTCAGGGTAGCAGTCGATACCTCTCGACGCATCGGCTGGGTGACCTATCTCGTCAAGTAGAGGCACGGATCTCGCCAAGCGGGAAGCGCTAGCACGCGCATACAGGTGAGAAAAGAGATGTCCAATCCTTTATGCACCGTTACTCACACCGCTTTATGCTCCAGCGAGGGGTCTTGCGCCTCGGACGGGAGCCGCTTATAGAAAATCGTCACAACTACAGCCGCAAGTCCCTGGGTGATCAGCAGCCCCCACGCCGCCCCCGCCAGACCTCCGAAGTACACGAATCCTGTTTCCAGGATCACGGCAGCCACAGCAGGGAGCGCGTAGGCCGGTAACAACCAGTCGGGTCGCTCGAACGACTTCACGGCATAGCCCATGATCATCTTTACCCCGAGTAGGATGGGGGAGAGTCCCAGCAACCAGAGCAGGCCAGCATTCTCGGTGTACCGTCCCCCATAAATCCAAGAAATCAGCGGTTGGTGTAGCAAGCCCAGCAGCACCCAGTACAAGGCGGGCACAAGCGTGAAGAGGATCAAGGACGAGCGCACCCGAGAGCTGTGTGCGGCACGACCCTTGTCCCGTGCTTGCACGAATGACGGAAGCACAAGGTTCGAGAGTGCCCAAGAGAACTGCAACATAGGCATAACCAGGTTCATCAGCGCTCTGAAAGACGCGACAGCCCCAAGCCCACCCCAGACCGGCAAGATCAGGTAGACGAAGTACTGGGGGACCCAGTTCAGTCCTTGGTTTACCACGGCCCACCGACCATATCCCAAGTGTCTGCCAATAGCATCGCGGACCAGCTCGTCTCGCAACGGTGGAAGCTTTGGGCGAAGGTGTAGAGCCAACCATAGACTTACCACCAGGTTACTAACCCCTATCACGGCGTACGCTGAAGCCCCGGACAGCAGACCGCTACGATACAAAACGTAGGCTCCTGAGAGCATCAAGACCATGTACCAAGCGCCGCCAGACGCTGCCAAGCGGGGCCCGAGGTGCGCGTAGCATGCCCGGCGCAACAACTCTTGAAGCTGGATCCAAGGTGTGGCGAGCGCTGAAGCCAGCATAATCACAGAGGCCGTACCCGATCCCCGCAGCGCGAGCCCGAAGCTGGCCAAAAGCAACGCGAGGCTGACCAGAGCGAAGTAGGCAAATTGGCCATAGACGAGGGTGCCCAGATACTCCGGCAAGCGATCCTTGTACCTGCCTGGACCAAAGACCAGCATCGGCTCGAGCAACACCGCCGACTGGACGACTCCGAAGAACACGGAGACAGAGAAGACCAAGACGAAAGCCCCATACTCGTGTGGCGTAAGCCAGCGAGCCAGGAGTATGTTTATGGCGAAACTAGAGGTCGCGAACAGCCCTCGGTCCAACAAGGCCCAGAACCCTTTCGCCAACCAGCGCTTGCTAACCTTCGCCCCTATCCCGGTTCTAGAAATCCGCTCTGGGCCTGCATGGGGCTCAGTCGATTTTGGATCTGCATCGTTAGATCCTAGAGGTATTTGTCCTCTTGAGTCCACTATCCAACAACCTTCCCCAGCCGGCAAAAGGCCGCCTAGTACTTGGTTAGCGTACGGAACCTGTCTTACGCGCTGTGACGAGCCGCCGCGCTACGGCTAGTGCGTGCACTTGCGATGCGTAATGTCTAAGCCACTCGAGGATTGCGGCCCTCGCCCATCGAGCGGTGCTCGGGTCACGCTCCCATCTCCGAACTGACGGCGCCCTCGTTTCTGGCTATCCCTCACCAGTATACCTGGTATCTAGGTAATAGCCGTTTTCGCTCCCCTCCACGTTGTTCATAATCGTACCGAGGACGTTAACCCGTTTAGACCTTAGACTGTGTACGGCTCGCCGAACTCTCTCCTTGCGGGTTCGCTGGGCGTCCAAGGCTAGCAGAACACCATCTGCCTGAGCAGCGATGATGGCGGCATCCGAAACGAACCCTACAGGAGGTGAGTCCACTAGCACGTAATCGAATTCTTGCCGGACGTCGGCGAGGAACTCCGAAAAGCTCCGAGACAGCAAGAGTTCCGCCGGATTGGGCGGCAGGGTGCCTACGGCCAACACACTTAAGTCCGGTAGAGGTTCTTGGCAGACCTCCTGCCAGTTCTCGCGCAGATCGTGCCTCCCCGCCAGGACATCTACCATTCCTCGCACGTTGCGCAGCCCAAAGACCTTGTGCAGCGAGGGCTTGCGGAGGTCGCAGTCTACTAACAATGTGTTCTTGCCCGCTTGGGCTAACACCACGCCCAGGTTGGCGCAGACCGTGCTCTTGCCTTCCGCGGAACCGTGACTAGTAACCACGATCACCTTCGAAGGCGCGTCTACCTGCGTGTAGAGGAGATTGGTACGCAAGGTACGGTAGGCTTCCGACACGGCGCTGGCGGGTTCCGAGATTGTTACCAGGCGTTGGGAGAGATCTCCGCTCTTTACTTCTGTCTGTGCCCATTTCTTCATCTGGAAACGAATCATTCTAGACGCCCTTTCCGCCCGTTCGTTTGAACCTTGAACGCCGGAATAATACCTAAATTAGGAACTCCCGAAACCCGCTCCACTTCGTCCGGCGATCTCCAGTTGTCGTCCAGATAATCCAGTAGGCACGCCAATCCCACCCCGAGCATCAACCCCACCGCTAGCGCGAGAAGCATGTTACGCATTGGGTTCGGGCTTATGGGAGAGGTGGGCGGGGTCGCTTTCTCTACGACGTGAGCGGTGCTACCGCTGCCGCCCAGATCTTCCTCTGCGACGTGCTCCGAAAACACATTTCCTATGGCGTTGACGATCCGCTGTGCCTCCTGGGGGTTTGAATCCGTGTAAGTAACTTCGATAAGCAGGGTACCTTCGACTTGCTCCGCGCTCAGATTGCCCAAAAGAGTATCAGCGGGCGTCGACAACTTCAGCCTCTGGATGACATCTTGTACCACGGGGCGGGTGGCGACCTGTTCCGCCAGCGTCGCGGTGATGTTCTCGAGTCCTATGGCGTTGGACGGCTCGCTAACAGACCCGTCGCTCCCTTTCTCATCGACTAGTATCTTGTTGGACGCAGAGTAGAGAGGGGTCTGTAGAAAGGTGAAGCCTGTGGCGAGTCCCGTAACCACAACCATCACGAGCGCGATGATCGCCAGCCGTTGTCGGATCACTTGCAGGAGGTTTATCTGGTAGACGGCGCGCGGGTCATCGTACATCTCCCCGGAGATGTAGTCTCGATTCACCGAGGAGTCCAAATGGACGTGGTCGCCTCTGCCGTTAAATTGCGTGCCGTACAACTTCATACCACCTGCCTTCTGCCTTTCGAAGTCCGTACACCGAGCGTAACCTCTCTGCCCGACACTATGGACTAGGAATGGTTCCACGAAAAGGGGCGTTCGATGCCAAGTGCACTTTAATTAGACGAAGGTAGGTCGAGGTACTAAGTCGCCCGCATGCGCCGAGTTGCTCGATTGCCTACCGTGGCACGGTTGGTTTTTGAGGGCCAGATACTTTCGAGCTTTAGTCGGACGGCCTAACCAAATACAGGTCGAGTGATCTGGTTTCTAGCAGCGATCATCTGGTTCGCGCCGTCAGAGCAGGGTCATGCTCAGCTTGATGGCAGCTCCGGGCCCTACCCCGCAACCGGTTCCTACGGGTGCATCGCCGATTAGGATGCGATGCTGCCCCAAGAATGGCGTACTGCTGTCAGCAATTCGGGCTTCTTGAGACCCTCCGAGGCGGATCCTTTATGGCTCCCATCACTCAAGCCACGCGGAAAGGTCGCGATGGATCAGGTCCTGAAGTCTCAGGATATCTTCTCGATACAGCTCGATCAGATACTCCCGCGCTTCCGCCGACAGTGGCGGCGGCTCATCGAGAACTTTGTCTCTGATAGACTCGCGCACTTTGCGCAGCTGGACTGGGAGGAGCATCTTGAAGAGAGGGTTGACGGTATCGATGCTCGTGACTACGGCGCGTGAAATCCTGCTCTTTGGAACGCCAGACACGTTGAGCCTGGCAGAGACGTCCGGAACATACGATTCGTCCACACCCAAGAACGAAAAGATATCTCGCAGAACGCCGACGGCCTCGGT
>Ga0126312_10003248_pt1 | contig 10960 bp, 12 predicted proteins | sample Plot104A_FD_92537 | JGI IMG/M metagenome (GOLD analysis project Ga0126312, IMG submission 92537) | Serpentine soil microbial communities from UC McLaughlin Reserve, CA, USA - Plot104A | ecosystem: Environmental > Terrestrial > Soil > Grasslands | place: USA: UC McLaughlin Reserve, Lake County... | reverse complement strand
GCCGCTTCCTCGACGAGGAGATAGAAGCCGTGGCCCCGGCGACCGTAATTTAAAGACCCATCCCCCTTTGCTATACTCATGCCCGGTCTTTGCGGGGCGTGGCGCAGCTTGGTAGCGCACCTGCTTTGGGAGCAGGGGGTCGGAGGTTCAAATCCTCTCGCCCCGACAGCGAAGCTGGCGGGACCAAGCGGAGCTCGGCGAAGCCGCCGTGCGGGTGTAGCTCAACGGTAGAGCCCCAGCCTTCCAAGCTGGTGATGGGGGTTCGATTCCCCTCACCCGCTCTCGCGCCCAACGGTACAGAGAGATCGACGAGCGTCCAGCAGCGCAAGGCTATTGCAATGGACGAGGGACATCGTCACTGCCTTACTGCATGCCTGCGTTTTGTATCCATCTCGGGACGTAACCATAGCGAGACGTGTGTCGGCTGCATCGTCCTCCTGACCACAGTGACGAGATCGTCGCTAAGGGCGTCCAGATCCGTCTCGTGGCTTAGCGTGGCCGAGAAGGCATTAAGTGTCTTTCTCGCGTCGTATTTCCTGCGGTAGAAACGCCTATCTATGAAGGACTTGATGCGCCACCTGAGTGGGTTGAACAGCGCGGCGATCACGAGGGTAGAGACGACGACCGCGAGTTGTGGCTGGTCCACCTGGCCGGTGAGCGCGTGAAAGATAGTCTGGGTTACTGCTACGCCACCGAAGTACACGAGCGCTAGGGAGGCTGTGAGGATGCCGTAAACCAGCGTGCGGCGGATAACGATGTCGATGTCCCACAACCGGTCGTGTACGATCGCTACCCCGATCGACAACGGGATCAGGAGTAACGAGACGAAGAGACCAGCTTCGATCGCAAGAGCGTAGGGCGGGCTGAAGTAGCGAAGTGGAGAGCCAGGGATGGGCAGCTCGAACGCTATCGCCCCTAACCCGGCCGCCACCATCCCGAAGACCACCCATTTGGTTTTCTGACGCTCTACTGGAGACGACACGTACCGATAGCGGTACAGTTGCGAACCTATGGCGATGCAAGCGAAGGTCGTCAACATGGCAAAATCGAGTAGGGGAAATGACGTGGCGATGTTGAAGATAGACTCGGGGAAGAGGTAATAGAACGCATCATGCGCGGCGAAAAGGATGGCCGCCCAGCGCGTCCAGCGTGGCACAAAACGTCCGGTGGGAAAGAGGAGATAGAACGTATAGAGCGCCACCGTGCCGAAGAGCGCCAACAGATCGATCGGTAGCCACACGGAGGAGGACTGATCCGCTAGCGTAGGTGGACTGGGAGGGAGACTCAAGGTGCCAAACGTAATGAGAGCCAGCGAAGCAAAGAGGGCTATCCAATTATCCGCCCTTCGCCAGAAGATGACCGTAGCAACGGCGACCCACGCCACCGTCGTAGCGAAACTGATCGAGAGTAAGCATATAGCGTAGCACTGAACGGAGACCCCACTCGCTTCTAGGCTGGCGCGGACGGTCGGAGGCTTGAAGTCGTTAGCGGAGAAGCTGACGATCGCATCATAGAGCACTGGAATACTGGCGAAGAACAGCCCTACGGCCACCACGAACACAATTAGCCACCCTACCCGGGCTACAGAGAGGCTGCGTCCGCCCAGTGTGGAGGACGTCAGGGCATCGGTCCTACCGGCGAACTCGCCCGGTCTTTTGTGCTCAGGAGCCAAGCTAACCTGTACCTTTACCCTAGCGCTTGCTGGCTTGACATGATGCCAGACGACGACGAACTTGTCACCTCAATACAGCGTCGTGCCTAAGGCCTTAGGCACGACGAGCCGTCAGCATTTCAGCTTGTCAGCACTTCAGCGTTGCTGGGAGCGACTTGGGTTCGTTTTGCTCTGCGGTAGATAAGGCCCCGCATCGTATTCCGTGAAGCCTGGCTGCGTGTGGGAGCCTCGCTGTCAGGCACTTGCTGACAAGCTGGCTCAGGCGGCGTGCTGACTGGCTGACATTGCGGCGACATGGGTCAACGCTTCGAGGCAGAGTGCGGTGGTCAACTCTTCAGAACCATAGTACATGCCTGGTTGGCAAAACATTGCTACTCTGCGCCATGAACCATCCGCTCTTTGCCGCTCTTCGAGGTAACGCGCAGCATCCTTGAGTCTTGTGATGCCGCCGTACTCGAAATTCGCCAGGCTGCACACCGCGCAAGCGCTAACGAGTTCATCGCCGAAAGACCCATCATCCTTGCTGCGCCGTAAGACCTTCTCTACGATTGCTTCCCTTGCCCCGCTTAGCGATGAGGCACCGTGCGCATACGCGCGTGAAACGGCATAGTAGAGGGTCATATCGTCGAGATAGTAACGGTATGAGGCGCTCTCGCAGCCACCTTCGATCGTGTCGATCAAATACCGGCACGCACTCCTGGTTTCGTCTCGATCGCCGAGATAGAGCACCACATTGGCGTTGACGATGCTATCTACATCGTTCTCCACAGCTGCGCCGCCTATCCAGGTGTAAAAGCGACCCGCTTCATCTCGATTCTCCATGAAGTACTCGATGTTATGGCCATCATCCACAACAGGATGGCTTCGTTGGAGAACGACCGACGCGCAAGCAGTATCGTCAAGATCAAAACCGATGCTTCTAATGTTCTTCGAGCTGTAGTACTGAAACAGGCCGGGACCCCTCATCTCCTCTGTGAGGAACGAGATGGCCTTATTCGTCATCGCTGTTGCACAAGGGCTATCGATGCCCGCGATGCTGTAAAGAACGAAGGTCGTGACGAATACAGAACTATCGGAGAACGCTACGCTCAGATCTACTGAGGGACTGGCGTACGTTCTGAATTCTCCATACGGCCGTTGACTGTCATGGAGAAACCGCAGTCCCCGTAGAACAGCAGGTGCAAGTCCTTCCGAAGCGGTCATGGACGTACGTGCTCTACTGGACAACTTTGCACGGCAAGCCTCCAAGGAATCAGTCGGCCGAGCTTCATTCGGCTCTGTTCATTGCACATCGCCACAGGATAAGATACCGCGGCTCCCAGGGATACATCAGGGCCTACTTCGAACATACGCAAATTTCCGCAAGGGAGCTAGCAAATAAACGACGATGAGCTGCTAGAGCGTCGTGCACAAGCCTTGTGCACGCCGAGCCAACAGCAAACAAAAAGCTGACAAGCTGAAGTGCTGAAATGCTGACCAGCGCGGTTTATGGAAGTTTCCTTCCATAAACCGCTGTAGGGGCAACTCTTGTGTCAAGGGGTGATCGCTGGTTAAACTAGTCAAGTAAGGTGGACAAGTAGGCGAGCCAAAGGGAGGAACCTCATGGAGGGCAAGGAGGAGGTACGGTTGGAGGCGCTGAAGGCGCTGACCGTCTTGGTGATACACGACGACGAGTTCCGGCGCGAAGTCTGGGACGACCCGGAAGGTACGCTGACTAGATACGGGTTCGCGCTGAACGAGCGGGAAATGGCGAAAGTAAGGGGTTTTCACGAGGCCCTCGCCGACAGCGTAGAGGATGATGTCGTCGCAGGCCTGACGTCCTCCCATAGATGATCCCTGGACGCTTTATGTGCGCCACGCGACAAACGATGAATTCGACGGCCGGAATAGCAAACTCAGTCGCGATTCAGTGAGGTCCGCAGCGTAGAGATCCAGAGCGAGAAAGCGAACACCGATATAGGTCGTGCCCGTAAGCGGGTGGAAAGAGTTTTCGCGTCACTCGATGAGTTGATCCTGGCGCTCCCTGTACGCCCGGGCTATCGGCAGTTACTGCAAGCACACCTGAGGGTCGGCAAAGAGCGGGCAGAGGCCTGGCCGGAGATGTCGTCGATCCAGTTGCCGCTTCTCGTGCACGCCGCGATCACCGGCGATGAGAGGCCGGCTCTCCCCGTGGCCGGGGCCTGTACCCTCCTATACCTCGGCGCCGACCTTTTCGACAGTATCCTGGATCACGAACTGCCGCCCTCGTGGCACGACCGCGGTCCGTCGGAGGCCAGCCTGGCAGCGACCACCCTTCTGGGAGCGCTCCCCCAGCTCTCCATCGCTCGTCTACAAGAACAAGGAACGCCACCGGCAAGGCTTTGGACGCTGGCCCACCTTTTCGCGGACGCCGGCCTGACGATGGGTGCAGGTCAGTATGAAGATCTACTCTTGCCGAGTCTAAAGAACGTGTCCGTAGAGGACAGCCGGGCAATGGCGGAGCACAAGAGTGGGGCGGAATATGCCCTGTTCGCGACCGCGGGAGCGGCTCTAGCGACCGAGGATGCCTCCGAGACCGAGGCGTACGCAGCCTTCGGTTCGTGTTTCGGCATAGCCCAACAGCTTATAAACGACGCACAGGACATCTGGGGCGACAAGAGTGGTCGAGACCTATTGAACGGGAAGCGCACGCTCCCGATTATCCACGCCCTATCCACCCTGCGCGGAGAACAACGCGAGCGACTAGAGAAGCTGCTCGCAGCCGCCCGTGAATCCACAGAGCACCACGACGGAGTCCGGGCGCTGCTGGCAGCGGCGGGGTCCCTGCGCTATACGGCTCTGATCGTATGGCTCTATCAACAGCAAGCACGGGGCCACCTGGCTAGCGCCTCTCCGCAGGAACCCGCCGGTCGAGAGCTCTACACGTTACTAGATCAAGCTTCACTACTCCCCCAGCCTGGGGCAGCACAACCTTCAGATTAGCCTGCAGGATTCACGAAAAAACACCTGGGTGGGGCGGGACGGCCGATCTCCACGTGTCGCCGAGGCCAATGTCACTTCCCTGGCAAGCGTTCCGGATGGAGGTACGCTCCTGTCGGCCGGACCTGGGGCAATGTCTACGCGGACACCAGTCTGCGTCTGTTAGGATTTGGCATGCGCGTGTATAGACGACAGGCTAAGCGATAAGGCGCCGCAGCACCAGCACGGCGCTTATGCCCACCAGGAGCAGTCCTAACGGGATAACGAGCAGCACCACAGGCGGCAACCCGCCGCTCGTAGGCAGGTTCTCAAAGGTGGTGTTTGTAGACCTTTGAGGGAGATCGGCGCAAGAGATGCCGGGAGGGACGCCTTGCCCTTCTTTGACCTCGTCGTGCAGGAGGATGAAGCGGTGCTGGTCGTCCCCAAGGAGTTTCTTTAGTGTGACGTCCTTGAGGGTCGTGGTGGCCGATCCCGTCCCGTCGGCGTCGGCCACCACGGTGTTGAGCGGTATGGTCACTGGCGCGGTCCGTCCGGCTCGGTCATCGGCGCAGGTCCCTCCTCCGTGGAAATGGTTGATGTGCTCGACGCCCGCTTCTGGCAGGCCCTGCATGTTTAGCTCCACCTGTACACCGCCCTCGATGTCCGTGAGGATAGCAGTCCCGCTCACTCCTGAGTCGCGGCTCGGCGTAAGCTCGAGCTGCACGCTCTTCGCTTCATCGGCCGAGGCGCTACCAGCCACGGATACCAACAACCCCAGACCAAACGCAATACCAGCCAGCTGCTTTGCTCGGTACATCATCACCCCTCCCGGTAGCGAATTAGGTCCCTGATCAAGTCGGCCTCCATTGACTCACCGTTAGTCACGGTGGACTAAGCTCCTGCGCGCCTCGGAGGGTCGCGAAGTCTCGACCCAGAATCTCGTTGGATCGCTGTAGGCGAGTGGCGGCCTCGTTTGCATGGCGGTCGTATTCCTCGAAGTCGGATTGTGTGGCAGAGGTAGGATCGGCGGCCAAAGCGTACGCTAATTGGGTAGCCTCGTGCATCTCGTCGATCGCGGAACGGAACACCTCGTACTGCTCCCCATACTTCTGAGGGGGATCCAGGTCGCCGACTTGCCCGGTAAACCCTTGGAGGGTGGCTTGGTTGGCCCGCATCTGATCGACGTCCTCGGCGGTAAGGGCATCGTAATGCACAAGCTTATCGTGGCTATCCAAAAAGGCCTTCACGGCCCCGCTTTGTAGCTTGCCAACCTTGCTAACGTAGTCGGCCTCGCTGTGCTGAGCACTGTTCTGCTTTTCGCCGTGTTGAGCGTTGCCTTGCTCTTCGTCTTGCCGAGCATTGCCCCGCTTTTCGCTGTGTTGAGCGTTGCCCTGCTCCTCAGACGGCGGCGATTTTTCGCTCACGGTAGAGCGCAGCTCGCCTCCCACCATCAGAGCCGCCATTGCGCCTACGCCTGCTGCCACGGCAAACGCCACGAGAGCTAACAAGATGTAGACCAATACCCTACCGGGCAGTAAACGCTTGCCTCGCGGTTGTCCACCCATCCGTCGTCCCTACGAACCTTTCGTAAGATCCTTCAACTCCGTGGTCCGTGCCTCGTACTGCAGCATCCCGCAGCCATCTAGCACTGTTATCTCCTCATCACATCTCTCTTGATACTCCCGCTCAACACACAAAATCGGCCACTCAGATCGTAATGATCTCCGGTAGCCGGTTGCACCACTGACTCCCCCCGCCCCGGGTGCCCAAGCTTGGAGCGGTAATCTTAGCCTCTACCCACCTACACTCTGTACTGTCGACAGCATAGACAAATTCTGCGTCTGACGCAACTCGGAAACGGTCCTCGGTGTGCCGGCCTGATCGTGGAGTCTTACCCACGCCTGGACCGCGAGTCTGTGCGCGACGCCTTGCTCTTCGCCGCCGGGCGGGTCGAGGAGGTGTTGGCGAAGCCGAGGCTTACGGACAAACCCCTCGTGGACGCTGTGTGGAGCTTGACGACCACTCCGAAATGGCAACATCTACAGGTACCAAGATGCCTCGCACCAATTGGAAAGAAATGTCGAACTTCCGCGTTGTCATCCCGCCACCCTCGCTAGCAGAAGCGTTCGATACTCTCTTCCAGCCATTTGTGGAGCCCATCGAATCCAACATCCACGAGGTGTGAGCTCTCGTCGGCATCCGCGACGCGCTGCTGCCGAAGCTGATTTCTGGCGAATTGCGAGTCGGGGAGGCTGGGCGGAAGGTGGAGGAGGTACTGTGATCAAACAGCTTGGGCGGTTGAAGAAGGTGGATCTCAGGGACGTGTGGTCGAAGGAAGCCGGAGACTTCACCCCCTGGCTCTCCCTGGAAGAAAACCTGTCTCTGCTGGGCCAGACGATAGGTCTGGAGCTCGAACTCGAAGCCCAGGAGCACTGCCAAGTCGAACGCATCGTATACTGTCCAGACTGGACAGAAAAACGGAGGTGTGAGATGTCGTGGCAGTTGCAGGAGGCGAAGCAGAGGTTCAGCGAGTTGGTCCGGCGGGCGGAGCGCGAGGGTCCGCAGGTGGTGACGCGCCACGGTGAGGAGGTAGTCGTGGTGGTGCCGGCGGAGGAGTATCGGCGCATGAGCGGGCGCGATGGTGAGAAGAAGATGGACTTCAAGGAGTTTTTGATGAGCGCGCCGGACCTGAGCGTGTTGGATCTGGAGCGTCCGAGGGAGATGCCGCGGGACGTCGAGTTGTAGGGTGAGGTATCTGCTGGACACGAACGTACTCTCGGAGGCGCGTAGGCCGCGGGGTGACGAGGGCGTGAAAGCCTGGATCTCCTCGGTGCCCACCGATGAGCTGTACCTCAGCGTGCTCGTGATCGGGGAGGTCCGGCGCGGGATAGAGCGCCTGGTGCGGCGGGATCCGGATCAGGCCGGGGTGTACGAAGCCTGGCTCGACACCGTCCTCCGCGACTACGCCGACCGCATCCTGCCCGTGGACGCCGGGATTGCCGACGAGTGGGGACGTATGAGCGTCCCTGACCCCGTCCCGATAGTGGACGGCCTCATGGCGGCCACGGCGAAGGTGCGCACAATGACCTTCGTCACCCGCAATACCGCCGACGTCGAGCGTACCGGTGTCGCCCTGCTCGACCCCTTCACCGGCGACGTAGCACCGTAAGACCATGAACGAGTCCGTCGTCGAAGAGGCCGCCCTCGATTGGCTTCAGAGCCTCACCATGGCTTTCTACGCCGGGCGCATCATACGCGAGCCGCGCATGGCGAACCCCACCATCGTCGTCATCACCGACGAGGCCCACAGGGGACAGTACGACTTCATGGACGGCTTCGCCCGCCACATGCGCGACGCCCTGCCGAACGTCTCCTACATCGGCTTCACAGGCACCCCGCTAGAGCTAACAGACAGGAACACGCGCGCGGTCTTCGGCGAGTACATAAGCGTCTACGACATCCAGCGCGCCGTCGAGGAAGGGGCGACCGTGCCCATCTACTACGAAAGCCGCCTCGCCAAGCTGAACCTGGATGAGATCGGGAGCGCGACGGCGCCTTTCATTGTCGCGACGATAACCCAGAAGGGGCAAACAGCGGCATCGGTAGGTGACCACCTTCTGATACCGAGTCCGTCTGAAGGTGAACGCGTTGGGACCCCGGGCACACACAGGTGTCCTCTCGTACGTCATTCCCGCGCACGAGTCGGGCGGCAGCTACACTCAGCGAAACCGAGTTGGGCGACTTTGCGCCACGCTAGAAGCGAACAGCCCGGCCTGCCCGATGTCCTCGGTAGTAGGCGAGCCTGTGTTGTGCATCTTCCCATCTGGCAAGCCCATCGTTGTGGACGAACGTTTCCGTGTTTCCGAAGAGTCCCTCTACCCAGCCGCATCGGTATGCCTCGCTCCCTGACTCCGATTCTGAGCGCATCTCAGAAGCCGAAAGGGGAACAACCTCCGATCCGCAGCCGGGACACCATAGAACACCGTCGGCTAGATGCCGCAGTTCGGGATGACCACACTCACAGGCGTGACTCCCGATAGCGTCTGGCAAGGAGACTATCTGCTCAAGAGTCTTGAGCATTTGCGTGCTTATGGGACGGTCGCACCTGGTGCAGCGGGCCGCACTTTCGGCGCTGCGCTCAAGCTCATTGATTCCGCAACAAGGACAGATTATGGAGTTGGTATTGGACGATATATGGATCTGCTTTTTCACTGTGTTCCCTTTAGCTCGGCTAGTTCGTAGCTCTCTAACTAATCCTGTCTGAACCGCTTGTTCCTTCATCCACTCTGTTCTCCCTACTGCTTTGCTTTTCACCCAGTGGGGTGCCTATTGGCATGAAGGCTAAAGTGCAGCGAATGCTGATACATCTGCCACATGGTCATGTTTCATATGTCACATGGCCAATTTCGTAAGTGTATTTCTGCCTGGGTCGCACAAACTGATTAGTTGGTGAGATGCTGAGAGGTAGGATGCCCAGACGCGACTCTCCCTACTCGCACACCGATCAAGGAATCCGCGTCCGGTTTCGCGGAAACTAACACACGCCGCTCATAGCCTCAGTCTAAGGTCTAGGCTTGGGCTACAGTCTCCACTCAGCGATGATTGGTCGCGCTACTGACAAGGTATAGCCGGGCGGCATATAGACACGCCCGCCTGTCGCCAACATACTGCGGGGTGCCAAAGAGGACCATTGGAGAAGAGAGCAAACATCATCAGAAGCTTGCATACGCCTTGCTCAGCGTCGTGTTCATGCGCCTTGATCAGGGTCGCAATTAAGGGCTCGCAGGTATGATCGAGGTCATGTTGGTAGTGGCCTCCTCGCTAGGCGTGAGCCTCGTAGCGTCGCAGTGTGTGATCTGCAAGATCACGCGGGTAGGGAAGGTCACGGCGTTCTCGGCGGGACGGGCCACTACACTAGATTCGGTGTTGGGGGTGGCCGGTGCGGCGCTCGGGGCCAACGCAAACTTCTTCACCCACTCGCGCAACCACGGATTGAGCCAAGGATACTAATGCGCTGGCAAGTTAGCCCGTATTCATACCTGTTGCTTGTGGCGGCTGCCACATCGGCCGCGCTCGTCTTTTTCGCCTGGCGTCGTCGGGGCACGCCTGGCGCGGGAGCGTTGGCGTTGCTGATGACTGGCGTGTGCATATGGACTGCGGGGTACGCTCTCGAACTGAGCGGCGCTGACCTGCCGACGAAGATTTTTTGGGCAAAGGTTGAGTACGTAGGCATCGCCACAGTGCCGGTTACGTGGCTGGCATTCGCCCTTCAGTACACCGGTCGCGAAGGGCGGTTGACGCGCCGAAACCTAGCACTGCTGTCCGCCCTTCCGCTCGTCACGCTCCTGCTCGCGTGGACCAACGAGTCGCACGGGCTAGTGTGGAGCTCTACGAGATTGGGCGAAGGCGGGCCGTTTCCGGCTCTGGAAGTGGACCACGGCGCCTGGTTTTGGGTCCACTTGTCGTATTCTTACCTGCTGCTGCTGGTTGGCACTATCTTGCTGATTTCGATGCTCACCCGCGCGCCGAGCCTGTATCGTAAGCAAAACCTGGCGTTACTACTGGCTGTGTCGATTCCCTGGGTGGGTAACGGGGTATACGTCCTGGGTCTCAGCCCTGTGCCCAACCTGGATCTGACACCATTCGCTTTCCTGCTAAGTGGCATGGCCATTGCGTTGAGCCTGTTCCGTTTTCGGTTGTTGGAGGTTGTCCCGGTAGCACGCGAAAACGTAATAGAGGGCATGGCCGATGGCGTGGTAGTGCTTGACCTCCAGGATCGTGTCGTGGACATGAATCCGGCCGCCGAGCGTTTCCTGGGCTGCTCTGCCCGGAAGACCATAGGGCGAGGGTTCACTGCGCTCGTCCCCGACTGGAACGGATTGTTCGAACATCATTACGGACGAGCAAGAGAAATCCACGAGGAGGTCAGCCTAGGCAAGGAGTCGGCGCAGCGAGATTACGAGCTGACGCTCTCCTCGGTGGTAGATCGAAAGGGGTACAGCAGAGGCCGCCTGATTCTGCTGCACGACGTTACCGAGCGCAAGCGGGTCGAAGAAGAGGTTCGCCAGCTCAACGCGACCCTTGAGAAGCGGGTCGCCGAGCGCACCGCCCAGCTAGCCGAGCGCGAGCGCCAGCTTGAGGAACTGGTCGGTAAGCTGATAGCAGCCCACGAAGAGGAAAGGCGCTGGGTGGCCTACGAGGTGCACGACAGCCTAATCCAATTGGCGATCGCCGCCCAACGATACATACAGACCTTCGCGGACACTCATCCCCCAGGCTCCGAAGTAAGGCCAGGGGAACTGGACCGTCCGATAAGTCTGGCTCGGCAGACGGTGCAAGAGGCTAGGCGCG
>Ga0126312_10003247_pt1 | contig 10961 bp, 11 predicted proteins | sample Plot104A_FD_92537 | JGI IMG/M metagenome (GOLD analysis project Ga0126312, IMG submission 92537) | Serpentine soil microbial communities from UC McLaughlin Reserve, CA, USA - Plot104A | ecosystem: Environmental > Terrestrial > Soil > Grasslands | place: USA: UC McLaughlin Reserve, Lake County... | reverse complement strand
CGCGCATCCGCGGCGACGCCGACGACGTCTTCTCGCACGGCTTCCTGTGTCCGAAGGGCGTCTCGCTCAAGCCGTTGCACGAGGACCCTGACCGGCTGCGCGCGCCGCTGCTGGACGGGCGGGAGGCGTCGTGGGACGAGGCGTTCGCCGTGGTGGACGAGCGGTTGCGGGCGGTGATCGAGGCCGGCGGGCGCGACGCCGTGGCCGTCTACGTCGGCAACCCCTCCGCGCATTCGCTCTCGAACCTCGTCTACGGGCGCGCGCTGCTCAAGGCGCTGGGGACGAAGAACGTCTACACGGCGTCGACCGTCGACCAGATGCCTAAGCAGGTGGCCGCCGGCTACATGTTCGGCGGCGGGCTCTCGGTACCGGTGCCCGACGTGGACCGCACCGACTACCTGCTCGTCCTCGGGGCCAACCCCCTCGCCTCCAACGGCTCGCTGATGACGGCACCCGACATGCGCGGGAGGCTGAAGGCGCTGCGCCGGCGGGGCGGCCGCGTCGTGGTGGTCGACCCGCGGCGCTCGCGCACCGCCGAGGAATCCGACGAGCACCTCTTCATCCACCCCGGCACCGACGCGCTGTTCCTGTTCGCGCTCGTCCACGTGCTCGACGCCGAGGGGCTGGTCACGCCGGTCGACCACCTCAACGGCGTCGAGGAGGTGCTCGCGCTCGCCCAGGACTTCGCGCCCGGGCCGGTCGCGGAGGTGACCGGGATCCCGGCTTCCACCATCGAGCGGGTCGCGCGCGAGCTGGCGGGCGCGCCGCGCGCCGCCGTCTACGGGCGCATTGGCACCTGCACTCAGGAGTTCGGCACGCTGGCCTCGTGGCTGGTCGACGTGCTCAACGCGCTGACCGGCAACCTCGACCGCGAGGGCGGAGCGATGTTCGCGCGCGCCGCCGCGGGGGCCTCGAACACGATGGGTCCGGCCGGGCGCGGGCGCGGCTTGACCACGGGCCGCTGGCACTCGCGCGTGCGCGTGGCGCCGGAGGTGCTCGGCGAGCTGCCGGTCGCCTGCCTGGCCGAGGAGATGGAGACGCCGGGCGAGGGGCAGGTGCGGGCGCTGATCACCGTGGCCGGCAACCCGGTGCTGTCGACGCCGGACGGCGCGCGCCTGGACCGCGCGCTCGAGGGTCTGGACTTCATGCTCTCGCTCGACATCTACGTCAACGAGACGACGCGCCATGCCGATGTCGTCCTCCCGGCACCGTCGCCGCTCGCCCGCTCGCACTACGACCTCGCGCTCTACCAGCTCGCCATCCGCAACGTCGCGAACTACTCGCCGCCGATGATCGACGGCGAGGCGGCGGGCGAGCCACCGGACGAGTGGCGGACGCTGCTGCGGCTGGCTGGCAGCGCGGGCGGGGCCGGCCCGAACGTCGACGTCGACGCGCTCGATGCGATGGTGGCCGGCGAGGCCGCGCGGCGCGCCGGGTTGGATCCCCAGGAGGCCATGGCGGCCGTCGCGCCGCGGGTCGGGCCCGAACGGATCCTCGACATCCTCCTGCGGGCCGGACCGTACGGCAGCGGCTTCGGCGCCCGCAAGGGCGAAGAAGCCGGTTCGCTTTCCCTGGCCGACCTGGAGGCCGCGCCCCACGGCCTCGACCTCGGTCCGTTGCAGCCGCGCCTGCCCGAGGTGCTGCGGACGCCGTCGGGGATGGTGGAGCTCGCGCCGCCCGCGATCGTCGCCGACGTGCCGCGGCTGCGCGGGGCGCTCGAGCGCTCCCCCAACGGCGACCTGGTGCTCATCGGCCGCCGCCAGCTGCGCTCGAACAACTCGTGGATGCACAACCTCGACATGCTCGTGCGCGGGCCGGCCCGGTGCACGCTGCACATCCATCCCGACGACGCGGCCCGGCTCGGGCTGGCCGACGGCGAGGATGCGACGGTGCGCTCCACTGCGGGCGAGGTCGTCGCGCCGGTCGAGGTGACCGACGCGATCATGCCCGGCGTCGTCTCGATCCCGCACGGCTGGGGGCACGACGTGCCGGGGACGCGGCTGTCGGTCGCGCGCGAGCATGCGGGCGTGAACTGCAATCTGCTCACGGGCACGGCGGAGGTGGAGCCGCTGTCCGGCAACGCGATCCTCAATGGCGTGCCCGTCGAGGTGTCGCCGGTCGAGTCGCTGGTCGCTAGTCGCTAGTCGCTAGATGCGCTGCGCGTGGGCTTCTGGTGACGAGTACCTCGCCTACCACGACGAGGAGTGGGGGCGGCCGGTCGTCGACGACGACGCGCTCTTCGAGCGGCTGTCTCTCGAGGGGTTCCAGTCGGGGCTGTCGTGGCTGACCATCCTGCGCAAGCGGCCGGCATTCCGCGAGGCGTTCGCGGGGTTCGAGATCGATGCGGTGGCGCGATTCGGCGCGCGCGACGTCCGGCGGCTCATGGCTGACGCCGGCATCGTCCGCAACCGGTTGAAGATCGAGGCGACGATCGCCAACGCCAAGGCCGCTGCCGCGCTGCGCGCCGACAGTGGGTCGCTGGCCGGCCTGGTGTGGAGCGCGGCGCCGGCCGGGCGGCGGCGCGCGCCGCGGACGCTGGACGATGTGCCCCCCACCACGCCGGAGTCGACGGCGTTGTCCCGGGAGCTCAAGCGCTGCGGGTTCCGTTTCGTCGGCCCCACCACGGTCTACGCGGCCATGCAGGCGTGCGGCGTGGTCAACGACCACGTCCTCGGCTGCGTGGTCCGGGGCGCGTGCGAGCGCGAGCGCAGGGCCGTGCTCGCTACCGTGCCCCGCCTGTGACCGTCAACCTCTACTCCGACACCCAGACCCGGCCGACCGAAGGGATGCGGCGCGCGATCGCCGCGGCCGAGGTCGGCGACGAGCAGCGCGGGCTCGACCCCACCGTCAACGCGCTGCAGGAGCGGGTGGCGGAGCTGCTTGGCCAGGACGCGGCGCTGTTCCTGCCCACGGGGACCCTGTGCAACGAGATCTCGATCCGGCTGCACATCCGGCCGGGCGGTGACGAGATGTACCTGCACCGCAGCTCGCATCCGATCGTGGCCGAGGCGGGCGCGCCGGCCGCGTTCTCGGGCGCGATGATCCGGGCGCTCGACGGCGACGGCGGGATGTACTCGCCCGACGAGCTCGAGGGGGCGCTGCACGCGCCGGGCGACCGCTACGCGGCGCGCTCGCGGCTGGTGTGCGTGGAGCAGACGACGAACCTCGGTGGCGGGCGGGTGTGGTCGCGCGCGCGGATCGACGCCGTCCTCGAGGTCGCCCGGCGGCACGGGCTGCGCGCCCATCTCGACGGCGCACGACTCATGAACGCCGTGGTCGCGTCGGGCGAGGAGGCCTCGTCGTTCGCCTCGGGGTTCGATACCGCCTGGCTGGACTTCACCAAGGGGTTGGGGGCGCCGGTGGGCGCGTGCCTGGCCGGCTCGCGCGAGCTGATCGACGAGGCCTGGCGCTACAAGCAGATGCTCGGGGGCGCGCTGCGCCAGGCGGGGATCGTCGCCGCCGCGGACCTGTATGCGCTCGACCACCACGTCGAGCGGCTGGCCGAGGACCACGCCAACGCGCGGGCGTTGGCCGAGGGGCTGGCCTCGATCGACGGGGTCGCGGTGGCGCCGGAGGAGGTGGAGACGAACATCGTGCTGTTCGACGTCGCCGACGCGGCGGCGCTCGTCGACCGGCTTGCTGCCGACGGCATCGAGATGAGCCGGTTCGGGCCGACCCGCGTGCGCGCGGTCACCCATCTCGACGTCGACCGCGCCGGGATCGACCGCGCGCTGGTCGCGGTGTGCGACGCGCTGCGGGGATGACCGAGCGCCCTACCGACGCCGTGCCGGGCTCTCCCGCGACGGCGCTCCCCGCCACCCCCTGCACGCCCCCTCGCGAGCTCCTCGACGACATGCTCTACGACCCCTCGGATTACCTCATCCGCGAGCTGCTCGAGGTCGACCCCGATCGCAGCCTCGTGCGGCTGGCGTTCGGGAGCGACCCGTCGCAGCCGCTGACCTCGTCTCAGCGCGTCAACCCCTTGCATCCCGCGCACGTGGCCGGAGCCCTGCTCGTGCACCTGACCGGCGCGGCGGGCTTCGTGCACGCCTACTACCTGCTCGGGCTGCGCCACCGCGACGGCTGGGTGGGCTTTGGCACCTACATCCACCGGGCGGTGTTCCGCAAGCTGATCACGCCGGGCGAGGACTTCGAGATGACGCTGCAGGCGACCCGCGTCCGCCCTGGCCGCGACCGCTACATGGTGCGCTACGACGTCGAGGTCCGAAGCGACGGCGCCCGGTGCTATCAGGGCGACCAGAGCGCCGCGTGGATGCGGGAGGCGCTCAGCCCCTGATCCGGCTATCGCCCTCGGGCACGTGTGCCTCGCGGCCGACGTAGCCGTCCTTGCCGCCGACGACGACGTAGACCGCGTCCTCGTCGCCGACGTTGCGCACCTTGCGGTGCGTGGACGCGTCGACGCGCACGAAGGCGCCGGGGCCGAGCACCAGCTTGCGGCCATCGCCGAACTCGAACTCGAGCCGTCCCCGGTGGACGAAGTACGTCTCCTCCTGCACGTCGTGGTAGTGGAACCCGGTCTCGATCCCAGCGGGCAGGACGATCGCGTTGATGCCGAAGGCGGTCACGTCGAGGACGCGGCGGACCTTGCGGAAGCCGTACCCCTCCCCCATCCCGTCCAGGTGGGCGGCGGCGTAGCCATCGCCCCTGACCGGATCGCGGACTTCGTCGGCCATGGGCCGATCCTACGCCGATAGGGTCGCCAAAACGCACAGGAGGACTCATGGACGCGGCGGATCTGGTCGGCACTTGGCGCTTGCAGTCGTGGAAGAACGTCGGCAGCGACGGTTCCTCCGTCGACCCCGTGGGCGAGCACCCCGTCGGCTACATCTTCTACAACCACGACGGCTACATGTCCGTCGAGATCATGGCGGCGAACCGGGCGCCGTACCACGACCCGGACGTGTTCGGCGGCACCGACGAGGAGCGCTCGGCGGCGATCAGCAGCTACCTCTCCTACTCCGGGCCGTTCGAGGTGCTGACCGACAAGGACACCGTCATCCACCACATCGAGGTCTGCTCGTATCCGAACTGGATCGGCAACGCCCAGGTGCGGTTCGCGAAGCTCGAGCCGGACCGGCTGACGCTGAGCACGAAACCGATGGTGTTCCAGGGCGTGGAGCGCCGGGCCGAGCTGGTCTGGGAGCGCGTCGGACACGACTGAGGGGCGCCCGGCTCGGACTCGCCAGGGCGGCCAACGGCTGACGCGATGCGCGGGTCTGGATGATCCGTGCAGGTAGCCTCCTCGGGTGAGCCGCGACGCTCCGCTCGACCAGCTCGAGGTCGGCCTGCTCGGCAGTCTCGGCCGGCGATCGCGGCGGCGCTTGGCGGAGCGCGTGTCGGTGCAGGAGCTGCGCGCCGGCGACTGGCTGTTCCGCGCCGGCGACCCCGGCGACCGGCTGTACGTCGTCCGCTCCGGGCGGCTGGATGTCGTCGCCGAAGACGTGGACCGCGTGCTGCGCCGGGTGGGCCGGGGCGAGATCGTCGGCGAGCTCGCGCTGTGACCGGGAGCCCGCGGTCGGCGTCGGTCCGGGCGCACCGCGACTGCGAGCTGCTCTCCGTGGGGCGCGAGGACTTCGAGGACCTTCTGCGGCGCGACGGCGAGTTCGCGATGGGCCTCATGCGCGCGCTCGGCGCCCAGCTCCAGCTCAGCGCCGCCCGCGACGACGTGACGCGACAGCCCGACCGCGTCATCGCGCTCGCCGGCGGGGCGGACCGGCGCATCGTCGCCGACCTCGTCGGCGCTGCGAGAGGGCGAGCGGGTGGCATGCCTCGACGAGGGGGCGACGGGCGACCGCGCGGCGGGCGCCTCCGACTGGGCCGCCCGGCTCGAGCGCACCGAGCGCGAGCACGACCGCGTAGTGCTGATCGCCGGCGGGGCGGACGGCTGGTCGGCGTTCTGCCTGCGCCAGGCGGACCGCATCGTCCTCTTCGGCGGGCCCGAGCAGCCGGTCCCCCGCGACGCGGCCCTGCGCGGCTGCGACCTGGCGTGGCTCGGGTCGGCGGGCGACGGAGGGCTGCTCGCGCCGTGGGATGCCGAGCTGCGCCCCGCGCGCCGGCATCTGCTCGTCGCCGGCCGGCTCGACGCCGGGATCCGGCGGCTGGCCCGGCGGCTGGCCGGCCGCGCCGTCGGGCTCGTCCTTTCGGGCGGCGGGGCCCGCGCGCTCAGCCACATCGGCGTGCTCGACGCGCTCGACGAGGCCGGAATCGTCGTCGATCGCATCGGCGGCTGCTCGATGGGAGCCTACGTGGGCGCGCTCTACGCGATCGGCCTGCGGCCGGACGAGGTCGCCGAGCGCTGCCGGGACGAGCTCGTACGGCACCGGCCGTTCAACGACTACACCGTGCCCCGGGTCGCGCTCATCCGCGCGCGCAAGGCGCAGCGCATGCTTCAGCGCCTGTTCGGTGCGCGGCGTATCGAAAAGCTCGAGCGGGACTACTTCTGCGTCAGCGCCGACCTCGTCGCGGCGGAGCCGGTCGTGCACCGCTCGGGGCCGCTGTGGGAGGCGGTCGGGGCGAGCATGTCCCTGCCGGGGCTGGTGCCGCCGGTGGTAGCGGGCGAGCGGCTGCTCGTCGACGGCGGCGTGCTCGACAACTTCCCCGTCGAGCTGATGTCGGCAGGCGCCGAAGGGCCGATCGTCGCCGTCGACGCGATGGGCCGGCGCCCGCTCGGGGGCGCCGGCGGGCGGCCGCCGCTGCTCGAGACGCTCGCCCGCGCGACCGTGCTCTCGAGCTGGCAGGCGGCGGGGGTGTCGCGGGCGCTCGCGGACGTCCTCATCGTCCCCGATCCGGGCGCGGTGCCCATGCTCGGCTTCGATCGGCTCGACGAGCTGCGGCGCGCGGGGCGAGAGGCGGCCCACAGTAGTGTGGCCGCGTGGAGCTCCGCTCGCTCGGCCGCACCGGCGTAACGGTCAGCCCGCTGTGCCTGGGCGCGATGATGTTCGGCGCCTGGGGCGAGACGGACCACGAGGCGTCGATCCGCATCATCCACCGCGCCCTCGACGCCGGGATCAACTTCATCGACACGGCCGACGTCTATGCGCGCGGCGAGTCCGAGGAGATCGTCGGCAAGGCGCTGGCCGGCGGGCGGCGCGACGGCGTCGTGCTGGCCACCAAGGTCCACGGCCGGATGGGCGACGACCCCAACCAGTTCGGCAACACGCGCCGCTGGATCGCGCAGGAGATCGACAACTCGCTGCGCCGGCTGGGCACCGACTGGATCGACCTGTACCAGATCCACCGGCCCGAGTTCGATACCGACATCGACGAGACGCTCGGCGTGCTGACCGACCTCGTGCGCGCCGGCAAGGTCCGCTACATCGGCAGCTCGACCTTCCCCGCGCACGCGATCGTCGAGGCACAGTGGGTGGCCGAGCGGCGCGGGCGCGAGCGGTTCGTGTGTGAGCAGCCGCCGTACTCGATGCTGACGCGCGGCATCGAGGCCGACGTGCTCCCGGTGTGCGAGTCCTACGGGATGGGCGTGATCCCCTGGAGCCCGCTGGCGGGCGGCTGGTTGAGCGGGCGCTGGCGCAAGGACAATCCGCCCGAGAGCCGCCGCGCGGCGCTCGTCCCCAGCCGCTACGACATGTCGCTGCCGGGCAATCAGCGCAAGCTCGAGGCGGTGGAGGCGCTGGCCCAGCTCGCCGACGAGGCCGGCCTGACGCTGATCGAGCTGGCGCTGGGGTTCGTGCTCGAGCACCCGGCGGTGACGGCGGCGATCGTCGGGCCGCGGACGCTGGAGCACCTGGAGTCGCAGCTGCCGGCGGCGGACGTGACGCTCGCGCAGGACGTGCTCGACCGAATCGACCAGATCGTCGCGCCGGGGACGAACCCGAACCCGGCCGACGCCGGGTGGACGAACCCTTGGGTGACCGACGCCTGGCATCGGCGCCGGTCGCTGCGCGGGCGGTCGGTCTGAGCTCTCGCGGAGGCGTTGCTGCAGTTTGGTCGGTATGTCCGACCGAATGACGGTCACCCCCGGCGATCCCTACCGGGCAGCGATACGACCGGGTGAGCTGACGGCCCGGATCGCCCGCGCCTGGTCGGCGTCCATCCACATCTCCCAGCGGCCCGACGGCGACCACCTGGCGTCGAGGAAGCGGTAGGGGCGCCGGCCGCCGAACTCGGTCTGGCGCAGGTGGCAGACCCCTCCGAGCACCGAGGCGATCCGGCGACGGGGCCACCCGATGGCGTCCTCGATCTCGGGGAACGGTCGGGGTCGGTCCGGCGCAGCGGCCAGCGCGTCGGCCAGCTCGCGCATGAGGTCGCTGCAGCGGTCGTGGAAGCGCTCGATCTCGCCGGCCCCGGTCATCGCGTTGCGGGGTGCGTGCTCTGGGTTCACGCGGCGAGCTCGCGCGCGACCGCCTCGGAGATGGTCACCGCGGTCGCCACGTGTCGTAGCGAACGTGCTCGGGGACGTCGGTCGGCAGGTGGTAGTTGCTCTGCAGCTTGGTGTCGGGCTCCCACGAGACGAGCGTGGCCGTGGGGTAGCCGGCGCGGCTGGGGACGATCGAGTCGGTGCTGGCACGGGCGCGGGCGCCGCGGCGCAGCGGCGCGCCGGTGGCGCCCTCGGCGACCCGCGCGACGAGGTCGCGGAACGAGGGATCGGTGTAGTCGTGCATGAAGAACGGGCCCTCGCCCTCGAGCATGAAGAGCTCGGGGGAGCCGATCGTGTCGAGGTTCAGGAGCCAGGTGCGCTCAGGATCGCGCGGCTGCAGGTGACGTTCCACGAAGCCGTAAACGCCGCCCTGGAGAACCTCCTCGGCACCGCACGAGGCCAGCACGACGCGGAGACCGCGCACCGATTCGCTTGTCAGCCGCTCGGCGAGGGCGACCAGCGCGCCGACGCCGCTGAGGTTGTCGTTGGCGCCGGGGACGATCCGGTTGCGGGCGACGTCGGTGGCGAGGACGAGGTTGAGCGCCGCGAGCGTGGCGGCGGCGCGGGCGAGGACGCGCGAGCCGGTGGCCGCGCCCAGCGCGGCGAGGCCGGGTCCGGCGGCGGCCGGCCACCACAGCGGGACGCCGGTGTTGGTGCGCTGCACGAAGCCGGGGAAGCGGCGGGCCAGCCAGCGCTGGAAGGTGGGGTCGAACACGCGGCCGGTTGGGGCGGCGTCATGGTGGGCCATGACCGCGAGCGTTCGATCCGCGTCCGGGTCCCCGACCTCGGCGACGACGTTCCAGGTCGGGCGGGGGCGCGCAACCGCGCGGCGCCAAAGCCGCCTTCCGTTCTCGACGTCGTCGACCAATGCGGCCGTCGCCGCTCCCGCAACGAGTGCGGAGAGGGGCCGCCGGCGGCCGCGGCTCGAGTGCAGTCCCACGAGAAGCCCGGTGGCGGCGAGCGGCATCAGCAACCGCGCGTAGCCGTCGCGGAACGGGACCTCCTCGACCTGCGCCGGCGCGCCGGCGCGCGCGAACGCCTCGACGATCATCTCGGCAGCGCGCCGCTCGTCGGCCGACCCGGCGCGGCGGGTCAGCTTCGCCAGCGGCTCGATCACGTCGCGGATCGTGGCCTCGACGTCGCGCGTGGAGGTGAAGGCGGACACGGCGCCTAAGGATGCCGCAGTGAGGGAGCCGCTATTTCACCAGCCGCACCTCCAGTCCCGCCATCACGCCGGTCTGGTCGCCGGCGCCCTTGAGCAGCCCGAGGATCCGGGCGACGTAGCCCTGCGTCTCGGGGATCGGCGGCACGCACATGCACGCCTTCACCCGGCCGGCGCCAGCGTTGTAGGCCGCCAGGCCGAGCGGGACCGATCCCAGTTGCGCGAGCAGGTCGTGCATCAGGTGCGCCTGGGCGTCGATCGCCGCCGCTGGGTCGAACGGGTCTCTGAGGCCGTAGGTGCGCGCGGTGCCGGGCATGAACTGCGCGATGCCCTGGGCGCCCGCAGGGCTGACGGCGTTGGGATTGAAGTTCGACTCGGCATAGAGCTGCGCGGCGAGCAGGGCCGCGCCCACGCCCCAGTGCTGGGACGCCCGCGCGATCATCGGGGCGAAGCGTGGCGGTACGAAATCCGGCATCCCGCGCTTGTGCTCGCCCGGCCCGAAGCCGACCGACCGGCTGCCGGGATTGCGGCCGTAGCCGAAGTGCCACGGTTCCCAGGGGTAACGCTTGATGAAGCCGAAGCGGCCCGCGTTGGCGGCCAGCCAGCCGTACGCGGACGAGGGCCCGAGGTCGAGCTCGGTGCCCAGGCGGTGGAGCGACTTGCCCGGTGGGGCCACCCACTTGGGGTCTGGGTGTGCGGCGAAGAGCCGCGCCTGCTCGGCGTTGCTGCGCCACGCCGAAACGATGATCAGCGCGATCCCGTCGTGGCGGGCGGCGGCGTTCAGGCGGTCGAACGCAAGGGCCACGTCGGGCCGCATCGGCTTGCCCTGCCGATAGGCAAACGGACCGTTGTACTGGCCGGGATCGCCGATGCCTGTCGGCACTTGCGCCAGCGGCGCGAGCTCGGCCTCGGCGCTGGCCTTGATGGGCGCCTCGTGGTGGTGCCCGCCGGCGTCGCTCTCCGCCGGATCGCGGACGGTCACGCGGACGCGCGTGGGAGCGAAGGTGTCGCCGTCGGGGAAGCCGACGTCCACGTTCCTGGCGCCGTTGGCGCGCGCCACCCCGAGCGCCGCCTCCCGGCCCATCTGCTTGAACGCGGCGACCTCGAGGTGTCGTGGGTTCGGCCGCGCGCCGTCGAGCGTCGACGGCTCGAACAGGCGGTCGTAGGCGTCGTGCATGGCACGCGCGCCCGCGAGCGCGCCGAGATCGGCCGCCCGCTGCTCGCGCCCGCCCTTGCCGATGCCCTGGGCGATCCCGCCGAGCAGTACCGCGCCGACGACGGCCGCGGCCATCGCGGCCACGAGGAGCAACATCGCCTGCCCGTCTTGCCTGGCAACCTGCCGCATGAGGGCACGGTCGCCGGAACGGCGTCACGGCTCCACGCACGTCTGTCACAAAAGCGCGG
>Ga0126312_10003244_pt1 | contig 10964 bp, 11 predicted proteins | sample Plot104A_FD_92537 | JGI IMG/M metagenome (GOLD analysis project Ga0126312, IMG submission 92537) | Serpentine soil microbial communities from UC McLaughlin Reserve, CA, USA - Plot104A | ecosystem: Environmental > Terrestrial > Soil > Grasslands | place: USA: UC McLaughlin Reserve, Lake County... | reverse complement strand
GCCGGAGACCACGTGGGCGAGGCCGGCCACCCACAGGAGGAGGGCGGCGTGGAAGATGTCGGTGCCCACCACGCGGTGGGGCTGAGGCGGTAGATGACGATCAGCCCGACCGCGATCAGGGCACCGCTCCCCACCGAGGTGACGCCGAGCCCGAACCCGACGCTGAGGCCGACGCCGACCGCCGCGAGCTTGTGCTTGAGCCTGAACGGGTCGACTTGGTCGCGCTCGCGCTCGACGAGCTTGGGCATGAACAGGCTTCGGCCGAACATCAGCCCGGCGGTGAGGAGGACGGCACCGGCGACCATCGCCATCACGACGGAGTCGATGTCGTCGCCATAGGCGTCGTGCAGGCGGTCGAGCAGCACGACGCCGCCGAGCGCGGCGGGGATCGACCCGACGGCCAGCCACAGCGCGATCCGCATCGACACCGTGCCCTGCCGCAGGTGCTGCCAGCCGCCGACGGTCTTGGTGATCGCGCCGTAGGCGAGGTCCGTCCCACCGCGAGGACGGGCTTGATGCCGAAGGCGAGGATCAGCACCGGCGTCATCACCGACCCGCCGCCGACGCCCGTCGTCCCGACCAGGAGCCCCACGCCGAGGCCGAAGAGAACGATCAGCGGGTCCATCGCGCAAATACGGTCGCCCGCCGGGCGGCATGCGCCGCCCGGCGGCTCGACCGCTCTACTCGCTGTGCAGCCCGCACTCGATCTTGTCGGTGCCCGCCCAACGGCCGTGGCGGCCGGCCGAGGGGCGGGTGCAGTGCGTGCAGCCGATCGACTGGTACCCGCGGTCGTGCAGCGGGTGGTAGGGCACGTCGTTGGCCATGATGTAGGACCACACCTGGGCCTCCGTCCAGTCGGCGAGCGGGCTGACCTTCCACAGGCCATGGCGCTTGTCCCAGCCGATCTTCTCGGTCGTGGCCCGCGACGAGCTCTGATCGCGACGCAGGCCGGTGACCCACGCATCGGCGTCCCGAAGCCGATCCCGTAGTGGGGTCACCTTGCGGAGGTCGCAGCAGAGGTCCGGGTCGTCCTCCCACAGGCGCGCACCGTACCGCTTCGACTGATCTTGTAGGGAAATCCCGGAGCGCCGCTCGATCTCGATCCCGTAGTGGCGCTCGACCCGCTCCCAGGTCTCGTAGGTCTCGGGGAACAGGACCGCCGTGTCGAGGGTGAAGAAGTGGACCGTGGGGTCGATCCGGACGAGCATGTCCATGATCACCGACGCCTCCTTCTGGAACGAGCAGGCGACGAACAGCCTGGGCTGGAAGCGCTCGACGGCGAGCTCCAGCACCTCCTCGGCCGAGGCGTCCTCCAGCTCGGGCGGGGCGTCGATCAAACGCGGCCGCCCGCCGGCCGCCGCGGGCGGCCGCCGGCTCGACCGCTCCGATATCAGACCGCGCATTCGCCCTCCCCGCGGATGACCTCGAACGGGGCGTCCCGGTTCCAGTCGATGAACTGGGTCATCGTCTCGAGGGCGAAGCTGGGCGGCAGCGCGAGGTCGTCGCGAACGAGCTCCTCGAACTCGGCCGTACCGACCCGGTCGACGAAATCGTTGAACGGCTCGCCATCGCCGCGATTGGCCTCGTAGTGGCGGATCCACCGCTCGACGGCGTCGGGCACGCGCTTGGCCGGCAAGCGGACCTTCAGGCGCTGGCCGTAGGCGAGCTCGCCGCGCTCGTAGCGTCCGCCCACGTGGGCCACGTAGGCGGGCACGGTGTGCTCGCCGACCTTGATCGACGCGCCGTAGAACCCGATGCTGCCGAGGTGGTGTTGCCCGCACCCGTTGGGGCAGCCGCTCATCTTGATGTGGATCCGCTTGGTCAGCGGGTCGTCGATCGCCATCGCGCGCACCCGCTCCTCGATGGCGCGGTTCAGGCCCATCGAGCTCGTGATGCCGAGCTTGCACGAGTCGGTGCCCGGGCACGAGACGACGTCGGTCACCTCGTCGGCGCCGGCGTCGCCGAGCCCGAGGTCGACCAGACGCTGCCAGACGTCGTAGACCGCCTCGGTGCGCACCCAGCGCAGGACGAGGTTCTGGTCGACGGTGGTGCGGGCGTAGCCGCCGCAGTAGTCGCGCATGATCTGAGCCAGGCCGCGGAGCTGCTCGGGATGCAGGTCGCCACGCTCAACCTTCACCTGGACGGTCACGAACCCTTCCTGGCGCTGTGCACGCACGTTCGCGGCGACGAAGCGGTCGAACGGGCGCCGATCCCCGTTGGGACTCGACGGGTTCAGCGGCGGGGCGGGGGCGTTGGCCTCCTCGTCGTGCAGGTAGAGGAGCAGCGTGGGGTCGAAGTCGCGCTCGTGGATCCAGTCACCGCGCAGCTCCTCGTCGACGAGATCGCGGAAGGCGTCGGCGCCGATCTTGTCGATCAGGACCTTGATCCGGGCGCGCGCGCGGTTCTTGCGCAGCCACTCCTGGCGGTCGAAGATGCGGAAGACCGCCTCGGACACCTTGAGGTACTCGCCGTCGTCGAGGCGCAGGAAGTCGTAGATCGTCGGCGCGACGCGAGGCATGATCGACGTGCCACCGCCGACGCGGAGCTCGACGCCGCGGACCTCCTCGCCGTCGATGACGCGCATGCGCGGGAGGAACGCGATGTCGTGGATGCCGGTGATGGCCCGATCCGCGTCCGAGGCCGTGAACGCGGTCTTGACCTTCCGCGGCATGAGCTGCGTCGTGGGGTGGCGCACGAAGTAGCGCACGTACGCGGCGGCGTAGGGGGTGATGTCGAACGGCTCGTCGTCGCAGACGCCCGCCCAGGGATCGCCGGTGACGTTGCGGACGGTGTTGCCGCAGCCCTCGCGCGAGGACAGGCCGGCATCGCCGAGCTCGCGGATGAGCTTGGCCGCGTCGGGGAGCGGCACGTGGTGCATCTGGATGTTCTGGCGCGTGGTGATGTGGCCCTTGTTCAGGGGCACGTACTTCTCGATCACCGTCGCGAACGCGTCGACCTGGTCGGGGTTGATGCCGCCCATCGGCAGCTTGACCCGCACCATCTGGCGCTCGGCCTGCCGCTGGCCGTAGACGCCCTGCTTCAGCCGGAAGCCGATGAACTCGTCCTCGGCGATCTCCTGGTCGAGGAACCGCTTGGCCTCGGTGTCGAAGTCGTCGAACTCGCGCTCGAGGATCGGGATGACATGCCCGGGAACGTGCTCCGCGTAGACCTCGGGGTTGTCGAGCGAGCCGGGGCGGCCCTTGCGGGCCCTCTGCTCGGTGTCGATCGACGTAGGCTCCATGCGCTCTGCCGGTCCTCCTCGGGGGGCCGTGGGGCGGGCGGGCCACTAAAAGTACTAAACCCGACTCGAATTTGGGCATTTCCGCTCAGCGCCAGGGGTTCGGCCGCTCAGCCGAGCCGCACGGCCCCGCTCTCGTCGATCGTCCAGTGCGGGTTGTGGGCAACCTCCCACCCGTGCCCGTCGGGGTCGACGAAGACGCCCGAATAGCCGCCCCAGAACGTCTTTCCGGCGGGCCGCGGGATCTCGGCGCCGGCGGCGCGGGCCTCCTCCAGCACCGCGTCGACCTCCTCGGGCGAGCGGGCGTTGTACGCGGGAGTGATTCCGCCCCAGCCCCCGCTGTCCTGCCGCCCGCCGGTGTCCTCCGCGAGCTTGGCGCGGTCCCACAGGGCGAAGATCATCGGGCCGGCCTGGAAGAAGACGACGTCGTCGTCGGGCCCGGCGTTCGTCTGCCAGCCGAGCGCCTCGTAGAAGGCGCGGGACCGGGCGAGGTCGCGGACCCCGAGGGTGATGAGGCTGATGCGCTGTTCCATGCCCGCGACGTTATGCCGCGAGCGGCTCCTGGGCTTGAGGAAAACGGACGTCGAGCAGGGCGCTCGGGGGCAGGCCGGTCAGCCGCGCGCACTCCGCCGCCATGTGGGCGTGGTCGGCGTAGCCGGCCTCCGCGGCCAGGCGGGCGAGGCTGCCGGGCGTCGCCGGCGCCAGGGCGAGCAGTCGCTGCAGGCGCAGCACGCGCTCGAACACCTTCGGACCGTATCCGACCGCGGCGTGGAACCGCCGGCGAAGCTGCCGCTCGCTGAGGAACAGCCGCGCGGGCAGGTCGGTCACGCGCGCCCCGCCGGCGAGCTCGGCGATGGCCTGCTGGACGACCGGGTCGGGCGGTGGGGCGTCCGTCAGCCGTCGCTCGACCGCATCGACAAGAGGGGTCAAGTCTTTCTTTGCCACACCGGCTTCCAGTGCGGCACGGAAAGACTTGACCCCCAGGTCTTCGAGGGGCACCCGCTGGTCGCGCAGCTCGTTCGCCGGCCAGCCGAGGACGGGCGGCGCGGCGCCGGGCAGGAAGCGGACGCCGACGATGGCCTCGCCGGCGCGGAGCGTGGAGGGTGCCGGGCCGGTGTCGGGGCCTGCCGCGAGCACGCCCGCGCTCGACGCGACGATGTCCATGCAGCCGTCGGGCAGGACGAGGTGGGTTCCGGCAGCGTCGACCTCGCGGACCCACACGCAGGCGACCGAGGCGGCGAGGTGCCGCGGCGGCGGGAGCTCGCGGTACGTGGAGCTCAACGTCCCCAGGGGTGCGCATCGCCCCAGGGCGACGGCTCGTCGGGCTCGCGGCCGGTCTGCTCGAGCAATGCCGCGCGCAGCCAGGGGTTCTGCCGCTCGGCGACCGGGGCCGGCGGCGGGGCGAAGTCGCGCATGAACTGCTCGAGCGCGGCGACCACCGCGGCCGCCTCGTCGGCGGAGGCGCTCGGCGCCACGATCTGAAGCTGCGGGCGGCGGTTGACCACCTCCACGAGGTTATCTTCAGCTCGGCTTGGCCGATCTCCCCGTCCTCGACCACGATGCCGTCCTTGCGGCCGTGCCCCTGCGTGACGCGATCGAGCGCGTGCGCGACGCGTTCGTCGCCCACCACCGCGGCGAGTGGGTCATGCCGCCGAAGGTCTACCTCGACGCTCCGCCCAATGGCGACTTCCGCGCCATGCCCGCGCGCGGCGGCGGCCTCGCGCTGCTCAAGTGGGTCACGTCGTTCCCCCGCAACCCGGCCCGCGGTCTCCCGACCGTCACCGGCGTGATCTGCCTGTCGGACGCCGGCAGCGGCGAGCCGCTCATGCTGCTGGACGCCCGCTCGGTCACCGCGCTGCGCACCGGCGCGGTGGCCGCGGTTGCGGCGCGCGCGCTCGCCCGCCCGGACGCCCGCACGGTCGGCATCGTCGGCTGCGGGCTGCACGGCGCGTGGACGGCGCGGGCGCTCGCCGCGGCCGGCTACGGCCCGGGCGTCTGCTACGACCCGGACGAGGAGCGGGCGTTCGCGCTGGCGCGCGAGCTCGGGTGGGCGGCGGGGACCCTTCCCGACGCGCTAGGGGCCGAGGTGGTCGCATGCGTCACCCCCGGCCACGAGCCGGTGGTCGAGGCCGGCGACCTGCGCCCGGGCATGCACCTCGGCATGCTCGGCGCCGACGGGCCCGGCAAGGCCGAGGCCACGCCCGGGGCGGTCGCGTCGTGCGCGCTGTTCTGCGACGAGTGGGAGCAAGCGTCGCACGGTGGCGAGCTGACCCTCGCCGTGCAGGAGGGCCTGGTGGGCCGCGATCGCGTGACGGACCTGGGCGCGGTGCTGGCCGGGGACGCCGCCGGCCGCCCCGGTGCCGACGCGGTGACCCTGTTCGACAGCACCGGCCTCGCGATCCAGGACCTCGCCATCGCCGCGGCGGCCTACGGGGCGTGGCAGCGGGGCGAGGCGCTCGCGCAAAGCGTGCGCCTCTGAGGCACTACCGCTCGGGAACGTAGAGCGTCGCCCACACGCCGACGTGGTCGGATGGCCACAGGCCGGAAGCGGTGCGATCAGAGGGCCGGTTGCCGACGATGCCGGTCTTGAGCACCTTGGTCTTCGGCCGGGTGAGGATGAAGTCGATGTCCGACGTGAAGCTTGGCGCGGGATCATTTACGGTCTCGCTCAAGCAGCATGTCAGGCGACGCGGCAGCACGTTGACATAGCCTGACTCGACGATCGCCTCGTACGGGTCCCGGGCCGCGGCGTTGGGATCCCGCGGGTCGGCGTTCATGTCCCCGGTGAGGATCACGCCCTGACGCTGCGGGCCGGCGGGACCGCGCGGTCCGGTGAGCTCCTTCGCCTGCGCCTCCCCGATCGTGGCGCTGTAGCCCTCGAGGTGGGTGTTGACCGTGCGGAACTTCACCCCGCCCGCGGTCCCGTCGACGGCCTCCCAGCCGCGCGTGACCGACACCGTCTGACCGTCGGCGAGCGTGACGGTGAATGCGTCGTCGTAGTGGCCCTTGAGCACCTTGCGCACCGTGACCTTGGCGCCCCTGCCGGTCTTCACGAGGATGGCGTCGCGCTGCTCCGCGCGCACGTCGTATCCGAAGCTGGTCGCCACCTCGGCATCGAGCTCGTCCTGGACCACGACCACCTTGTAGTGCTGTCCGGCGTCCTGCAGCTCGGATTGAAGGATGGGGAGGAAGTCCTGCACAACCTCGGTGGCCCGGGTGCCACCGGGGCCATCACTGACGCCGTCGGGCGTCTTCCTGATGCGGGCCGCCTCCTGGACGCCGATCACGTCGGGCTTGACCTTCGCGACCTCGGCGGCCAGGGCCTTGGCGCGCTCGGGGAAGTTCGTCTGCTGGATGATCTGGAGGAGCTGGGTGGCGGCCTGCGCCTCGTCGGCCGGCGTGGCGGCTGTGCCGAGCCGGATGATGTCGGCGCCTACATAGAGGTTGCGCGACATCACCTTCAGCGCGGGCGGCTTGCTCGTAGTGGAGGCGCCGTCGGCGACTGCGGGCGCGAGCAGTCCGAGGACCGCCGCCCCGACGAGGGGGATCGAGGTACGCATGACGCGACCCTAACCCGTCGCTGCAGCTGCAATGCAAGAACCCGCTACAGCGGGATGTTGCCGTGCTTGCGCTTGGGCCCGGGCTCGCGCTTGGTCTGCAGCGTCTCGAGTGCGGCGATGACCTTCGGGCGTGTCTCGTGCGGGATGATCACGTCGTCGACGTAGCCGCGCTCGGCCGCCGTGTACGGGTTGGCGAAGCGCGCCTTGTAGTCGGTCACGAGCTTCTGGCGCCGGGTATCCGGCGTCGGCGACTTGTCGAGGTCGCGGCGGTAGATGATGTTCACCGCGCCCTCGGGGCCCATGACGGCGACCTCCGCCGTCGGCCACGCGAAGTTGAAGTCGGCCAGCATGTGCTTGGAGGCCATGACGTCGTAGGCGCCGCCGTAGGCCTTGCGGGTGATGATCGTGATCTTCGGGACGGTGGCTTCGGTGTAGGCGTAGAGCAGCTTGGCCCCGTGGCGGATGATCCCGCCCCACTCCTGCGAGGTGCCGGGCAGGAACCCGGGGACGTCGCAGAAGGTCAGCAGCGGGATGTTGAACGCGTCGCACGTGCGCACGAACCGGCCGGCCTTGGTCGAGGAGTCGATGTCGAGCACGCCGGCGAGCTGGGCCGGCTGGTTGCCGACGACGCCGACCGCGTGGCCGTTGAGGCGCGCGAAGCCGCAGACGATGTTGCGCGCGTAGTGCTCGTGAACCTCGAAGAACTCGCCGTCATCGACGACGTAACGGATGACGTCGCGCATGTCGTACGGCTTGTTTGCGCTGTCGGGGACGACATGGTCGAGCGCCTCGTCCATGCGCGTCGGGTCGTCGGTGGGCATGACCCGTGGCGGCGTCTCGAGGTTGTTCTGGGGCAGGAACGAGAGCAGGTAGCGGGTGTCCTCCAGGCACGCGTCCTCGTCGTCGGAGGCGAAGTGCGCGACGCCCGACTTCGTGTTGTGCGCCATCGCGCCGCCGAGCGACTCGAAGTCCACCTCCTCCCCGGTGACGGTCTTGATGACCTCGGGACCGGTGATGAACATGTGCGAGGTCTCCTTGACCATGAAGATGAAGTCGGTCATGGCCGGCGAGTAGACGGCCCCGCCGGCGCACGGTCCCATGACCAGCGAGATCTGCGGGATGACGCCGGAGCAGCGGACGTTGCGGACGAAGACGTCGCCGTAGGCGCCGAGAGAGACCACGCCCTCCTGGATGCGCGCTCCGCCCGAGTCGTTGATCCCGATGACCGGACAGCCGATCTTGGCCGCCAGGTCCATGACCTTGACCATCTTCTCGCCCATCACCTCGCCGAGCGAGCCGCCGAAGACGGTGAAGTCCTGGCTGAACACGCACACGCGGCGGCCGTCGATCGTGCCGTGGCCGGTGACCACGGCGTCGCCCCAGGGGCGGTTCTTGTCGAGCCCGAACTCGTGTACGCGGTGGCGGACGAAGGTGTCGAGCTCCTGGAAGGAGCCGGGGTCGAGGAGCTTCTCGACCCGCTCGCGGGCCGTGTACTTGCCCCGGGCGTGCTGCTTGTCGACGGCGGCCTCGGAGCCCTGCCGCGATGCGCGGCGAAACTCCTCGAGCTGCTCGCGCTTCTCCTCGTAGGTCTCGGGGGCCTTCTCGCGCGTCATGGCGGCGCCCGAGTCTAGTCAGGCGACTGCCAGCGTTCCCTGCATCCCGCCCTGGCGGTGGCCCGGGACGGAGCAGTAGAAGGCGTACTTGCCGGGCTTGAGGTCGACCGTCACCGACGCCTTGGACTTCGTGATCACCTTCGTCCCGCCGAGCTTGGTCGGGCCTCGGGCGATCGTCACGTCGTGGCCGACATCGGAGTCGTTGGTGAAGTCGATCGTGATTTTGCCTGCGCTTCCCTTCAGCGCCTTCTTGTCGTAGCGCAGTTGGCCGGACGGGTCGGCGGCCAGCTGCAGCGGCGCCTGAGTGCCTCCCGCGGTCTGCGGCGCGGCGGGCGCGGCGGCGCGCTTGGGCGCCTTGGCCTCGGCTTCCGGCTTCTCCGTCGAGGCCGTCCCGATGGCGGTGCCGAGCGCGGCGGCGGCCAGCAGCACGCTGATCCCGATGACGACGCCTTGGCCGCGCTGGCCACCGGGAAAACTCGCGCGCGAGAGACCGAGGAACGAGAGCAGCACCGCCCACGCCGCGAACAGCACACCGGCGATGTAGAACGGCACCTTGCTGGGCTCGTCGGCGGCGAAGGTGAGCAGGGCACGGACCATGTCCGGCCGCGAGATTACCGCCGGCGCGGTCGCGGTGCCCTATGGGGTCTAGCCGCGCGAGAAGGGGCGGTGGTGGGCTTGGCCGAGCGCGTCCAGCGTCGACGTCAGCACCTCGAGCACCCGCACGTCAGACACCGTGCGCTCGACCTCCGGCTCCGGCTCGACCGCGACGGGCTCAGGCACGGGCTCCGGGTCCGGCTCGACCACGGCGGGCGCGGGCACGGGCTCCGGGTCCGGTTGCACCGCCACCGGCTCCGGCTCGGCGTCCGGCGCCGACGCGGGCGCCGGCGCCGGCTCGGGCGCGGCAACCACGGGCTCGACCCGCTTGCGGCGGCCGAACAGACGCGCGAAGAAACCGATCTTGCGCGGCGGCGGCTGCGGCGCAACGGTTTCGACGACCGGCTCGGGGTGTGGTGGTTCGGCGTCGGCTGCCGGCTCCTCGGCCACCGGCTCCGGTTCCTCGGCCACCGGCTCCGGTTCCTCGGCCACCGGCTGCGGTTCCTCCGCCACCGGCTGCGATTCCTCGGCCACCGGCTCCGGTTGCTCCGCCACCGCCTCCTGTTCCGCTGCGATGGGCGCCGGTTGCTCGGCGACCGCTTTCGCCTCCTCCTCCGGCGGTTCGGGCCGGATCGCCTCCGCGGTCAGCCGGACCTTCGTCCCCCACCCCGACGACTCGATCGAGACCGTGCCGCGGGCATGCTCGCCCTCCCAGGCGACGGTCGTCTCGGGGTCGGTGCGGGTGATCCGGATCTCGCCGAACTCGCCGAGATGGCGAGCGAGGGCTTCGACGTCACTCAACTCCGCCCAAAGCTCGGGCGGGGACTTCACGAGCCTGCGATGTGCTTCGACCTCGGGCATCGCGCGTCAAGTTCGCCCGCGCCCGGAGGACTCCTGCCGATTTACAAGACCGGCCCGGTGACCATGATGAAGATGGCGACCACGACAAGCAGCGACGAGATCGCGCGCGTCGTGCCGACCTGGCGCCCGAGGTCCTCGTACTCCTTGCTCCAGACCACCTCGCCCTCGCCGGCCGCAGCGATGTCGCGCTCGGCAAGCTCGCTCAGCCGCCGCTCCCTCGGGGAGAAGTAGGCACCCGCGAGGCCGAGCAGCACCAGGATGATCACCAGCGGCACCCCGACCCACCACTCGTCGAAGACGTCGGCGTCGGCCGCCATGTAGATGCCCGTCAGCAGGATCAACGTGGCGAACGGGGTGATGATGAACCGCCCGATCGCCCCTTGCACGCTGTGCAGCCACGCGACCTGCTGCGGGGCAGTGCGCACGGTCAGCGGCACGATCACCGGATAGGTGAAGGTCACCCCGAACGCGACCACGACGCTGGTGATGTGCAGCCAGAGGACGACGTCGAAGAAGCGAAGCGAGGCGAGCGTGGTCATGGGCGGAAACGTAGTTCGTACGCACGACGCCGCCCGTTCGGCGCAGTCAGCGCTCCCTTTCGCCCGCGTCCTCGCGCCGGCGAACGGCAGGCGACGAAAGAGAGGACCGAGTGCGAGTGGAACCTTTTGGCCCCAATAGGGGACCAGATCTTCCAATCACGCCCGAGGGCCGGCCGCGCGGCCCAGTCAGCCGCTTTCGTCGCTGCCGTTCCAGCGCGACACCGTGCCCAGCCGCGACCCTCGGCTGAGCGCCACGGCACCACGCCGCAGCGCTCAGTCGCATGATCGGCGCGCGCTCGGCCTAGATGTCCGGCTGGTACTCGCCGAAGACGTCGCGCATCGCCCCGCATACCTCGCCCATCGAGCATGTGTCCTTCAATGCCTGGCGGATGTAGGGGACGAGGTTGTCGGTGCCGCGGGCGGCCTCGCGCAGCTCCTCGAGCCGGCGGTCGGCCAGCGACTGGTCGCGATTGGCCTTGAACGCCTTCACCCGCTCGACCTGGGCGCGCTCGGTCTCGGGGTCGACGCGGAGGATGTCTTCGATCTCCAGCTCCTCCTC
>Ga0126312_10003243_pt1 | contig 10965 bp, 10 predicted proteins | sample Plot104A_FD_92537 | JGI IMG/M metagenome (GOLD analysis project Ga0126312, IMG submission 92537) | Serpentine soil microbial communities from UC McLaughlin Reserve, CA, USA - Plot104A | ecosystem: Environmental > Terrestrial > Soil > Grasslands | place: USA: UC McLaughlin Reserve, Lake County... | reverse complement strand
TCTCCTTCACGGTGCCGGGGTCCTCGGCCTCGACCGGCATCTCCATCTTCATGGACTCGAGGATGACGAGCGTGTCACCCTCGGCGACCGCCTGGCCGATCTCGCACTCGATCTTCCACACGGTCCCTGTGATGTGAGCTTCGACCTCGGGCATGGGCCGGGAAGATACCGGCGGGATAGGCTGCCGCCCTCTTGATCCTCGCGATCGACCAGGGCACCACGGGGACGACCTGCATCGTGTTCGACCAGCGCGGCCGCCCCGCAGGGCGCGCGTACCGCGAGTTCCGCCAGCACTTCCCGCGGCCGGGCTGGGTCGAGCACGACGCCGCGGAGATCTGGGAGGTGACGCGCGCCGTCGCGGGCGAGGCGCTCGACGCCGCGAACGCCGACGGCCGGAAGCTCGCGGGCATCGGCATCACGAACCAGCGCGAGACGGTCGTCGCCTGGGATCGCGATACGGGCGAGCCGCTTCACCGCGCGATCGTCTGGCAGGACAGGCGCACCGCCCGCCGCTGCGACGAGCTCCGGGACGCCGGCCACGAGCGCCTCGTGCGCGAGCGCACCGGCCTGGTGCTCGACCCCTACTTCTCGGGCACGAAGATCGAGTGGCTGATCCGCGAGGGCGACGTGCCGCCCGACGCGGCGTTCGGAACGATCGACTCCTGGCTCGTCTTCAAGCTCACCGGCGAGCACGCGACCGACCTGTCGAACGCGTCGCGCACGCTCCTCTTCGACATCCGCGAGCGGCGCTGGGACCCCGAGCTGTGCGAGCTCCTCGGCGTTCAGCCCGGCTCGCTGCCCGAGCCGCGTCCGAGCGCGCACGTGTACGGAGAGACCTCGGAGTTCGGCGGCTCGGTGCCGGTGGCCGGGATCGCGGGCGACCAACAGGCGGCGCTCTACGGGCAGGCGTGCTACGAGCCCGGGCTCGGCAAGAACACGTACGGCACCGGCAGCTTCGTGCTGCAGAACGCGGGCGGGGAGATGCCCGAGCCGGCGGAGGGCCTGCTCACGACTATCGCGTGGGGAGTGGGCGACCGCGTCGACTACGCCCTCGAGGCCGCGATCTTCGTGACCGGCGCCGCGGTGCAGTGGCTGCGCGACCAGCTCGGGATCATCCGCACGGCGGACGAGACCGAGGAGCTCGCCCGCTCGCTCCAGTCGAACGACGGCGTCTACCTCGTGCCCGCCTTCACCGGCCTCGGCTCGCCGCACTGGGACCCGTACGCGCGCGGCACGCTGACCGGGCTCACGCGCGGCGCGGGCCGCGCCCACCTCGCGCGCGCGGCGCTCGAGGCGATGGCGTACCAGACCGTCGACGCCGTGCGGGCGATGGAGGGCGCGTCTGGTGTGGTGCTGGAGGAGCTGAAGGCGGACGGCGGCGCCGTCGTGAACGGCTGGCTCATGAAGTTCCAGGCGGACGTGCTCGGCGTGCCGGTCGTGGTGCCAGAGGTGTCGGAGACGACCGCGCTCGGCGCCGCCTACCTGGCGGGCGTGGCCACCGGGACCTGGAGCGAGGAGGACGTGGGCGCCATGTGGCGGCAGGCCGCGCGCTACGAGCCCTCGATGTCCGAAGACGCCCGCGAGGAGCTCCTCGCCGGCTGGGCCCGTGCGCTCGAGCGCGCGCGAAGTAACGAAGCGGACCAGACCGGGTAGGAGAGCGCAGGTGAAGGCGCAGGTCTACAAGGATCCCCGCCCGGCGGAGCACTTCGACAGGTTCCACGAGCGCCAGCGGAGCAAGCGGCCGAACTGGATGTACGAGCTCGTGCGTCTGCTGCTCACGCCCTACCTGCTGGTCATCTACAGGGCGCGCTGCATCGACTCGCACAACATCCCGGCGGAGGGCCCGGTGATCGTCGCGCCGAATCACTTCTCCTTCCTGGATCACTTCTTCGTGGCGGTCTACCTGCGCCGGAAGGTGCAGTTCATGGCGAAGTCGCAGCTCTTCAAGCCGCCGCTGCAGGTCGTCTACCACAACGGTGGCGTGTTTCCGATTAGGCGCGGCCACCACGACGAGGAGGCCTTCAAGACGGCCCACACCATCCTCGGCCGCGGCGACATGATCGTGATGTACGCCGAGGCCGGCCGCTCGCGCAGCGGCGAGCTCGGCAAGCCGCGCCACGGCCTCGGCCGGCTCGCGCTCGAGTCGGGCGCGCCGGTGGTGCCCACGGCGATCGCCGGCACCGAGCGGGCGCGCAACTGGAGGCGCCTTCAGTTCCCGAAGGTGACGGTGCAGTTCGGCGAGCCGCTCCGCTTCGAGCAGGTGCCCGAGCCGACCAAGGAGCAGGCCCAGGCCGCCTCGGAGGTCGTGTTCGAACGGGTGCGCGAGATGCACACGCGGCTGGTGGGCGAGGGGCGCCGCGAGGCCGTGCGGGCGGCGCGGAAGAACCGGCGCCGGGCCGCGGCGGCTTAGCGCGGCCTCCGTTTGCCGACGGGCCGCGGCGGCTTAGCTCTCCGCCGCCCGCGGCGGCTTGGCTCTCCGCCGCCCGCGGCGGCTTAGCTCTCCGCCGCCCGCTCCGTGCAGCCGGCGAACGACGAGCATTGAGGGGACGGGTTGGGCGTTTTGTGTACCGAGCTCGGTACATAAATCGACACACCCTCGAAGGACACCCCGTGCACCGCTGCCGTTGAAACGAACCGGCGCGACGCCCGTGGGTAGCTGGTAACACTCCGCGCCCATGCGGGCAGGGGTGCTCATTGGCGCGGTCGTGGCCGCCTTCGCGGTGCTGCCGGCCGGCGCGGCCGTAGCGTGCGACCCACTCGACCCGTCGGCCTGCCTGTATCCGTGGCCGAACGATCACTTCACGCGGGCCGACCCGACGAGCCCCACCGGCAAACGGCTCGCTCTCCGGGACGACTGGATGCCGCGCAACCGCTTCGGCAAGCCCGTCAGCGCCGCGCCCTACAACTGGAGCGACGGGTTCAGCCCGGGCAACATGATGGTGACGAAGGTGCCGGGCCTCGACACACCCGAGGCGTTCCGGCGCACCGGCGCCGTCCCGATCACCGACATCGAGCGCTCCTTCGACGAGGACCAGCCGATCGTCGTCCTCAACGCGCGCACGCGCGAGCGCCAGCTCATCTGGTCGGAGCTCGACGCGAACCCGGCGGACCCGCGCGACGTGACGCTCATCATCCGGCCCGCCAGGAACCTCGACGAGGGCGAGCGCTACATCGTGGCCCTCAGAAATCTCCGCGACGCACAGGGTCACCTCCTCACCGCCCAGCCCGCGTTCCGCGCCCTGCGCGACCGCAAGCCCAACCCCGAGATCGAGGCCCGCCGCCAGCACTTCGAGCAGCTCTTCACCACTCTGAAGCGCGCCGGCATCGCCCGCAAGGAGCTCTACCTCGCCTGGGACTTCACCGTCGCGAGCCGCGAGGGGCTCAGCGGCCGCGCGCTCCAGATCCGCAACCAGGCGTTCGCGGAGCTCGGCGACACGGACCTGTCCGACCTCGTCCCCGCGGGCGACGAGCCCCAGTTCACCCAGAACGCCGACCTTCCCGACGACGTGCCTGACGAGACGGAGGCGGACGGCCGCCGCGACCTCGGCGACTCGATCCGCATCAGCGGCAACCTGAAGGTGCCCTGCTTCCTCAATGCCCCGGGCTGCCCACCCGGATCGGAGTTCGCCATCGGCCCGGACGGCAAGCCGCAGCGCATCCCCGGCAACACGACGCTCGCGAACGTCGTCTGCGTGATCCCGAAGACCCCGCCCGCCGGCCCGCTGCGTCCCTCGCTGTACGGCCACGGCCTGCTCGGCGGCGCGGGCGAGGTGGCCGGCGCGAACGTGCGCGCGATGGCGAACGAGCACGGCTTCGTCTTCTGCGCTACGGACTGGACCGGGATGTCGACCCCGGACGTGCCGAACGTGCTGCTCCTGCTCCAGGACCTGTCGCGCTTCCCGACGCTCACGGACCGCGCGCAGCAGGGCTTCGTGAACTTCATGTACGTCGGCCGCTGGATGCTGAAGCGCGACTGGGGCGACCTCGACGTCGACCAGTCGCAGCTCTTCTACGACGGCAACTCGCAGGGCGGCATCATGGGCGGCGCGCTCACGGCGCTGGCCCCTGACTTCACTCGCGCCGTGCTCGGCGTCCCGGGCATGAACTACTCGACGCTGCTGCGCCGCTCCGTCGACTTCGACATGTACGCGCACGGCAACATCGAGGGCGCCGACACGCCCGCCGGCCTCTACGACTCGTATCCGAACGAGCTCGAGCGGCCGCTGCTCCTCTCGCTGATCCAGCTGCTCTGGGACCGCGCCGAGGCGAACGGCTACGCGCACCACATGACGACCGACCCGCTGCCGGGGACGCCCGCGCACAAGGTGCTGATGCACGAGGCGTTCGCGGATCATCAGGTCGCGAACATCACCACCGAGGTGGAGGCACGCACGATCGGAGCCTCCATCGTCTGGCCGGCGCTGGCACCCGGCCGCCACACGGACGTGAATCCATATTTCGGCATCCCGCATATCACCGCGTTCCCGTTCGACGGCTCGGCGCTCGTGGTCTGGGACACCGGCATCCCGGCGCCGCCGACGACCAACACACCGCCGCGCGAGGGCCAGGACCCGCACAGCGCGCCGCGGAACAGCCCGCTGGCGCACCGGCAGAAGTCCGAGTTCCTCCGCGCCGGCGGCGCGCTGATCGACGTCTGCGGCGGAGCACCCTGCGTGCCCTGACACCCTGAGGGCGATGCTTCGCCTCACCGCTCTCGTGCTGCTGGTGCTCGGGGCCCTCGCCGCGGGCGGCTTCCTGCTGCTCAGAAGCGACGAGTCGCCGAGCTACAGCCCGCTGAACCTCGACGACGACCCCTGGGCCTACAACGAGGAGCGCCAGGGCGACTTCGAGTCGCGCGCCGCGGCGGGGCACAGCCACGTCATCTACGTGAAGAGCCCCGGCGGGATCGTCGCGACGGCCGAGCGCGTCGAGCGCTGGCGTCCGCAGCTCGAGGCGGCCGCGGACGAGTCCGGCGTGGACCCCGGCCTGATCGCGGGCATGGTCCTGCTCGAGAGCGCCGGCCGCCCCGACGCGCGCGCGAGCGACGACCTCGAGGGAGCGGCGGGGCTCACACAGATCCTGGCCGAGACCGCCACGGGGCTGCTCGGGATGCGGGTGGACGTGGCACGCAGCGAGCGGCTCACGCGGAAGCTCGCGCGCGCCCGCGGGCCGCGCCAGGCGGCGCGCATCCGCGCGGAGCGGGCGCAGGTCGACGAGCGCTTCGACCCCGAGAAGGCGCTCGCCGCCACCGGCCGCTACCTCAAGACCGCCATGGACGAGTTCGGGCACGAGGACCTGGCCGTCGTCTCGTACCACATGGGGATCGGCAACCTGCAGCAGGTCCTGGGCCGCTACGGCGACGACGACGCGAGCTACGCCCAGCTGTACCTCGACGCGTCGCCGGAGCGCAACCCGCGCGCGTACCGCATGCTGGCCGGGCTCGGCGACGACTCGAAGACCTACTACTGGCGCGTCCTGGCGTCGCGCGAGGCGATGCGGCTCTACCGCAGGGACCGCGGGAGGCTCGAGCAGCTCGCGGAGCTCCAGACGGGCGCGGGCTCCGGCGAGCTCGTGCTGCATCCGCCGGACCGCGGCGGCGCGCTCGAGACGCAGGAGGACGTCGACGCCGCGCTCGACAGGGGAGAGCTGCGCCCGCTGCCGGAGGAGCCCGCGCGCTACGGCCTGCGCCCGGCGGACGGCGCGGGGAAGCAGGCCCTCCGCCCGGAGGCATTCGCGATCGCGGCCTACATCGGCAAGGGCGTGCGCAACGTCTCGGGGACGCGAGCGCCCCTGATCGTCACGAGGACCGTGCGCCCCGACGCCGGCATCCACGCGACCGGCTTCGCCTTCGACGTGCGGCGGAGCTACCGGAGCGGCGCGCAGGCCGAGGCGTTCCAGTACATGCTCGACCGGCTTCAGGCGCTCAACCTGATCGCCTGGACGCGCGACGCCGACACGATCCACATCACCGCCTCGAGCGACGGCAGGCGCCTGCTCGACGAGGTGGCGCCCGGCTAGTAGCTCGCGTCGAGCCTCTGCCAGGCCTCCCAGTCGTGCCCCGGGATGATCACGGCGTCCGGGGTCTCCTTGCGGTACTGCCTGATCTCGCGCAGCGAGCGCCGGAACAGGTGCTCGTCGGCGAGCAGGTGCGGCGGGTGGTCGTCGGCGAGCGTGCGGTGCATGAAGATGGCGTCGCCCGCGACGAGCACCTCGCCCTTCGCGGTCTGGAGCACCACAGACATGTGGCCGAGCGTGTGGCCCGGCGTGAAGACGACCCGCACGCTGCCGTCGCCGAACACGTCGAACGAGCGGCCGAAGCCGGCGAACGAGTTGGCGGCCTGGGAGTCGAAGTCGATCAGGCGGTAGTCGAAGCCGTGGTCGAACTGACGCTTGACGTAGCCGTCGCGCCAGCTGCCGTCGGCGGCCGCGTCCCATTCGGCCTTGGAGACCAGGAACGTGGCCTCCGGGTAGTCCGCGATGGCACTCGCGTGGTCCGGGTGCATGTGCGTCATCACGACCGTGCGGACGCTCGACGGTTCGATGCCGCGCGCCCGCAGCTGAGCCGCGGCCGCCTGCTCGGGCCTCATGTCGATGTCCCTGTAGATCAGCGTTCCGAACGCGCCCAGGTTCGACCTCGGCTTCACGGCCACGGAGGCGTGGAAGCCGGTGTCGATCAGCATCGGGCCGCCGCTGGGGTGCTCGACGAGGAAGCACTGGATCGGCGAGGTCAGCCACCGGTCCTTGGGAACGCCGAGCCCGAACGCCTTGCGCCAGGCCAGACGTCCCTCGTCGCGAAGGAACCACGCAGGGGGGCCGGGCACCGTCGCGGTCAGGATCGGGTGCAGCTTGACCTTCGAGCCGTCGCGGCCACCGGGGAGCGGAAGCTCGGCCGGGCGTGGCTCTGCGGCGGTGGCCATCCGCGCGAACCCTAGCGGCGGGCGGGCCCGCCTATTTCGCCAGCTCCTCCCAGAAGGCGATGGCGGCGCGCTCGACGCGGATGCCCATCTCGAGGGCCTGGCGCGGGCCGGGCGGCACGTCCGGCGGAGTCGAGTCGCGGATGGCCTCGTACTCCGCGAGGCGTGCCCTGTTCGCGGGGATCTGGACGGCGGCCAGCCGCTTGGGGTCGGCGCCGAAGAACAGCTTGAGGACGGCCGGCTCGCGCAGCTCGGCGAGTTCGCCGGTGGTCTCGGTCCGCCAGTCGTCGAGCGCGCTGCGTCCCTTGTCCGTGAGCGAGTAGAGCTTGCGGCGGCGGCCGCTTTCCTCGCGCTTCTCGGTCACGTAGCCGGCCCCCGCCAGCCGCTCGGGCTCCGTGTAGAGCTGCGCGTGCTGGAGCGTCCAGAAGTAGCCGACCGAGCGCGCGACGAGCTGCTTCAGCGCGTACGGGGTCGACTCGCCCGCGAGCTCCAGCAGTCCGAGCACGATGTAGGAGGTGGGGGTGAGCCTTATCTCTTGCACTGGTCCATTCTAGACGGTATATTCTGGACTATGGCGACGACGGAAGCATCTGCCCGCACCGACCACACGCTCGGCTTCACGAGCCAGGACGAGGAGACCAGGGTCGACCGGCTGCCCGTGACGGGCGAGGTGCCGGCCTGGCTGACGGGCGCACTCGTCCGCGTGACGCCGGCGCTGCTCGAGGTGGGCGGCCGGCGGCTGACCCACTGGTTCGACGGCGTCGCGATGCTGAACCGCTTCGGCTTCGCGGACGGGCACGTCTCCTACGCCAGCCGCTTCCTGGAGAGCCGCACCTACCAGGACGCCAAGAAGGGCGAGTGGCGCCGCGGCGGCTTCGCCACCGACCCGTGCCGCTCGATCTTCAAGCGCGTCCAGCAGATCTTCTCGCCGGACGCGACCGACAACCCGAACGTGAACCTCGCGCGCATCGGCGAGCGCTACATCGCCATGACCGAGACGCCGATGCCGGTGGAGTTCGACCCCGAGACGCTCGACACGATCGGCCACCTCGACTACGCGGACAAGCTGAAGGGGCAGATCACGACCGCGCACCCGCACCACGACCGGGAGCGCGACGAGCTCGTGAACTACGTCGCGCGTTTCTCGCGCGTGAGCGAGTACGTGCTCTACGGCATGCCGGCGGGCAGCACGACGCGGCGCGTGATCGCGCGCATGCCTGTGAAGGAGCCCGCCTACATGCACGCGTTCGGTATGAGCGAGCGCTACCTGATCCTCGCCGAGTACCCGCTGCGCGTGAACCCGCTGAAGCTCGCCTTCTCGGGCAGGCCCTTCATCGAGAACTACACGTGGCGAGCCGACGAGCCGACGCGCTTCCAGGTCTTCGACCGGGCGAGCGGCGAGCTCCGCGGCAGCTACGAGACGGACGCGTTCTTCAGCTTCCACCACGTGAACGCGTTCGAGCGCGGCGACGAGCTCGTCGTCGACCTCTGCGCGTACGAGGACCCGACGATCATCGACGCGCTCTATCTCGAGGAGGACGGCCCGCGCGGCCCGATTCCGACGACCGAGCTGCGCCGCTACACGATCGACCTCGCCGGCGGCTCCGTGGGCGCCGAGCCGCTCACGGACGGCTCGCTCGAGCTTCCGCGGATCGACTACGGACGCCGCAACACGCGCGACTACGCGTATGCCTACTTCACCGGCGCGGACAGCGGCTGGATCGACAAGCTCGTGAAGGTCGACGTGCGCGACGGCTCGCGCTCCGAGTGGCGCTCCGACGGCTGCCATCCGGGCGAGCCGGTGTTCGTGCGTGAGCCGGGCACGGAGGCGGAGGACGCGGGTGTCGTCCTGTCGGTGGTGCTGGACGCGAACGCGGGGCGCTCGTTCCTCTTGATGCTCGACGCGGGCTCGTTCGAGGAGCTCGCCCGCGCCGAGGCGCCGCACCACATCCCGTTCGGCTTCCACGGCCAGTACTTCCGCTGAGCGGCTCGCGGCGGCTACGCTGCCGCCGCGATGCCGTCGAAGATCTTCCAGCCCGGCCTGCTCGACGGACAGGTGGCGATCGTCAGCGGCGGCGGGTCCGGGCTCGGCCGGGCGAGCGCCCTGGAGCTCGCCGCGCTGGGCGCACGGGTGGTGGTGTGCGGGCGGCGCCAAGAGCCACTCGAGGAGACCGCGGCGCTCGCGGAGGGCGGGCGCGTGGAGGCGAGCACGTGCGACATCCGCGAGGAGGACCAGGTCGAGGCGCTGGTCGAGGGCGTGATGGAGCGTCACGGGCGGATCGACCTGCTCGTGAACAACGCCGGCGGCCAGTACATGACGCCCGCAGAGGACATCACTCCGAAGGGATTCCGCACGGTGATCCGGCTGAACGTCGAGGGCACCTGGCTGATGACCCACGCGGTCGCGACCAGGGCCATGATGGGCGGCGGGCCGGAGGGGCGGCCGCCGGGCGGCAAGATCGTGAACGTCACGCTGTCGCCGCACCACGGTCTGCCGGGGATGGCGCACTCGTCGGCGGCGCGCGCGGCTGTCGAGAACCTCACGCGCGTGCTCTCGATCGAGTGGGCGCGCTTCGGCATCCGGCTCACCGCGCTGGCGGCGGGGCCGTTCGGCACCGAGACGCTCCGGACCAAGTACCCGAAGCCGGTGGTGGAGGGGGTGGCCGGCACGGTCCCGCTCGGACGGCTCGGCACGGAGGAGGAGTTCGCCTGGCTGGTGGCGTACCTGGCGTCGCCCGCCGGCGACTACCTCTCGGGCGCGGTGCTCACGATCGACGGCGCGCGCGACAACTGGTTCGGCGCCTGGCCGCCCGCCGGGCTCACGGGCGAGGGCGGGAAGCCGCTCACCGAGGAGCGGCGGCCGAAGCCGTGACCGAGGTCCCTGAGCTGCGCACCGAACGGCTGCTCATGCGCGGCTGGAGTGAGGAGGACTTCGAGGCATGGGCCGAGATCTGCGCCGACGACGAGGTGATGCGCTCGCTCGGGGCGCCCGGCGGCCTCGACGCGCCCGAGTCCTGGAAGCAGATCGCGATGTGGGTGGGTCACTGGGAGCTGAAGGGCTTCGGCCACTGGCTGCTCGAGCACAGGGAGACCGGCGAGCTGGTCGGACGCGCCGGCCTCTACCAACCAGCCGGCTGGCCCGGGCTCGAGGTCGGCTGGACCGTGGCCAGGCCGCATTGGGGCAAGGGGTACGCCCCTGAGGCGGCCCGGGCCGCGTGCGCGTGGGCGCATGACAAGCTCGGCGCCGAGCACATCGTCAGCCTGATCGAGCCCTCGAACACCCGGTCGATCCGGGTCGCGGAGAAGCTCGGTGAGACCGTCGAGGGCCGCTTCCAGCTCCGCGAGTTCGACCTCCTCGTGTACGGCGCCGACCTGCCGCTCTAGGTCAAGGTCGCCCCTCGATCGCGCCGCGAATGTTCCGGGCCGGGACCGGGATGGAAGCCTGGTACAGCGCACGTGTTCGACATCCTCGTGGATCGCTCCGGCTCGCACTGATTCGCGGCCGTGACGCGCGGGTACATCCTCGCTATGACCATGAACGAGGACTCGCCAGGCCGGAACGATCCCGCCGAGGGCTCCGGCGCGGAGGACAGCGTGCTGCGGCGCGAGGAGGCGGCGGCCGCGCGCGAGGCCCGCAACATCGGCGGACCCCGTCCCGACTACGAGAACGAGGAGGACCTTCGCGCGAGCGAGGCCGAGCGCCCGCTGTTCGAGAGCGGCGAGGGCGTCGAGGAGGGATTCGAGATCGCGGAGGACGATCTCGAGGAGGCGGCGACCCACGAGGAGAACCGCTATTCGCCGGAGGCCCACGAATTCGGCGACGAGGAGAGCGCCGGCGACGCCGACGCCGTGAGCGGCGAGCCCGACGAGATCGACCAACCCGACGGCCCCGACGACCAGAACCGACGGGGTTCCGTCAGTTAACCGCGCTAGTGCGTATCCGGTTGGCTCAGGCTGCTGTCTGGGCTCGCCGGCTGATCTCGTCGTAGGTCGTTGGTGGGCTGTGCGCCCCGAGCCCCAACAGGGTTTGGAAGGCGGCCATCGGGGTGCG
>Ga0126312_10003242_pt1 | contig 10967 bp, 11 predicted proteins | sample Plot104A_FD_92537 | JGI IMG/M metagenome (GOLD analysis project Ga0126312, IMG submission 92537) | Serpentine soil microbial communities from UC McLaughlin Reserve, CA, USA - Plot104A | ecosystem: Environmental > Terrestrial > Soil > Grasslands | place: USA: UC McLaughlin Reserve, Lake County... | reverse complement strand
GACCAGTGCGGGACTCGACGGCCGCGTGCCCCCGCCCGCCGGCCCGCTCTGCGCGCACCGCCTCGTCCGCCACGATCGCGACCGTGCTGTCGAAGGCCCTCTCCATGCCGGACTCGAAGAGAAGCGGGACCTCGACAACCGCGGCCCGTGGAGACGGCTCGGCCCTGTCGACCTCCGCCCTCCACTGCTCCACGCGCGCGCCCACGCGCGGCCAGAGAACCTCCTCCAGCCAGGCCCGGGCGTCGCCGTCCGTGAACACCCGCTCCGCTATCGCCGTGCGGTCTAGCCGGCCCGCCGGAGCCGGCTCGAGTCCGAGCCGGTCGGCGATCATCTCGCTCAGCTCGCCGTCCTCGAGCAGCTCGTGCACCAGGGCGTCGGTGGACAGCGTCGCCGCGCCGAGCTCCGCGAAGAGCCGCAGTGCCTCGGACTTGCCCGCCCCCAGGCCGCCGGTCAGACCGACGAACGGGACCCGCCCGCGCGCGGGCGCGCCCATCTCAGGCCGAGGACTCGTCCTGCTCGGACGGGGCGGGCTCGTCGTCGGAGGGAGCCGCGTCCCCAGGGGCGGTAGCCGCGTCGTCCGGGGCGGAAGACTCTTCGGGGGAGGCTTCCTCGACGGGGGCGGAAACGTCCTCGGCCGGCGGCGCCTCCTCGGCGGGGGTCTCTGGCGAAGCCTCCTCGGCGGGGGGCTCCGGCGACGCCTCCGCGGCCGGCGGCGCCTCCTCGGGCGGCGCCTCCGCGGCGGGGGGCTCCTGGGCCGCTGCCTGCTCCTCGGCCTCCTGGACCGCGGCGCGCAGGTCGTCGGCGCCCTCGACCGTCACCTGCGGGCCCGCGAATACGTCCTCTGAGAGGCCAAGGTCGCGAACGTCGTCAAGGTCCCCCGCCTCGCTCTCGGGTCGCGGGGGCGGGGCTCCCGAGCGCAGCGGCAGCTCCTGGCCCTCCACTCGCTTCACGGACAGCGACAGGCGGCGCCGCTCGGAGTCGATCTCGAGGATCTTCACGCGCACGTCGTCGCCCGGCTCCACGATCTCACGCGGGTTCTCGACGTGGTGCTGGGCGAGCTCGGAGATGTGAACAAGCCCCTCGACGCCCTCCATGATCTCCACGAAAGCGCCGAAGGTCACGACCTTGGTGACCTTGCCCTCCAGCTCGTCCCCGACGCTGTAGGTGTCGACCACACGCTGCCACGGATCCTCCTGCGTCTGCTTGAGGCCCAAGGAGATGCGCTGGCGGTCGCGGTCGATGTCGAGCACCTTGACCGGCACGAGGTCGCCGATCGAGAGGATCTCGGAGGGGTGGTTCACGTGGGACCAGGACAGCTCCGAGATGTGGATCAGGCCGTCGATCCCGTCCAGGTCAACGAAGGCGCCGAAGTCGACGATGTTCGAGATCGCGCCCTCCACGATCATGCCCGGCTGGAGGCGGTCGAGGATCTGCTGGCGAACCTCCTTGCGCTCCTCCTCGAGCACCGCGCGCCGCGAGAGCACCACGTTGTTGCGCGAGCGGTTCAGCTCGATCACCTTGCACTCGATCTTCTGACCCAGGAACTCGTCGAGGTTCTGCACGCGGCGGATGTCCACGAGCGAGGCGGGCAGGAAGCCACGCACTCCGAGGTCGATGATCAGTCCGCCCTTCACGACCTCGATCACGGTGCCCTCGACCGGCTCGCCCGACTCGGCCGCCCCCTCGATGCGCCGCCACGCCTTCTCGAAGCGGGCGCGCTTCTTCGACAGCACGAGCCGCCCGTCCTGGTCCTCCTTGGTCAGGACGAGCGCGTCCACCTCCTCGCCGAGCTCCACCTCGTCCTGAGGGTCGACCGACTTCCGGATCGACAGCTCGCCGGTGGGGATGACGCCCTCGCTCTTGTAGCCGATGTCTACGAGGACCTCGTCCTGATCGATGCGGACCACCTTCCCCGACACGACGTCTCCCTCCTCGAAGGGAACGAGAGTGGCGTCGTAGTTGGGGACTATCTGCCCGTCGACCTCGATCAGAAGGCCATCGGAGCCCTCCACCGGTCGGGGCGGGATAGACGTCTCGGTGTCCTGCACGGAAGCGACTAGGGTAGCTGACCCGCACCGCTAGTCTGGCCCCGATGCCCACCCGACGCACCAAGCGTGGCAGCGAGCGCACCTCCCTCTCCGGCGAGTGGGACGTGCTCGTCTGCGGGGCGAGCTTCGCGGGGCTCGCGGTTGCCAGGGAGCTAGCCGGAAGCGGCGCCCGCGTGCTGATGATCGACCGCTACGAGGTGGGCGAGCGCCAGACCTCGGCCTGCGGGATCCCCACCGCGTGGCTCGAGGCCATGGGGCTGATGGGCGCCGAGCGGCAGGCCTTCGGCGAGCTGGTGGTGCACACCCCGCACGGCAGCGCCCGGCTCGACCTGCCCTGGACCTTCTCCACGTTCGATTACCCCGAGCTGTGCGCGCTCCTCTTCGAGCAGTCGGACTGCGCGTTCGAGACCGCCAAGGTGGACGGGCGCACGGGCGGCACGGTGCACACCGACCGCGGCGACGTGACCGCCCCGCTCCTGGTGGACGCGCTCGGCTGGCGGCGCGTGCTCGGCCGCGGCCACCAGCCGCCCGACGCTCCCCTGTCGCGCGGCCTCGAAGTCCACCCGTACGGCTCCGGCGAGGCCATGGAGATCTGGATCGACCGTCGCTACGTGCCCGCCGGCTACGGCTGGAGCTTCCCCGCGCGCGACGAGCTGCGCATCGGGGTCGGGTCGTTCGATCCGCGCTTCCACGTCAAGGACACGACGGTCGAGCTGTCCGAGGACCTCGGTCGCGATCCGGTCCGCTACCAGGGCAACTGGATCCCCCACCGGCTGAGGCCGGCCACCGAGGACGGCGCCTTCTTCGCCGGCGACTCGGCCGGGCACTGCCTGCCGCTGACCGCGGAGGGGATCCGCACCGCCTTCTACTTCGGGATCGCATGCGGGCGGGAGCTGCGCGCGGTGGTGGAGGACCGGCGAACGCGTGACGAGGCGCTCCTCCGCTACCACGACTTCAGCAGGTCGCACCAGTGGAAGTTCAGCATGCTGCTGGGCGCCCAGCGACTGGTGCCGCGCGTGCCCCCGCCCCTCCTCGCGCGGGCCCTCGGGCGGATGGAGTGGAAGCGCTTCGTCGACTGGTCGTTCGGGCACTACCTGGCGATCGCGCCGCCCGAGTTCGCGGGCGAGCCGCCGGGCGGGCGGCGCCTGCCTCAGCGCGCAGCCGCCTGAGAGGGCACGATCCGGTCGAGGGCCCGCAGGTCTTCCGCGCTCGGCTCCCAGGCCGCCGCGGCGGCGTTCGCGCGCGCCTGCTCGGGCTTCGTGGCCCCGGCGATCACGGATGCGACCGCCGGCTGGGCGGCCAGCGCCCCGATCGCCACCTCCACCATGGCCAGCCCCCGCTCTCGGGCGTACTCCTCGAGCGCCTCGAGCGCGTCGAAGACATGGTCCGGGGCCACGGTCCGCGCCCCCGAGAGCCGGGTCCCCTCGGGCGGGGGCTCGCCGCGCCGGTACTTGCCGGTGAGCAGCCCGCTGGCCAGTGGGAAGTAGGGAATCACCGAGACCCCGAGCCGCTCCGCCAGCGGACCGACGTCGGCCTCGAGCCGGCGCTCCAGCAGGTTGTACTCGTTCTGCACGGTCTCGAAGCGGACGGTCCCGTGCTCCTTCGCGGTCCCCTCGGCCACCTCCAGCTGGCCGGCGTCGAAGTTCGAGCAGCCGACCGCGCGCACCTTGCCCTCGCCCACCAGCTCGTCGAGCCCGCCGAGCGTCTCCTCGAACGGCGTCACGCCATCGGGGCGGTGGTACTGGAACAGATCGATCACGTCGGTCCGAAGCCGGCGCAGCGAGTCCTCGACCGCGCTTCGGACCGCGGCGCGGGAGCCGGGCGCCCCGTCGGGCTCCCATCCCCACTTGGTCGCCAGGACCAACCTCTCGCGCCGCCCGCGCAGCGCCTCGCCCAGGAAGCGCTCGCTGTCGCCGTCGCCGTAGACGGCGGCGGTGTCCAGGAAGGTGATCCCGGCGTCGAGCGCGGCGTCCACCACCGCCCGGGTGCCCTCGAGGTCGACCCGCCTCCCGAAGTTGTTGCAGCCGAGACCCACGACGGAGACCTCGATGCCGCTGTCGCCGAGCCGCCGGGTTCGCACGGCGTGCGAGGCTAGCTTAGGAGCCGCACCGCTCCCGCTCACGCCGGCTCAGCCGGCGGCGGCCCGAGCCTACGCGCCGCCAGACCCACCAGCCAGACGGCGGCGAGCAGCACAACGATCGTCCATGAGTGAAGCGCCCGCCCGGGCGCAAGCGGTGGCAAGGGCGGGCGGGAGCCTCAGGCGCGCAGCGGGGCGCCGTCGACCCGCGCGTCCAGGCCGTCAGAAACAGGCACGTTCTCGGGCTCCAGCTCGAGCCCGGCCGCACCCGCCTCGAGCTCGAGCAGCGCGGCGAAGTCGACGTCGGTATAGCCCCGTCCGATCATCGCCCGCACCAGCTCGGCCGCGGCGGCGGCGACCGGCATCGGAACCCCGTGCTCCCGCGCGGCGTCGAAGCCGAGATCGAAGTCCTTCAGCAGGAGCGCGGGCGTGAAGGTCGGCGTGAAGTCAAGATTGACGAGCGCCGGCGTCTTGTACCGCGTGAAGGTGGAGCCCATCACGCTCTCGTTGAGGAACGTGAGAAAGTCGGCGCGCGAGATCCCACCCTTCTCTGCCAGGACCGTGATCTCCGCGAGCGACTGGGAGACCACGCCGAGCATGACGTTGTGGCAGATCTTCACGAGCCGGGCGCGCTCGCCGTCGCCGACGTATGTGACCCCGGCCGCCAGGACCTCCAGATACGGCCGGGCCTGCTCGTAGGCCGCCTCGGGCCCCGAGACGACGATCGTCAGGCGACCCGCGTCCACGACCTTCGGGTTGCCGCTCACGGGCGCTGCCAGTAGGTCCGTCCCCCTCGCGGCCGCCTCGACGCGGACCTCGGCCGACGCCGCCGGGGAGACGGTCGTGCCGTCGACAACGACCCCAGGAGCCATGTCCCCCTCGAGCAGCCCGCCGCGTCCGCACACGACCTCCTTGAAGTCGTCAGGGCCGGCGACCATCGTGAAGACGATGTCGCGGTCGGCGAGTGCCGCCGGCGACGCCACGAGCTCGGCGCCCAGCTCGATGAGGCTCTCGGCCTTCGCGCGCGTGCGGTTGTAGACGGCGACGTCGCAGCCGGCGCGCAGAAGCCGACTGGCGAGGCTGTGGCCCATGCGACCGGTGCCGACCCAGCCGAGCCTGTTCTCCTTCAGCGAAGCCTCGCCCATGCAGGTCCGTCCTCCCCGTGGATTGCAAACGTTTGCACGACTGTATCGAATGGCTCACGGACCCGTCAACCGAGCGGGCGGTGCTAGCATGCAATCGATTGCACCAGGCGAATGCCGAGGAGCGCCGGAAGGGGCGAGCGGGCGAGGGACTGGAAGCGAGGAACGAGGGCGATGGGGCTGCAGACGTACGGGACGATGGGCGTCGATTGGGAGGAGCGCGTTCGCTTCGACCGCCTCCGCCAGGAGCGGCTAGCGCGGATCTCTTCGCTGCTGGCCGGATCGGAGCTGGGCGCGCTGCTGTGCTTCGACATGACCAACATCCGCTACATCACGGCGACCCACATCGGCACATGGGCGCAGGACAAGCTCAACCGCTTCTGCCTCCTGCCGCAGCGCGACGAGCCGGTCATGTGGGACTTCGGATCGGCGGCCCGGCACCACGAGCTCTACAACCCCTGGCTCGGTGACGGCCGCTCGCGCGCCGGGATCTCCACGCTGCGCGGCGCGATGTCGCCCGAGTCGGGGCGAGCGGAGGACGTGGCGCGGAAGATCCGGGTCGAGCTCGATCAGCGCGGCCTGCTCTCGGAACCCGTCGGAGTCGACGCCATCGAGCCCGCGGTCCTGTTTGCTCTCCAGGCCGAGGGCATCCGGGTGGTGGACGGCCAGCAGCTGATGCAGCAGGCGCGCGTGATCAAGACGCAGGACGAGATCACGCTGCTGAACACCGCATGCATGATGGTCGACGCGGCCTACGACGAGCTCTACCGCGCGATGCGCCCCGGCATGCGCGAGAACGAGTGCGTGGGACTCGTGAACAAGGTCCTCTACGACCTGGGCTCCGAGTTCGTGGAAGGGGTGAACGCCATCTCCGGCGAGCGCTGCAACCCGCACCCCCACGTCTACACCGACCGCGCTTTGCGGCCCGGCGACCCGGCCTACTTCGACATCCTGCACAGCTTCAACGGCTACCGAACCTGCTACTACCGCACCTTCGCGGTGGGCAGCGGCTCACGGGCGCTGGTTGAGGCCTACAAGCGCTGCCGCAACTACCTCGACGCGGCGATCGACCTGATCCGGCCGGGCGTGACCACGGCCGATGTGGTGACCCTGTGGCCGCGGGCGGAGGACTTCGGGTTCCCAAGCGAGGAGGCAGCGTTCGCGCTGCAGTTCGGCCACGGCGTCGGCCTCGCGATCTGGGAGAAGCCGATCTTCAGTCGGCTCGTGTCGCTCGACCACCCCGAGGAGATCCGGCCGGGGATGGTGTTTGCGCTCGAGACCTTCTGGCCCGCGAGCGACGGCTGGTCCGCCGCGCGCATAGAGGAGCAGCTGGTCGTCACGACAGAGGGCTGCGAGGTGATCACGCGCTTCCCCGCGGAGGAGCTGCTTGTCGCCGGTACCCGCTACTACACGGTGGGTGGCGCGCTCCCGCTCGAGCGGGAGACGCAGTCACACCTGAACGCGCCCGCGATGCCGGAGCCCGATCCCGTGGCGCTGCCCTGAACGAGAGGAGAGCCATGCCGCACATCCGCTATTTCCCGGTCGAGCAGCTCGAGGACGAGGAGCTCCGCGGCTACATGGAGCACGCGGCCCGCTTCGGCACGCCGCGCCCGGAGAGCCAGGCCATCCGTGCGCACGTGCCGGCCGTGATGCGCTCCTTCTCGACCAACTGGCAGCGCCTGTTCCGTACCGGGGTGCTCGACCATCCAATCAAGGAGCTCTGCCGCGTCTACGTCTCAAAGACGATCGACTGCCACTACTGAGGCTCCCAACGGTCTCTCCGGGCCGGAGAGCAAGGTGTCGTCGAGGATGACTACGAGGAGCTTCTCGAGTTCGAGCATTCCGACCGCTTCGACCCGCGCCAGAAGGCGGCGCTCCTCTACACGAGCATGCTGGTGTGGAATCCGGAGGGCGCGGACGACGCGGTCTGGGCGGGGCTGCGCGAGCACTTCACAGAGGAGCAGATCGTGGAGCTCGGGTACTTCGTGGGTCTGACTTTCGGCCAGCAGCGCTGGATCAAGACCCTCGGCATTGGCCATGGCGAGGTGCTGAACCTCTCGAAAGCGGGCCTGGCGGGGCCGTGACGCGCATCGCCCCGGTCGAGGGAACCGACGCCGTCCGGGCCCGTCTGCCCGCCGCGCTCGACTGCTACGCGGAGACGCGAGCCACCGTGCTCGAGGACGGCATCGTGGATCCCGAGGTGAAGGAGCTCTGCGCGCGCTATCTCGCCGACGATCCGGAGGTGGCGGACTTCGATCGTTTTTCCGAACGCGAGCGGTCGGCGCTCGAGTGGGCGGAGGCCGTCGCATACGACTCGGAGAAGGCCGACGACGAGCTCTGGCGCCGGCTGCACGAGCACTACGGCGAGGCGGAACTCGTGGAGCTTGGCTACTACATCGGGTTCGTACTGGGCCAGACGCACTGGCTGCGCACGCTTGGGGAGAGACCAACGGGAGAGGTCGCGCCCTGAGCCGTCGGGAGTTCGTGGCCGGCGGCTCGTGTCTCCGACGGCGGCTACTCGCTCGTGTGGGCGCGGTCCGCGAGCCGTACCCCCGCTTCAGCGACGCCGAGATGGAGCGCCGCCGCAGCGCGCTGGCCATGGCCATGGACGTCGCCGGCGTGGAGCATGTGCTCGTGTACGGCGCGAATCGCAACGGGTCTGCGGTGGGCTGGCTCACGCGCTGGCCGGTCACGCGCGAGGCGCTCGTGGTGCACACGCCGGGCCGGCCGGACGCGCTGCTCGTGAACTTCTACAACCATGTGCCCAACGCGACGCGGATGGCGACCGAGGCGCATGTCTGCTGGGCCGGCGCGAAGCCGATGGAGACCGCAATCGAGGAGCTGCGCCGCCGGGGCGCAGCCGGACGCCCGGTCGGCCTCATCGGGCCGCTCGGCTACCGCCCGCACGCCGCGCTCGTCGCATTCGCGGGCGCCGCTGTGCCGATGGACGCCGCCTACACCCGGCTGCGGCTGGTGAAGTCGGCGGAGGAGCTCGAGTGGCTACGGGTCGGCGCCGAGCTGACCGACGCGGGGGTCCGGGCGCTGAGCGAGCGGGCGGGGCCCGGTCTCGACGAGCGCGAGCTCGGCAACATCGTGGAGCGAGCGTACGTCGGCCGCGGCGGCACCACCCACATCCATTACCTCGCGGCCACGCCGATGGACACGCCCGGGATGAGCGTGCCCGCGCAGTGGCCGTCCACGCGCCGGCTCCAGCGCGGCGACATGCTCGCCTGCGAGGTCAGCGCCTCGTACTGGGACTACGCCGGGCAGGTGCTCCGCACGTTCACCGTCGGAGGCGATCCGCCGGTCCTCTACCGCGAGCTGCACGACGCGGCCGAGGCCGCGCTCGACGGCATCCTCGCCCGCCTGCGCCCGGGCGCCACCGCCGCCGATGTGGTTGAGGCGTCGGCTCCCATCGAGGATGCCGGCTTCACGACCCGCGACGACCTTCTGCACGGCTTCGTCGGCGGCTATCTGCCACCGGTCCTCGGCAGCGCCAGCCGGACGCTGGAGGACGTCCCGGAATTCAGCTTCGAGGCCGGCATGACGGTGGTGGTACAGCCGAACGTGGTCACGCAGGATGAGCGCGCGGGCGTGCAGACCGGCGAGCTCGTTGCGGTAACGGCCGACGGCGTCGAGCGCCTACACGCCGTCGAGCCGGGGCTGCTTCGGGTCTAGCCGCCGAAGCGCAGCGGCAGCCGGCCGGGCGGTTCGAGCTCGCGAGAGATCGTGCTCGTGCGCCGCCCGGCGCTTACTGCCGTCGAGAGCGGGCGCCACGTTCATCAATCGCCCCTTAGCTGCTCCGACGCCTGCGCGACGGCTTCGACGATTCCTGCGTAGCCGGTGCACCGGCAGAGGTTTCCGGCCAGCGCCTCCCGAATCTCGCGCTCATCCGGCGCGGACCGGTCGCGCAGGAACGGCTCGAGCGACATCAGGAAGCCCGCCGTGCAGAAGCCGCACTGGAGGGCGTGCTTCTCGTTGAATGCACGGACAAGCGGGTGTTCCGCCCCAAGCCCCTCGACGGTGCGCAGCGAGCGGCCGCCCGCCTGCACGGCGAGCATCAGGCAAGAACGGACCGGCTCGCCGTCGAGTTGGACCGTGCAGGCGCCGCACACGCCGTGCTCGCAGCCCACCTTCGTGCCTGTCAGCCCGGCCTGGTGGCGGATGAAGTCGGACAGGAGCGTGCGTGGCTCGACGTCGTCCTCGTGCCGCTCGCCGTTGATCTCCATTGAGACCCTCATTGGGCAACCTTCCGCCTGGCCGACCACCGCCGGGGGAGGGCCTCCGACCCTAGCCCCGTTGAGGGCCAGCATGAGACCTGCTCCCCTCGGCGGTGGGAGCCGCCCGAAGCGGCGACAGGACGTGGCGCCAGGGAGCGCCCGTCAATGAGGCCCCGCAAAGGTAGCTCCCGGTCGGCCGCAACGGAAGACGAGCCACTCGGGAAGGAGGGCGCGTGGGCGCTTGCGCAGGAGTCGACTGGGCGAAGGACGAGCATGTCGTGCTCGTCGCCGACGAACGGGGAGAGGTGCTGGCCGAACGGGTCTTCATCCATGACGAGGAGGGGATCGCCGCGCTCTGTGAGCTGCTGGTTGGACTCGCCGTCGATCGTGTCGCAGTGGAGCGGCCGGACGGGCTGCTCGTCGAGCGCCTGCTCGACGCCGGCCTCTGCGTGCTCGCCCTGCACCCCAACCAGGTCAAGGCGGCGAGGCCGCGCTTCCGCTCGCAGGGCAAGTCCGATCGCTTCGACGCCTGGGTGCTGTGCGAGCTCGCCCGCACCGACGCCCATCGCTTCCGGGCGCTCGCGCCGGACTCGGACGCCACCAAGGCCATCCGGGCGCTGACCAGGGCCCGCGAGGACCTGGTCCAGGCCAGGGTCGCGCTCGCCAACCAGCTGCGCGCCGAGCTCGAGCGCTTCTGGCCCGGCGCGGCGGCCATCTTCGCCGACGTCGACTCCCAGATCGCGCTCTGCTTCCTCGAGCGCTACCCGGCCCCGCGCGATGCCCGTGGGCTCGGCGAGCGCCGCCTCGAGGCGTTCCTTCACCGCCACGGCTACTGTGGCCGCCGCTCGCCGGAGGAGCTCATCGCGCGCCTGCGCAGGGCACCGCAGGGACGGGCCGGCGAGCTCGAGGCGGAAGCCCGCCGCGGAATCGTGCTGGCGCTCGTCGCCACGCTCAAGCCGCTCGTCGCGCGCATCGCCGAGCTCGAGCGCGAGATCGCCCACGCCGTGCGCTCGCATCCCGACGGCGCGATCTTCCTGTCGCTCTTCCGCGATCCCAGGTCGGTCATCACCGCGGCCGGCCTGCTCGCGGAGATCGGCGACTCCCGCCTGCGCTACCCGAGCGCCGAGGCGCTCGCCGCCGACGGCGGCATGTCCGCGGTCGCCGTCGAGTCCGGCAAGCGCAAGCACGCCGCCTTTCGCTGGGCCTGCGACAAGCGCCTGCGGGGCGCGCTCGCCACGCTCGCCAACACCAGCCGTCACCACAACGCCTGGGCCGGCGACCTCTACGCCAGCGCTCGCGCCCGAGGCCACGACCACCAGCGCGCAATTCGCACCGTCGGACGCGCCTGGAGCCGCGTCCTCTGGCGGATGTGGCAGGACCGGCAGCCCTACGACCCGGCCCGCCACCGGGCGCTCCAGCGCAAGCTCGCGCCCGAGGGTTGACACAGGACGTCTCATGGCCCCTCGTGGCGCCGTCCCCG